>Ga0180432_10007863_pt1 | contig 13451 bp, 10 predicted proteins | sample SS_ome_10_FD_132414 | JGI IMG/M metagenome (GOLD analysis project Ga0180432, IMG submission 132414) | Hypersaline lake sediment archaeal communities from the Salton Sea, California, USA - SS_1_MS_2 metaG | ecosystem: Environmental > Aquatic > Non-marine Saline and Alkaline > Hypersaline >...
ATTTCGGGAATGGCCCCACAGGAGGAAGATCCTCATCATATACCAGGAAACCTTGAACACGAGCGAGATCATTTCCTGAACACCAGCGCCCTCCGCAGCGTGGCCCAGTTACGGGATTTGCCGGTTTGCCGGCAATCGATAAGGGATCGATGGTAGAGCTAGCTCTGCTCTAGGCAGGGGAAGAAAGGGGTGCCGCGTGGTGCATTTCAGGGGGGCAGAGCATTATGATACGAGTGGCTAGCTAGAGGTGCTTGCTGTAGTCTGAATGGTCAAGAGCGAGGCTGTCCTCACGGCACCTTCTTCACGGTTCTTGTTGTAGGATTGCTGTGAGTATCTGGCCGTGGGCTTCTCGCCGTCTGGCTTGCCGCTCTGGCGTTTGATCCGAGCCCCGCGAAGAGCCTTAGCCTTGTCTTGGACATGAAAGGATGCCAACTCGCGGCATGACGGCGCATCAATGCGGTGGAGATGAGGGGTCTAGGTCTAGGAAGACATCACCTTGTCCTGATCCGGTTCACGGTCGGGATTATGAAGAGCACTGAGAGTATCGCGAGGATGCTGGATACAGCGACACCCGCGCAGCGGAGGCCGGTTCTCCACAATAAGCGGTATGTGGCAGGGGAGAACAACCAGGGATCGGGCAGTTCCTCGGATTGCCCCAGTCTCAGGGCGGCTACTGATGCCTGCTGGATCACCAGTGAGGCCACGAATAGAATCGCCGGAAGAGACACGACCAGCAGCAGAGGCACTAGGTTTGGTGAGGGCCGTTTCGAGAGGAGACTGATCCGACCCCACAGCTTCCAGCCTAGAAGGAGTAGGAGGATAGCCAAACAGAAGAAGGAAAGGGACGATGTCCCCAAGGTGATCGAGTAAGGAGCCACCCACCTCGGAACAGGAGTCACGCGGTTCTGGGTTATTGCCACTTCATCAAGCAGTATAAGACCGATACCCACGCTTGATACGGCGAGGGAGATCAGCAGAACTCCACCCGATCTGAGCATTCTCGATCTCCCATGACGGCTGCTGTAGAAGCTGTGGAAGAGCGAGAGACAAGCCATGATCCCACCGGCCAGGAGAACCGCAACGCTGGTGAAACCGACCCGATACGCTGGCACGAAGTATCGGTAGTAGATCTGCCAGCCCAGCGTTGCCGCTGTGACGAAGGCCACGGAAAAGACTGCGAGCCCGATCCCAATCCTCCAGCTATCCAGGTCTAGATCATTTCTCCAAACCGCGGCAACGCCGAGGGCGAGGAAGAGCAGGAAACACAGACCCGCGAAGATCCCGATCCGTGGCTCGAAGAATAGGATTCTGGCATGTAGAGCGTTCAGCCTGTCTTGGTTTGACTCGGATTCAGCCTTCGGAAATCCCACAACGAATGCGGCCCCACTAAGCACAACGAAAGTAACTCCAGTGGCCAGGAGGGCTGCTCTTACCCCGGTTAGGGTCATCTTTGGGACGATCAGGATGTAGAGGAGGATCAGCCAGGAGAGAGGGAGGAGCAGTGACAGCAAGGGAAGAGGAAGGTCCAGGTTCCAGACATCGTCTGCCCACAGAATGTTCAGCAGAGCCGGTATAGCGGCAAGGAGCCCTATGACGAGTAGAGCGCGGCTTTCCCGTCTCCCAGCCAGCATCAACACCACGCCAGAGAGGAAGATTACCAGCGAGACCCCCAGGAGGGTTGTCGAAGTCAGGTGATCCCCCGGGATATAGGGGGCGATCCGGTCAAGATACACCGTCCAGGACCCTTGGGACACCTTGATCAACTCAGCCAAGAGCCAGAGACACGTCCCCAGCGCAGCTGTGGAAAGGACCAGGAGTGATAGGCGATATGTCCACCTGGTGAAGGGTTTCCCCCGCCTCTTGGGGTGAGGCACAGGTGCGCGGGAAGCGGACATGGAGTGGAGACCGAGAACGGCTAGGAATATCCCCGCGAGCAGAGCCGGAGATATGCCTATGGCGAGGCCCGCTGGGTCGAGGGTGTGAATCGAGTCCAGTGCCTTTTCGGCTGAGGTTAGGGAGACGAGAGAGGCGTAGCCGAAGAAGATGGCCATGAAGAGGGTCCACTTGGCCTTCATGCTCAACCCGCCACCAGTCTGGGGCTCCACCTCTTCTACATCCGGTCCCCGGTCCATCTAGGCCACCCTCAGCAGTGTCTCTATCGTTCTCAGGGATGAGAAACCGAGGAGGAGGAAGAAGACCGAGTTGAGGGCAAGGAATACTATGTCTCCTGGGTCAAACCATCCCGCCGCCACCAGTAGCATCACTGCCCCGGCTAGGACGGTTGCAGTGTAGAGCGAGATGTCTATCCTGGAGACCAGTTCGGGCCAGGACCTGTCAGGGCCGCTGAACAGTACCTGGAGGCAGTAAGAGGTAAGCCTGTAGGGTTTCTCCTTGCCGAACAGGCTTCTTGACACGAAGCCGCGGGAGGCCAGGTCCTGGGCGGCACGCCACACGCGGGAGTACTGGGCCATGAAGTCAGCGTCATCTCTGTCGAGGCCGAAGACGATCTCCACCAGCTCAGCCACGGTCTTGCCTCCGTCGAAGAGCGAAGATATGATCTCTATCTCCAGGGAGGTCTTCAGCTCTGCCTCTCGAACCGGTTTCCTATCCCTCAGCAGCTCGTCCTTCAGACGGACGAGTTCCTCGTCGCCAGGCTCCACAGATCTCCCGGGCTCGGAGATCCCGGATTCCTCGGAATCCTCGGAGCCGCTTGACGCCTCACTCATCTGTCAAACTGGGTGGGAAGCATCCATTTAAAGTCTGCGACGTTTCGCGCCCCCGAAACACATACGGAAAATAGGGAAATACACCGGACTAAACGGAACAACCGCTCCTAAACCCGATACGCTCGGCACGCCCCGGGGAGAGTTCTTCTGGGCTGTTCTGTCCGAGATCCTTCTATCACTGTGCGGTCTCGTCTTGGGGATGTTTGGGTTTTTCTTAGAGGGATTCGGGTAGGTGTCTTTAGGTGTCTATGATCGAGGCGGTGTTCTTTGATCTCTACGAGACCCTTGGGAACAAAAAGATTCCTCTAGGTGAGAGGCTGGGCTTGGGTGCCGAACGCTTCCGCGAGGAGTGGAGGGCGCGACGAAGGCCACGCCACACCGGAGCATACCGGGACTATCGAGCGGTTCTCAGAGAGATCTGCGAGACGATGGGAGAGACACCGGACGAGGACCTGATCCAGACACTGTACACAGAGCGATGCAACGCAAAGACAGCTCCCTTAAGGGAGATCAGAAGAGATATCTTAGGTCTCCTGGAGGATCTCGAGGAGATGAAGCTGAGGATCGGTCTCATCACCAACAGTGAACCCGAGGAGGTGTCTGCCTGGCCCCGATCAGATCTAGCGCCCTTCTTCGACGACGCAGTCTTCTCCCACAAGGTCAGGTACATGAAACCTGACCCGGACCTCATCATCGACACCTGCAACAAAGCGGTTCATGCAGAGAAAGTCGAGGGGGCAACAGCATCTAAAATCCTCGACATAGGCGAGTCAGCCCTGCTATACCTCGATTCCTTGACAGGATAACCTCAGTGATCGCCTGCATCAAGATAACCAACAATCGACCAATTCATCACCGCAGCTGAACACTCGCGAACTGACTCGAATCATGGGCCCATTGTCTTTTCCCAGCAGCTGTGTCTAATTGGAATAGCCTCAAATGGACTCTTACCTAACTAAACGAAGCATCTTGCTTCGCAAGGATTCACCCGGTATGTACCTTCACATGAATCGATGACCACCCAAAGAAGGCCGGTTGCTTCCAACCAACCAAGCCCTACAAAGCCAGCCAATCAGTAGTCAACCGATAGAGCAAACGGCAGACTCCAGATAGAGGTAGACTTCCTCTAAGTAGTGAAAGCTAGTCCTCAAAACAGAAGACTTCGCATTTGTGTAAGGACCATTACACAAGCCACACGGCCGTTCTGGGGAGACACACCAAGTAGACCCGGTTGGGTTCCTAGATTTCATTGAGATGGATGAGCTGCCGGAGATCGTTATCATCCGACTTCTCCTGTTATCATCATTTCGCCGCATGGAGTTCTCGTCTCCATCGAGTTCGCTGCAGGTTCGACTGTCGGGTGGGGAGGGAAGAAGGGGATGTATACGCTTGGAGACCTCGGAGTAGCACTTGTTTTCGGGTTCTTCGCCCTTCCTTCACGTCCACCGTTCCATCCTACCGGAGGCGTTTGTTCATCATCATTCGAAGAGTCGTTTTTCGATTCTCTCCAGTCTCTTATCCATCATGTCAAGGCGTCTATCTTGTACCTCCCCCTTCTTGAGGTAGCTGTATGCTACGTAGCCTATGAAGATGAGGATAAGGGTACTGATCACAGCTAGAAGCGCGTTCTGCAATATTCCTATCGTTATCACTACGGCAGAGATCAGGATGAGCAGGATCTTCAGTTCAGGTTCCCGGTTTTCCACCGCCGGGACCGTGTTGGCCGGTTCTAGGACTTCTTTCTGCAAGGTTTCTGGCATGTAGTAACGTGCACTTGGCGGCCAGTCCTCTGTGACCTCTCTCCTGACCATACCGATCTGTACGAGATGCTTCAGTCTTCTAGATATCTTCGGAGCAGACGCTGTGTCCTCCCCTCGGAGGGACTCGACTATATCCGTGAAACGCTTAGGATCCTCTCCTTCAAGAACAGATATGATCCTCCTGTCCGTGTCCTCGAGGCTTGGCACAGTACCTGTAAGTCCTCCAGGCATAATATAAGTCCGTTTGAAAGAACTCCACCCGGACCATCAGCTCTCTGAAAGCTGGGTCGAAGCCTCTATGTTCGGAGTGTTCAAACCGTGCTGCCTAGAAGGGGTCCGGTGTCTTCTTCTGGCCAATGTAGAGTATGTGTTCAGATGAGCCTATTATGCTGGGCTCGTTAGATGTCCTTATCAGGAGATCCATCCAGACCTTCCAGGCTTCCTTGTTCTTTCGCAGACGTTCCGTGGCTTCTTTCTGATGAGACGACAACCCTTCGCAGGCAGCCATATCGAGTGTCTCTAGACCGTGATCTTCTGCAAGCTCCCTTAGCTGCCTGGGTGTGCAGAACCATGCATCCGGGAAAGCTGACGGGTCCTGATGCCACTTTGCCCTATGGGCCCCTTTCTCCAGCATCTCAACGTAGTCTTCGTCAGTGAATTCATGTTCGTAGCGGGGGGAGATCAGAAGCTTCTTGTACACGCCGAATAGACTGATCCCCGAGATGAAGACAGGGGATCCCTCTCTGGTTACCCTGACGATCTCGTTCATAGCCTGGCTACGGTCCTTCTCTTCAACAATATGGTATATGGGGCCGAGGGCAAGAACTCCATCAAAGGTCTCGTCTTCAAACATCGCGAGATCCCTTGCATCCGCGGCGTATATCCCCATCACCCTGTGCTCTATACCCGCCTTCTCGAACTCTGCCCTGGCTATTGATAGCAGTTTCTCGCTGATATCTGCCAACGTCACTCTGTAACCTTTCTTCGCCAGCCCGACACAGTACCGGCCTGAGCCACCGCCAATATCGAGCAGGTGGCCACCTGGAGGTAGGTACTTCGCCAGGTAATGCATAGTGATCTCATATTCCAGCATGTGGTAGGAGTCCCTGGCCAGCCTTGATGCTTCCCGGTCAGCGATATAGTCGTAGAACTTGGGGACATTATCCTCCAGGACTCTCATCTCCCTCCCGTCTCAGGGGGCTGTTCTCTCGGTGACGAAGGATGACTGCTAGAGCTTTATCTGTTCCCTTCAGGTAGATACGAGTTCCAGGGTCCATATCTCTTCCGCCAACAAGGAAAGTGCCCCCATCTCTGAGCAGATCAGATAGCTGAGGTTCACGTTCGAGGCATAGAACCAGCTGATCCGGGTTGAGGGCTAGGACTCCCTGTATCTCATCCTGTTTAACGTGCCTCGTCTGGGTTCACGTCGTCATCCTCCCTCCAGGAACACCCGCGGGGATGATCACAGTCTACCAGCTGTGTGTCACCCGGTGCCGCCTCGATCAGAGACCCTTTGACCCTGTACCTGAAAGAACCGGAGTTTGGTCCCCGTCCCCTGCACCATTTCCTCCTTTTCCTATGACTGTTTCATCTTTCAAGGTGAGGTTTTCATTGTACAGCCTTGAACTAGGTCAGACAACTCCGGGGGATTCACCCTTCCGGAGGAGGTTTGCATTGATGGCCAGCGCCCCTTTGCCGCGTCTCTTACCTCATCTTCAAAGCCCTGACGATCACAAGTAGCACGAATGTTAGCATAGGGACCCAGAGCAATATTGGACCGCAGTTCATGCCGCTGACCATCTGCAAGGCTCAAACCCCTTGGGCCTAGTGGGAGTGAGACACATGCCGGCCATGAGCAGGGCAGCCCGTCTCGTCTCCACTCGTGTCCGATAGCGTTCCGGCCATGTCGATGTCTTGTAGTGACGCTAAACCCTGTGAGCGCATAGACTCTCGGTGTATTCCAGTAGGTTCTTGACCGCCTCCCAACCCGGTCCGCCGTTCTTCTTCACGCTGTAGAAGGCCCCTCCGATTCCACCGACCGTATGCCGGTTGCTTGTATTCCTGTACAGTATCACCATGCCAACGTAATGCTCCCTGTCAACATAGATGGTTCCGGTGACAATGAACACCGAGACGTTCCTAACGTATCCCGAATACCCCCAGCGGCACCTCCTGTAGACAGATGAATCGCTTTCAAGCCTTATGTCGACGTAGCTCGTGTTCTCTCTTATGTCTCTCGCCGCCCATTCCCCCATCTCTATCATCCTTTCCTTTGCATCCAGATCGCATAGGATGATCTCGCAGAGCTTCAGGATACGCTTCCCGGGCTCGCTGGACGGTGAAACCGAGAAGTTGGCGCCTTTCGGGGGGTGAATAACGATCTCCGTCCCGTCCCCATCCCTTATCGCCCTCCGGAGGGAGAAGATTCCACAGGGCTTGATGAGACAGAGGAATAGGATAATGAGCAATACGGCTAAGGGGCAGAAGAACGATAACAGCAATGTTCTACGCTTCATTACCGCTCACCGGGTCTACTCTGCCAACACTTTCTTCCTTCTTGCCATCCAGCCAAGGCGAGTCGGATATCCTCTCTTCCTAGCCCTTCCGGGCTCAGCGAAACGGTAAGCGGCCGTGACCGACCGACCGTCACGCTGTCCAGCAGCTCTTCGATATAAATACAAGGAGGTTGAGGTCCTACCGGGTAAGTTCGCCTTCCGTGTACTTAAGCCTGTTTCCTGCCCTCGTCTCAAAGGAAAGGCCTTTGTGGCCTTGATGACCACACTCAAAGATAGCGGCGTCAGTCTATAGGGCTATAGGGCGGTTAGGCTAATCATGTGATCGAGGCTGGGCTGGGTATCGTTTACCGATGCGTGGAGATATTTACGGTTCCGTTATTGTCGAAGGCTTTAAGTGCGTGTTTTGGGAGTGTTCACTCTGGTGCGGATCGATTTGGGCCGTGAGGGCTCTGGGTGCGGTGAGCCGTCGGATGAGGCGGAGTCGCTGCTGGGAGATATGCGGCAGTTCAGGGAGCTGGGCGCGGACAGCCTGTTGCAGGGAGAGCTGTTGATACGTTTGAACGAGAGACAGGCTACGATCGGTGATCTTGCTAGAGACATCTTCGACCCAGTGAACGAGTCGGAATCGAAGGCGAAGTATATGCGGGTTATGAGAGCTCTGAATGCGCTGGAGTCCAAGGGGTTCGTCGCGAGAAAGCTTTTCGGGAAGGAGAAGCCTTACCACCTGACTAGGTACGGTAGAGAGAACATCGAGACCATACTCGGGGGAGAGAGCCCTGAGACGATTCTGGACAGGGGACAGTTGGCGATATACCTGGTGACGGCTGTGATGGTGGTTCTGAGTGCGGTGGCGACAATCTACAGGTTCCCATCCGTGGTTCTGGTTGTGGGCTGGCTTCTCTCAGGAGTCCTTCTCGGTATCGGTCTCACCAAATTCGTTAAGATCTTGAAGGTGGTTTTATGAGGATTTTGGGATTGTCGAAGAAGGTGTACGGTGAGAATACTCTGTCTCTGAGGGCCAAGTTCCTGGCCGGCGGGGTCCTATTCTTCGGGGTTCTGTTGGCGACGATGGCCCTGGGCGTAATGGCCACGGTGGAGATAATCGACCAGAGAAGAGGCCCCGCGCCACCGGGACCGGAGGAGTGGATGATCACGCGCGCCATTTCATGCCCGGCCTCCCAGATCAGACACATCTTCTCGTTTACCGCTGGCCCGATGCAGACCTACGATACCAGCTGGGCCCCGGGCGATCGCCGCCAGGCGACATTGTTCCAGAGCGGGATCACCCCGAGCCCCGGGTACGAGTATATCCCCCACGTGATCTGCTTTGAAGATGTCCCCCCTGACGGGGTGAACCAGACCGAGCTGGAGAGACTGGCCGTCCTCGAACAAGAAGGATTAGTCGGTCTCCTGTTCTTCGGTGGAGAGATGTTCGCTGGAACTGGGAACCTCTCCAATTGGGGGGACTCCCCGATAAGCGACCTGATACCCGTGGAAGTCATCTACCCCGACGTAGTCACCGGCATCGATACCGGAGTGGTTCTACCTCGAGACGAACTCGAATTGTTCAAGGACTTCGAGCTAGATACCCTCCGCATACACGAGCTGACCAGGGTCCAAGCAAAGAGAGGCGCCAGCGTCGCAGCCTCAGTGAAGATAAATGGAGAGGAATACCCTCTGATGGTGTGGTGGGAGGTCAACGGTGCCAAGATCGTTGTCTGGGCCGGTGACTTCGACGACCTGTACAACTGGAGAACGGCAGACTTCTGGGCCTCCGAGGGCAGAGAGGGAGGACCCTTCCTGGCGAGGAAGATAGTCTACTTCACCGCCCAGAGACGCCTCGAAGACCGCTCAGAATACACATAACCAGAACACGGCAAGAAGCCAGAGCATCAGCACGGCAAAGACAGAGAAGCACATACCTCGAACACTACCGTTCACTGTTCACCGGAGGAGTTGGACGGTCACAAAGGTCGAGGGGCACAGGGCCACCAAGCACCGAGCTGAATACCATGGATAGATGGCTAAAGACCGTGATTGTCAGCCTGATGTTCACCACTATCTTCGTCACGTTTTGGCAGAGCGAAACCATCTCCAGGATACTGTCGTGGAGAACTGTATACAGAGGTACGCAGTGGTACAGAGAACAGAGGGCCGGCGAGCTGATCTTCGAGGGTGAGTTGAAAAGGTGTAGGGAAGAAATAACTCTCTGGATGTACTCAGACGGCACCAAGATAGAGGTTGAGGAAGAAGGAATACCTCCAGGAAACGTTGTTGAAGTCACCTACTACTGGTACTTCGAACTCGTCGATGGAGATACGAGAATCCATATAAGAACCCATGGGTCAACAGACCGGCTCGAACCCTATCTGGGAGAGTGGGTTCAGATAAAGGGGAAACTAGTCGCCATAACCCCCACAACACACGACGTGTGGCCCGGAAAGATAAGGAAAGCAAACAGACCGTGATAACCGTCCGGGAGATGGATGGCTTTGGGGTCCCCGGCGGTATCCTGTGCAGCTTCTTCAGGTCTCCGAGAATTACCTCCGCTGCGCCCGGCATGTGACTGGCTTGTAGTTTCCACTTATTGACTTGCCGAAAACTCCGTCAAACCTGGAGCTAGGAAAGCTGTAGAGAGAGAAAAAGAGAAGGGGTCGGGTCTTGCAGGAGGATAGAGAAGGTTGCTCACAGGAGTAGTCCTAGCAGCGATGGGCGGGGTCTGCTCTGTACGAGAACCATCCGAGACGGAGGGACATCTCTATCGAGATGTCATGGCCAACCCCGAAGGAGATCAGAGATCATGGCTATCCAAGGAAATCGAATAGACCTATCCAGATACCCCTCCAACATATGGACTTGGTGTAATCGCCATTACACAAACCGCAACACCCCTAGAGGCGGCCATGCTCAACCAGACCCGGTTAAATTCCTGGCTCCAACTCGGACACAGAGTAGAAGGACTACAAGAGATCGCTATCACCGACCCTATTCTGCTATCACCATCTCGCCGTTTGGGGTTCCCGCCCCTATCGAGTTCATCGCCGTTTCGATGCTGGAGTGTGATAGGACAGAGGGTGTATACGCTCGGAGACCTCGCAGTATCAGATGTTTTCAGGTTTCCCGCACTTCGATATCGCCTAGCGTCTGTTTCACGACCAACCTGTGCCCTCAGGCCCCTCCGTGAAGCAGCTCCCCGGTCTTCTCGACCATCTAAGCACTCCAAGGCGCTGTTCTCCCGCCCCGACCAGCGTCTAACCGTGTCGGTCAGAGCTCATACACTTCCCACCGACGCCCCGCCGCCGAGGGCCCCGGCGGGAAAACCGATGCGCCCACCGAGAAATCCCGCCGAGGAGCCGCCGAGGAGCCGCCGAGGAATCCCGCCGAGAAACACGTACGTATAGGCGGATGGTTCTGGACTGAGCTGGCCGGCGGGGCACCCTCGGCTCAGGGGTGCTGTGTGCCTCCCCCTGGGGGACTCTTTCTTCTGTCGGCCTACCTTGACCTCGGGGAGCCGATCAACCCGGGAGGAGGGACCGTTACCTGACGGCCTGCCAGTGGTAGGTTGGCTTTGCTCAAGAGGAAGACAGCGATGACGGTGACTATGGGTGCGGCTATGGATTGGCCAGCGTGGTTCTCGCTTATGGGTGTGGTTGGACTCTCGGGTCCGGCTCTCCATATCCTGATGGTTCCGTCGTCTGACCCTGTCATTATCCTGGAGCTGTCGGGGGACCAGGATATCGATGTGACGCCTCTCAGCGGGTCGGTTAGATTCAGCACCGGTTGATCGGCTCTGTCTACGTGCCGGACCGTGACCCCGAGACCGGTTGTGGCCGTGGCCAGCATCGATGAGTTCGGGGCCCAGGACAGGAGCCCGGAAGGTGCTGGGTACTGGAGAGGTATATCCACCTGGGCGATGGTCTCCAGGCCCAGGGATGCTCTCTCTCCTGTCCCTCCCGGGTTGACACGCCAGATGTGTAGCTCTGAGTCGTATAGGTGACAGCCGGCGAGGCATGCTAGCTTGCCGCCGTCCGGCGACCATGCCAGGGAGGAGACATCGCACCTGGTCGGCGTCGTGGATGCGAGCAGCCCAGGTCTCTCGGGGTCCCAGATCTCTACGCTTGACAGAGAGCCCAGCGCTAGGAGATCGCCGGTGGGAGACCAGCTGATACAGGCCACGTTCCTGCCCAGCGCGAACTCTGAGATACAGCCGTCACCTCCCTGGTAGACATCCCATATCCGGACGCCGTCAGTCCCGGCCAGTGCCAGGACGGTGGGCCGGGTCGGGCTCCACTCACAGATACCGGGCACAAGGGTGGACTGGAAGCAGATGCCGAGAGACCCAAACCTGGTGTCCCAGACCTTGACCTCACCGCTCCTGGTCGAGGTGGCGATCATAGACCCGTCAAGCGATACCCCGGGCAGGCCCCAGCTCCCCTCGACCCTGAACTCCTCCCGGCCATCGAGGTTGAAGACGCTGACAGGGTTACCGAGACCGTCGTACTGGGCCACGATATGTCTCCCGTCCGGGTACCAGTCAGCCATCAACACGCCTGCACTCCAACCGGCAAGAGACCTGGAGAGGGCGAGCCGACCCTCGGAGTCAACCTCCCAGAGCTTAACGGTCTGGTCCTCTGAGGCAGACGCCAGGCAGCCACCCCTCCAGGAGAGAGAAATAACCGCCTTCGAGTGGCCGGGGGGTGCACCAGATGGTGCACCAGATGGTGCACCAGATGTGTTACAGGTCACCGAGCCGTCGCTCACCCTCACCACCAGGAGGCCCCCGGTAGGGGTCCCCGCAGCCACAAAGCGGGAGTCCGGTGACCAGGCCAGGGCTGTCGGTGTCTTGAAAGGGTCGTCGTCACCCTCCAGCTCTACCGACACCGAGGCGGCCCCGCCATCCGGGCCACGGATTTCGTGGATTTCGTGGATGTTGAGGAACACGGGAGAGTAACCAGCCATATAGCACCCGTCACCCATATCGGTGAAGTTCTGCCTCTTATGCAGCGAAGCCACCATATCTCCATCGGGAGAGAAGAGAGCGAAACCAACATGGTCCACCTGCTCCTCCTCCCGATCCAGTTCAAAGAGCGGGAACCAGCCCTCTTGTCCCTGCTGCCCGCTTCCCTCTCCGATGTGTCTGGGCACATTGTAGACAACCATACCGGTAGGCCCGTTCCGCACCAGTCTGGCTCCATCCGGAGACCAGTCAACACACCCAGCCTCTGATTCCCCCTCCAACACCGCTATATGTCTCCGAGCCGCGGCATCGAAAATGTGGACATCCTCCGTGAAACCGATCGCGAGCATCGAGCCGTCTGGAGAGAAGCAGAGAGGCCAGGGCTCAATCCCCGCCAAACCCGCAGGATACCTACCATAATCATAGGCCAGCTCACCCAGAACAGACAGCTCCGGGGGTGCGAGAAGCCTGACCCTACCACGGAAGTCAGCGGCAGCGATCATAGAGCCGTCCGGCGCCCACGCCACACCTGCCCAAGGCCAATCCCCAACAACCGGGAGAGACGACAACAGAGTCCCATTCACAGACCACAGATGGATATAGGAATCACTACAAGAAGCCACAAACCGCCCCGAAGCATCCACGACACCCTCCTGCAGAGAGCCCAGACCAATCACCAACTCCGGCACCCTCCCAGACACGCCCATACGGGAACCCACCGAGACAGGTGAACCCCACACAGCGACAAGAGCAGAAGCCATCAATGCCAAGAAGACCAGGCGCACAAGGGGCTCCCTAGAATCTACGTACTGCATGAGCTGTCCGTGCTGCATGAACCCCTTGAACCCCCTGCACGCCAAGACCATCACCACCGACAACACCACTGACACCACCCATCAGCCCAGCACGGAAGAAAAGATCCAGATCCATATAAGTACTGTCACATTCACACTCAACGTGAACACTCAAACGGCAGTAAGTGCCTTTGCCATCTCTACAGCCCTTTATATCCCCGAGATAGGAGCATTGACCACTGCAAAGGTGGACAGGCAACCATATAGACGCCAGAACACAGCTCAAAGAATTGTCGCTGCAACGCTGTCGGGTTAGCCCTGAGAACCTGGGGCGGCCTCTCCGTGGATCAATCTATATCAAGTGTAGTGATTCAATGTCTGGACTCTGCAGTCTGCGCTTCCTCCCATTATGCTGCGTGATGATGTATAGATGATATTGATATACCGCCGTCTCATCCATCTTGAAGGGTCCCACGCGTTTTACTTGGTCCCCTGGGTCCACTGCCCTTGTTGGTCTCTGGTGGTTGGGGGCGCGGTGGTCCGGTGACTGGTGATCTGGTGGATGCCTCTGTCGATAGGGGGGGTTGGGATTTATGGGTGAGATGTTGGGTGTTTGAGTGTTAGGTGAGGCTTGATGGAGGGATTGGTGGAGGCTTGACCAGGAGAGACCGGCGCGAGGAACAGGGAGAGGACGAGGG
>Ga0180432_10007864_pt1 | contig 13450 bp, 9 predicted proteins | sample SS_ome_10_FD_132414 | JGI IMG/M metagenome (GOLD analysis project Ga0180432, IMG submission 132414) | Hypersaline lake sediment archaeal communities from the Salton Sea, California, USA - SS_1_MS_2 metaG | ecosystem: Environmental > Aquatic > Non-marine Saline and Alkaline > Hypersaline >...
CACCAGCTTCATGGTTCTTGGGACCCTTCAGCGCAGACAAGTAGGTAGGCTTGATCATAGACTTTAGGTCATCCTTATCGCGGGTGACCAACAAAGAAGCCATCTCGTCTCGTGTAACCAGCTTCATATTCCAGAAGTAGTGCCGAAACTCCCCGACGGACTCTTCCATCACGCTGAACCCGTGCATCTCCAAAAGCAAAGACGCAATCGAGCGGTCTGTAAATCCAGCCAGAACAGAGGTGCACACGGTACTCCGGTACGCCGGGGTCTCATAGAGTTCTATAGCCTCAGTCACCTTTGCGTCTGGGTGCCACAAGCCCCAAATACGCTCTTCCTTGAGAAACTCCTTGGTCGGCTCGTGCGTCTCATCCGTAGGAGAGTAGTTAAGCGGGAAGTTTAGCTTATGCCTTAACTGAGAAAGGTACTCTAACGGTGCTTCTACGCCTGCCTCCATAGCTTCTCGAGCAACCCCGTGCATGTCTAAACCAGGGTCCGAGGCCAAGTACTTCAAAAAATACTCCGAAGGAGAACGCATAATGCTGATATTAATAGATTAATCAGGGGGTGACAAGGGTAAGATCAGGCAGGGGAGGTATGTAGCAGAACCTTAAGACCCTGGATTGCCTTCTCCATGCCACGGATAGCGGTAACTGTACTGGCCTCGTCAATCGCCTTTAGCCCAATCCTAGAGCCCAGTAGAAGCTCGCAAAGCTTGCGCTGTGCTTCTTCCAATGTAGGGAGATACTCGATGAATGTCCGGACGTTCTCGGGGTTGATGTAGTTCAGCGACAATACCTTATCGACTGTGTCTGGGTCGTCGATGTCTGCAGCTTCCTTCCACAGATCTTGACGCACAGTATCCATGAACTGAAGCATAGGATCTTTAGACGTCGCCAACTTCGCCCTAGTCTGGTCGACAAACTCATCCAAGGTACGGAGCTCGGTAAGTCCACGAACAGTCGAGCCTCCGGCATACTTGAGTGCGTGCGCCAGCTTAGTCTCTGCAAACTCAGGGTTCATGCCAAGACATGTCGAAAGGAACACAGCGTCGTCCCACTCTAAGTTGGTCGTATGGTCCGACGCAAGCTTGTCTAACCCACAGCCACCGTCGAACGTGAAGCGGTCATTGAACGCTCGAATACGGGCTTTGGCTTCCTTCGACTGCCCGCGCCTATACGTGACATCTTCATCGGCTGCTAAAGGCATAACCGAGTCACCCGGGAGCGCAAGGAATCGAGCGTCGGTAGGGACTAAGACCTCACTACCTACCTTAGTGATGTCCCTAACCGCTGCATGAGATACGCGGGCAGACTCCTCTAACAAGGACACTACATCGTAAGAGGTTTCCCCAGCGATCTTGCTGACTCCGCTAACGATCAACGGTACGGTGGACTTAACGCCCTGCTCTGTGGGCCAGTAAAACACGCCCATACCAGAAGCGGCCGACTCTGGCATGTTGTCATACCGCAGGCTCGCTAGTTTCTCTCCTACGAACTCGTCTTGGAAAGACACATGGTCGACGTTGGCAAAAATCTTCATGTCAACATCATTACCATCAAGGTCTGCGACTTTCGTGAACACGATACCCTTAACAGGGTTACCATCGAGCCCGACCGCCTTATACACACCAGGGCTCCGGACAGACGCGTACTTCTTATATGCTATGTCCTTATCGACAATGCTGTCCGAAGACACCGTAAGCGTACCTACGTTGTCTACAGCACGTACTGTGATCGCCCCTAGCTTGGCCAGAGCCATCCCCCGCTCATACTCCTCGACGATAGGAGCAAACGCCTTAGGGTTAGCCGACCTGACACGATACTTGCCCTCTTTGGTCAACGTGATCTGCATAACAGTCGGCTGGACCTTGGTGGACAAAGAAGAGGTCTTCTCCAACGTCTCAGACTCATGCAGAGTCTTGAGCGCCGCGAGCGTTCCTGGGTTATCCAGAACCTTCATCCGCAGATTGTCATCAGCAGCAATCAACGCTGCGGTTTTCTGAAGATCCTCGTCTAAGATCGTTCCTTTGATCGAGCTCAGCAACGACCCAGACTTAATACGCGTGTTAATACCACCGATTGTGTTCGACCGAATAGGAGCAGAAGTTGCCGCACCAGAGTCCGACAGTGCAGGGGGCTTGATCTCGTCCGACTTAACGACGCTATCAAACACCTGAGGCCTGAACAACGCCTCACTAAGCCGCGTCTCAGTAAGCGGCCTGGCGCTCTTATTAGTGATTAGAAGGTCCATAGGTTTTAGTTTACGGTCCTCAACCACAAACGGGATGCGTGCTCTCTTAGCGGTGCTACCAACACCCGCCGAGATGTCTACGAACCCGAAGCCGTGCCCCGTCGCTTCATCGAGGCGCTTAAACTCCACGACCATGTCGTAGCGCCCTACAAAGGGTGACTCCTCTAAAAGATATGCCTTGATCTCTTGAGGCCAGTTGTCAGGCTCATCAGAGATCTTCTTAGCGGCCAACTTAGTGATCCCAACGTCTTTATACAGGGATTCCATACCTACTCCTTAACCTCGAGCCCTCCTGAGATAGTCTCTCTTATTCGCTATGTCTCGTATGATAGTTGGGCGAGTAGCCGACATGCGGTTACCCGCGAGTGCCTCTTCCGCTAAGCTAGCAAGCTGCGAGTGAGCCCCCTTCTTCCCAGAAGCTAAGGCTTTCGCACTTGGGGCAGAGACAGGCTGCTTCGCAAGGCTTGAGAACGAAGGTTTGCTAGTAGCCCTGCTAACAGACCCCGGAGCTTGCAGGATCTTCTTTGTTGGAAGAGTTCTAGCCGCTCCTACGGTAGCCCCACCTAAGCCACCGACACCAGCGCCGACACCAGCACCGATAAGCGCTCTCTTGCGTTGCGTAGCCTTATCGAGCCCTTGAGCTCGGGCGGAAAGATAGCCTGCCCCTGCCCCAACACCAGTCCCTAGAGCCGCGCCCGCCAACGCGCCTCCGTAGGGAGTACGGGTCAAAAACTGACCTACGTCTGAAACCGTAACTGCGATCTTAGTTAACTCGTCACTAAAGGCTGATAACTGCGCTTGGTCCATCGTTTATCCTTATATAACGAATAGTACCCTATTGATATACTAGCTTCAAGCTTAGGACCCTTTGACGGTCAGGCATGCTACCAACGCCTCAGTAAGCTGCAGGATAGGCGGGCCAGTAGATGGGCCGGTAACAGTATGCGTGTGAGCATTAAAGAATGGGATCAGCCGGTCAGCCCTGACCAGCTTGCCTGCTACTCCCTGCCCTAATACCACCTCTTTTGCCTCGATAACCTTACGCTTTAGCCCCTTCTCTTCACTGGACTCTCCACGTTTGGTTTCGGTCTTATAGCTGATCTCTCGATCCCCTTCTACAGTCTGCTCCATGGAGCCGTACTCTTCAGTGTTCTTACCTTCGACGACTACACTACGCTCTTCGACCTCGACAGTCTCGCTGTTAGCGCTGAGATACCAATCACCTTCTTTAGATATCAGTAACGACAGGTCGCTCTCGTTGATTACAGTACCCCGCTTGTAGTCAATCCCTTGACGACAAACCAGCAACTCGTAGTAGTTATCCCCCAGCTCCCCCATGCGCATCGAGATAGCTGCCTGCGAGTCCTCTGCAAATTCCCGTGCCACTATCGTGAAGTCAACTCTTGTATTGTCAGAGTCTTGCTCTATAAGCTCTACGTTGACATTCGCCCCCGGAGTAGAGAGGTTGTAGTTCTGCGCAAAATCCTGGATCAAGTTATTGATTGGTATGTAAATACGTTGGCATATTCCATTCACACCAATCTGGACCACACCACCACGCCTTAGGACAATACCGTTACCGTCTCTAGTCCTCCACACGCCATCACCGGGGCGAAGAAGCGGGCGTCCATTCTTGTAGCTTATGGGAGCCGAAGCTGAAGCTACTCCGCTCTCTTCGTCTTCCACGCCTGCGTCTTCCAGCTCGGTCGGCGTAGCCCCAGCCGTATGCTCACCGCCCTCCGATTGGCTTTCGTCCTGCTCTGTCCCTGACGTCTCTTCGACCACTCCCAAGAACCCAGCGATGTACGGGTAACTACCGTCTGACGGGTAAACCACGATACACTGACAGCCTACTTCCGGCACCATATACATACCTTCACCATTCGACCAGTGAAAGTAAGGCATCGACACCTGAGCGTCTTCTATATCAGAGTCAGCGTTGTCTAGATGAACATCTACCGCATATGTTTCTAGATTAAAGTTCACGACGCGGCCCAAGAACACTCGAGCAGCGTAGAAACCCCCCTCTGTAAATGAAGAACGGAACTGTTTACCGGCGTTAAAGTTGCCTGGTACGCTTGTCATTTCTCACACTGGTTTTGGGGCTGGTGTATATGTGGCCGGCAGGCCTTTTTGAGCAGCTAAGCGGCCCCGCTCCTTCGCGGCTTCTAGCGCAGCAAGATTCTTGGATCTAACCCCTTTTAGGTGGCTATGAACCATACCACCAACAGCATTAACGGGGTCGATCTGCATGGTCGCATCCATCAGCTTCGATGTTGCTAACCCTGCCCTACCTATGCCGCGCTTAAGCTTGTTCTCGTGTTGTGCCCACCGAGAAGATCCGGCATGGAGGCCTTTAGTAGCAGCCCAGTACCCGCCGTAGCCTGGATTGTATGGCACCTTGGTGGCAAGGTCAGCTTTACCATGACGGATCGCCTTATAAGCTCCGTGGCCACCCTCGACAGCGGCTAACCCGACATCTAACCCAACCGCTCCTACGATAGGAGCTAGAGCGATCTTCTCGAGCTCGTCGAAGAAGGCTATTTTAACTAAAGGGCTCACTTCAATGTAGGCAGACCGATAGATTTAAGCACATGAGGATCAGGATACCCTACGCGGCCCAAAATCTGCTTCTTTAGCCCCTCGAGCTTCTCGCCCTTATAGGGGGTCTTTTTCTGTATAACTACGTCAAGGCCCTTGCGCTGAAGCGCGGGGCGAAGGACTCTACGTAGCTCAGGAGTATCATCTACCCTAACCGCGTGGATACCGTGCTGCTTTAGGTTCTTGAGGGCCCGACGCTGCCCAAGAGCGCGACCACCAAAGTAGCCTCCGGTCCCACCAGCGGCGGCACCCGTGAGAGCCCCTAGGACTGCAGGGAGAGCTTTCCCGCTGGCCATATAGCCTAGCGCAGCTCCACCCGCCGCACCCAGACCAGCACCAGCACCGGCCCCAATACCCTTACCAGCGCGGACCGTAGGCTCAACTTTTCCGATGCCGGCCCGAACAGCGGTCCGGGTCTTGTGCCGGTCCTTATAAGAGATGGGATCCTTAAAGATGTAAACAGTCGCCTTCTCGGCGATCTTGCTCATTTCATCTGAGAACCCGCCCCACTGGGCTTCTTTCATGAATGATGTCATCTCTACCCAGCGCACAGCGTTTCTTTGGTCATGCGGAGACTTCCCTTTATGGATAGCCAGCTCTTCCTTGGCCAAAGCAAGCTCGCCCTTCGGGATCTTGTCTAGATCATGCGCGCCGGTCCAACCAAGAGACAACAGACGCCCAGGGCCTCCGAGCCCTACTGCCCCCGTCCAACCGATACCACGCCGTAGCTCCTTAGGGATACCCTTGGCATCTTCTTTGGACTTATCTAGCGCCCGCTTGCGCCTAAGAATTGACTTAAGCTTCTCGACTTCTTCAGGAGTGTACTTTGACATCAGTAGTTAATCCCATCGCCTAGCCCAAACTCAGCTCCGTGCATGAGTGAGGGAATTGGATTTTGGCTGTGGAGCTTACTAACAAAGCCCTTAGCCACCGCATCTCTGATTGTATCTTTGATTCTAGTATGGTTCAAACGAGCTAGCCAGTCTTCCGTTTGGTCGTGGGGGATGCTCTCTACGCCCTTCAAGATTGGCTTAACCTTAACAGGTTTCTTTAGGTTCTTATTATCTGCTAAGGTCTTACTTAACCTAACCACATCACCAACTACAAGACCGGGGTCGGCTCCAGGGTCTTCAACCTCACCCAAGTTAGTAAGCGCACGAGCTACGACCTCGATGTTCCGCCGTCGGATACCTTCCGTAGAATAAATACTGTCGAGCTCGTCCGTGATGGCCCGTCGGGTCTGATCAAGGCCTACGATCGGGAGAAGCTTATGAGGATTAACGACGCCCTTTGAGAGGGGCTGACCCTTCGCTATCTTCCCACCCTTCTTTACGCCCGGCGCAGGGCCTAAGCTAGCGGGAACATAGTGTTTCTCTCCGTTGACGAATATGTTATTCCCTCCAGCCGGGTCGGGTTTTATATCAGTTATCTTTCCATCGATCTTAGATAACGTCGCGGAGTTCTGAACGTTCTGTGGTAAGTACAATAGCTTCTGTACTCTATCAAGCGCGTTCACCATTCCGCCTTGTGCAGCGCCCCCCGTGTGGAAGGTCCGCATCGTTAACTGGGTTCCGCGCTCACCAATCGACTGGCTCGCTATTACACCGATATTGGTACCTAACGACAAGTCTTTACCTTGCTCAGACAAACCATAGCACTTCGAGCAGATGCCGTGACCCTCTTCACACTGGTGTGGCGTTCGCACAGACAAAGAAGCGATCCCTTTTGCTTTGGCTTTTGACACAACATCCGGGGTGATAGGCTGATTGCGCCGCATCCCTATCTCAGGTTTAGACTCTGCAGCATACCTATCTACGATGTCAGGGTGAGTCACAGATAAAGCTTCGCCTTTAGTAGTGCCACAGTCCGAATTAGTGACGAGAGTATCCATGGTTGTGTTAACCATGCGCTTCGTTAAGGCGCCCGGCTCACTAACCTCGATACCCTTGTCTACCATACCCTTACGGGCACCGAACGATTTGACCCAATACCCTGTTGCGTCTAGACCTTCTCCGTATGATTTATCCACCGGATACTTAAAGATATGGCCTGGCCTGTCCTCCAACAACCCAGGGGCCAACGTAAGCTGCTTATACTGCGTCCAGTTTGGTTTAAGACCGGCCTCATGCATAAGGTGCAGGTTAGACGGGTTGTTGGCGTGCTTCTTTTTTAATTCCTTCCGCATAATCTCTTCGGCGGCGCTCATAACTTTCTTAAGCTGGTCTTGATCATCGGGGGATAGCTTTTTAGACGCCTCGTTAAAGTATGCCAAGCCTTTAGCCCTGGCTGACTTCTCTGCCCTGATGTCCGAGAGGCCCAACGTATGTGCATTCCTATAAACCTCGTTGTTACCTAGATCTAAGAACTTACGAGCGACGTTAGAGTACTGGCCCGGCTTAGTCTTACCTACGTTCTCTAGTACAGCGTGTGTTAAGTGCTTATCCATCTTAAACGACGGATCCGTAAGAATCTTGTCGCTCTTTAGGTTATCCGGCATATACTTATGGATAAGCATACGCCCCGGAGTTGTCTTTTTATCGTGGTACTTAATAACGTCGGTTGTGCGTAGGTCACCTTTGTGCAAAGACTTAAGAACTTCCCGCTCAGAGTCAAAGCTCTTTCCGGTGTCCTTACCCATCTTGGAAGTCTTGTACAACCCTAACAAAGACTCGTTTGTCGGTGTAAAAGCTACCCTGCCCGAAGCAGGGCTAAACAAGTGATTACTAGGCATCATGTTCCAAGCGTCTTTTACTGCCTCCCCAGTTATAGGAGTATAAACAGCCATGGCATCGCCATCGAAGTCTGCGTTATAGGGACCTGTAATGAGTGGGTGAATATGAATAGCGTTGCCCTTGACCAACTTAGGCTTGAACGCCATAACGCCATACTTATGGAGAACCGGGTCCCGTTTCATGAACACGGGACGATCCTTCATTTCGTTCTCCAAAGCAGACTTAGCGAGCATGCTGCTTTCTTTAATCAGATCCTGGGCCTGGAGGGGTGTATACCCCATCGAAACTAACCGGCGCACCACAAACGGTTTATAGATGCCCTGCGCCAGCTTCTCTGGTAACCCAACTTCATCTAAGTCTAACCCATCATCAGGGTTAATAACCGACCGGCCCGACAGGTCCACACGAGCTTTGACCATCTTGCCCTGGACAAACCCAGTCTTTAAAGAGTCGCCGTGCAAAGAATGGAGGATCCCACGCAGCTTGCCGCCCTGAAGGCGCTTCTTGGGCTCTCCGATACCCATAACGGACTTCAACTCTTGGTAAACATGCGCCCGGATAGGGTTCACCTCCTTATCCGGTAAACGCCCCTTACTCTTCTTAAGGGCATCCGCCGTCATAATCGTAGACTTGTAAAGCTCGTTTATGTCCGCCGGGTTCAAGTCGCCGCTCGGAAGCACGCTAACAGGGCGGAACGTCGGAGGTATCACAGGTACCTTCGACATCAAGTAAGCTTGAGATGGTGTGGTACCTGCATGTTTCAACGTTTTAAGGTAGCGCAATCGCCGGTTGGCCTTATCACGGAGCTGCACAGATAAGGTAGGAATTTTAGTTTCAAGAGACGCTATCTCTTTGTCTACGTCTACCTTATTTAGTATCTTCTTGAGGCCTGCGCCTCCGACCGCGCCTTCTCCCCCTTCCACAAGGGTGCCGTCAGACGCCACAGACTTTTTACCAGACATGACGTCGTTGAGCTGCTTACCAGTTATACCTGCTACCGAGATAAGCGCGCCCTCCATAACAGGGTTAGGGAACGGCTCAGGCAGGTTGATGTGCGACCAGTGCGTGCCGTCCATACCTCCTGTCACGTCAGGATCAAACAGCCCGCCTTTCTCTTCCTTGAGATCCTTAGAACGGACCATCGTAGCTTCTTTGACCGGGCCGTTCGATAACGCAAGAATATCTTTGTCCGTAGCAGGAGTCAGACGGAAGTTACCACCCTTCTTCTCCAAGTTAACGCCTAACCCTTGTAGGTAACCCTCAAACTTGTTGTATACGTACGGTACCTTAGGTGGAGGAAGGGGCTGCCCAGACTGAATAGCGTTCCATAGCTCCATGGCCTGGTCTTTGTCGCCCCGAATCGTATGAGCCTCTCGAAGGAATCCCTTCGCACCATGAGCTAATAAAGCGTAGCTATCCAAGTGAGCGATAGACCCAGCGCCTTCGGACCCACCACGTTTAGGTCGTCTATCAATATCATACGGGGCGGTAGGACCCCCTCCACGCACAGACTGCTTATGCTCCACCATGTGCTTCTGTTTTATGATGTGCATAGGCCCCGTAGTAACCTTGCCGAGGTGTGCCCCTGTCTTGGAGTCGTAGAGGTCCTCCTTCTCTGATATACCCGCCTTCTTCAGAATGTTGGACACCAGCTCATTATAGTCGTCATGAGCAAAGTTCTTAATTACAACAGGGGCGCCCTGCTTCTCTGCTACCTTTCCGGCAGCCAGCTCATAGACCTGACCAGGATTCATCCGGCTAGGAATACCATAAGGATTGATAACAACCTCAACCGGGTTGCCGTCTTTGTCCTTCGGCATCTCTTCATCAGGGATAATGGCCCCAATAGTCCCCTTGTTTCCAGAGCGTCCGGATAATTTGTCCCCTGGCTGCGCAGGCTCTGCCGTGCGAAGGAACACCGTAGTGTTCTTAGAGTCCTGATGAACGCGTACTACCTTAGCCGGCACGTTAAACTCTGATCGCATAGCTCTGTCATCGAAGGGCCGTACCAAGCTCTTGTGGATCCTGCGCATCTGACTTGCGTCGGCAGATGGGGGGGTCTTACGTATTGCAAGCATGATAGGATCGCCTGGCTCGACGATCTCTCCCTCACGCACGATGCCGTCATCGCCCAACTTACTTAATTGGGAGGCTTTAAACGCTGTAGGGAACTGCGCGATGTACTTACCCTTTTGGGAAAACGTATCAGCGTCCTTTCCCATCTCTTTACGATATAGGTGCTCCGACGTCAGCTTCTTTGCGGCTGTGTCCGACACGAGGATAGAGTCTTCGAACGTCTTTCCAGGAATAGGCATAAATGCCACACGAAGGTTCTTGCCCAACGCTAGGTCTTCCCCCTTAGAGAAGTTCGTGTCGGCTACGAGCTGCCCTTTCTTTACGGTGTCGCCTACCGAAACAACCGGACGGCTTTCAATAAATGCGCCGTCATAATTAAGGGGGAAGTTGTCATACAACGGAGCCTTTACCGTTTTCCCCTTCTCGGGTTTTATATAAACCGAATCCTTGGTGATCTTCGTAACCTTACCGTCTGCGTTGGCCCTCGAGTTCACAACCCAAGCAGGCAGCTTGTCCCAAGGGATCTTCCGGCCGTCAGGGAGCTCTCTAGCTTCAGCCATGACAAGAGGAGCATCCGAGTCTTTTAGCCCTACAGCCTGAACCATGTGCCGGACGGCCATGTTAGCTCTGGCACCATCCGTGTTCTGTAAAAACGGAACCATGTTGGTACTGATACCAAACAGGTTTTGGTTACCGAGCATTACATAGTCAGCCTTGGATATCGGCACCTTGGCTAGCTCATTCTTGGGGCCAGCCGCCTTTACGATCTTCTTGGTCGTCTTTACCTTACCGTCCGGCGTTATCTCAACCTGATCCGGGAACACTACGGTCGACTTATAAAACTTGGCCGCGTCGACGCTCTCGAGCTTACCGGTCTTCAAATTATACAGCGTCGTATAAACCCGTTTGTCTTTCTTGTGTGTCAGCGTAGGAAGGTGACTGATAACGCCTACCTTACTACCTTCAGGAGTCTCTATAGGATCAATGAACGCCATGTGCGACGGGTCGACAGCCCGCGTCGATGCTGTGATGGCCTCGGGAGACGAGATCGCTCCAGTACCCATTACAGTAGCCTTAGCTGCACTAGATACCATCTCTAATGGGTTTACCTGGCTCACAGTATTAGCGCTATCAGACTTCGTAAAGTTCGTACGAATAGGGTCTGAGAATATGCTAGGAGAGAACACCTCGTTTACGGTGTTCTTACGATCTAGGTTGTTGGTGATCTTGCGAGTGATCCTAAACTTGTTCGTGGTCAGGTTATCTTTGATGTCGTCTTCTAAGCCGTGAAGACCCTTAAACATGATGGCGTCGCGCGGGTCCGGCTCTACCTCTCCACGCGACATCTTAAGCAGCTTGTCGGACGCGTCCATGAGGACCCCACCGTTAATCTTCGTGTGGGGCTTACCCAAAGTTATCTCAGAGATCTCAGGGTCGAGCTCGTACTTAGTAAACGTATCCTGTACGCTGTCTACCCCCTCTTCAAAAGACTTGGCCTTCTTACCAGTTATGGCTTTATGCGCCTTGTTTATAGCTGCAGTGCCATCAACCTTGGCATTTATCTCAAAGATCTCGTCACCCCAGGCTTTTTTCATCTGGGCGTCGCTGACCCCTAGAGCCTTGAGTATCGGGTAGAGCTCGGGATTGCTTCCTCCGTACCCGAGCTTGAAAAGCTTGCTCTCGGGATCGAAGTGTATATTGAATCGCTTGCCCTTTAGATGGAACTCAGACTCCATCTGACCGTTCTCTTTTATATGCGCATACACCCCAGGACGGCGTCGCCAGATATTCGCTACCTGATACTCGTTTCCACCTACGATGTAAGACAAACGAGAAGTCATCTTGGGCAGGTTAGCTAAAGTAGCACCAGACTTCTTATCCAACACCCGCCCGGTTTTCGAGTCGATGAGCTTAAGATCCCCTTTAACTGGTACAGCCCAGTCCTTTTTCATCAGACGGGCCTTTAAGTGGTCCTTGAAGTCTTCGGGCTTGTTATCATCCACACGGATATTTTCCGCTTCCAGTGTATGATTCGAGCCAACTACAGGAAAATATTGGGAAATTCCCTCAACGGTGTTGTCAGCAAGCTGCTTAAACTGACTCTCGTGCTCGTATATCATACTCGCTAGTATACTTTATACTTAATACTAAAAAAAGAGCGGCACCGGCAGCCCCGCTCTTATCTACAGCTGTCCTGGCTGTTAGTCAGGGTTTCTACGATATATGACGTCTAGCGTCTTCTGGATCGCAGTATCAGGCACAAAGCCGTCCCCAAACGACGCAAGAAGATCCGCCCGGTCACCGTTCGTCAAAAACGCGAACCCTCGTGATTCCCCGTCTACGACTACAAGATAGCTCGGCCCTACGTTGGCCACTTCTTCGACGTGTACCCCCAAGAGGCTTTTCAACAACCTAACTCGCTGAGGGTGATCTCTAATGTATGTACGGCGAGTGTTCGTCGCCCTACGTTGGCCTTTCAGAATTGATCGGCATTTCATTATAGAAGCCCCCCATAGGGGGATCGACCGGCGAAAGGAGGAAAACCGGGTTCCCGCCTATGGGGGGTCGTGGGTGTGACTGGACTCGAACCAGCAACTTAGGGGTTAAAAGCCCCTTACGCTTCCTGTTGCGTCACACACCCTACACTTCGTACATTGGTACGAAGGCTTCCCCATACTCTCCAGCACGGGTCTGCTCGTCGGATTTGTATTTCAACCTTTCGGTGAACCCGAGGCCTCTAAGAGCATCGCGCACACGCATCACATCCTCCTTGTTGTCGCAGTCCCTAGTATATACACAGATTACCCATAAAGGGGAACCTGCCGCATCATACTCGGTACGGCCGACTTCACTACCTAATCGAACAGCTAGCGCAGAGGATACTTTTGCTACATGCCCAAGCTCCCCCCGCCTAGTTGCTTCTTGAATTATACCCCACGCCTCATCTATCGCGTCTTCGGTTCGATAGATCAACCACTTACCAGACTTATGGGTCTGAGCAAGGATCCAAACCCTATCGATAACCTCAGTCGGATGCATAGTTCTAGGTTAGTACGGGCGGTGGGAGTCGAACCCACAATGGCTTACTGCCTGTCCCGGATTTTAAATCCAGCGCCTCTACCAGTTCGGCCACGCCCGCACAGAAGCCCTACTTAGGGGCAGACTCGTAAGCAACAACTAGCAAGCCGTGTAGACGTGCTAGCTTCTCGAGGTCCTGGGTGTCCTTCTCGGACAGCTCACGGAGCTTACCACATGTGCACGCCTGCGGTGGCTCTCCGTCTGGAGCCTCGTTGTCGACGAACTCCCACACGTTAGGAGCGTGTTGCTCGACGAACTTCGTGCTTGCAAAGCACTCATCACACCCAGCTCCCTCTACCGGGCACAGCAGGGTGACGTCCGCATAAGCGCCGTCTAGCTCTTCCCCACCGTCCCTAGTGCGTGCCTTGAGCTTGGCAAACTTCAGGTACGCGTCGGTGCCCTCGATGATGGTCTGCATGTGCGTATGCATATCCTTCGGGCCATCGTTGTACTCGTCACGCAGAGTGACGAAACGATCCTTGAAACTCAGTGAAGCCATGATCCTCCTTCTTGTTATGGCTACCGTCCAGCTTTGAGGCACTCATATGCCACTGGACCGAAAACAGATTCTAAGGCCTCAGCCTCTCCTTCAACAAGGTCTTTCATGCTGGTACCGCATAGAGAGTCCATACCCCCTCTGTATGTCTGTGACGCATGAACCAGCTCATGCGGCACTACAGTAGAGTACACCCTCAGCAGACTCGTCTTGTTCC
>Ga0180432_10007865_pt1 | contig 13449 bp, 11 predicted proteins | sample SS_ome_10_FD_132414 | JGI IMG/M metagenome (GOLD analysis project Ga0180432, IMG submission 132414) | Hypersaline lake sediment archaeal communities from the Salton Sea, California, USA - SS_1_MS_2 metaG | ecosystem: Environmental > Aquatic > Non-marine Saline and Alkaline > Hypersaline >...
ATCTTGCAGTTGTTATTGATTCTTCAGATATAACCAGCAAAGGCAAAGTTGGAACAGTAACCCTTAAAGTGATTAACAAAGGAATAACAGACTTAAAGTATCTTAATGCCAGACTTGTTTCAACAGAACAATATGAAGTACTATCTTCCTCAAATGAAGAATATATAGGCAATATGGACAGTGATGATTTTGAGACAATCGAGTTTTTAATTAAGCCTAAAACAGATAGTACGCGTTTGAATGTTGTTATGGACTTCAAAGATCCTTACAACAAAGAGTATAGCCAGACATATGACCTGCCATTAAGAATTGTAAGCACTGCAGAACTAGGACAATCCAGTTTCCCATGGGGAACTACATTTGTTGTGCTGTTAGTTATTGCAGGCATAATCTATTGGTGGTACAGGCGCAGGAAAAAGAAAAAAACTAAAAAATGATTTTAGATTATTTTTTACTTGCCTTTCGTAGTCTTAAAGGCCGCTCTATGCGGACCTGGCTGACTATGATTGGAATATTTATTGGTATTACTGCAGTAGTTAGTCTTATTTCCCTAGGCCAAGGTATGCAAACGTCGATTAATGCAGAATTTGAGAGAATTGGCAAAAATAGAATTATGATTACACCAGGTTCTGGCCAGTTTGGTCCAGAAGGCGGCACCCTTTCTTCTGGAATAATGACTGAAGATGATTTAGATGTGGTCAGAAAAGTTCGAGGTGTTGATGTTGCAACAGGGACTGTCTCCAAAACAGGGCAAGTCAGATTCAAGGATGAAGCTAAATATATGAGTGTCTGGGGTTATGATGCTGATAAAGATGCAGAAGAGATAACAAAACGTACTTCTTATTTGGATATTGAAGAAGGAAGACAATTAAAAAAAGGCGACAAGTATAAAGCAGTTATTGGATATAATATTGCACATGATGATTTTGAAAAAGACATTGACATAGGCGGCAAGCTGGAAATTAATGGCATTGAATTCAGAGTTGTCGGTATTCAGAAAAAAGCAGGCACAGGCATGCATGATTCTTTGATTAGAATTCCTATTGATATTGCAAGAGAAATTTATGAAGAACCAGAAGAGATTTCAACTATTTTCGCGCTGACTACTGCTTCAGAAGTACCAAGTGTTGTCGCAGAACGTATTGAAAAGGATTTGCGGCAGTTTAGGGATGTTGATGAAGATGAAGAAGATTTTACAGTCCAGACTGCAGAGCAGACCATTGGCCAGCTTAATGATATTCTCAGTATTGTCACGATTGTTGTAGTCGGCATTGCTGCAATTAGTTTAATTGTAGGCGGCATCGGCATAATGAACACTATGTATACTACTGTTCTCGAGAGAACAAAAGAGATTGGTATAATGAAAGCTATTGGCGCAAGAAATTCTAGCGTACTGGCTATTTTTATTTTTGAATCAGGCATTCTTGGTTTAGCAGGAGGAATCGTTGGAGTATTGCTAGGATTAGGCATTGCAAAGATAGGAGAGCTTCTTGCACAAGGTCTTGGCGCAGATATATTTCACGCAAACTTTAGTCCGTGGTTAATCATTGGCGCACTTGCATTTTCATATTTTGTAGGAACCTTAAGCGGAATATTGCCTGCAAGACAGGCTAGTTTAATGAATCCAGTCGATGCTTTGAGGGGTGGAAAATGATTAAAGATTATTTCACATTTTCATTCAAGAGCCTGAAATCAAGAAGAATGCGTACTTTTTTGACAATGCTCGGCATTTTCATAGGTATTGCAGCAGTTGTCAGTCTTGTCTCTCTTGGACAAGGCCTAGAAAAAGCTATTACAGATCAATTCCAGGCAATGGGCACTAACAAGATTCTTGTTTATCCTGCAGGCGGAATGTTTGGTATTGGTTCTACAGTTGTAATTGATAAAAGTGATTTAAATGTAATTAAAAACGCCAGAGGTATCAAAGATGCTGGCGGCATAATGCAAAAAGTTGGCAAAATTAAATTTGGTTCTGAAAATGAATATACCTGGGTTGCAGGCATACCTACAGATGACTCTAAAAAAATAATAGTTGACACTAGTAATTTCAAGATAGCTAAGGGCAGGGATATCAAGCGCGGTGATAAATACAAAGCAGTTGCAGGGATTAGGTTTTCACAAGCAGATGTTTTTGATAAGGCAGTTAATGTTGGTGACAAGATTGAAATTGAAGGATATAAGTTTGAGATTGTCGGCCAGATGGAATCAATTGGTAATCCAGATGATGATTCTAGTTTGCTTATTCCATTAGATACTGCCAACGAAATGTTTGATGCAAACAATCAATATTCTGTAATTATGGCAGAAGTCGTAGAAGGAGAAGATATTTCTGCTATTGCAGCTTCTGTAAAGAGAACACTAAGAAGACATAGAGACGTTGACGAAGGAGAAGAAGATTTTAATCTGCAGACTTTTGAAGAACTGATGGAATCCTTTTCAAGTATTTTCGCAATTGTTCAAGGTGTCTTGATTGGCATTGCCTCTATCTCTTTAATTGTTGGAGGCGTTGGCATAATGAACACTATGTATACTGCAGTTTTGCAGAGAACTAATGAAATTGGTGTCATGAAAGCTATCGGCGCAAGAAATTCTGATATTTTATTGCTGTTTTTGATAGAATCAGGGTTTTTAGGCTTAGTTGGAGGGACAGTAGGCATACTTATTGGAATGGCCATGAGTAAGTTAGTTGAACTTGCCGCTGCTCAAGCAGGCCTGGGCATACTTAAAGCATACTTTCCGTGGTATCTTATTGTCGGTGCATTAGCATTCTCTTTCATAATCGGTTCTATTGCAGGAGTATTGCCTGCAAGACAAGCAAGCAAACTAAAACCTGTCGATGCTTTGAGATACGAATAGAATTATTCTTTTTTCTTTCCAAAAACCTTTTCAGCTAAAGCTGCGCAACGCACACCACAAAGTCGAGCATAATCTTTATCAAATCCAGAAATAACATAACCAAACATTGCACCAATGTTTGCAGCAAATCCCTGTTTATCTACAACTCGCGCATCTAAAATTCCATGTTCTGCATGTTCACTCTCAAAAACCATTGGATCATTTTCATCAAGAAGTTCTTGTAATTTTTCTTTCTCTGCTTCTTCTGCCGCAGTATCTATTACAAAATAATTGATTGTGATATCGTGTGCCGCATCACCGCCCGCACCAATTGCTTTCAAGCTTATCTTATGATGATATCCTTTATTTTCAGGCACAACAACGTAATTTGTCTCTATTTTCTTAGTGGCAATACTTGCGCTAAAATTATCAACCAATCCTTGAACATACTCAAACGTAGATCCTTGCTCATCTAACTTATCATCAAGCATATGTCCAGTAACATAGAATCCCTCAACTGCAGTATCTTTATATGATTCAAGTATTTTTTCTATTTCTGTTAATGTTAATTCTTCTCCCACTTTATCTCACCCTTAAACCCAAAAAAACTGATTTGTGTTTAAAAAACTTTTGCTAGTATTGCCTACTCTAACCATAAAGTATACTAAAATCAACCTAAATAAACTCGAAAATTCTTCGAAAAATTATAAGAAAAACATATAAAGAAATTTATCCATTAAAAAAACAAAGAAATAACAAAATCTGTTGTGCCTAGCACAACAACTCAGGTTTATATTATCCTATACCCTACTAATGAATATCAAAAACATTTGTGGTCGATAAAATGAATCAATATGAAACAGCCCCTACAATGGTGGAAAAATTAAACGAAAAATACATTGAAGAAACATCACTCAAGAAAAAGTTGATACAAGCCGCAGCAGCATTTGCAGCCGGCGCAGGTTTAATGACTATGTTATCAACATGTTCAGGCTCAAAAGAGGCGGCAACAAACACACCCCCAAAGCAATTAGAACAAGCGATTATGCAGCTCGCGCCTCAGGAACGGGCGCGGGTTGTCTATAACGTTGCTAAACATGATATGTTAGATGAAGAAAATTCATACTCTGCAAGAGCTTGGTTTTTAGAAAGCCAGATCAGGCAGGAAAATGAGAGGGATAAATAATGGGTTTGATAAAATCACCAATAAGTTTGATTAAATTCGGCGTCAAAGCAGTTACAAATACTGCATTTTATGGTTTAGCTCTTTATGGAGCGATTAATGTTTCTCTCAACACTTACTCAGCGGTTTCATACCTTAAATCACTGCAAAAGCCTGAAACTAAGCAGGAAATTGTTGAAACAACCCAGATGAATAAATACAAACAACCTCAAGATTACGTCACTGACTCAATTGACAAGCAGATAAGGACTGCTGCTGCTGAAGCGATTATGGGTGAATCAATTGATAAAAAGATTGATCAAAAAGTTGAAGAAAAGCTTTCAAGATATTTGAAAAAAGAAAATTTGCTTGATTTGCTTAAGAAAGATCAAAAATATACTGAATACAGCACAGATTGAATAAATTCAACTGAATCAAGTTCACAAAATGTGATTAAATTAGCGATAGCTATACAATTTCAAGGAGGGAAAAAATGGCAAGAACAATAGAAGACATAAAGGCTTACCAGCTCAAGGAAGCTAAAAAACTGCTTAATCATGACGAAAAACCAGGAATAATCAGTCGTGTAAAAAACAGTTTTGCAGGAAAAGTCTTGTATGCAGCAACAATGGTTGGAACATTGGTGGGAGTTGCAGAATATCATGGTGCAGCAAATTCTGCAGAAGTAAAAAACACTGTTGCAAACGTCACAGAAACAGTCAGTACAAGAGCAGAATATCACACTAACCAGCTTGTCAAGTTTGCTGATTCTTTTACAAACAGCGAAAAAGAACAAGACATTGGAACTGTTCTGAATAAACAAAAACAAGAGTACGTGGATTTGATAGAACAAGAACCAAACAACACTACAGCTCAAGAAAAGCTGAAAAAGCTCGATTTGTTGATAAAAACATACGAGCAAGAAAATAATCAAGTAGAATGAATGGAGGTAAAATAAAATGACAACCACAGCACAAGCCATGTATGATGGTCAAGATATGAAAGATATTGAAGATAGAGTTATGAATCCAGGAGTTGATCCAGATAGAGAAGCAGAAATTCTTCAAAAAAACAAAGACAAATCTGTAACCGTAGATGAAATATTAAAAATGTATGAAGGAACTGACAGCATACGAGATCTTACTTTTAAGGATAAAACACCTATTCAACAGACAATGCTTAAGTTATGCTATACAGTAGGACTTACAAGCCCTGAAGCAGAATTGACAAAAACAAAAAAAGCATATGATAAAAAAGCAAGTCTGCTTGAACAAATGAAAACCAGTTATAGGGAAGAGAAAAAGTCTATTGAAGAAGATATTACTGAAGAAAAAGGCTGGGTTTATGACTGCGACAAGATTATTGAGCAGAAAGAAAACGAGAAAGAAGAATTAGAAAAAGAGCTTGCTTATGAATCAGAAGAAGTCAAAAAATGCAAAGCAGCTTACAAAACTGCTCCATCAAAAGAGCAAAAAGAAGAATTGATTGAGATGGTCCGAGGTTATGATGAAAGCAAGGCTGTTAAAGAAACCAAAATAGAACAGCTTGAAGATGATATTGAAGTTGCGAGCGATTCTTTCAATGATCACTATGACGACTGGCAGGATTTGAAAGATAACAAAAATGATCAAGTGTGTATGCTGCGTGCAGTAAACAAGCTTCAAAGAGGCTATAAGCGTGTTGCAAAATCCTATGATAAGATTTTGAAGAAAAGCAATAAAGGCAAGATTACAGATTGTAAATTAATTGCTCTTCTTATGAAAGACTTGCAAACAGCGTTTGATGCTAAAAAAGACGTAGACCAGGCTTTAAAAAAGCAAAGAAAAGTAATAAAACGCGGGCCTGACTTTGTAGAGCAGCAGGAAACACTTAACCGGCAAGACAGAGAAAAAGAAGAAGAAGATATCAAAAGAACTGCTGGTGAAAGTGTCAACAAAGCAAGAGAGCGTAGAACTAGCCTGTACACAAGCATGTAATTTTTTATTTTTTTATTTTAAATTTTTTTTGAGGTGCCCAAAAATGACTCTTGAAGAAATCATAATTGATCCGAGTGAAATTACGGTTAATAAGAATGTGTATCGCAGAAGGTTAAACACTGCAACTCTTGCATTCAATAAGAAAATTAAGAACGGTGCAAGAAGAAATATACTTCCGCAAGAAGGTGAATTAACCATTGATGCTATTGAAACATTCTGGGCCGCGTATGGTTCTGTTAAAGAAAAGCTTTCAAAACAATCAGTCATGTTCGGTGGAAAACATTTCACAGATTTATATTCATTATATGTAGCTTCGTCTTATACTGATGAAAAATTCAGCAAAAGTATTGATGAGCCTAAATTTTATGGAAGACTTCTTGATTTAGAGCTTAATGGTGATGATTATTTGCTGATGGATCATCTTATGCGTAATTTTATATATGAAACTAACAATTGCAATTCTGGGAAAAATCTTGGAAGAACAACAAGGGGATTTTTGCAAAGAATTCAAGAGCTTGCAAGAGTTAAGCTCACAAATGAATATGCCGAAGCTTTTGATGATTTTGAGAATTCTTATAGCATTCAGATAGGTGATTCTTTCCGTGCAAAAGGCGCAAGCATAAGCACAGAAAATCCTGATGCAGGAAAGCCTAATGAAATTGTTACTTGGGAGGATATTGGAGGATATTATGATATCAAAGAAGATGTAATGTTTCATTGTGATGCAATACAAGACGAACGCTTAAGGTCCTTAGGCTACCGCCCTCCTAAAGGAATGTGTTTTTATGGCTGGCCTGGAACTGGAAAGACTTTGCTGGCAAAGGCAATTGCCTGCCAGATTGGAATGCCTTTTCACAAGATAAATGTCCAGGAAATTTTGAGTAAATGGGTTGGCGATACTGAAAAGCAAATGTATGAACAGTTAACCAGAGAAGGCGTTCATTTTATTGATGAAGCAGATGCGCTTTTCAAGAAAGTGGAAGGCCAGGATTCTGCCGTGTCTCAAAGAATTATCAATATGTTCGCAGAAATCACAGACGGATTTCATTCAAATAATAACTTGTATATCATGTCTACTAATTCATTAAGTTTAGACGGCAAGCTTAAACGTGCAGGCAGGATTGATGAGTTTTATCATTTTGGATTGCCTGATGAACAAACAATAAATCACGTTTACAGGATACACGCTAAAAAAATACAGGAAACCGCCAATATTCCTTTGTTTGATAATGTTGATTTAGATAATGTCAGTAGAGTGACTTATATGGTTTCTGTAGAAGCACACAAAAAAAACCCAAATGTTGGAATTGTTCCTGCAGACTGCAAGAATATTCTGCAAAAAACACATAACAGGATGCTTAGAAAATTATGGAAAACTGATGAATACAAAGCAATGGATACTAACGATGTTTTTGAAACAATTAAAAATTATGAATTGGAGGAAAGAGCACTATGACAATTGAAACTTTTGAACCGCAAAGCACTTTTGGCAGGATTATGAAAGAAAGACTTGCCAAAAAAAGAAAAAATTCAACACAAACTACAACTCAGACTGTTCAGCCTGCAAATTCGCGTTTAGATGAAATTTTAGCAAAGTCTGAAAAAACTACTGTTCCTGAACAAAAGCAGATTCCTAAAACCAAACCAATTACAGCGCCACAAAAGCCCGCAAAACCAAAAACCCCTGCACCATATGTTCCAGATTCTAATGCAGCAGATAAATTCAGGGGAATGCATGAATTTTTCGTAGAAAACAAGTTATTTTTGACAGATGCATATGATATTAAATTCAAAAAACATAAAACTCATAAAGTCACCTCAAACGGCAGCATAAAAGCTATTCGTGCAAAAGAAAGCTATAATTCCCAGATTTTATTATCTTTATTGACTCACGTCGGATACAACGAACGTGGAACAAAACACAACAACACAATGCTTTCACAGGGAGATCCAGGCTTGGGAAAGACTATTCTTGCAGAATACTGCGGCCAGTTTGTTTTTCATGAGACTGCAGACCAAGTTGCAGATTCAACTATTCAATGCCACCCTCAGCAAACAGCTGAAACAATGGTTGCTCATTATGACCTTGCAAAATTAATGCAGGGAAAAAAAGAAGTACACACTAGCAGCTGGATGAAAAATAAGGGAAAAATAATTGATGAAATTCAAAGATTGCCAGATGAAACAATTGCAATAATCTTACAAACAATTGATTCTGGAAAAACAAAATACGGAGACGATGTCATTCGAGCATCAGAAGGAGCAATAACCGCAACCATGAACGCTCCAGACGGCGGTTCAACACCAATCGTGCCTGCAGCTAATGATCGTTTTCAGGTTTCTGCAAGATATAAAACAGTAAATGGAAATTTCGTGCCAGCAATCATAGATCAAGGAATGAAAAATAGTCAACCGCTTAGCGTTCCTAGAGAATGCTACATTGATACTAATACAATTCTCACTGCAAGAAAAGAAATAAGGCAAGTAACTATTGACAAAGATGCTATAAGAAAACTTGTTTTTTACATATCTCAAATTGACGGTTGTGACAAAGCAGGAGATTCATTAGAGAACAAAACAAAAAGCAATGCTCAATACAGAAAACCTAGCGAAGGTCTCTGCGTAAGCTGTCACTACAGCAAGAAACCGTGTGCTTATTTTGATAACAGTGTCTCAATGAGAGCAACTGAAGCTATTTTAACATATGCAAAAGGTCTTGCTTGGTTCAGAAAGAAAACAGAAGTCCAGGAAGAAGATATTGCAGCCATACTCCCATATGTATTACAGCACAGAGCAGAAATAACCCCTACTGCAATAGAGAAAAAAGGAGTTTGGGAAAATGACAGGATTGCTTTCATAAAAGATACTTTCAAAGAATCATCAAAGCAGTTCATAAAATACCAAAATTCTATTCCTGAGTTCAAGCAGATGCTTGATGATTTGGATGATCCACACAGTTTAGTATACTCCCAAAATAAACTCACTAAAGAAACTGCAAAACGACTTGAAGGATATTTTGACACAGTCATTCAGAAGATGGATGATGTTGCTGCATTTTCATATGCAGGCATTCTTAGTTTTGCTCTAGAACACTTTGACAAAAATGGTAACACAAACTGAAATAGTTGATAGGACTTATGGAATGTGGGGCGCAGATCTTGCTCCTCCGATTATTTTTGATACTGCGCAGGATGCAATAGCTGGCGGCTTAGGTGATGAATATGCAGGTTTTGACATGAAAGCCCATAATCTGATGGTCAATAAACAAAAAATAAGCAAAAATTTGGGTTGGGACTTTTTTGAAGTCATATTAAGCCATGAAGTCGGGCACTATGATCACTCCCCAAGAGATTTAGAAAACATGATTATCCTGCTACATGAAGCAAAAGAAGTTGTCGGCGATTTAAAGCTTGCAAAATATGTTGAAAACCTATTCACAGATACTATTGTTAATTCTTTTATCTACAAAAATGATTCAAGAAATAGACAAAAGCTAGTTGAACTATACAATAAGATGAGTCCTCTTTCTGAAAAAAAGCCAGAGGCCTGGCAGGTTTATTTAAGGACTTATGAAAAATTATGGAATCTTTCTCCAAATACTTTAGTTTCACAGGTTACTTCTAAAGCAGAGAAAGCTGCAGATAACATTCATAAAATGATGGCTCCTAAAAGCATTGATGATGTTTTTGATCAGCCTCAATGGAAAGATAAAGTTCGAAAGTATGCAGAAGAGATGAAACCATTCATAAATGCAGAAAAAGAACAGTCTGACCAGCAAAGCCAGGGCCAGGGGAAACAAAACAGCTCTCAAAATCAAAATAATAATCAAGGACAGGGCCAAGGACAAGGACAAAAACAAGGAAATCAAAAAGGAAATGGTCAACAACAAGGACAAGGAAGCTCTGGGCAAGGAAATCAAGGACAAGCAACCCCTGGACAAGGAAATGCAAAAAAAGAACTTGGCTCAGGAGTAATAATTCACAAGCATGATCCTAAAAAATACAAACAAGACGAAAAAACTTTCGGCAAGGTTGCTGAGCAGATTGGCAAAGACGCAGCAAAGCAGATATATGCTGGTTTGGGTTTAGGAAACCCCCGCAACCTAGAGGACGCATTGATTAATAGCCTTGCCGAAGTTTACAAGATAATTCTCCCTAGAGCAAGGTCTTCTAGAAGCGGCAAAAGATTTATTGGTCATGGTAAAACAAAGCGGCTTCAAGACACTAATATTCTTTACTCAAAATCAACATGGGGCATCATAGCACCAGGAATCACAACTTTTGCAGACAAATTCAAGATGGCAAGCACTAAGTGCGGCAGAGGAGTTGCAACACCAGACCTAAACTTATTGCTTGACACATCTGGCAGTATGCAGGGTTCTGCTTACTATTCTGTTCTTGCTGCAAAGATTGCTGCTAACTCTACTTTGCACAATGGCGGAGCAGTCTGCGTGTATAATTTTTCACGCAGATGTATTGGCCATACAGATGGATTTCAAAGAGATAAAAAGAAAGTTTATCGTTTGATTGAACACCAGCAGAGCGGCGGCACTATTTTTCCTACTCGTGAATTGATTGCAGGCATAAAGAAAAATAAAGATAATCCGCAGTATGTTTTAGTGATTACTGATACTGGTTTTGGAAATGTTCAGGGAGCTGCAGAAGCACTTCAACAGGTTGACAATCAGGTTATTGGAGGCGCTTTTTTTCTGGTTAACACATACGTACCGTTACATGCAGAATTAAAAAAGACTAATTACGAGTTTATCCCGGTTACAGACAATAGTTTAGCAAAAGAAACAAGATTAAGAATGAAGAAGGTGGTTTAAATGGAACTAAATGAATCAGATTTTCAATCAAAAACAGGAAAAAGACTATATTATTTGATAATGCAGGGCGGAAGAGACACTGAACAAGAATTTAGAGATCAGCTTAATCAGCCTCCTAAAGCAAGGTTCAATGGAACAAATAACAGCACACACAGCACGCCAACAAATCCGCAAAACACAACAGTGCCTGCTAAAACAAATAACGAATCAACTCAACCAAAAAGGCAAAAACCCCAGAAAACAGCTGAACCAAAGAAAACCGCATCAGATTTATCAGATATTGTTCAAACAGAACAAACATCTCAGCAAAGAAAATGGGAACTGCCTCCAGAATACAGGACATTATCTATTGCAGATGCTCTTGGTTTCTGTATACATAATAGAAATATTCCAACTCAAGATCACACTGCTTTGCTTAAGATTGCAGCAAATGTAGTGTCAGGAAGATCCACATTAGTCACAGGAGTTTCTAATGGCGGCAAAAGTCATACATTAGGTACGATTCTAATGTCAATACCATATGATTTACAAGATGAATTTGCAGACAGCAAACAATTCTTCAAAGCATCAACAATGCACAATGGAAAATTCAACATTATTCACATTGATGAACTTCAAACTTTTTTAAGAGGAAGCAGTAATGAAAAAGATGCCATAAGAAGGATAGCAAATGGAGAGCACTATGACCCTAAGAAAGAAGATGGTGTCGACTGCCCTATCACTGCTCACGGAGTTTATGCCTGTGTTGCAGATTCTAATACATACAAAAAAAGAATAATGGCTAAAGATAAAGAATTAATGAGACGTTTTGACACTGTGGAAATATCATTAGATGATGATAAAATAAAACAAAGAAACGCAACAGTTGTTAACGGACAGACTCCTTCATTTAATTCTGACTCAACAAAAAACTTAAATCTTCAAGTTTTACAATACCATTTTGGTCAGGCAATTAAAAAAGATATTCCAGACGGTACATTCTTTAATCCATTTGCACAATTTTTTGCAGAATACATCCAAGATGTATGCAAAGAAAAAGGCAATCTAGAAGAATCAACAGAAGTCATCAAAGGCAACAAAGCAGGAATGATATTTGGAATCAAATGGTATGGAGATCAAAGAAAATTTGAAAAAGCAGGGCAATTTAAATATATTTCAAATATTGAAGATGCCTTTATTGCTAAACTAATTACTGACAAGGATTTAGGCAGAGAGACTAATAATTTCGATTGGCACGCATGCTGGGAAAGCGGTCTTGAAAGCTTGCGGTCTTCAGGATACCCTATTGAGATTATTGCAGCATATCAAGCAAAACACGTCACACAAGACAATAAATTATATGCAACTAATCCTTTCACAAAAGAGCAAGTTTTGCTTGCAGATTTAAATCAGCCAAGAACTGGATATTTGGTTGTTACAAAAGAACAAAATAATACATTCACAGAAGAGGCAACATCAAAAGAAAAAACAACACCTAGCTCAATCGATGATACAGTAAATGATGCACCAAAACCAGAAGACACTGTTCAAACACCGTACTCATCTGCATTACCTGCTCGAATCAAAGCAAGAGAACCAAATGTAATTGATGCAGATTTTACAGTCTTAAACGAGACAAAGGCACTGCCTGGTGAAAAAACAACTCTTCCTGTGCCTGTAAACGGCACCTACAGGCCTGCACCACGAAGCAATGGACGTACTTCTTCGCCAGGCTTGCCACTTAAAGAGCCAAAATATATCACTTGCAAAAAGGACTGATAAAAATGATTGACTTAAAAAATCATAAAGCTGCCTGGGTTCAGGAAAAAGTAAAGGATTTAGAATATCTTGAAAGCATTGATTATGCAAATCTTAACAAATTAGTTGATGATGCCTATGCTTCTGGCTCTGCAAAAAAGATTGTTGAAGCACATTGGGAAATAAAAAAATATGCGCCAGGAATTTTAAAGGACAGAAGCAGTCAAATCCCTCTTAAGCAAGTAGATACAGAAATTGACAGGCTTGTTTCAACATATGCTGACATCAAAACAAGACTAGATAAAAAAATAATCACACACAAAGCAGCACGACAAAATCAATTTCATAAAAATTATGATTCTAATACCCCCAACATCACAACGTTAAGGCAAATAAGTGAAGATTATGCATCTTTCCAAGGAACAATCCCTAATTTAGATGAAACAATTTTACAGTATGCCGGATTTGACCAAGCATGGACTGCTGTAGAAAGCAGGGTTGGTAAAGCAACAAAAGCATACATATCTATCAAAAATAATAAAGGAATCAAAAAAATTCAGGAAGAAATTAAGACCTGCAAAACTGCACTAGATAAAACCCAGAAACAGGCACCTAAAAAATTCTTAAGAGGTATTCACAAAGCATACAGATATCAAAATGCTAAATTAGTTCAGCTGGATGCAGAAGTTCAGCGTTTTGAAAAAGAGGATTTTGCAAAGAGACGCACTTCTGCTGAAAGAAAGATTGCTATTGCAAGTGATTTCATTAATTTTTTGCAAGAAGTAGATTTAAATGACATTGCACCAGTTTTAAGAGAATATACTCAACAGGATTTTGCTTTTGATTTTAATGGCGTGAAAAATACTCTTTATTTTGGAAGTTTGCCCCAAGACTATGCAATAGCAACACAA
>Ga0180432_10007866_pt1 | contig 13449 bp, 28 predicted proteins | sample SS_ome_10_FD_132414 | JGI IMG/M metagenome (GOLD analysis project Ga0180432, IMG submission 132414) | Hypersaline lake sediment archaeal communities from the Salton Sea, California, USA - SS_1_MS_2 metaG | ecosystem: Environmental > Aquatic > Non-marine Saline and Alkaline > Hypersaline >...
TGAATTGGGCAGGTGAGGCCAACACACGGCGCCGGCGATAAGAATCAAAAGCCAAGGAACAGCCGACAAAAGCGATAACCAAATAAAATTCGCATAAAATAACCCAAGACAAACAATAATGGGAAACACTGGTAAAAATTCTTTTATGAGTTCCATGATTATACCTCCTATGCTATACTACTATAATTATATACTAATAGGGATAAATTCCCCCATGCTGTTATCTATCCTGAGATTGCTATTACACATGATGAACAGATTGTTAACAGCTTCGCAGACCAGATCAAGATTCTTTTGTGTCATAGACTCATAAGACAGATGAGTCCGGCAGTATTGTACACCGTTCTCTGATCGTTCTACCATGCCATCTTCTGCAACATCCAAGCGCCAGGTTAGGGCTCTGATAACATGGTAAATGAAATAGTTCTGTTGAGGTGTCATAACGTCCTCCTTTAGTTAATGATTTTCCAGCCGGGCGCCAAAACAACGTGCCAAATGCCCAATATAAACACAAACAACACAAATATATACTTCATAACAGAAACCCTCCTAAACATCACATCAATCCTATGGTATTTTACACTATGCTAACAGTACAAGATCAATGCTATGGTAGAGTGTAATTTATATGTTATATGACCATGATGATTTATGCTATCTATACGATTTATATGGTATTCTACTATATTATACTATATTACTGTAATTACATATCCCAGGGACTCGATCGATCACACTCACTTGGATCGAAAAAATCTTCGACGTCGATAGATTATTTCGATAGAATAGTATAGTATCTATCAACATACCATAGCATAGTATAATAAATAAAACCAGTAGTCTAGGAATCGTCATCTTTGAGTCTGGTCATTGCTTCCTTATATATGTCTCTTTTTTCTGATAAGAGTTCTTGTTTTAGGTAGTATAGATCTCTGATTTTATTTTCTATTATCCATATCATGGAGTCTATCTGGGCGATTCTTCTCTTTTCCGCCGGGACAAATATCTTCTTGGCTTTATTACGCATTCTGCTCCATATGGTTGAGTCTGCTGATTTTGTTGTGTTTTCTACACACTTATCGCAGGTTATTGAATTTTTGTTGTTTTCAGCCGGCACCAAAAGATCATTCTGGGATTTTTGTCCAAATATAAGCGACAATAGTTTACCAATAGGCATTTTAGTTTCTCCTATCTTATTGATATCCTATACTATAGTAGCATAGTATTATACTATTATATATAAAAAAGTGCAGTCTAGCACTTGACAAATCAGATTTAGTGATTATATTATATGTATGACAAGGTACGACAACAATAAATACTGTACTACAGTATATATAGTGTATTACACTAATTTAATGTATTACACTAATTTAATGTATTACAACATATAGTGTATTACACTAATTTAATGTATTACACTAATTTAATGTATTACAGTATATAGTGTATTACAACATATTGGAGATTTACAATGGAAGAGAAGGAAGATAGACGGAAAGTGGCAAAGCCAAAAAATAAGATGTTTCAGATGAGGTGTAGGCAGGAGTTTTTAGATGCAATCGATGAACTACGTGTTCATCTTGACATGTCCAGACCAGCTATGGTGGAGTTCGCGGTTAGTCTTTTTCCCGCGCTCGTGGAAAAACTAAAGGAGAATGAAGATGGAAATAGTTGATGGTGATTACGAAAGTATAACAGAGTATTACGATAGAATATCACGATATGAGAATCCCCCTACGGATGCACAAAAGGTTATGATCCGTATTATCTCTCGTATATGTAATGAACCAATCGAGATACCAGATACATTTGGTGAAGCAGCAGAGCTTATATGGGATCTTCATCTTACTCTAAAATATAGATAGTATACTATACTATTGTAATATAAACAAATAAATCCGGTCAATAGATATCTACCGGCGCTTGTAAAACCTCTGAAATGATCTTAGTATAAGGTATACCCACACCAAGCAGATCAGCATAAGAATTCCTTTAAGTAATAACATAATCAATATATCCTCTTGTAATTAAAAAAGATCGGTCTATGATGACCCTCCCCGCCCAGTAAAAATTATTGATAAAGTAGTCAAACGGAGATACCACCCAAATAAACCCGGTATAACCCAGCAAAACAATAAACAAAAAAATCCAGTACATAAAACCTACCTAACATAAAAAAACTCGGGGGAACCCCCAATTAAGGAGGCTCCCCCAGTTTTCTTGCAGCATGGGTTAACGTACCATACTGGTGACGCCAGAATAATCAAGTTGATCAGACTCTATCTGGATTTCGCCGAACTACACATTCGCAGGCATGGTAAACCCGGCGGCCTGAGCTGGTGCAGCAGCCGGTGCAGCTGGAGCGGCCGGTACTGCAGCGGGATTCACGCCCTGGAACGTTGTGGCGGCAGGCGCCTGTGCAGTCTTCTGCTGATAGGCACCAATACCGTCCCCCTTCGGAAGCTGGACGGCGGCAAATCCGTATTGCGGCAATGCAGGGTTGAACTGTGTGTTCGCATGACGTGCTTTCAGCTTTTCTCTCCACTGGGCTTCGTCTGCCGAACCCGGAATGAAGCTGGCCGCTGTTCTTTCACCCGCCTGCAGATCTGCTTGCTGCTGACTGTTGGATTCCGCACCGTAGGACAGGGTTCCGAATTTGATGGTGTAGCTGGTCTGTTTGATCGTAAGGGGCGTACCATCTCTCTTCAGAATCAGTTCGCCGGGGACATTGGCCTGGCCGGAAGGCAAGAATACCCGCTTGTCATACACATTGATGGACGCATGGCAGCTGAATTCTTTGCCCTGACTCATGGATTTGGCCGCACTGTGTGCCAACTTGCCCCATGCCGTCAGTTCGAGGCGGGTCCCCTCTTTGTCTCCGTCATTTGCGAACGCATAGATCTTCAGCTTGGCGCTGACGTTCACACCGTTCTTGCTGTGCTCGGGCGTAAAGATGGTCTTACCAACACGGATACCCCTGAGCTCCACATCCAAATACGATTTTGCTGTTCCTGACATAATTTCTCTCCTTTAAATAGATTAGTATGAAGGGCTCTAAAAAGTTGTGGAATACCCCGCGATCGCCCTTCTCTCTCCAATGCGAAGTATCCCGCTCGCCAACCGGTCAAGAGAAACAACCAAACCAATCCACCTCATCATCCCCCAGATCGGGGAAAGTATCCCACAAGTGTGGTATGTGGTAGTCTGCGTCATCAACATCTTGACCGCCAGGTTCCTCGTCTTCCATAGCCAACATCTCCGCTTCAGAAAACACGTTGCGCACTTCCATCGATGTATAGTTAAAGAAGACAAAACATTTATCCCCAAGCTGTACATTATTCAGTTTGGGAATGGTTATTACCGCTCCTGTATCCAGCCTGATCCTGTGTCCAATGACACCCGTCTCAATGACGGTTCCGGCTATCGGCTTCATTATAATGCCTCCATGACGTTATTCCGGATTTTGAACATGAACTTCTTACCAGGATCATCACCACGCAACACCCACGCCATCACGTTTCCAGCAGCCGCGTCGTTTGCTGTGGTTTTGTACGCGCCGGAAGAGTCCTTCTTTTCCGGATTCTGAGGTACCAATGAACGTTTGATGCGGTGTCCATTGATGTTCAGGTAAATGGTGTACATCGGCAAACCTTCTGGGATGGCTCCGTCAGGTACGTTCAGGTTGCTGCCCGGCCTGCTCAGATGACCTCGGATGTATCCCTGGCATTTCTCGCTATGACCGTTTACACCGTTTGCGTCGTGAGTGTCATATTCCATTACGAAGTTCTCAGCGCCGTAATAGGTAATCAAATCAGATATATCCACCTGACCAGCGATGTTAGCCGGACCCATGAACATGAATCTGCCTGTCTGCGCGTTCTGTTGCCAGCCGCACTTGGTGAAGATATGTGCGTACATCCGCAGATACACCTTCTCCATGAATGTTGCCATCATTTCAGGCGATAACGAACACTCTTCTTGGTATGTCTTGGGGACCGGCACCGTCTCTGGTGGGGTTGCTGCCTCTTCCGCAAACGTCTGCGGCGGTGTTATCGGAGGAGTCAGTGTTGGTATCTCGGCTTCCTTTTTCGTCTCTTGTTCCAGCTGAGCACCGACTGCGGCATCGGCCTGCGCAAATCCAGCTGCCGCGGGGGTTGTTAAGGTGTACGCAATGTTCGCCGTCTGCTCTTCCATTTCCGGAGTCCATTCTTGGCCGGCGCCGACGTATCCACCACCTTCAGCACTGCCAATTCCCATGGCCGCATTTACCAGGGCTTCCGCCGCTTCCTCCGTTTCAGGGTCAACTTCGACTTTCGGCTGATCAACCGGCTCCGATTCAAAGACTTCCGTAGAGCCGTCAGCGCGTGTCAGCACCATATTCACCGGCGTGGTTGCCTGTTCTTCCCACTCACTGCTGTACTTGCCCAGCGCGTGATCCGCGTACTTACCTTTCATGGCCACACATAAACGGATGTATTCTCTAAACGACTTGATCTTCCTATCTTCTTCGTCCCAGATCAGGCCGTCTTCCAGCAGTTTCTGGTTGCGCCGAACCCAGGCATCGTTTTTCCCAGTGCCCGTACAGATTTTCATCCACTCAGCACCGATCCAACCCATATCCACAGGCGCCGGTATTTCAGTGTCAAACTTCTGAGCCAGCATGATGACTTCGGCCAGGGCGCTTTCTTCCGCGATCTTTTCCAGCTCCTGCCTTCCTTCCTCAGATTTCCGCTTCTCTTCGTATTCGTCTCTGTCTCCCCAGGCCACCGCCAAGTGATTCAGCTCATGTGCAACCGCTGTCAGGATGTTGAACCAGACAATCCCCATAACACCAAGGCTGGTTTCGGGATCGTCAATGTGGGTTTCAATTGCGTTGTCCCAACATTTGGCCAGGTTGATGACGATTGAGTTGGCATCCGCCAGTGCGACCCCAAACAAATCTTTGGGATGTCCGTCCGCTTTTATGACGACGCTGTTCAGCTCATCTTCCGGCAATGGGGAGAGGGAAATCAGCTCACAGACGAGCGCAGTCATTTTGGGGCCTAATAATTCAGTACCCGTGATAGCCACCTTATCCATGGTAATGATCTTTTCTGGCATGTTTCCTCCTTTCAAGGAATTTGTGGGATGTATCAGAATCATAGACCATCCATGACCCCAATGCTTCCCTCAAAGAATCGGTCGAGAGAAACCTTAATGGCTTCTATCGTGTTGTAAGATGTTGAGTGTGTTGTAGCTAGTGTGCGTGTTAAAGCTAAATACAAAAAAAATAATCATAAAAATAGTAAAGAGAAAATTCCGAGACTCCATGGACTGATCCCAGGCGTGGATTACACCATTTCGACAAGTTTTACCTCAGCCAGCCGCGTCCGAGGGTTGGTTATTCGTTATCCCAGTAGTCTGTGATGACGTTAATCATCATCTTCCTGGCCTCGCAGTATCCAAGTGATCTGGAGTGAAAGTGTTGTAGAATGTTCTCCAACATATCCCCGCCTATGCGATCTATAATGTCAATCTCCACCAGGCGATGCACGTTTTCCTCAATGTGCTTGTGCGGTTTATGGAGACAGGCAGAAGCCAAATCCCCAGCAGATCTGTGTTTCTTAACAAGGTCTTTAACCATTGGATTCCTCCTTTGGTTGTGAGTTTTAAAATTCCAGTCCGTCCAAACTGAAACCGTCCGGACTGACTGGATGGGCTGCTCTGACGGCGTCCTTTCCATCACCACTCTCCACTGTTATAACGGCGCCTTTCCCAATGATTATACCCGGCGGAACAGGTTTTCCATATGGGATAACAGTCAGCAGCTTCCCTCCTTTTGGATGATCATCTGGTCTTCGAACAACAAGCATTGGTTCTGACATTGACAGCCTCCTTTATCCGAATATACGTGCGATCCACAGAATTGTTGTTGCACCCAGTCCAAACGGGGCGAAGTTCCAATACCACTTGGTCTCTTTCCGCGCAATCTTACACAGCGTATAATATAAACTTATCACTGTGATGACTGCTACAATTAACTCGATTGTCGTCATTGTGTCCTCCTTCTGTTAAGGTTTATGTTGCATAACTCCACAATGGGGTGAGCCCCCATACAGGCAGGCTCACCACATTTAGGTGCTATACGACACTAGACTCCCTGGGGAGCAGTGAAGTCCACAGTCGGCGCAGCTGGTGCCTGAACCTGTGGGGCAGCCGGCTGGGTGAAGGTCTGACCGACAGCAGCAGGTGAAGCCGGAACAGCAGGCGCGGCGGCTGGAGCAGCGGCGGGCTGTGCCTGATAGGCAGTGTTGCCCTCACGTTTGCTCAGGAATTTTACCGTGTGCGCAATGACCTTGGTGGCATACTTCATCACCTTGATCTGATTGCCGTTTCCGTCAACAACGAACTGACCATTGGCGTACTTCACCGTGCCCTCATAGGACTCGGTCTCCATACGACCTTCCACGTAAACCTGTTTGCCTTTGGACATGTACGTCCCAACAGCATCCGCCTGAGGGCCCCAGGCAGTACACCTGATCCACTCAACCTTCTCGACTCTCTGGCCAGTGGCCTTGTCGGTCCAAGAACTGTTGCAGCCAACGCTGAAGTTGCATACACTCTTGCCATTGGTGGTTTTCCGGTACTCAGGGTCTGCGCCAAGGTGTCCAATAAGGATGGATTTGTTGATGTCGCTCATAATAAGCTCCTTTCTTTGCCCATCTGTAGGGCTATTTGGGTTTTGTGGTACCCTCATGGTACCTCCTGCATTCTTTATCCACTCGGCAGGTCGAATGTGTCTGCTTTTTGACTGGAAACATAACCAGCGCACTAAATGCGTTATGTACCTCAAATAACGGTAGGCTATCACCTCTACGCTACATTTAAGGTACATGGCTCACTTAGTGAGAATAAGCACTGAAAACAGGCCGCTTTTTCTCAGTGGCTTTGGTAAAGACCGCAAGGACCTTTACCTTGGCTGCCCGTTCCGACATCTTCCCATTAAAGTACTTATTCAGAACTTTAACTAGAAACAGAGCGCTGGGATACTCAATCTCACCATCAGCAACCATTTCTGACGCAGCAGCAATGGCTTTTGATTTGGAGTGTAGTTTGAGAAACCAGGCAGCCAAACTATGCGGGCAGGGCATAGTTGGGATCTGTTTGAATGTGATCTGGTCAATCATTACATAATCCCCCTTATGATTTGCGTGATTGTATATGGTTAGAATTGACGACCTTTACCCCAGCACGCCCGTGTCTGGGATAACACCGCCTGCGTCCACATAAACAAGCTTCCCACAGCTCATCGCTGTCGAACGCTTTGATCATCTGCTTCCGTTGACACGTGGGGCAGATGAAGGTTTGTGTGTCTCCATTTCCGATTGTTGACTGAGTGATAAGGCCGGCTTTACCGGCCAACTTCACCAAATCGCTGATCTCCAGTTTGTTTGCAATCATATAATCAATTGACGCCATGTGTAAAAATCTCCTTATCTAAAAGTTTATCCATAACCTGGTCTCGTGAGGACAACGCATCTTGGCGCATCAAATCTTCTTTGAGAACCTGACATCTACCATCATGCAGCCCACGCCTCATACCTATCCGATATCCTACATATGCTGCCACAGCCAAGCCAGCAAGCATATTACAAATGAACAACATGAAACACCTCCATTAGCCGACAACTTCGGCCTCAATGATTTCTGGTTTTTCCCTACAGAACCAAAGATAAAAGGCTCCGTAAAAAGAGTTCTTGATGGCTATGTATATGAATAGGCGAAGTCCAACGATGTTTATAACATCGGTGAACGTTGCGGTAGGAATATCAGGTAATACATCCACATACACAAAGAACGATGCCAAAAGTGCCTGCACACCAGTCATGGTAGCAGTAGCTTTAGCAGCGCCAAACCAATCAATCTGTTTGTTTTCATCAAATCCCCACTTTCTGAGCACCAGCAGCAGTATGGCCGTGTAAATACCCGTACCGATAACCCCGCCGATTGTAGTGGAAAGCAAACCCTGCAGAAGCACCTGCACACCAACGATAATACCAAACGCGATCTTCTCACGTTTGCTGATTTTGTTAAAAAAGTTCTTCATTTTACTTTCTCCTCTATATGACCCAAAGGCCGATAAGAATTGTGATTGCGATAAATCCCAATGTTTCCATTTGTTTACCTCCTAAACATTGTTTAATGTGGTATTGCAAATTCTGACAAGCCCAACAGCTCAGCACACATTGGCCCATACCCACGATCAATAGAATCAGGTCTGGTAAGCTCTCTACCACACCTACCACAGGTGTTGCAATGTCTGATCTCCACATACTCAGGCAAGGGACGTTTATAGACCAAGTGCCACCACACCCAATTGAATCCTCTCCAGCGCACATCGTTTTTACCGAGTACGGACTTAGGAGTTATATTGAATCTTTTGGATGTGAGCGAGCCTATATACAAGTCAGGTCCCTGGTGTTGTTTAAGTACTACCCACCAGGTATCCTTCCATCTGGACTGCTTCACGTTGTAGGTGAAGTGTCTGCCTGTTTTGGTGTTCTTTATGGTTATGGTAGCATTTCCGGCCATAAAGAATTTATACCAATTAATCATGACTACCTCCATTTGTTAAATAGTGGCGTATATCAACACACACCACAGAATTGTGATTCCGACAATTAACCGCATGATTATACCTCCTAAATCAGCCCACCAAATGTAAGATGTCCACATATGTCCTCACGATCACTACAGATCGGACAGCAGAGTGTATTCAATTGATAGTGGGACATTTGGAATGCCATTTCCGCAAGGCGCTCCTCATTCTCCGCATCTTCTGTGTCAGGAGACATGAAGCTAGAATCGTGTTTGGCTTTCACAATCATATAGGTGGTTTCACGATCGTCCTCGTCCTCAGCAAATGCTTCAACGTCTACACGATAGTTTGCCAGTGTTAACATGGCGGTCAGAATGTCTTCCTTAGACATTTCAGATAGTTTGATACAAAACATTGGATTTCCTCCTTTGTTGTTATGGGCCCACCTCACATGGAGAGGCAGGCCCGTATGTTGTTTTACCTTCGAATAGCAGGCAGCTTCTCTTCCAATGCCCACTTCACAGCCTCCAACCAAGCACTCTCGGCGTTGTTGAATCCATGCATGCTGGAGAGCTCAGCATAATCATCGAGAGACTGATCCCACTCAACGCGCGACGCTTTCACGCCGATGCCATCACCCTTAATCGTGATGAACTGCTCAACATACTTACCATTGATGTATGCCTTGCCACTCTCGCCGCGATCAAAGTCCTCAACAGGTACCATACCGTCGTACTTGTCGTAGGCCATAGCCTGCTGCTTAAGTATGGCCTGCTTTCTCCGATCGACGATCTCAGCCTGAGCAATACCATCACCATAACCTGCAGCCTCTTCCAGCCGCTCATCCGTACACCCCTCAGGTCCGCAAGTCTCACAGAGCAGCAGCTTCTTAGGAAGCTCAGCACGGACAGGTACCCAACCAAACAGCCGATCACAACAATCACAGCCTACATCCCAACCGTCGCCGTTGTTGTCAACAGCACCAATACCGTCTTCGAACACCGTGTTGTAAATATTCTTCATGATTTCTCCTTTGGGATTACTCCCTTTGGATGCGTCTGGCTTAGACATAATTGTTAACAATGGTTCAGCGTTCCCCTTGACCACTGTAAAACCCTCTGCATTTATCCGGGCTTGGGACCGGCTCACAATGAGGCTGCATTAAGCCCCCACTAAGGGGGACTTTTAGAAGCCTAGGCCAACCAACTCACCAAACACTCTGGCGCAGTTGCCAACCTGGACAACGACTACACCAGACTCATGCCTGATGTAGTCCTCGCCCTCAACGGCCTCTGTCATGAAACAATCCAGACAGAGGTCGTCAATAACGGCTTCTTTATCACAACGAGAGCACTTCATAGTACACCTCCTTGTTAGGGTTAGTATTAGGACATCAGAATGTCCAAGGCTACCCGCTGTCTGCTAAGCAGAATGCGAACAGCTTTCCAAAATCCGAACGTGCGCCAAATCTGGAAGAAGTGGCGTTTGTTTATGACACCAGTCATGTTGACCCCCTAATCACAGTGATTAGCTGTGAAATCAAAAGTGTAAACATCTGTCTCAACACTGCGAGTGTTGTAGATCCAAAAATCCACCTGATAATTACCAGGTATTGAAAGGTAATGTGGGCTTTTAGTATACAAGCTGCCAGGATTAGTTTCCTTTTCTGACCAATCTATAATGTTTATACCAGAATTCTCAACAAACCCGTCTGGTTCAGTTATTTCGTATTGCCCCGAAAAAGTATTCAGATTGTCGTTTACGTAATTAACCAAGTAAACAACATAATCTCCTACACACAAGTCCGGCGCAGTTGTTTTTACGGAGCAACCAACAACGCTGCCGCTGTCATTATAACATTCCATATCCACTAAGTATATCTCATGACTGTAGATATTGAATATAGGCTCATCGTCCTCATCGTCGTTGTAATTAACGTATACCACCTTTTCCTCTGGTTGTTCATCGTCCATATACTCATCAACAACTAAAGCCAGGGAAGCTAATTCTGCTACAGAGGCACCATCGCACCCCAAAAGGGCAACAGAAATTACCATCATAAAACCTATAATTATCTTATACATTTTAATTCCTCCTTTAGATGACCCTAGGCCGAGTCATCTCGTGGTTGTGGATATCCATGATCTGCTGACGAACCAGCGCCGCTCGATCATGAATATCAACGTCAAAGTAGTTATCCCGAATCTCTATGAAGTTAGAAATCCGAGTCAAAGTCTCCATCTGCCCAATCGTCTGTATCGATTGGTTCGTTGTTGTGTTCATCATCGTATTGTCTCCTATAACCGTCAATTGTATAGCTTGGGTCATAACCCCATTCCATAAAATCGTCCATGTTAAAATCCTCCACATCCATGAATCATCTCGTGTTTGATTTTCATGTCTTCGTTGGGTGTAATGATACCCTTAACCAGACATGCGTACAGCCAAGATGTCATGGTACCAACCCGATCACGCTGCTCTTCGATGGGCACCAACTCTTGCATGGTGTCCATCAATTCGATAAGATCGGGGTTCATGTTGTCCAGTAGATTTGGATACTTAATCAGATCTTGCCAATTCATTTTAGAATGACCATACCCTTTCACCATCCTCAGTGGTTTCGTAGGCGTTGTACACCTGGTTAACGTTTTCGTGGTTCTTGCCGTCTTTTTCCCGTTTGTCCAGCTTTTCAACCAGACGTTTCTCTCTGTTCTTCCAGTTGTTGAACAGATTCCCATTGTAATTCTTGTTAGCCATTGGATTCCTCCCTTGGTTAAGGTTAATAAACGCAGGACTTTGGACCTGCTATGTACTTTAATGGGGGCGAACAAGTCGTGCCCGGCTTAGGCTTGTGTTCGCTAACCTTGCAGCCCCCACCCATCAGTATATGCTAGACAGCAACACCTATGGTTTTGGCATCAATATCTTCGGGCTCATCATAAGTACCGATGATATCACCAAACTGGTTCCAGAGATAACCACCCTCTCTCAGAACTACGTTGTACTTACAACCTCCGCATTCCCCTTTGTTGCACATGAAGCATTCGTCATGGTAATCTGCAGGGAATTCGCCTTGAATGTGATTTTTCCAAAAGTTTTTAAGAAAGTTCATAGTATTCTCCTTGTAATTTGTTGCGCCCGGTTATCATACCCCCCTAGGGGTACCCCCCCTCCCCCCTTCCCCCTATAGGCAGGTGGGTGGTGTGTTTCCCTGTATTATTTTTCCTCTCGACAGGTCGAATGAGGTTCAATTTAGTGTTTAAAGAGTCAAATCGAGTAAAAAGCTCATATAGTCCCCAACACCCTCAAAACAAGTAAAATATCATCAAAGGGTAGGGGGGCTATAATAATTTAAATAAACAAATATATGTCCCATCATATATAGGGTCCCTAAGGCGATATTTTTCTGGTGAAAATAATGTTCGACCATGATGAATAAACAAACCTTTGCTTTATATAGAAACCCGGATTTTTTTCGGGCGCTATAGGAGGCTTCGACCACGATGCTAGAGATCAATATTTCTCTACAGACTGACGACCCTTCAAAACTTGCAGACCTACTAACACACATCACCAAAGAAATAACTGATGAAGATTACAGATTGAGATATGATAATGATCTTCAGGTGGATTTAGAATGGGTCTACATGGATGAAGGAAAGTACAACTGGTCTAAACACGAAGACTAAACTACACTATGCTACGATTTATTACTACTCTATACCCGCTAGACGGGCCTGGATTAAATTTTCCAAAAAAATCACATCAATCACTTGACAAACCTAATTTAATGATTATAATAATACCATGGGAAAAATATTTTTAAAATATACATTTGACACACAAGACGAAACCGATATGTACGAATACGTCAATTTAACTAAAGCCGAATCGTATCGAAGATTATTGGCTGATATTTTCAGAGAGATACGAGGAAATAAAAAACATGGCGGAGGTGGAAGTTGGGTAGAAGCGTATGAATTAATATTTCAACTAGCAAACGATGAGGGCATCGACCCTTGGGAGGAAATTTTTTAATGGACACAGATTATATCAAAATGGATGAACTTAAACCTTTCGGTTTATATCGAATCCTAGCAAGAAACGCTAGTGTGGGAATTTGGGTTCCTGAACAGCAGGGATTTTTAATCATAAGACATAAGTTCGGGGATTGGTTTGATTTCATAGAACTACATTGTGATGCAGACCCTAACTTTGGAACCGCAATACCGGAAGAATTACTAGAGGAAACTTCCTTTACAGAGTCTGATTTTGAAGGAATCACAGTAAAGATGGGAAAGTATGATGTCTGGCAGCGGCGGGGCCGGAAAGCATTAATGAGTTATCTCAAACAAAAAATGGACGAATACACAGGAGACTAAAATGAGCGAAGAAAACAATGAAGAAATTTTTGAGTTAGACCCAGAAGACGCAGCAATCATCATGAAAAAGGATTTATCCTTTGAAATCATCCTCCCTAAAATGGAAGACGATACCATCATTGATTCAGATGAACATAAAAATATACTAGCTATGATGGCGCTGGGATCATTGTTCAAAGAGCCAGAGTTTACCAAACAGATTAATGAGAGGATTGCTACTATGCTAGCTGCTATGGAAGCAATGGAAGATGAAGATAGCCCATGTGGCGGCTGTCCGGGCGGTGGAGATTGTAATTGCGGCTAGTAGTAATAATACTATAGCATAGCATTTAACATAGATGTAAAAAGGAAAAGAATAATGACGACCAACAATCCTCTAGTTTTATTTCTATATACACTAATGGATGACTATGTACCTGTAGGTATTATAGAGGAAATTCTAGAGGATATAAATCCTAATAGTAGTATAATGTTAAAGAACAAACA
>Ga0180432_10007868_pt1 | contig 13446 bp, 12 predicted proteins | sample SS_ome_10_FD_132414 | JGI IMG/M metagenome (GOLD analysis project Ga0180432, IMG submission 132414) | Hypersaline lake sediment archaeal communities from the Salton Sea, California, USA - SS_1_MS_2 metaG | ecosystem: Environmental > Aquatic > Non-marine Saline and Alkaline > Hypersaline >...
AATCCGCGTGCTGCTGGCCGACGATCACGTGGTGTTGCGCGAGGCGACGGCCGAACTGGTGGATCATCAGCCAGATATGAAGGTGGTGGGCCAGGCGGGGACCGGCCAGGAGACGATCGCCCAGGCACAGGAACTGCGGCCCGACGTGGTGGTCATGGACATCGCCATGCCGCGCGTGAATGGCCTGGATGCGACGCGCTGCATCCTCGCCCAGTGCCCTGAGACCAGGGTCCTGGTGCTCACGGCGCACGAGGACGCGGAACACGTGATCCCGCTGCTGGAGGCGGGGGCGATTGGCTATCTGCCCAAGACGGTGAGCCTGAACCAACTGCTGGACGCCATCCGCGCCACCAGCCGCGGCGAGTCGGTGCTGCCCCCCTCGGTGGCCTCGGTGGTCGTCCGGCACATGGCTGGCACGCGGGAGCGGACCGCGGAGAGCGAACTCACGTCCCGTGAACTGGAGGTGCTGCGACTGGTGGCACGCGGGCTCACCAACTATCAGATCGCTCGTGAGCTGGACCTGAGCGTGCGCACCGTGGAAGCGCACCTGACGCACGTGTACACCAAGCTGGACGTGAATTCCCGCACCGAGGCGGCGCTGTTGGCGCAGCGCAGGGGGTGGGTCGCCGAGGCGTAGCGGCGGCGGGTGCGGCTCAGCAGAGCGGTAGGGACACGATGAACGTCGCGCCCCGTCCCTCGTCGCCCTCCATCCACAGTTCTCCACAGTGTTCTTGGATGATGCGACGGGCGATGGACAGTCCCAACCCGGCGCCTTCGCGTTTGCCGTAGGTGAAAAAGGGTTCAAAGATGCGGTCGCTCAGTTCCGGGGGCACGCCAGGGCCGGTGTCGCTGAAGCGCAGTTCGACGCGCCCCCCGGCCTCGCGCGTGGTCACGGTGAACGTCCCTCCGCGGGGCATGGCGTCGCGGGCGTTAGCGGCGATGTTGTAAATCACCTGGGCCACGCGGTCAGTGTCCATCACCAGCGAGCCGTCGTAGCCGCAATCTCGCACCACCTCAATGCCCCGGTCGCTAAAGTCCACCTCCAGCACGGCCAGCACCTCGTCCAGGAACTCGGGCAGCGCACAGGGCTTGCGTCGTAGTGGCAGCTGGCCGCCCCGCACATAGTCCAGGATCTCTTGCGTGGTGTTGATCAGCCGGCGGGCCAGCGAGACGATGGCCTGGCTCAGCTTTTGCCGGGTGCGCGGCGAGAGCTCCGGCCGGGCCAGGAACTCGGCGCTGCGCAGGATGCCACCCAGGGGACTGCGCAGGTCGTGGGCCACGCTGGTTGCCACCCGTCCTACGGCGGCCAGCCGGGCGGCCGTCACGGCCTCCTGGCGCAGCCGGGCGTTGGCGATGGCCGTCCCCAATTGATGGCCAACGGCCTGCAGCAGCGAACGTTCCTCCGGAGTAAAAGAGCGCGTCTTGCGGGTCGCCACGGTGAGCACCCCCACCAGCTCGCGCTCGGCAAAGAGGGGAATGTCGGCCGTCAGGTGGATGCCTTCCTCTTGCACCGAGGCGGGGACCTGTGGGCAGTATTGTGGGATCTCGCTGATGTGAAAATCTTCCTCGGCCGAGCATTCTTCTAAGGACTTTTTTTCCAGGCGCTCCTGAAGCCAGTTCACAAAGTTGACGGACATACCGTGATGGCTCTTGAGCACGAGCCTGTGACTGGGCAGTTCCTGCAGGGCGATGGCGCCCATCTCCAGGCCGGTCACCGCCATCGCCTGTTTCAGCCCCTCTTCTAAAATCTGATCCAGGTCGAGGGCCTGGTTGATGGTCTCGGCGACGGCGTAGAGAGCCGCCAGCTCCTGGCGGCGGTGGGCCTCTTGTGCGTAGAGGCGGGCGTTGTGGATGGCGACCTCCGCCTGGTGGGCCAACGCCTGGAGCAGCCGTATGTCGGCGGGGCTGAATGCCCCCGCCGCGTTGGCGACCAGCACCAGCGTGCCGACGAGTTCATCACCGGCGAGGAGGGGCACGCCAGCGTAGGCTTTGAAGGGCCGTTCTCCCGGCAGCAGGTGGGGGTGGATGTCGTGACGGGCGTCCACGTCCGGGACGAGGAGCGGCTGGCGGTGCTCCACCATCCAGCTGGTGTATCCTTCGCCCTTGGGGAAAGACCGTCCCACCGGGAAGGCGCGGTCCGGTTCACAGCGGATGGCCTGCAGGGTCAGCAGTTGTGTCCCCTCGTCCCACAGGCTGACCTCGGCCAGATCACAGGGGATCAACTCGTCTGCGGCGGCGACGATGGCCTCCAGCGTGGCCTGCAGGTCCAGGCTGGCGCTCATACGGCGGCTGAGTTGGTTGAGGATGCGCATCTCCTCGGCCTGACGATGTTCCTCTTCGTGCAGGCGGGCGTTTTCCAGGGCCAGCGCCGCCTGACTGGCCAGGATGGCCAGCAGCTCCTGGTCGCCTGGGCTGAAGGCATCGCGTTGCGTGCTCTCCACGTTGACGACGCCTAACACCCGGTCCTCGATCTGGACCGGTACGGCCAACTCGGAAACAGCCGAGAAGCCGCTGTAGACGTAGCGCGGGTCGAGCCGTACGTCGGGCACGTAGACCGGCTGAGCGCTGCGGGCGGCGGCGACGGTGACGCCCTGTTCCCCGTCCAGGGACAGATGGGGGTCGTCGTAGCACTGCATATGCCCGTGATTGGCGACGACGTACAGTTTTCTCTGGGCCTGGTCTACCAGCCAAAAGTCGCTGTCCTGAAAGTCGAGCACACGTTCGGCGATCTCGAGGACGGTTTCGGCGATCTGCCGGGCGTCGCGCAGCAGGATCAACTTTTGCCCCAAATCGTAGAGCGCGGTCAACCTGGTGTCCAAGGGGTTATCTGAGCCTCCTTCCTCTAAAGATTGTACCAAAGACTCCTTGCGATGACAAGGCCCGCGCGTCAGCGAATGCCGTAGCATCTGATTGTGGAAGACCACAACCCCGGCGATGTCGCGGTTGTGGTTTTCCCTCGGCGCGTCATCGTGTCCCTCCCGATGCGCGGGCGGCGCAGGCATGCTACTATCGGAGCAAAACAAGCCGTCTCGTCCCAGTGTTTGAGAAGAGTTCGAATCGGAGAAGGTGGGTAGGAGCGGAAGGTGGGAGGTCGCAGGGGTGCGGGTCCGGCACTGCGCCGGGGTCAGGAGGTGTGAGATGTTTTTCCCAGACTATAAGGCCGAGTGTGTGGTACGAGAACAGATAGAGGATCGCCTTCGCGCTGCCGAGGCGCGCCGGGCATTGCATAGGGCAGGTCTGGATCAGCGGGGTTGGATATCGCGCCAGGTCTATCGATTGATAGGCGGCCTGGGAGGCTTGCTGGTCGTTCTAGGCCAGCGGTTGGAGCGCTACGAGGCCCCGTCACGGATACGATCTCAAGAGTGCCTTTGAGAGTATGTTGGGTGGCACGTGGCCTCTGAACATCGGTCAGGTTTATACGACGTTGTCCCGCCTGGAGCGGGACGGGCTGGTGGAGAGCCAGGTGGTCCCCCAGGATCTGTTGCCCGATCGCAAGGTTTACTCCCTAACCGCTGCCGGAGGGGAGGAACTGGACCGTTGGCTGGCCGAGCCGGCGCAGGGGTCTATTCGTCTCAAGGACGAGTTCTTTATCAAGTTGCTGGTCCACCAGTTGGTCGCCTCCGACGACTCGCTGGCGCTCATCTGGAAGCAGCGACAGATCTACATGCAAAAGCTGGCTCGACTGACCGCGTTGCGAACCGATCCCTCCCTGGATGCCACGACGAGGTTGCTGATGGAGGGGGCGATTCTGCACGTCGAAGCTGACCTGGAGTGGCTGGACCTGTGCGAAGAGAGACTGGGGGAGACCTAGTTCGGAGGTGAGGCGATGGAAATGGCGATCGAAACTCGCGACTTGTGCAAGACCTATCGCACCGACGGGGTGGCGGTGGAGGCGCTGCGCGGGGTGGACCTGCGGGTCGCCCCCAAAGAGTTCGTAGCCGTGATGGGACCGTCGGGTTGTGGCAAGTCCACGCTCCTGCACCTGCTGGGGGGGCTGGACCGGCCCACGGCCGGCGTGGTGACGGTGGTCGGGCGACGGATAGACGCCCTGGACGAGTCGGCGCGGGCGGTGCTGCGCCGGGAGACGGTGGGCTTTGTCTTCCAGGCCTACAACCTGATCCCCAACCTGACGGTGGCCGACAACGTGGACCTGCCAGGGCTGCTGGCCGGGCGGCCCCCGGCGGAGGTGGCGCGACGGCGGGAGGAACTGTTGGCGGCGCTGGGTATCGCCGCCAAGGTCCGCGCCCTGCCCGGCGACCTGTCTGCCGGGCAACGGCAGCGGGTGGCGCTGGCCAGGGCGCTGGTCAATCGGCCGGCGGTCTTGCTGGCCGACGAGCCCACCGGCAACCTGGATTCGCGCAGTGGGGCCGAGGTGATGGCGCTGCTGCGCCGCTTTCACGCCGCAGGACAGACGATCTTGCTGGTGACGCACGACCCGCAGGTGGCCAGTTTCGCTGAACGGCTGATCTTTATGCGCGACGGGCAACTGGTGGACGAGGTCGAGTTGGCTGCGCCTGGCGACACGGCGGCGGTCCTCTCGGGCTTGGTGCAGCTGGAGTTGTGAGGAGGCGAAAATGCGCGCGATCATGCGACAGGTCAGGGCCAACCTGAAAAGCCGCAAGCTGCAGTCGGCGCTGATCCTGCTGACGCTCTTTGCGGCAGCGACGTTGCTCACGGTGGCGCTGAGCACGCTACACACCGCCCAGGGGGCCTACGAGCGCCTCTTTCAGCGCACCCAGGGCGCACACCTGTGGTTGTACCTGGACCCCGAGCGCGTGGCGGCGGAGGAGGCGGATCTGACCCTGGCGGGCATCCCCGACGTGGAGGCGACCACCGGCGTGATACGCTCCCTGTCTGCCACGCTGTTCGTGGGCGAGGAGCGGCTGGGTGGCCAGCGACTGCGCGAATGGTGGGATGAGACGGTCACCGTGGGCCGTCCTTTGCTGGTAGCCGGAAGAGCGCCAGAGCCCGGCGAGACGGAGGCCATTGTGCTGGACCGCAACGTCGCCGCCGCGCACCACGTGCAGGTGGGCGACACGATAGACTTGCTGGCGCCCGACGGCCGGCGGCCCCTGAGCGTCGTCGGCCTTTTTGTCAGCGCCGAGTTCTGCCCGTATCCCTACTGCTTTCCACCCCATAATTACCTGGCTCCCGGCGCGCTGACCCACCTGGGGCTGTCGCCGCCGCCTGCCCCGGAGATCGAGAGCTTAAAAGCCGGGTTGCGGCTGCGAGACCCAGGAGACGTAAAGAGCGTACTGCACAGCGCCGAAGAGCGCTTACCCCCCCAATCCATTGAGAATTGGGATGACTGGGAGCTTTTGCGTCGTTTCTCCGACTCTTCCATCGAGAACCAGAGGATCCTGCTCATCACCTTCAGCGCCGTGGCCGGGCTGGCGGCCGGCTTTCTCATCGCCAGCACCGTCGGCGAGGCGGTGCGAGCCCAGACGCGCCAGATCGGCCTGCTCAAAGCGGTGGGTTTTACCCGGCGACAACTGGCATCCGTTTACCTGCTAGAGGTCCTGGGGTTGGCGCTGTTCGCGAGCCTGGCCGGGCTGGGGGCGGGGGGCTTGATAGCGGCGACGACGCTGCGCTCGCTGGCGCTGCGCTTCGGCGAGACGACGGTCCGCCCTGACCTGGGGATGGCGCTGGTCACCCCCATGAGCGCGCTGTTCGTCTGCGCGCTTTTCACGCTTTGGCCGGTGCGCCGGGCGGCCCGGATGGACGCGGTGGAGGCGATCCGGGTGGGGGCGCAGAGACCCCGGCGCCGGGCGGCGCGACTGCCACGCGCCCTGGTGTCTTCGAAAGGCGAGGTGGGCACGGCCCTGGCGGTGGGTTTGAGCGACGCGCTCTCCCGGCCGTTCCGTTCCTTGTCAATGGCCTTGGGTTTGGGGATGGCCGTGCTCACCCTGACCGCTGCCTTGACGCTCAACGCCACCCTGGGGGCTTTTGTGTCTGATCTCAGCCTGGCCGGCGTCGATGGGGAATTGTTCGTCTACCCTTCTACCTACCTGGCGGACCCAGAGGTGCGCCGCCTGATCGCGGGACAGCCGGACGTGGCGGCCCATTTCGGCCAGACGTGGTGGAACTTTCAGTTCCCGGGCGCAGAGGAAATACTCTATGCCCGTTTCCAGGAGGGGGAACTGGCGGCCTTTCGGTTTCCGCTGGTGGAAGGGCGCATGTTTAAAGCGTCCGGCGAAGTGGTTGTGGGCTATGGCCTGGCCCGGGAGCGAGGCCTGGGCGTGGGCGATGCGCTGACGATCCTGTTGGAAGGCCAGGCGTTCAGCTTGCAGGTCGTGGGCATCTACCGGGAGACCAGTAACCTGGGGCGCATGCTGATGCTGCCAATCGAGACGCTGCGCCACGTGCGGCCTGACGTTGAACCGGGCCGCTACGTGTTGAAGCTGCGCCCCGGTGCAGACCCAGAGCGGGTGGCAGCGGCGCTGGTCTCGGCTTCCAACGACTTGCTGGAGGTGCAGGTGGCCGGCGCGGGAGGCTTGCCGGATGACGTGACCGCGATGCGGGGGGTGATGACCAGGCTCTCGCTGGTGCTGGTAGGCATAGCCGTGATCGGAGTTTTTAACAGCGTCTGGATAGGTGTGCGGGAGCGGCGGCGCGAGTTGGGGATGCTCAAGGCGGTGGGGATGACGCCCGGGCAGGTGACCTTCTCCGTGCTGAGCGAGGCCGTCGGCACGGCCCTGGTGGGGTACGTGCTCGGCCTCGCCGTTGGGCTGGTGGGCATCCGCGTGCTGATAGACACGGTGGCCCGTGCGGTGGGTTTCGGACCGCTCAACGCACCGACGGACGGGGTGGGGCTGGCGCTGCTGTTGCCAGGCATTGTGTTGGTGGCGGTGAGCGGCGCGTTCCTGCCCGCCTATCGCGCCGGGCGGACCAGCGTCGTAGACGCGCTGAGGTATGAGTGAGGGGAGCTGTCCCTTTATTCTGTCCTTGATCAGGAGCAGGGCCAAGTGAACGAGATCAAGGGCTTGAACGTAAAGACCGTGGGGGAGATCATCGCCGCTGAGTCATTGGCGGACGCAGCCGTGGTACGGGCCAAGATGAACACGGCGCTGGTACAGATTAAGCGGAGGTGATGGCACGTGAAATTGAAATACGATCCATTCGCGTTGGTTTTCGCGCGCGGGGACGCGGTGACCAGGCTGGCGTGCCTGGAGTTCCTGGGGCTGAGGGATTCGCTGCGGGCGAAAGAGAATCTGTTGGGGTTAATCAAGGGGCAGCGTTCCGATGGGAGCTTTCCAAGCCGTCTTGATCCCGAGAACTGGGGGATGCGGGAGACCGTCAGGAGCGCCCTGTGGCTGTTGAAGCTGGGGCTACCCCCGGCAGGCGTGAACGTGGACAGCGCGGTCAGGTTCGTCGTGGGGCGCCAAAACCCTGACGGTGGCTGGTGCGAGAATCCCGCGCTCGAGATCCCGCCCGAAAAAACCGAGCTGAGCAACGAGCGCAGCGTCACCTGGATCACCGCGGACGTCGTGGAGTTGTTGCGCGGGGTGGGGATGGCGGACAGCACGGTATGCGAGGCGGCGGTGGCGTGGCTCAGGTCGATGCAGAACCAGCGCGGTGGCTGGCCCTGCTACGCCGTGGATGGCGCGGACCAACGGGGTGATACGGGTGACCCGGACTCTACGGTCCAGATCACCTTCCTGATGGGCGAGATTTACGGAGAGGACGACCCCGTCTATAAAAAAGGCAGGGAGCTGTTTGAGCGTAACCTGGATGCGTGTTCTCAAGACGCGGAGCGGGGGTATCGGATTCGGGCCCGCGATGGGGAGAGAGTAGAACTCGACGCCTATGGCCTGACTTTTCTGCTCTTGTCTTCGCTGGTCGATCCGCCGCGCCGCTTACAGCACGGCTACGACGTGAGCGACCCCAGGGTGCAGCGGATGATGCAGGCGCTGATCGACGTTCAACGGGCGGACGGGGGATGGCGACCCTTTTGGTCTGACGAGAGTTCGCCGGTGTACACCGTTCTGGCCGTCAAGACCCTGGTCTTGAGCGGGATGGTGGCGCGGGCGGACCTGGAGCGTTACGTCAGGGCGCACGTCGCCTGAGGTGGCGGGCACTGTGGGTGGCGGCGAGGCGGCGATCGTCGGGCGTGAAGCCAGCTTGCGTGCCTGGTTCACCCGGGGCTGCGATGCGACCCAGCGGGTCATCGATGGCCTGGACGTTGGCTGGGGTGGGGTGCAGCGTTGGGCCACGGCGCAGATGCAGCCTGTGAAGGGGTTGCACCTGGACCTGGCCTGTGGCTACGCCACGTTCCTGGCCCAACTGGGGTGGCGTTTCCCGGTGGCGCAACTGGTGGGACTCAACATAGACTTTGAGGGGGCGCACGCGCTGGCCCGGCCGCTGCTGGACGAGGCGTGCGTGGCGGCAGCGCTGGTGCAGGCCGACGCGCGGTGCACGCCTTTCCGCGACGGCGCCTTGGGGTCGGTGAGCTGTTTTCTGGGGCTGCAGGACATAGAAATCGGGTTCGGCGCGGCGGGCGTGCAGGACGCCGTCGCGGAGGCGGTACGGGTGTTGTGCCCCGACGGCGTGCTGACGCTGCTGGACGAGTTCCCGTTCGCGCGTTTCGATGATTTGTTGGATGGGTTGCCGGTGACCGTGGTCCGGCGGGACGAGCGGGGGCTGGACGCGCGCTGGGACCGTCCGGTGGCGGAGCGGGCGATTGCGCTGTACACTGAGGGATGGGTGGCGCAGGCCCGTCCCACCGACTCGGCGGAAGGGGCACGGCTGTATGAAGAGGCGCACACCCGCATGGCGGCCGAGATGGAGCGCCAGTTGAGCCAACGGGGATATTACGTCCCCTTCGGGCCGGTGCGCATGGTGGTGGCGCGCAAGGTCGGGCGGCGAGTGGAGGGATATGATCGAGAAAGCGCGCGCCGCTGACGTGCAGGAGATTCTCGCGGTGATCAACGCGAGCAATCGCCAGGCGTTCAAGAGGGTCATCCCCCCGCCGCATTTCAGAGAGCCTGTTCTGTCTCTCGCGCAGCTCCGGGATGATTTCGAGCGCATGACGTTTTACGTCTACAGGCAGGGCGGCAAAATCGTCGGCGTCGCGGCGCTGCACGTCCAGAGCGTGGAGATGGGCAGGATTCGTTGGGTCTACGTCCTGCCAGGACACCAGAGGAGCGGTGTCGGAACGGCCCTGGTGACTTTTTTGGAAGGGCAGGCCAGGCAGATGGGCCTCAGTAGATTGAGGCTGCTCACCACAGCGAAGGCCAGGTGGGCCGTCGATTTTTATCAGAAGCTGGGATTTCGCTTGACCGAAAAGGTCGAGCGCCCCTGGGGCTTTGACGTGTTCATGGAAAAGGGGTTAACGTAGCGTGACTCCCCGGAAGAAGGGCGGATTTTAACGCAGAGGGTGGATTTTAACGCAGAGACGCAAGGGCGCAGAGATGCTTGAATGACGCTTCAGTATTTTTGAAAATTGAGGCCTTCGACTGAGCAAATCTTTGCCTGTCATTTGATTTTCTTTGCGCCTCTGCGCCTCTGCGTTGAGTCTTTGGGTTTTTTCAGTGGAATCGTAGCACGATCAAGGAGGGAGTGGCGATGAATGTGTTGGTCATCGGCGGCACGGGCTTTGTCGGCCCGGCCATCGTCGAGGAGTTGCTAAAGCGGGGACACAAGGTGTTCGTCTATCACCGCGGGCAGCACGAGGTCGCGTTCTCCGCCCCGGTGACCCACGTCTACGGGGACCGGCGCGACTACCCGCGCTTCCAGGCCGACCTGGCCCGCCTGGAGCTGGATGCGGTGGTGGACGACATTCCCATGAACGCCGACGACGCCCGAGCGCTGGTGGAGGCGCTGCGGGGACGGATTGCGCACTCGGTCCACATCTCCAGTGGGGACGTCTACGCCCCCGGGCAGCCGATCCCTATCCCCGAAGATGCCCCGACCGGCCCCGCAGGACCGGTGGAGCTGCAGGCGCACGGCCAGACGCTTTTGTACAGCAAGGTGGCCGTTGAGACGGTCATCCAGGAAGCCCAGGCGGCCGGCGACTTTCCGGCGACCATCCTGCGCTTGCCGGCCGTCTACGGGCCCGGTGATTCGCTGGCGCGGGAGTGGTTCTTTGTCAAGCGTGTGCTCGATGGGCGGCGTCGCATCGCCGTGCCCGATGGGGGACTGGGGCTCTTTCATCGCGGTTACGTGGAGGACGTGGCGCGGGCCGTCGCCCTGGCCCTGGAGAGCCCGCGGGCCGTCGGCCGGGCGTACAACGTCGGCCACGAGCGGGTCTTGACCGTGCGAGGGATCGTCGAGTTGGTGGCGCGAGTGATGGATCACGGGTGGGAGATCGTCTCAGCGCCGACCGAGTTGCTCCCCCCGACCAATCCTTACGCAGCGCCGTATCCCATCGTCTACGACCTGAGCCGGATTCGGAGCGAGCTGGGTTACCGGGAGTCGGTCTCGCTGGAGGAGGGGATGCGGCGCACGGCTGCGTGGCTGACTGCTCATCCCCTGACGCTCGAGACGTGGGGGTTGGCCCGCCACCTGACGCACGATCCTTTCGACTATGCCGCCGAGGACGCGGCCATAGAGGCGGTGGAGAAATGGAAGCGGGAAGACTGATTACACCTGAACAGACCCTCGCCGCTGCCCGGGGGGCGGGGGTTGGCGCAGAGGCGTTACAGTTGCCGGGCGTCGCCGTGCTGACCTTTTCGCGGGCGGTCATGGACCGGCTGGAGGCGCTGTGCGGCCTGGAAGACGCGGCGTGGGTCGGGCCGCAGCACCATCCCTACGCTGCGGCGCGCGTCGTGAAGCGCGGTGCCTACGAGGGACTTGGCGTCACGGCGCTGGTGCCGCCGATGGGGAGTTCCCCGCTGGCTTGCGTCGTGGAAGACCTGGTCGCCTGCGAAGTGGGGGCGGTCTTTCTGGTCTGCGCCGCCTGGTCGCTGGGGCCGCCCGTGCAGTGGGGTGATTTGATCGTCCCCTCGTTCGCGCTGGGGGTGGACGGCACCTCGATTCATTATGGCAACGCGGGCGGGGACGTCCGTGCCGCGCCGGGGGTGGTGGAGGCGCTGGCGGCCGCGTGCCGGGAGCGGGGGGTGCCGCACCACGTGGGGGGGAACGGCACGTGCGAGGCGTTGTACCGCATCACGCCAGAGATGGCGGAGGATTTCCGGCGCCGTGGGTGTGTGTGCATGGACAACGGCGAGGCCGGTACCCTGTTCGCCATGGCCCAGGCGCTGGGCGTCGTGGGTGGGGTGTTGTTCCAGGCGTACATCGACCTGGGGCAGGGTTGGGATCCCGGCTCGCTGAGTGACGAGCGCTACCGGGAGGCGTGTGGTCTGCAGGCGGAGGTCGTGCTGGCGGCCAGCAAGCGGCTCGGGTAGAACACGGATTGCTCGGATGGGCGGATTGATTGGACAGGATTGACAGGATGGACAGGATTTTTCCATCGGTTTTTCCGGCAGACCTTTTTAGTCCTTATTCCTGTAAATCATGTAAATCCTGTCGGTTTTCTTGGGTGGGTATAGAGATTGGAGCGAGCGGTGATGAGCTTAATCCGGGGGATGGGACCGCAGGACGTGGACGCGGTCCGCGAGGTGGACGCCGCGGCTTTCGGGGCATGGTGGCGTAAGCTGACGGGTGCGACGGAGGAGTTGCCTCTGCGCACGCGCACCAACGTGCTGGCGTTGCGGGAAAAGGACCCCGAGGGGTGTTTTGTGGCCGAGGAGGATGGTCGCGTCGTGGGATTGATCTTTTCCCGCACCTGGGGCGGCGTAGGTTGGTTCGGCAGCTTTGCCGTGTTGCCGGCATACCAGGGGCGCGGGATCGGCAAGCGGTTGATCGCCGCCAGCCTGGACTATCTGCGCCGCGACCCTGGACGTCTGATCGGGTTGGAGACCATGCCCGCCAGTGCCTACAACCTGGGGCTGTACCTGCGGCAGGGATTCCAGCCTCGCTGGCTGACTTTTACGCTGGTCAGGCCGCTGGACCAGAGCGCCGCGGGCGCTGCGGACCTGCCGCGCTGGTCGTCGGTCGACGCCGGGACGCGGGAGCGCTGGCTGGACGACTTGCGAGAGGCCACGGGGCAGATCCAGCCGGGGTTGGATTACTCGAAGGAGATCGTCTCGACCGACCGGCACGGCCTGGGTGAGACGCTGGTGCTGACGGACGGCGGGCGAGCCGTCGGCATGAGCCTGGCTTGGTTGGTGGGCGTGCGGGAGGGCGCGGTAGAAGAATTGGCGCGCGTCCAGGTGCTGGCGCTGCATCCGGCGCACGCGGACGAGGCGCGCTTGCGCACGCTGCTGGACGCGACCGAGGCCCTGGCGCGCGCCCACGGCAAGCAGCGGCTGGCGGTGTCGGTGAACGCCCGGCATGCCTGGGCGTTGGAACGGCTGCTGGGCTGGGGATTTCGGGTCGAGCGGGCGCGGGTGCGCATGACCCTAAAGGGGACCGGCGCGGGGCTGTCGTGCGACGACGCTGTGGAACTCTCGTGCTGGGCCGGTTGAATGCCTCACGTATGACTGAGACCTCCGAGGTTTACAATGTAGCGCTTTCCGGAAGGCTTTTGGTGGCACGAGACGCTCTTTCGCGCTGGGATGTATGACTAAAACCTCGGAGGTCTGGAAACTCAAAGGAGAACAGCTATGAAAGAGTACCGTTTTTTACAGGTGGACGTTTTCACCGACAGGCCCTTTGGCGGCAACCCGCTGGCGGTGTTCCCTGAGGCCGAGGGGCTGACGACCGACGAGATGCAGAGGCTGGCGCGGGAGATGAATCTCTCGGAGACCACTTTCGTGCTGCCGCCGCGGGATCCGGGGGCCGATGCCGATTTCAAGGTGCGCATCTTCACCCCGGCCAGGGAGCTGCCCTTCGCCGGCCATCCGGTGGTCGGCACGCACTGGGCGCTGGCGCACCTGGGGCGAGTGGAACTGCGAGAACCGGTCACGCGGGTGCGCTTCGAGCTGGGGGTGGGCGTGTTGCCAGCGGACCTGCACGTGACCGATGGGCGGGTGGAGCGGGTGGTGATGACCCAGGATCGCCCGACGTTCCACGCCGTGCTAGAGGACGTTAGTTCTCTCGCGGCCGGGCTGGGCCTGCCCCCCGAGGCGATCACCGAGACGGGGTTGCCGGTCCAGGTGGTCTCTACTGGCGTGCCGCAGATGATGGCGCCCGTGCGTTCGCTGGCCGAGGTGCAGGCTCTGGACGCCGGACAACTCAACATCGCAGCGCTCAACCGGGCCTGCGACGCGGTGAGCACCGATTGCGTGATGGTGTTCACCTTCGAGACGGAGCGGCCCGAGGCGACGGTGCACGTGCGCATGTTCGCCCCGCGGCTGGGGGTGCCCGAGGACCCGGCCACCGGCAGCGCCAACGGCGCGCTGGGCGCGTACCTGGTGCACCACGCTTCGACAGGCTCAGCACTTTGCGCTTCGACAGGCTCAGCACTTTGCGCTTCGACAGGCTCAGCACTTTGCGCTTCGACAG
>Ga0180432_10007869_pt1 | contig 13445 bp, 18 predicted proteins | sample SS_ome_10_FD_132414 | JGI IMG/M metagenome (GOLD analysis project Ga0180432, IMG submission 132414) | Hypersaline lake sediment archaeal communities from the Salton Sea, California, USA - SS_1_MS_2 metaG | ecosystem: Environmental > Aquatic > Non-marine Saline and Alkaline > Hypersaline >...
ACCCGTGGCTCCGGTTGGTCCGGTTATTCCCGTTTGTCCCGTTGCACCCGTTGCACCCGTGGCTCCGGTTGGTCCGGTTATTCCCGTTTGTCCCGTTGCACCCGTTGCACCCGTTGCACCTGTTGCACCCGTGGCTCCGGTTGGTCCTGTTATTCCCGTTTGTCCCGTTGCACCCGTGGCACCTGTTGCACCCGTGGCTCCGGTTGGTCCTGTTATTCCCGTTTGTCCCGTGGCTCCGGTTTGTCCCGTAGCACCCGTTGGTCCTGTTTCGCCTGTGGGACCTGTTGGTCCTGTTTGACCATCAACTCCACTTGGACCCGTGGCACCCGTGGCACCCGTTGGTCCTGTAGTGCCATCTATTCCTGTGGGTCCAGTTGGGCCTGTATGTCCATAAGGGATTTGGCCCTCAATTGTCAGAGCCCCACCATCCGTAGAAATATCTTCAGTAACATGGTCAAAGTGAATAGCCATTTTTCTCCCTCATCCGACTTTACATGTATTTAGTTCGGATAAGGAAGAATTGTTTAACCATTTACTTCTGTTAGCTCGATTCGTGCCACCCAACGAATTATTTTGCCGTTTTCGCCTGTGACTTCGATTTTTAGGGAATCATTAGTGTCGTCAGCATCAACATCTACATCCCAGGCGGCAGAGTCTTTTGCAAGAGTTGAACCACTAGCAGGAGCGACCATTGCTGTTGTGGCTCCATTGCGATCAATTGCTCCCTCAAAAATCCAAGAACCAGCTTCATTGTCAGCATCGGTTCTTCTTGCTATTATCGCAATTCTGAAATTCCATGCATCTTGATCTTCAAGGGTTAATCTCTCCGCTGATCCGTCCAAAAACATTTCTTGAGGAGTGGAGTTGGTTGTTTCAGCCCTAGCAATAAGTATGGATGTCTGGGCATCCCCGGCAGAAGCAAATTTCCCCGAAGCTTGTGCATTTTGACCGTAGTGATCGGCAATCGCATCTCGACCTCCAGCAACAAAAGCATTTTCAGCACTTGCCTCGTTATTGCGGCCACCCAAAACTGCCGAATACTCGCTGGAAGCGACTTGACTTGCAGATTCTCTAGCGGTTTGCAAGTCAACTGAATATTCTCCTCTAGCATTACCCGCTGTACTTCCTTCGTCAGTAGCACGAAGATTATAAGTGTTGCCATCGGTAGGCTGAATTACTCCACCGAAGCCACCTTCTCCTATGCCAACAATCTGTACAACTCGGAGATTTGAATTTCTTGGAGTAAATGAAACATTATCCTGAGATGTGCAGCGAACTCTTAAATCCACAACGTCGCCATTTGAAAGAGACAAGATTCCCGCAGCAGAAACATTACCGGTATCACCATCATAAACGTCAAAAACAACGGCTCCTGTCACTATGTCGTCTTGTACGACGCCATTGACGAAAATACCGAACTCAAGATCGCGGGCAGTATCGGCTTTGAACGATACGTGAAAGTCAACGAGATAATTTGCATTTTCATTGATTTCGATGGTATATGCCGCCGTATCCAAAGTCGTTTCATAGAAATTTCCCGCCGAGGACAGGGCAATTTTTTCCCAAATATTTTGAGTGTCTAGGTTTTCTGCTATGGCGTTGCTTCTAACGTAAAGCTCCCCAAAAGCAGCAGAAACAGAACCGGTTGGACCGGTTGGTCCTCTGTCTCCGGTTGGTCCAGTAGGACCGGCATCGCCCCGGAATCCTCTTGGTCCTCTCGGACCTCTTGTTTCTCCACCACCGCTACCGGCTCCACCGCTACCAAAGCCAATTGCACCATATCGGTTTCCGGTGACGATACTTGCTTCGCCAGCCGGTCTAACCGTATTGTCTTCATTTCGAACATAAACATCTTTTGGATCACCTCGATCCGGCCAAAAAGGCAGAACATCAACTGTTGATGTGGGACCCGGTATATTTGTCTGAGAAATATAGAAAATGATACTTGAGTAAGTTGTCCAATACTGGTTCTTAAACAAGCCAATCCCATCCTTAAATAAATCAGATTCAACAAACGAATCGGTCAAATAAACGTTTCCGGTCTGGGTGTTGAATAGAAATTTAGCATTGAGACTGTTTTGGGCACAAGGAGAATTGGCCGTATTTATGGGAACTGTGAATAGCAACTTAGTGCGTTTTGTCGCACCATTGACCCTTTTTGTAATTAGAAGATCAAACTTCCAATGATAGCTACCCAAATCCGTTCCAGCGACAGAGTTCACACAAGCCCACTGATAAATGAACTTCCATGTTTCTGTCTCTGATTGAATTTGTGCAGCACCAGAATAGTTTAAGACCCTAAACCAAGTTTTGTCCCGTTCTCGGTAACTCAACAATATCTCATCAGGAAACACAAGATTGTTTCGGGCCAAGAAATCGGAAAAATCATTATTGATTGCCAAATTGTGCCTAAGACGAATGTTAGGCGTCAATGCTGTACATCCGCAATTTGTCACCACACCAACAACAGTCCCCTCTAGTGGCTCTAGATCAGGATTGTTCACTTCAAAAGTTGTTATGGGCATGAACTCCACAAATTCCGCACACTCTTCAAGATGATCGAATGGAACTTCTGTGAGCGTATTGCAACCAGATCCGACTCCTTCCACAGGCCGACTATATTTTTTGATAGTAGAAATTTTGCTTTGATACGGTGGAAATATCTTACCTGCCTTGAGTATCTGACAGACTTCCTCAACGCTACGTGCTGCAACTGTTTGTATCAACACACCTTCGCCTGCGTAATTTGCATCACATACTCCCATAGATGCATCGAGTGGGCCTTTGACTCCCTCTACGAGATACCAATTAAGGGGCCCTTCTCCTATATGCCATGACAGGCCAAGATCGACACTTATGCTCATTGCTCTAATCTCTCTAGGATATCACCAACAAGGGGATGTCGGACGATTGAGTCATTCTTAAACTGAATGATTCCAATGCCTTTCAAGTTCTCCAATCGACGTACCACATCAACTAGATCCAAGGTGGCTTTGATGTTTAGATCGCTTTGAAGCGGATCACCAGTAATAATTAGCTTACTTCCCTCCTGAAATCTGCTCAAAAACAGTTTTAACTGAAAGAAAGTTGCATTTTGGGCTTCATCGAAGATGCAGACCGCGTTATTAAAAGTGCGGCCTCGCATGTAGGCCAACGGAATAATATCTATGGCCTCATCGATCTGTCGCCTTTGATCCGTTTCTTTGTCAATCAGGTCATCAATGATGTCAAAAAAAGGCATCATATAAGGATTCACTTTTTCATGGAAATCTCCCGGCAAATAACCAAGGCTCTCTCCAGATTCAACAATCGGTCTAGTCAAAATGATTTTTTTCTTGTCGGGGTCGTTAAGGATATCTTCAATTGCAAAGGATACGGCACAATGCGTATTGTGCGTGACAATATAGTTCTCTGTTAGATAAAGATTGTCGCTGGAGGCTACAGCAATGCATTGAGCCAACTCATTTCCCTTGTAAACAACATTGCTGATATATCTTCTTGGGAAATACTTCTTTCTTGCCACGCACAGCCTTTGTTTCCGGGGAAGAGAAAAAGCCTTTATTTCGCTTGGAAGAATAACATTACACCGAAAAGATGGTCGGCAAAGAACTCTTTGCTCGTCTTTTTTGTAAAAACAATTTTCCTTGACCCGAATCCTTACAATCCCACCCAACGAATTAACCAATAATCGGACATCGTTTGCCAATCTTTCGGAAGCAGTAGAAAATTCAACATATCGACCCGTCTTTTTGTTAACGGTTCCATTCCCATCCATTAGTCCTTGCAACAAAGAAATTCTTTGGTCAACGGCTCCTAACAAGTAGTTTTCAGGAATAAACTTCTCATAAGATTTCTTTCCCCATAAACCCAATTGCTTAAGTTCTTGCTTGTATATGTTTGTTTTTCCAGAATGTTTCTTTTTAACGATTCTGTGATCGTATCGACCATTGGTCCGCAACGTGTAGTCTTCAGAAATCGCTACGGCAGCCTTGTCGCAAATCTCTTGATCTGCGGTGGAGAAGACGACATTGGCGTTGGTTAGGTTGCCTTCCGAAATCAAAATTCCCAATAGATAGGGATCGATGAAATAGTCTTTTCTGTCGTGATTGACTGCTTTGGCAACATCTAAATAAAGTCTTTTCCGACCATGCCTGTTTCTATAATTGCGGATGATGAAATCGGTTGTAACCACTTTGTTTTTCCAACCATTGCATACGTCGCTAACTTGCCACAGATGTTCTTTACAACAATCAACATGAGTTCCATCATCAAATTCAACTCGATAGATGTCTTTGAAGCCCTGCGGATATACTCCTATGACAGGAGCCGAATTGCCGTCTGGAGTGGCTACCAAATCCCCGATTTGGATGTCTCGCATCAGCTTATAACCCTCGGGAGTATAAACCTTAGACTCCATTGTAAGGGCCTTCCCTACTCCAGCGGGACCTATCAAAAATAACACGTCATGTTGCTTGTAAGCATTATAGGCCATTTTCTGAGCGGTATTTTTGTAATTGACACGGAATCTCTTCTGTTTGCGTGTGGATTTTGTCATTACTGTATGTATCCCCTTTAAAATAGAAAGGAAAAGTCCATCTGGGGCTAAATACAGTGATGGATTTCAAAGAGTTCCTATTAACTGAAGACGCTTGCATAAGCGATGTGAAAAAGACCTTGAAGAAACTTCCGAAACTACATCGGGATCTCTTTAAAGGCTACAAGTATGTCTTCGAACCGAACAATACATTGAAAGGTGATAACGAGCATATCGGCTGCATTGACGAAAAAAAGAAAACCATCACAATAGCGGCCCCATGGAACTATGGGAGAGAATGGACTCTATTGCATGAATTGGGTCACCAAGTATGGAAATACCTGTTGACCGACGAAGAAAAAAAGCGATGGCGGGAAATTGTCAAAAAGACAAAAGAAAAGCAAAATCAAGGAGCAGAAGAACTTTTCTGCATGGGGTATGCTAGTGCATATGCTAAAAGAAAAGTCACAATCCACACGCATTCAGAATGGGACAAATTCATCAAAAAAATTAGGACAAAAATGCCCAGTTGAGAAATTAAGCGGCAACTTTCCTTAGACTCTTCAGCACTTCCATATCAATTTCACGATTGATCTCTTCCGCAAGAAAATCAGTCAGTTCTTTTTCCGCCTCTAAATTGTGCATGCTCCTTAAGTCTTGTTGGGCCTCGATGCTCCAACAAGCCTTGAGTCTCCTAGTATGTATTTCGACTTCTCGCGTACCTGTCTTGTATACCGATATGGGCAGCTTCTTGAAGGGAACGGAATCGGGGGTTTTAGCTACAATTGTCGCAGGAGCCGTGACTGCCGTAGCAGCGACTCCGAACAACATTTTAAGGAAAGTTCTACGTTTCACCACATTCCTCATTAGTCCCTCAATAGAAAAACAAGCGAAATCAATCCGTAAATCAGCGTTAGAGGATAGGCAACAAACATCTTTGTAGCAGCCCCGACCAACACCATAGGTCGATACGGGTCCTCAAGGTGATTTGTGAAAACGAACCTCCAGTCCGCATTAAATCCATTGATAAACTGAAACCACAAATCACTCATTTCGATTTCCTCTTCGGCTTGTTAATGCACAGCAATAGGAACACCCAAAACAAAATCCAGCCGATAACCAATTCACCCATGAAACATTATGTGGGGGTATAAGAGCTACGCAAACTTGCGTTAAACCCAATAAAAAACAAAGAAGGGAATAGATCATTTTAATTCCTGCCTTTTCTTCACCGCCTGCATTAGCTCTTTGGTCCAAACTGTCCATGTTGGTTGGCAGCAAGGTGGTTCGAAATCGATCCAATCAGGCGGTATTCTAAAAACACAGTAATTTCCATCACTTACTTCGTGCCACATAATGATTTTTACGTTGGCAATGTATTCATCATCAAATTCATCTAATCTAGTTGGATGGCCCTCTTTCCCTTCAGTGTCCCCTACATGGACAAAAACTTGTTTCTCTTTATCCCATACACTTGTCGAAAAAGCTAATTCCGTCCCTGGCAGTATAATAGATCGCCAACAATCTCCAGGTTCCCAAACAAAATACCGTCCATCGGAATATTTGCATTTAATTCCGTTGTGAACGTTTTTATCGTAACTACTACATCCTACGAATAACGAAATAAAAATTAGAAGAAGCACCGCTGCGGCGGAAGCCGCAGCGGTGCCTTTCAAAAATTCTCTTCTATTCATGGCAATTCCCAAACTGTTGTGAATACGAAGCTTCCACAATGAACGAACCGTCGAATTTTTCGACTACGAGTATTGATAGACCGCATCTGTTCTTGGGCTTCTTCCTTGTTTCGCCAAGAATTTTATCCGATCATATAGCTGGCTACAAGCCCTAAATCAATCCGAATACCCTCAGAAATACCAGGATACCCATAATTGCCCCAATTGCCGAGGTTATCGTTCGAATAAACTCCATCTCATGATTGTGCTTGTCAAGCCATATTTCCAGCTTGCTTTTTTCCCTTTCAAACACAGGAATCCTCCTATGTATATAGCAAAAATCCCCTCCCGCTATGCGGGAGGGGATTTTTTTACCATCGAAGAGAGCCGATGGATTTCTCCTTTTCCCCATTCTCTTTGCGGAGTTTGTTGGTCTTCTTGAGGAGCTTTTCGAGGGCCTTTTTCTCTTTTTTTGCATCTTCATGCCACCGCTCAAGGTCTTTTTTCTCACCGAGAGCGGCTTCCATGCGATTTGCAAGAGTCTGGGCTTCTTCGACTAGTCCTAGAAGGGGGGAATAATTGCGTGTCTCATGGCATTTACGCATCTCAGCCAAGACATCGCAAAGATACCGATGTGGCATAATTACCTCCTAATACGTGTGAAATTCATGACTTACGACATGAACACGTACTGGAGGTAAATCAGGGTGTGAGGAAAGATTGTGAACATAGTAAAGGTATAGACGCAATTTCCTGAAAAAGGTTCGCCAGAAGGTCCATAAAGAAAAACTAGTCGAAACTCTCGGCTCCAGTCCACCCGAATTGTCGCCTTCCGAACTTATTGATCTTGTCCATAACGTCTTCCATGACATCCCAGTACATTTTCCGGGCAGCCTGGAATTTCTCTTTTCGGGCTTTGTTCTGTTTATGTTTCAAAACATCCCCGAAGGTAAAGGTTCCGCTGATCGGGGTATTGCCATATTCGATGTCTTCAGGAGTTGGTTTGGCTAATTCAAGATTATCAGCTTCTTCACTCATTCCAATGTTGCGGAGCAGTCGGACCATATTCCAATGCCAGACTTCATCACCCCATTTGCCTTTGTATAGTCCGAGAGCATGTCGAAACGCACGTTTCCACTCTGTTTCATTTTCGCTCTCTAGCCACAATCTAAAATTCATTCTTCAAGTCCTTGGTGAGCATAGACAACCCATTCTTGCATCGATCCCAAATGTTTTTCAAGTTCTCTAAGGTGCCTAATGGTCGATTTAAAATCTCGATAACCAAGACTTACTGCTGCATCTCTGGCATGAGAATGAGCGTCATTATAGACAGGTAGTTTGGAATGTGCTTCTGCATACTTTTCGAGGGCATTATAAACCTTTTGTCGCAACGCATCTTCGGGCACTTTTAAGAATCGAGCATTATTTCGAATGTTTTCTTCCATTTCCTTTTCAAAACCATACTCATTAGTCAGCGTCCTTAAAGCCTTGATGACTTTATCTTTCACATATTCATAGCCCGCATATTGGAACATAATCCGCTCATTCATTCGATGAATTATGTCTCCTACATGCTCTACAATGAAATTCAGGACCCCTCCCTCATTAGCAAATTGAACCTTGAGCATAGCCTCTTCGGGTTCGCCCCTTTGAAGATCCGCAATTTCCATGAATTTCTCGCGAGTATTCTCTAGCCAAAGTCTGAAGTCCATGCCTTATTTACCCTTTTGGCCCTAAATAATTGCATGATACTATGAGCTATTGAAACGACACTAAGTAGTCTTCTTCCTTACCTTCAGGTTTTGGAACTATTGGACGAATCCTGGGATGTTCTCTCCAATTTTTAATCTCTTTACCACCACCTGTGTGGCTGAAACCCAAATGGCCATCTGGGTAAATATAAAAAGCGACGGAATAATCGTCGGTCCATAATCCAAGTATCTTCTGAACATCGTAATGAGTTGCTATATCCCTTGGCCAAATATAAACGTTCTCATCACTAGTCAATAATCCTCCAACAGATCTGTGTTGCATCGGATAACTCATGACCTTTTTAAACTCTTCAGAAGAAGGATTTTTGTAGATCGGAAACTTAACTTTTCGCGGCAAACCCGTAGGGGTATTATAGCTAGTCCCTTCCCCACTGCCCCAAAGCTCTTCTTTGATTAACCAAGTCCTAAAATTCATACCTCTTTATCTATGAAGTTGACAATAAAAGCCCCTTTTGTTCTCTTATAATAACATAAGGAGATCAATATGATCGATAATGAACTAAGACTGTTACTGACGAATGCCGTGGGAGATCGAAGGGATGAAATTCGAATGATTATAAAAGAAGTCGCTAATATGCGAGCCGAAATTAAAGCCCTGAGAATTGAGAATAATCAGTTGAAAAAAGAATTGGCTGAAAATAAAAAATAACCCCAGCTAACAATGCCAACAAGCAAAATTAACTTGCCCAAACTATACCTTCTTTGAAACGAGAAGCAGCAGTATATGCCCATCGTGGATGTTCCCAGAGATCGTATCTCTGCTCTAGGTCTTAACAGGGTACTTTTGTCTTGAGTTTCTAATCTACAGAATCCCATTGAAAAGTCATATTGATGTTGTGTGCCTCAGAATTATTTTCTATTGGTCGAAAACCACGTATGTTTCCTTTAGACAATCCACTCGCTTTTAAAATAGCATGTCTAGCATACTTTTCTGCCATATCCCTATTTTTATGGGGAAACACCTTAGAGCCTATAAAAGTTACCTTGACCTCTCCATGATCGGCATATGCTTTTACCTCCGCCGTAGCTTTTCTAGGACCGCCAAATCTATAAGAAAAAGTAGAGGGAGCAGCTTTCGAAACAGGTCGTGCCTCTTCCCTGGATCTCTTAATATTACGAGCCGTTTGCAAATGTCGTTCCGCATCTGCCATTTTTATATCGTAGTCAGCTTGAGATATTGCGTCTTGTGCCGACTGAGACGCTGTTGGTTCGGTAGGACATACGCCCCCAGCACACCCAGTTATCGCTGGGGCCAGAAGAGCCCCTCCAAGAGCAAGATTTCGTCCCATCTTCTTCCAATCTATTTCTGAATAAATTTCCCGATCCGATTCTTCTAGCCATTCTTGAAATGTTTTCATATCTTATTTAGCACTCGATATAAAAAAAAGCCACTTGCACGGGAAGGGGTTCTGCTTATGAATCATAAAAATCATTCTCGGGGTTAAAAATCCCCAAATCGTAAAATCCAACCCTAATAGAACAGCAATTAGGGTAATAGGTGTTTCTGCTAATTGCTACCTCAAAGTCATCATACCCATTGTTTAAAAGAAAATCCCAAAGCCTCTCGAAGGTGTCGTAAACCGTACTGCCCTCATCATGAATCAACGCTACATAGGGCAAAGCTTCGTCGTCGTTGTCGGGGTGCCCTTCACAACAAGCAAAAGTGCGAAAACCATTCGCTCTACACAACAAAATAAACTCCCGTATGTGGGGGTCTATCTTGTCAATACTGAACTCTTTATGAAGGCGAAGCCGTCCACAAGAATCTTCCTTGCAACAATAGCAACAATTCATACCACTACTCCAAGTCCAAGTTTCCACTTGCCAGTTTATCAGTTTATCGCCCTACTTGCCTTGCGGGGCGTACGTCTTCCACTCTTGCTTAGGGATGTTCGCCGTTCTCATGTTCATCCACGCAAGTCGCACCTGTTTTCGGACGGAGCCACTATCAGTCGTCCAGGCCCCATGATCGCCTCCGAACGACCAATAGTCTTCCAGGGCGGGAGAGAAATAGCTGTTGGTAGCCCCAAGAGCTTCGGCCAAGGGTTCCTCCAAGGATTGCTCCAGGGTCATGTCGCCATATTTCTCGACAAACTCTTTCTTGTCCATACGGCTAAATTTGATCCAAATCCCAAGGATTTGGTTGGCAACCTTCACACCTTTGTTCCGCAGAACGTATTCATCCGGGAGTTGGAAAGCGTCGGATTGATTGGTTTTGATGTGGCCCCAGAATTTCTCCACACACATCTTCACAATCGCCAGATGCTCTTCATGGGTTTGATCTTCGAAGATGACACATCCTTCATCATCCACCGATAAGGAAATGTCGCCGGAATCAATCAGGTTTCGGATCATCGGTTGGACGGTCCTTGCCAGTTCCGTCAGCTTGGGCGGCTTACCGCGACCAGGACCTTTGCACGCAAAACTGCCGTCCAGATCGACAAAATGATACCAACTGGAGTCTTTGTCCTTGTAGAGATCAGCCCACACTCTTGCCGACAAAGCTTTGACGTAGGCGGTCCTCTTGACCCGCTGCCCAGCGTTAATCATTCCAATGGTGTCGCTAGACTGCATGAAAAGAAGTTGAGATCGATCCACATCCTTGCGGCCACCGTTGTACTGAACGAAGAGATCTTGGCAGTTCTTCAAGCTCATCTCGCCATGAGTCTCGACAGCAATAGGGGCCTTCTGGATGTATTCATCCAAGCAGGGGAATCTTTTGGGATTCGCCTTAACAATCTCAATGATCTTTCTACGATGTCCCCCATCAATGTAGAGAACAGGCTTTTTAATGGTAAGTTTGCCTCGATTGAACACTAGACCATTGTGCCCTTCCACAGTTGCCAAAATGATGGGGCCAAAACTGATATAGCCCCCTGCCTGAAGAGTAGCTTCCATCTTCTTTGCGATCTTCTCACACCGAGCAGTATCGGTAAATCGCTGGCTCCCTTCAAGGCTGCCATCCATACCTTCATCGATGTTGATCGCATCAACATTGCCAATATCAGGCATGTCTTTTGCCACCATAAACCCACTGTAGAGGGTATGCCCGTTGTGAACATCAACTGCTTTGGTGACGGCGATTGTGATGTTCGGTCGCTTTTTGGCATTCATGTTAGGGATCTCAATTTTGGGCAATGGCTTCTTCTTCGGCTTCGCTTTCGCTTTGGTTTTTTCAACCATCACATACTCCTTGTAACTAAACGTGCAAGTGTTCAGGCAACAAGCCAGGAACGTAGTAATCAATAAAGTCGTAAAACCTACCAGGGTTCCATCCCGAGACTCTCAATCGGTCTTCATCAAATTCCTGGAGGAGATACCGGTTCGGAATGAGGTAGTAGTAATAGATCGGTCGCTCAAGACTGATCTGGGTGATGTCAGGAACAATGAAGAAGGGGTAGGACTTCAGAACCTCGCGGATTCTCTCCGAAGTTGTGTGCCGACGACCGCCCCTGTCAATCGATCTAGGGAAGTTGATGCCGCTATCCGTAAGTTGTCGGCAGAAGACCTTATACTTCTTGTCGGGGACAATCTTCTTGGCCGTCAAACCCGCACGTTCGGCGGCAGGGATGTAATGCCTCCTCTTGGTGGGGGCCAAATACCCATCCCAGGGGGCATTGTTCTCTTGCTCTGTTTCGAATCGGTATTCGTTGTCATTAACATCCCAAACGAACTTGGGCAAAGCAATGTCTTCATGAAAGGCCCAACTCTTGTTCCCCATCCGCAAAGAAGCTACCGCCTCTTGAGGAGTGATGCCCCAACAGTCCGCGTGTTGGGTGATGGGAACTTCCATTTCCTTCAGTTGAATCGGGTTCATAATTATCTCCGTCTATTGATAGGATACGACAAGTTTTCGTGATCTTAAGAAATTTCTGAGAAAAATCAAGAGCAATTTCGAAAAACCCGAAAAAAAGCACCCCGAGAGTCCAATCCCCATCCTTGGGGGAAGGCAAAGTCCGAAGTCCAGCCGGTAACCGGCTTTTACTTCTCAGGGGCAAGAGACATAAGTCGTTATGGAGATGGCTTAAACCAGTTTATTAAGACGTTCACGAGCAACAGAACAATACTTTTCGTCCAGATCGATTCCAATGCCGTGAACTTTTAGCAGTTCACATGCCTCTAATGTCGTGCCCGCTCCCAGGAAGGGATCGATAACCACCATATCGGGGGATAGGCCATGCAGCAGGATGCATCTCCTGGGCAATTCGACGGGAAATCCGGCAGGATGGTTGAACTTCTCGCTCTTGCTCTGGACCGTCTTGTAAGGGATATACCAGACATTTCCGCCACAACGGCGGTCGGCCTTCGCATGTTTCCATCTCTTGATATTGCTCTTGTCCTGATAGGGCACTCCCACTGCCAACCGATCTATCGGCACGTCCCCCGAAAGAGTGAAATGGTAGATCCGTTCGTGATTGTGGTTCAGGAACCGCTTGCTATTGATCGGCTTGAAGTGCCCATACGACTCTTCCTCGACCGTCAAAGACTTCACCCAGACGATTTCGTTCTGCAACGTGAAGAGGGACCGAAGCTTGTAGGCCACGTCCATCGCCCGCCACGGCTCTCTGTTGCTGCTCCCTACATTCAAGAAGAAGGAGCCCCCAGGCTTCAAGATCCGCTTGATCTCCGAGCCCACCCGATGTATCCAGTCCAGGTAGTCGTCCGTTTCTAGGTCGTCCTGGTATGCGTTATATTTGATGCCGATGTTGTAGGGAGGAGAAGTGACACAGACATCTACTGCGTCAGGGGTCATCGACCGCATGTGTTGAATACAATCATCATTGACTACTTGGTGCATAACCTAGTTGAGTAATCCAGTTAAAAGCTTCTACAAGCCTAGCAGATTTAACTAGATTTATCAACATGAAAAAACAAAGGGCAACGGGATGTATTAGAACAAAGTGGGCTCTTAGTGCTAAATAATACTATGAACTTTCGTGAATTTCTAGAAGCCCGAAATAGACCCATCCGCCCACACGGGGCACCTTCTGCTGTCGATCCCTATCGAAGAGGAGATCCAAAACGGCCAGTAACCCACCTAGAATTGCCGCGAGAGAAAAAGTCGGAACAATGGGAAAACTATTTTAGCCGAGATCAACTAAAATATCTGCACAAATTTGTAACCAGAAAGGCCAGAGAACACGGAGTAAGTAACAGCAAAATACCCGATATAGCTAGCCAGATCATGGAATGGGCCAAAAAGATAGATCCTTCGGGCGGCAGTTATATGCCGTGGATCATCAGTCAAATAGTGAAAGAAAATATTGGGATATCGGAGAAGACTGCTACACAAATAAATCGTGTTCTTTCTCGGTATCTGGAAGCTAAAGATCAATTAAAAGAACATCCAAATCCTTTGGTTAGAGAATTACCCCAAAAGTTGTTTTCGCTTACACCGGATGAGGTTGAGGATCGGCTAGCTCTAGTCTAAGTAGAATTACTGGAATCTTAGAAGGTCGCCTTGAC
>Ga0180432_10007870_pt1 | contig 13445 bp, 14 predicted proteins | sample SS_ome_10_FD_132414 | JGI IMG/M metagenome (GOLD analysis project Ga0180432, IMG submission 132414) | Hypersaline lake sediment archaeal communities from the Salton Sea, California, USA - SS_1_MS_2 metaG | ecosystem: Environmental > Aquatic > Non-marine Saline and Alkaline > Hypersaline >...
AGACCAAATGCTCGACGCTGCTCTTCATTGTCGATTAGTTTTTTGAGTGCTTCGGCATATGCCGAAGGGTCGTTGGCTACCACGTAACCAGTAACACCATCATCTACTAGTTCTGTTTGCGACTGGAAAACACCCATTTGCGGATTACTTGGCGTGGCAATATGTGTTACCACCGGCTTACTGTGCATCATAGCCTCAGCAATGTTAACACCAAACGTCTCACCATCAGCCCTAGCGTGGGCGTAAATGTCAATTGTGTTATAGAAAGTACTGATGGCGAGAGGATCTACCGTGGGATCATTGAATCTAAAGGGAATTTCAAACTCAGCTAGATCCAGTAACATATTGGAAGGTGGAGCAAGCACGAAAAAACGAATGTCATAACCCTGCATTCTAAGTAATCGTGCGGCCTGCACGCTCACGTCGTTGTAAATGCCGTTATCGGGACGACCGCAGCGGCCAAGCACGATAGCATCATCTGGAAACAGGGTCTCGCAACGATGGTCCGTGTACGGCATTTCAACAGGATTATTCACGAAATCGAAACGCCCACTCTTAAACCACTTGATGGAATAGTTTTTTAGAGTGTTATCCATTAGCCACTTGCTCATAAACAAGGAGCGATCAATGTTTCGATTCTGGTCTAGAAAGCCAAACACGTTAGTCTCTACAAAATGGGGGGTGCGTACATGCACACCGGGCTCGGGAAATTCCTCATAGCCACTTCTGTAAACATGTAAAATGTCTGGCTTGAAAGTATCAATTACACGCTGTAGGTCGGAACCGTCTGGCTCAGAACCATTTGCGTAAGAGTTAACAACAAAAATCTTGCCGCCACAAACTCGGGCAGCTTTCTGAAACTCTTCTAGGCGAGTATTATCGCCCGTCTGTTCGGTGACCACTGCAACCTCAAAGTCCTTACCGGCGTTCTCGAAAAATAACTGGCAAGTCTTGGCTGTTCCTCCAAGGTCAAAGTGACGGAGGTAGTGTAAAACTTTAATCATTGCGGTTCGCCGCCCAGGTGACGCACTTGGGCTTCTAGGTCTCTGATTCTTTGTTTTGAAGCGTGATCAACATTGGCCGAGATGGTGCGACCCAAGGGATCCTCACAACTCAGGAGTGCATTCTCTTGACGCAGGTCGTGATTTTGTTTTTTAAGCTTATTGATCTTCTCACGTAAGCCATCTTCGTTTACGCGAGAGGGGCGTTCAGTAATTTGTAACGTCACGCCGCGTTCTCTTTGTAGTTGTCTAGCAACTAAACCGTACCATCCGTCCATTGCTTGCCTTCCTGCATGGTTGCCACCCATTCGTCCTTCGGTGGCAGGCTTCCAAAACTACGGAACTCTGCTGCGTGACTTAAATGGTCCTCAAAATTATGACCGAAAAACTCACTAATGGCAGCATAAGTCTCCCAATTATTTGCCCACTTGTTGCTGTTCTCAATGGAGTCAGCACGTTGGGTATAAATCGTAAGCAGATGATTGATCACATGGCCGTTGTATCCAAGGCTCATGAAGTACAGCCACAGCCAGTAATCAAAGGCCGACTTCCGTTCTGCCGCCCTCTTGTCCATTAGGTCCCAATCTAGGGAATTAACGAAGGCTTCATCGTTACGCCAAGCGACCTGTGGTCCAGCGTGACACTCGCGAGACATAAGTTCGCGATCAAAAGGCTCTCTGTATCCTTGTCCAGTAATCTGACGCTGTTCGTTGATGACAGTAATACCACCATAGCAAAATCCCACGTTGGCGTCTGTATACATTGGACCAGTCATAACCCCCATGTGCTTAGAAACTAACGCAGTGGTTTCGGGGGCATGAAAGTCGTCGGTGTTAGAGTTCATCACTACGGGGCTTTTGGCGGCTCGCCAAGCTCGCAACCATGAAGCCCCGTAGGGTTCACGGACATCGTGATAAATGTAATTCACTCGCTCGTCAAGAGCGGCCCACTTCTCCGCAATGAAAGCATCCGTACCCGGGGAGGCCGGGTTTACTATTACGATTTCAAAATCCGGATCAGTTTGACGTTCAATTAGATCTGCAAGGTGGGCATCTAGAAAAGATCCCGAATCGTAAGTCGAAACGAGATAAGAAATCTTAGGCATTTTGAACCTGCTTCATCCAGATCTCTTTTTCTGTTAATGGTAGTATGTCAAAATCACCAATATCTTTGCCTTCATTGTTTTGAAGCCATCTCTGACAAGCCAAATGATAAAGAGCACCTGACTGCCTTAGTTCTGTTGCGAGTGCTTTTGTTTCCAAGCTCTTGTCAGCAGAAATAACCTCTTGCACAAGGGGCTTCTGTTCTTCTCGAAGATATTCATGCTTTTTGTCACGATACCAAACAACAATCTTATCAATTAATTTAAATAACCACTTCATTTGTTTTCTCCTAAATATTAATTCCATTGTGATAATGTTGCATGTGAGGGGTCGCTTGCTGCGTCATGCAGAGCCAAATATTACCGTAATCTTCACCGGCAAGTACTTGGCTGTAAAATTTGTCGTCTTTCCAATCGCCAACCTCTTTGCCACGGACGGGTGTATGCGAGAAGTGCATGTGTCTGATGGCCTCAGGGTGTGTTCCATCAAAGGTAAGAATGGGTTCGGCGTCTTGTGTCCAGTCCTGAACCTTCTGATCGAACTTCAAATCAGCGGCTCCGTGAGCCGCTAGTTCTTTCTTGTAATATTCCTGCTTCTTCTCCATGACTTCATTCATGTTTTTACGAGCGTACCCATAGTGATAAACGAAGAAATCATTCAGCATGAAGCGTCTGACCTGATAGTGGGGCGAGAAATACGTACACTGTCCTCCAGGGTCCGTGACCACGGGGTGACTATTGTACTTCATGCCACGAACATACTTGAATACTCGTTGGTGTTGTGGCTGCCACTCAGGACCGGGAACAGCTACGTGGTTGAAGTCACCATAAAAGTGAAGAAAGTTAGGTACAAATTCAGAAGCATGAGGCTCAAGCTCAATAGCTCGCCGCAAACGACGAATGTCTTCTGGACGATAGAATTCATCTGCATCATTAATGATAATCCAATCTCCCGACACACACATGTCAAGGAATGTCTGCTTCATCTCTTCTAAATTCTTCCAGAATTTAGAGATGGAAATGATAACTAGCTTGTTGTCAGGGTCCTTGTTTGCTTTAAAGTCTTGTAGAATTTCTACCGTTCTGTCAGTAGAGTGACCATCCTCAGTAGAGTCGGGGCGATTCTCAACCGCTCCCTCGATTACAAGAATACGATCAACTTCGTCGTAGATAGAAGACAGGACCGCTTCCGCGAATTCTTCTTCATTGTGCATCTGAATACACTGCACTAAACGAACAGGACTGTTCACTCGTTCTGCGATGCTTTGCATCTGGGGTACGTAATATTGCTGATTCATTGTGCAATAACCTCAACGTTGCGAATAGTACCTATGCCATCTTCATTGAAGTATGGCGTAGAAATAGCTACATAATGTCCAACTGGCGTTCCATCTGATTCACATAGAATAAAATCTTCGCCAATGGCTATGTCTTTAAAATCGATCTTTTGCCATCCGTCAACACGACGAACGTATACAATGCGTTCGTCGTTCATAGTTCTGTCCACTCGTATTGTTGATTAGGACCCATGTCTTCAAAATGCAACGTTACCATAAGTTCACCCTCAGTATTAATTTCGGTCTCTGTTTCTGTCAAAATCCATCCAAAAACTGCCGTAAAAGCATCATCTATAACGTCGTTAATCCAATCAAGATCTTGACACAAACACGTTATATCTACATAGGTGGTTTGCGAAAGCTTCACTCGTTTTAACTGACCAGTCATATAGCCAGTTTCCACGTCGGTACGTGTATTATGGGAAATAATTCCAACACCGCCACTTTGTAAACACTCAAGAGCTTTATTATTAATCATAACGACTCTTCTAATGATGGTTCTTCTTCCACGGTAAAGCGGGCGTTACCCGTTTCCTTCCACGTGTCATGAAGGTGGTGTAGTTGTTCTACTAGTTTATCCATGACTACACGATAGTCATATTTCTCACCGACAAGGGCGGCGTTCTTTCGTCTGTCAAGAACCGCCTCCCATTGCTTCATGTTATCTTCCGACAGTTCGCCAGCATCAGCACCCTTCTTTAGAAGATGGAAGTGTCGCATGATCATAGCTAGCTCTGCCGGTGAAGGCTCGAAACACTGTTCCATGCCAGTAAAAAGGCCAGGATCCGAGTGTGGCATATCAAAGAAGAACGTTGGCATGCCGCCGTATACAAGGGAATTTTCAGAATCGACAAAGTCACCTAGGCCACCGGCCGTATGACTAATGACAGTGTTGCCATGGGCTAGAGCATCAAACACGGGAATACCCCACCCCTCTGCACGACTGGAACACACGTAGGCGTCGCCGCGAGCATGAAGACCATTGATTTGATCGTCATCCATAGTATAAACTAAAGGCAACACGGGCGGATACTCTTCGATAGGAATGCGGCAACGATTCTTAACAGATTGAATGTATTGTTTAACAATCTCTAAGTCATTTCCACGACCCTGCATATTCACATACGTCTTTAAAACAAGAAGTACTTCGCCGGGGGTAGATGCGAACGCCGCATAGTATGCACGCAGCAGCGTGTCAATTCCTTTTTTAGTGCTCAGTTGACAAATGTTATAGAACACGGTGCGACCATCAACATTGTCAATAGCAAAGGGTACGTGATCTTGTTTGTAAACATCAGCATCACAGGGTGGCCCGGCACATAGAATGGGCTTGGTAACCCCAGAGTTCAAGAGTGCCTGTCCGTTTGCTCGACATGGTACAATAACAAAATCAAACTCCTGAGCCTTGTTGGCCCAGAGGGGTTGAAGTCTGTCCGTCTCGAAGAACGTATAAAGTCCATTAGGGATGCCCGGCACGGGCACGGCCTCGACATTGCACGTAGTCATCTGAATGGCCATATCTACCCCTTGAAGATCTTTCTCCAAAAGAGGTGCCATCCAATCCGGAACTTCAAACTCTTGCCCTTCGTCCAATTGGTCATACCTAAGGGGACGAGCAACAATATCTAGAGTTTCGCTTTGAGCTAAGGCACGCAACACATTACGCGAAGCATGAGCAAAGCCACTAAAGTCGAGCAGGGGGCCTGTGAATAGAAGTTTCATTAGATAAACTCTTGTTTGGGTTGTTCTTTGATTCCGCCAACTTGGCGACGAATATGATCACGAGCCTTGCTACTGTCAGTCTGTTGATTGCCAATAGCCACAAATTGTTGCATTAGTCTCTCACGAGTAACGCCCTGAGATAAGTGTTGCAGCCACATAGCAGAACCATCAGGATCGACCGAAGGATACTTGAGGATGTTTAGATACAACCACTCAATATATTTTTCGTCGGTAAGACCATCGGGTACATCAGCCACCTTAATCTCTTCTACATCCTCAAGAGGGCTGTCCCACGTAGTAGCACGATCAAGAGTTTTAACATTATCTAGAACATACTCCCACCTTTGAGATAATTCATTCCAGTCGTAATTTTCTTCAACACACTCCCGAGCTTCTTGCTTCATCGCTGAGAGCTTCTTGGGATTACTGATGATAGCAAACATCTTGTCTGCTAGATCTTCCACGTCAGGGTGAGCACGCTTACAGTTGGTTTCAGGCTCGTAGTAGTAACGACCAACATCAATTACCTCACCGCCCTTGGGACAGGTGTAATTTTCTTTGGTATAACCAACTTCTTCAAAATGACTATAGTCAGGGAAACGTCCCTTTTCTCTCATTGCGGTATAGTCCGTGACTAGCGTAGGTACGCCGCAGGCTTTAGCCTCTTGAATTGGCATACCGTCACCTTCACAAATGGAACACTGTACATAGAGATCCATTAGGTTATACAGGCTAGCTAGATTCTCACGAGAAAAACCAATGCTTGTACTAGGGGGCGAGGCGTCATTTTGACCACAATGCGGACACGGCAACTTGATTCTACCCTCTTCGGGAGTTTTGCCGTGTAGATTCATGGCAAAGGTAACAGAAGACTCTTTACAAGAATGACAATGCATCGACTGTAAAACACTTCCGCGAAGTCCTTTACTGTGATAGGGCATCCATTCGTACGCCTCTAGTCTCATGACGTGGCGTGGATAGTCATATGAATGAGCGTTATCCGGCCACGATGAGTGAATCAAAAGCACGGCCTTGTCAGCAGCCTCTTCACCCTTATATTTTTCTTTCATACGTGCGAAGCCGTCCAACAGATCTGGATACAGCTTACGGCTTTGATTACGCATGACCGTTCCAATAACTGGATAGTCTCCCAGGTTCCAATGGTCACGCATTTCAGCACGGTCCATCGGCTTGAAAATATCTAGGTTAACCCCCGGTCGCATGGCCTTGGGGAAAACTTTTACTTTTCTGCGACCATTTGGCAGCGGGGCACTTTGACGACGGAGGGCGTGGATACCATAATCAGAATACGCGAGAACCATTTCGGCATTTTCATAAGTGCTCATCCACTCTTCTGCCTGGGGCTCCGCATCGACCGTGGGCATTACAATCCACTTGTACCAAGGTCTAAAAACGCTCCGTTCTTGGAACTCAAGCATCCACCAATCTCTAATATCGATGACAATGTCTGGCTTGAAATCAGCAACTACGGCGTTGAATTTGTACTCACCGAACTGGTTGGTGTTTTGGCCGCGACCTCGTGGGTGGGGGCAGGGCTGCTGAAAGGCTTGAGCCTCTTCTTGCGTCGTGGGCATAACCCCATAGAACTTCCACCTCCCCTTGATGAACTCGGCCGCCCTCGGGTCGTCTTGGCGGGCATACGAGCCCAACTCTGCCAATTCGTACTTGCCGGTAGCAGCAAGCCGTTGGAGCAGTTCGCCATAGTAATTAGAAAAACCAGTGTTTAGATGACTGGCCTCTCCAACAAACAGGATGCGTTTCTTTTTATTCAATCCGTGATCTCCTCAATGGCTCGTTTGATTCTTTCCTTGAGTGCATTCTCAAGTTCATAGACATTACGCTGAGTGATAGACAGTTTTTCAGAGACATCCTGAACAGAATAGTCGTCAAGAATACGCATGTCTAAAATAGTACGATCAGTAGGTGACTGTACCGCCCGCTCTAAAACCTCATGAATTGTTTGTTCTTCTAAACCAATACCCTCTTCAAGAGAATCCTGATCGTCCAACGTAACTGACTCTTGGCCGCAATTATATGCAACCCTAAGATCTCTAACGTGCCGCCAATCAAAATTTCGACTACTGGTGTTATTTAGAATTTCTGCAATCTCTTCGTCCGAATGTCCCTTGTCGTGTAACTTGCTCGCCTTAGATGCCAAACCAGTGACTCTATGGTCTACAGTAAACACGCCCAAAAATCTGGCTGCCTCATGATAGATGGCGTTTCTTACCACCCGGGCAACATATGATTTAATGTTGGTTCCGCCTGATGGGTTATATGATTTAATAGCTTGCAATACGGCCACGTTGCCCACTTGCCTCAGATCAGCTAGCTCAATAGTGGCCGAGGAATAGTAAGCAGACAAGGAAATACTATACACGATGGACTTATACTCAGCGAGTATCGACTCGATGTCGTTTTCGTCATACATATTATGTCAATCTGGCAGATGCCGTCAAGCTTTTTTTGTAGTTTTTCTTTTTCGTGTCGTCGTCTTTGGTTTACGGAACCAGATTTGAGGCACTGAAAATGGATAAAGCGGCTCCCAGCCGTCCGTCGCCCGTTCGTTGACAATTTCCTTGATCATGGCATTGATGTCCTCGACTTTGGCCAAACCAAGCTCTACCATGTGTCTTTGTTCGTCCGTAAGAACAATCATCTCGTAATCATATTCGTATTTCATTTAATTCTCTCAACCACATTGGCAATCAAGGATCCACGATCATCTAGCTTGCCTCTAATTTTAAGCACATTACCTTCTTCGAGGAGAGCTTTGGCCCTATTGAACGTCTTGGGGAAAACCACAATATTGTCCATGACGTAACTTTGATCTCGTGCTGTAACAAACGCCATGGGATCACCCTTCTTAGTAATAATCTCACGCACGCCATCTACACAAACGGCAATTTCGAACCCCATGTCGGCTTCGCCATGCTTGATAAGATCAATACACTTGTCTCTTGCCTTATAGATATCGGCTTCGCTGCCACTAAGTGAGACGCCTAGGTAGAATTGCTCCCAAGCAATCTTCTGTGCCTTAGTATCGAAAAGTTCTCTTTGGTCAAACTTGTCTAATAGTTCTCTGATTGTTCCTCTACGACGAGAGTTCGGAATCTTGATCTCGTATCGTTCCTTAACCTGAGGGGCCTTGTCTTCGTCGGCAAGGGCCCTAACAATACGCACCCAGTCTTTATCACCCTCTTGATGTTTGCCTAGGGTTTGAATATTCTCAAGTTCTTTATCAGTTAAGCCGTCGAGTAGCCTGAAACGTGCTTGACTTTCAACTCTGTGATCTTCAACATCATCAAAGGCACCAGATCGAATCAGTGCAACCATGACAGCCGTAGTAACTTTACTCTTTGTCGTTTTGAACTTCCAAAGCACATCGTCAAAGGTTTCACAGTCTTTGTTGAATTTAACCAAGCTAGTAATGGCCGTGGCCCCCACGCCCTTTAGGGCGGACAGACCAAACGCAATGTGTGTATCGTCCACAATAGCAAAGTCCTTGTTGCCCTGAGACAGTCTCGGTGGCACGACCTCAATCTCAAATAGCTTCGCATCATAAATCAACGAAGACATTTGTTCAAACTTGTCTGGGTGACTATCTGCGTGACGAAGCTTAGCACATAGAAACTCCACCGTGTAGTTGGCTTTCAGATAGGCCGTTTCATATGCCAGTAGAGCATATCCCACGCCGTGCGACTTATTGAATCCATAACCAGCGAACTTCTCAATGTATCCCCAAATCTCATCAGCAGTAACAAGATCAATGCCGTTATCGCTGCACCCCTGAGTGAAGACCTCTTGCCACTTCTTCATCTCTTCTGGCTTCTTCTTACCCATGGCCTTACGAACCATATCGGCGTCGATGGAGTTCATTCCAGCAAGCTGTTGGCAGATGTAGATTACCTGCTCTTGATACAAGAGAGCAGAGTAAGTATTGCCCATGATGGATTCCAGCCTCGGATGAATATACTCAGGTGCTTCACCTTTGTTTTTCACGCTACGATATGCAGTATGCATATTGGATTCCATAGGACCGGGACGAATTAGGGACACAAGGTCACTAAGTTCTTCAATGGATTCTGGCTGTAGGTTTTTACTCCACGTACGACCAAGCTGCTTCTCAATCTGGAATACACCAATAGTAAACCCTTGACCAAGCATTGCCCAAGTAACAGGATCATCTAGAGGAATTGTATCTCGTGATAGTTCAATTCCGCGACGTTCCTTGACTAGATCCATAGTAACCTGAATATCATCCAGGGTGGTCAGGCCCAAGATATCGAGCTTGAGCAGACTCAATGAATCTACTGTATTCATATCCCATCCGAACAACATGCTGCCGTCCTTCGCTCTGGTCAGCGGGTACGGACTGTCTTCAAATGGGATATCGGAGATCACAACGGCAGCGGCGTGAATCCCCGTGGTCTTGTAACATCCTTCAAGGGCGAGAGCAACCTTGAACCAAGGCGTATACTCGTCATAGTAAGCCTTTAGCTCTGGAACCATGTCGATGGCCTCTTGAAGAGTAATGGCTACGTGATCATCATTCTTGGATGGCACTAGAGCGGTAATCTTATTGACTTCATCGAAAGGCATACCGTAGGTCTTGAAAACCTCCTTCAAGATGGCCTTCGCTTGGAGACCACCCAGGGTCACTAACTGAGCAACGTTACCTTCTCCAAATCGTTCCTTGATATATGCTAGAACCTTCTGTCGTTTAGAGCGGGGAATATCAGTATCAATATCCGGTAGACCGCCGCGTCCCTTGTTCAAGAAACGTTCCCAGATAAGATCATACTCAAGGGGATCAATACCAGTAATTCGTAGAACGTAACTAACTAAGCTACCACCAGCACTTCCTCGACCATGGCCGACAAGAATACCCTGGTTCTGAACCCACGACATGACATCGTGAACGATAAGGAAATAATCAGCAAAGCCCATTTCCTCAATGTCGGCAAGTTCACGATCTAGTCTCGCCTGATAAGACTCTTTGCCATCAGTAGGCTTTTTGTCTAGTTCCAGCTTGCGTAACCCTTCGTTTGCAAGAGCCACAAGGTGTTCCATCGATGTTTGTCCTTCTGGCACAAACTTATACTTAGGCAGTCGTCTTTTCTTGAGGTCAATCTCAAGATTGCACCTGTTGGCAATTTCGACAGACATATCCAACTCTTCTTGTTCTAGAGTTAGCTCATCACGGTCCTTAAGGTAATACTCCTCAGGAGTGAAATCAGTATATGTGGCACGGCTGAACTTATTGGTGCTCATTTCGAGCAGCGTCTTGTGTGCCTCAGCATCATGACGCTCAACATAGTGAACGTTGTTAGAGGCAACCGTGGATAGATCATACTTCTTTGCGATACCACGTAATCGCGTGTTAATCTGCTCCTGCACTTCCAGATCGTTATCCTGAACCTCTAGGTAGAAGTGATCGTTGTCATAGATCTTCAAAAACCTACGAACTAAACCTTCTGCCTTAAACAGAGCGGCTGGCTCACGGACCTCACCATCTTCACCAAGCTTATCATACAATTGATAAGGAATAACGCCATCTAGACTACTGCCACTAAGACAGATGACACCCTCGCTGTATTTTTCAAGCAGCTTAAAATCAACACGTGGGTTATAGTAGAAGTAATCCGGCGTGTGGGCTGCTGAGACTAGCCGCGTAATGTTCTTCCATCCCTCTTCGTTCTCGGCTAGGAGAACGATGTGCGACACCTGACGTACTTTTTGAATTCTAAGCTGTTCCGCATCCTCGCAGAAATACAGATCAACACCTAAGATGGGCTTGACCCCAGCCGCCCGAGCCTCGCGATAGAAATTGATCGCATTGAAAACGTTCGAGTAGTCAGTGAGGGCTATGGCTGGCTGTCCTAACTCCTTGGCTCTGGCAACAATCTTTTTGATGTCGGCAGAACCGTACAGCATAGAAGCCTTAGAGTGTACGTTCAGGTGTGTGAAATTCATTAGGATCTATTAAGTCTTTCTGGGTTGACCTCGCTCTTAGAGCGACGACCATAGTCTTTCTTTGTAGCTTTATTGATTCGCTTTCCGGGGTGTTTTTCCTCTGGAATGTTTCTTTCTCGCATACGCTCTAAACGCTTGCGGTTGGCTACTTCTGTCTTGGTCGCGTGGTAGTGTCCTTCTTTGTCGTATTCTCCAGTACGAACGGGCTCTGCCCCCGCTCTGTCCCAAATGTCTCCGATACGAGTAGTAGTTTTAACGCCTGCCGATCCTGGGTATTGCAAGGAAAAACTATCTACGGCTTTGAGTTTGCAATTGCACACTCTACCGTTGTCTCTTACATGATGACACGCAATCTCTTTTTTGTCAACGAGTTCCTCCAGTTCTTCGATGGTGCCCTCAATATTCATGTAGTCGTCGTCAGCATGACCGAATTTAACATGTAACATACCATTAGCAAACGCACCAATCGTCGTAACGTGACCGTGGCGACACGCATAAACCTTAGGAGCGTTAAACTGAGATTGTCCCTCTTTGATGAAAATGGGCTGGTTACCAAGTTCCTGATCTCTGCACGTAGGACAAACAGCCTTCAGTTGAGGGATCTGTCTTTCTAGCTTATCTTCTTGTTTGCGGGTCATCATGATTTCGTTCTCATGACCATAATCCCAGCAACAAACAACTACTGAATGTTTAACCATTAATCTTCTCCGTCCTTTTCGTCCCAAACATGATCTATGAGACCCCACTCTTTGGCTTGCCAAGCGTCAAAATACTTATCGCCAACAGCAGCACAGTGCTTTCTCCAAAAGGCAGCGGTCTCTTCTGTATGAGAAGCCATCAAGTCATACCAACGCTTACTCATCTCGTCATAATGTGCAAGATCTTTCTTGATCTCGTCAACTCGTCTAGGACCAAACTCATCCCAGGATTGATGAACCATAAACCAAGTGTTCGGTGTAGCATACCTATGCCCAGGTTCTCCACATGCCACTAGAAGCGGAGCCGCACTCATACACTTACCAATAGCGGTCGTGTGGACCGGTGAAGCCAGGGTTTTGATTACGTCATAAAGAGCCCACATTTCATACTCGCTACCTCCAAACGAACCAACAAAAAGCTCAATTGGCTCGTTGTTCTCCGTCTCCATAAGATAAAGTCCCTTGATAACGTAGCCGATAGAATCCTCATCCACGCCGTCAAAAAGAAACACCTTTCGATTAATTACATCGACGCCATATTCAAAATAGGCATCGACCCAGTCTTTTCCAATTCTAGGCATTTGGCTTAAACCCTCTTTCCCACTTGCTAGCACAAACTTCCGTATCGCACAAAGAACGACATTTCCATGCCCATCTTTCGGTGAAGTCATCATTACTCTTCACGATACGATTAATCCAATCAGTGGATTCAATCTCGTTAATCTTGTCACGCACAAACTTTTCTGTTTCAAGGTCGTCATCTTCTGACATCGCAACAGTAATCGGTTTGTCTGTAAAGTAATCAAACGTCAGGATAACATTCTTGTAGTTGTACCCATTGTTGCCAACATCGTCAATGAACTCTCTGCGGCTAGCAAGAGAATACATCCTGACCTGAATATCATCGAGACACTCTTCGTAGCTCTGTGTCCACGTACCAGACTTATAGTCAATAACATGAACCGTATCTGGATTCTCCTCAACAACCAAGTCCATATAACCAATCATGGGCACATCAGTCCCAGGAATGTTGATTCGGAAACCATACTCGCAGCCAACCAGATTGCCCTTCTTGTCACGAAGAGTATTTGGCCAAATATCCTCATATCGCTTAATTGTTCTGTCTACCATCGAAACAGACCCATCAAATAGATCGCGAGGGCATCCAGTTAAACGATTAAGGTCTTCACCAGAAATTCTACATGAACGAGTGTCCTCGTCTGTGTAGGGACAAGTATCACAGTATGGCTTTTTATCTTGATAGTCTTTAGTTTTAGCCCAAACCAGTGGAGTTTCCATGGTTTCCGGCTTCTGATATCGATCAAGGGTTTCTAGTTTGCCAGCATAACCACGATAGAGTCGGTCAACCCAATCCGTATCTTCTCCGTTGGAGTAGTTCTCTAGAACGTCATGAACTAGAGACCCATGGGCGGCTCCCCAATTGGATTTAAGTTGAACATCTGGACAATGATATGTAAGCCAATATTTGAATTTACACATATCAAAAGTCTTGATACGACTAGGCGAAATAGATTTCAGTTTTAGCATGCAATATCCTTAAAGATTTCTTTGAGTTGTTCTGTATCAA
>Ga0180432_10007871_pt1 | contig 13444 bp, 8 predicted proteins | sample SS_ome_10_FD_132414 | JGI IMG/M metagenome (GOLD analysis project Ga0180432, IMG submission 132414) | Hypersaline lake sediment archaeal communities from the Salton Sea, California, USA - SS_1_MS_2 metaG | ecosystem: Environmental > Aquatic > Non-marine Saline and Alkaline > Hypersaline >...
AAGACGATTCCGGTCCGGAGCGTGGCCAAAGCGCCACGTGAGGGCCGGAATCGTCGCAGCGACGAAGCAGATCATGTGCTTGCGGCGACCGCAGTAGTTTTCATGAATAATCCGGGCTAGGAGGGGGGATCTCGGTTCGCGTCCGGGCGGGGGATAGGCCGACTGAATTCAAAACTGCCTTCTTCGTGTTTTCTTCTTGCCGCGGCGTGGCATAGCGCCGCAAAGCGCGCGCTGCGGAGCAGCGCTTGCATCGGTCCGGGAAGCGGCCTACACTCTAGCGTCGAATCTTCGGCATTGACGAGGAGGCTTGCATGCGATTTCCGGTCCTCATTCGCCTGGCCGCGGTCTTCGCGCTCGGGTCCGGCGCGGCGCTCGCGGGCGACGATTTCATCGACAAGATCGTCGAGGCCCACGGCGCCGCGGACAAGTACGGGGAGGCCGAGTACTGGGAGCTCTGGGGCGTTCTGAAGTTCGTGGGGGGGAGCTTCCAGAAGTACGACTACAAGGTGACGGCCCGCATGCCCGGCGACTACCGGTTGCGCCTGGAAGGCATGCAGGGGACCTTCGGCTCCTCGGGACGGCTGGTCCTGGGGGCCCGGGGCTGGAAATTCGCCCGCGAGGCCTTCCGCCCCATGGCGCCGGACGAGGTGGCGGAGTCCAAGCGGGATCTCCGGGACCACTTCTGGCTCTGGCAGTTGAAGAAGGGCGCGCTGAAGTTCGAACGTCTCGAGGACAGCACGTTCGGCGAGGTGGCGTGCGCCTCCATCCGGCTGATCGAACCGGAGGGCGGCAGGGAGGTCAAGCTCCACTTCGACAAGGAGACGTGGCTTCTGTACCGGCGCGACGAGGTGATCACGGGCCGGGCGGGGGAACAGACCTCCTACTACACCCTGTACGAGGCCTACGAGGAGATCGAGGGGGTGCAGGTGGCGCTGGACCGGCGCACCTACCGGAACCAGCGGGTGCCCGGGCGCGACCAGGAGGATTTCCGGCTGGTGAACAAGGTGGCGGTGGACGACGAGACCTTCTCGCCGGAGCTGGACGAGGGCTGTTTTCAGCCGCCGGAGGACCCTTTCGTCGTCGCGGGGGTGACCGACGAAGCCGTCGAGGCGCGGGCGGAGACGCTTCTGAAGTATTTCGAGGGGCGGCGCGACCCGCACATGGCGGGATGGGCGTGCCGGGGGCTCGCCGCGCTGGAGGCGGAGTCCGCCATCAAGACGCTGATCGACGCGGAGAAGAAGGAGAAGAGGCATTACGGCTTCCTGGCCCGGATCCGCATGGGATCCGAGGAGGATCTCCCCTCCGCCTACCGGGCCTCGGACTGGAAGGAGAAGGTGGCGGATTTCATGGGGTACGACGAGGGAGCCGTGACGGGGCTCGACGTTCACTTCGTGGGGGCCAGCGGCGTCCGGCTGGAGTCGAATGGTATGGTGGTCTTCGTCAACGCCTTCTACCAGCCCAGGCTCTTCCACCGCCCCTATCCCTCCCTGGAAGCCGGCGCGGTGGACGAGGCGCAGCTTCTTTTGTACACGCACGCCCACCGGGACGTCTTCGATCCGTGGGAGACGGCGAAGGTGCTGTCCCGGACGGAGGCCAAGGCGGCGGGTCCGCCGACGGTGATCCGGCTTCTCGAGAAGCAGGGCGTCGCCGGGGACCGTTTGATCGTCCTCGAGCCCGAGAAGGGCAAGCCCGTGGAGATCAAGGAAAAGGGAGTGAAGGTCAAGGCGCTCGCGGTGGCCCACGGGGGCAAGTTCACGAAGGAGGGGGTGCCGGAGCACGTCGTCTACGTGGTGGGAATGGGGGAGAAGAGCGCGGTCCACTTCGGCAACGCGACCAAACCGAAGGGGAAGGAGGAGGTGGCCGAGGCGATGAAGGGCGCGGACGTGATGTTCCTGACGCCCGGGGCGCTGATCATCAAGAACCAGGAATTCCTCAAGATGGCGTCCCCGCGTTTTCTCGTCCCCCTCATGGCCCCGGATACGCCGGGCGCGTTCGGTTCCCTGCAGAACTTCCGCGAGGACTTTCCGAAGGTCGTACCCCTTCTGCCCGGGCACGACGTGGAATTCTGAGCGGTGGGGGTCACTTCACGCTGATGAACTCGCCCTGGTTCTCCTCGGCCAGGCGTTTCATGAACCGCTCGGCCAGTTCCTTGTCCTCGGGAACGCCCGCCGGAGCGCTTCCCAAGAGAAGCGCGATGGTGTGGATCCGGATCTTGCGGAACCGGTTGAGGTTGTTGATCTCGGCGAGGATCTTTTCCTGCGCGATGTACTTGCCCGTGACGGGGATGCCGTCGGAGAGGAAGAAGATCGTGTCGACGCCGGGGATCTCCTCGATGGCCCGCTGGAGCGTGTCGTAGGTGTTGGTCCCCCCGTACGGCGCCTGCTTGGCCATCCACTCGGCGAAGTCCTCCAGCGTCTCTTCCGTCGCGGGCACCATCTCCTTGCGGAAGAACAGCGGACCGTTGGCGAAGGTCATGACGTTGAACATCGTCCTGGGCTCGAGGCTGTCCACGACCTTTTCCAGTTCCTCCCTCGCCTTGCCCATCCGGCCGCCCCAGTCCATGGAGCCGGACGTGTCGACGATGAAAAGCACGCGGTTGCTCTGCACCTCGATCCCGTGATAGACGACCGGCGCCGTGAGCTCGGGTTTCGCCGGGCCCTCCTGCTTCTTCCCCTGGGCCCGCCACCACGACTGCCAGAGCTTCACCTCGAATCCGAAATCCTTGCCCGTGAAATCCTTCAACGTCTCCCGGATCTCCACGGCCACCCGCCGGTTCTCGTCGGCCACCGCCCGGATCAGGGCGGGGACGGCGTCCCGGTTTCCCCGGTTCTTCAGCGAGAGCACCGCGGACTCGCGGACGCGCCAGTCGTCGTCGAGCAGCGCCGTCTTCAGAAGACCCAGGCCCTTCTCGTCCTCGAAATGGCCGAGCGCGTACGCGGCCGCCTCGCGAAGCCGCCAGTCCTTGGCGGCGAAAAGGTCGTGCAACGAGGCGAGCGCGCGCGCGTCCCCGATCCGGCCCAGGGCCCGGGCCGCCTCGTAAGCCACCGTGACGTCCCGGTCCTCCAGCGCCTTGATCAGGGCGTCCACGCCGGCTGCGCACGCCATGACCCCGAGGGATTCCACGGCGGCGCGCCGAAGCCGCGCGTTGCCGACCCGGAGCATGTGCCGCGCCACCCAGGAGGCGGCCGTCTCGTCGTGGGCGTACTTCAGGCCCCAGGGAAGCGCGTCCCGGAACAGGTCGTCCGCGCGGGGGTTCATCGCCGGCCGGAAGGCCGTCTGCACCGCCTCGACCGTCCCCACCTTGCCCAGCGCCACCAGCGCGGTGGTGATCAGGCTCGGCTCGTCCTCCTCGGACAGGACCCGCCCCAGGAACCGCACCGACGGGGGATAGCGGAGTTCCCCGATCTCCTCCAGCGCGATACGCTTCTGCTTCTTGGCCTCGTCGCCGTGGTTGCGCTTCAAGGACTCGAAGGCCGCCCGGTACCGCCGGAAGGCGGCCTCCTTCTCCCCGCCCGCGGCCCGTCCCGCCGGCGACGCGGCGGAGAGCCAGGCCAGAAAACCGAACGCGGGAACGATCCAGAGGGTGCGTCTCATCTCTTCGGCCTCAGGAAGCGTCCTGGTCGTCTCTTTCGTCCCCGTCTTCCTCCTCTTCCCCTGCCTCGAAGGCGTCATGCTCATCCATTTCAGAACGGATCTCCGAGAGATCCGAAAAGAGCCCTTGCCCCTCTTCCTCCTCGCCCCCCGCCAGCATGCCCGAAAAGATGCCTTCGTCCTCGCCGCCTTCCTCCGATTCCTCCACTTCTTGCATCTCCCCTTCCCCTTCCCCCTCCTCGGCCTCGATCTCCATCTCTTCTTCCTCCGCCTCCACGACGCTCTCCCCCTCCTCCGTGGAGAAGAGTTCCGGCGACAGATCCTGTTCGTCCTTCACCACCTCCTGCGTTTCCACCAGCTCCGGATTGATGGCTTCGTCCGCCGCATCCGCGTCTTCCCCTTCCTCCCCCGCCGCCCCGTCCTCGCTTCCTACCGTGAAGACGTCCTGCTCCCCTTCCTGCGCCTCCTCGAAATCCAGGGGCATGTCGATCACCAGGGAATCGTCGTCCCCGCCGGCTTCCTCCATGATCTTGGCCAGGTCGGCGTCCGAGAAAATGCCCTCCGGGTCGAACTCGAAGGCCTCCTCCATCGCCTTCTCGTCCACGATCTCGGTCCCGTCGCCCGGCGCCGTTTCCGCCCCCACGATCTCCGTCCCGTCCCCCACTGCCTCTTCCGCCCCCACGATCTCCGTCCCGTCCCCCGCCTCGGCCGGCGCTTCCGTTTCCTCCGCCCCGGCGCTGTCGCCCCCGAAAAACTGCTCGAAAATCGTCTCCTGGTCGTCGAACGTCGGGCCTTCCCCCTCCCCCGGTTGCCCGCCTTCCTCCGCTTCCGGCGTTTCCCCGGGCGGCACGGTCTCCTCCTCCCCGAAGATGTCGGTGAAGGAAAGCGCCTTGTCCCCTTCCCCGGCGGTCTGCATTTCCTCCGGCGCCGGCGCTGGAGGCTTCTCGCCAAAAATCGTGTCGAGCTCGGACAGATCGGCCCCGCCGGCTTCCTCCACCGCCGTCGGCGGCTCGCTTCCCTCCTCCACGAACCCGTGCTCCGCCATGGCGGGCGCCGCTTCCGCTTCCTCTTCGCCGGGCAGCTCGATCACCAGCTCGGCCTGGCCCGTCTCTTCCTCCGGCCGAGGCGCCGCTTCCCCGACGTCGACCGCTTCCGCATGGGCCGGGCGTTCCGGCTGCAGGGCGTCGTACTCGTCCGCCGAGAGAGGCCGTTCCAGGAACCGGTAGAATTCCTGGTACCGGGCACCCCGCAAGCGGATGCGGTCCCCGTGGTTGAGGCGCGTCCAGCCGTTCTGGATCTCGTCGTTCTTGTAGAACTGGATGAAGGGTTTCAGGGGCCGGGCCCAGGTTTTCCCGCCGCCGAGGCCGCGCCGTCCCCGCAGGCGGAACCAGACCGCGTTTTTGATCTCGGCCGTGCCGTAGGCGTTGCGGGGATTTCTTCCCGTCTGGAACTCCGCGAGCAGAGCCCCCTCATCCCATCCTCCGTCCTCCCGTTCATGGAGGAGGTGCTGCTGGCGGTACTTGGGGATGGTGACCAGAAGAAGAAGGCCGATCAGGATCGCGCCGAGCACCGCGCCCCCCGCGATGAGGACCTCCTTTTTCTCGAGCAGTCGGGTCCATTCCTCCTCGGTCCCGGGGAGCGGCGCGGCGGAGACGGGCGCGCGGCGGTGCACGGGATCCCCCCCGAGGGTGCCGCGGATCTCGATCGTCCCGAGCCGGCCCTCCAGGCGCATCGTCTTCTCCGCATCGAGCCGGAGCGTCACCCTGGCCCTCGGCTCCTCCGCCGTGAGTTCCAGGGTCCGGGTCCCCTCGAAGACCATGGAGGCGCCCCCGGCGGATCCGTGCGCCGTGGCCTCGAGTTCCAGGACCCCCTTCTCGCCCGGAAGAAGGTCGCCGCTGACCAGGAACGTCAAGGGTGGATAGGATGCGCCTTCCCCGGTCGACCGGGGCGAGAAGGTCACCGACTCCAGGATCTTGGCTCCCTTTTCGTCCAGAAGGACCACGCCGCGCGAGATCACCTCCAGGCCGCCGGCGACGCTCTTGACGATCTTCCGATCCTCCCCCGCACGCTCCTCCTGGACTTCCCACCGCCCCTTGGCGTCGAAGGTCGTGCGGCCCCGGTACAGCATCGCCTCGGGATCCCACGCGAGCGTGACCGCACGATGGGCCTTGTCGCCTTCCCCGGAGACGGGGCCTTCCAGGACCACGTCGATCGTGCGGGCGGGCGGGTTCCCGGACGTCATCCGGCCGGTCAGGCCCACCTCGTGTCCCTGGAAGGCCTTCCCGGAGACGAAGCCCACCTGGACGGTCGGCACGCCGCGGAGAACGGGCATGGTGGCTTCCACGGCGGGAATCGTGAGCAGGGCCTCGCTTCCGTCGCCCTCCAGGCGGAAGAAGACGCGGGCGACGAACGTGCCGGCGGGCGTCCGCGGATCGAGTGGGATTTCCCGGATCTGGCGGCCGGAGTCGCTTCCGGCGAACGGGAACCGTTTCTCGACGGCCTCTCCGGAGGCGTCGGTCAGCCGGGCCACGGCGACGATCTTGTCGAGGAGCCAGGGGTCGGTGACGGGTTCGCGCCGGGCGGCGTCGATCACGCCCATCTTCAACCGGACGGTTTCCCCCCCGCGGAGGGCGCCGTCTTCGTTGCCGAGGGCCAGTTCACCTTCCAGGCGGAAGGAGCACAGCACGGCCGCCTGGAAGGAGGCGGGCTGGTCGGCCTGGTTGATGACGTGGAGCTTATGGTTGGGGATGTCCCGGCGGGAGACATCGATGACGCGGTGGCGGTCCAGTCTTCCGTAGATCCTCACGCCTTCGGCCTCGCCCAGCATGGCGTTGCCGGGTCCGGAGAGGCCGGTGGTGAACTCGGCGTGGGGCCCCAGTACGAGCAGCCGGGTCCTCTCGGCCTCGAGGGGGATGCGGACGTCGACGGAGGCTTCTCCCCCTTGCGCTTCGACGGCGATGTCGTCGAAGACGGCGAGGGTGAGTTCGTTCCAGGGGGCGTCCGGGTCCTGGCCGGAGAGCCGCACGGAGCGGGCCAGGGCGTCCAGCAACGAGCCGGAGAGGTCCACGATGCGGCCGGCTCCGGGCACGCCGGCCAGGTCCTTGAGCACGTAGCGGCCTTCCTCCTCCATGCCGCCCACGACGACGGGAACCACGTAGGTGTTGAAGAAGCGGTTGGAGAGGACGGGGAGGGTCTGCGTGCGGAACATCTCCATGGCGGCGGCGTTGACTCGGTCCCGGAGGGTGCGGCCGTCCATCTCGTCGGCGGCGTTCAGGTAGATCTCGGGGGCCTCGTCGCCCTCGATGACCTCCATGTTTCCGTCGGAGACCACGACGATCACGACCGGACGCCTGGACCCGGCCTCCCTCAGGGCGAGCTGTTTGAAGACGCCCTCCTCGAAGGCGGCGTTGAAATCGCTTCCCCGGCCGAACCCCTTGGCTTCCCGGGCGAGGGCGTCCTTCACGCTCTGGGCCAGGAACGAAGCCCGTTCCGAGGGATCGTCCGGGACCTTGACCAGGGGCAGCACGACGGTTTCGTACCGGGCGGATTCCAGACGGCCTCCGAGGCGGACCACGGAGACCCGGTCGCCGGGCCGGGAAAACAAGAGATCGGCGAGGGCCCGCGCGTAATCGATGCGGAGCCCCTCCGGATCGATCCGCTTCATGGATCCCGAATTGTCCACGATGAAGAAGACGTCGGCGCCGGCGTCCCCCCCGGGGCCTTCGCCGGCGAGAGCGCTCGGGGCGAAGGCGGCAACGACGAAAAGCAGGGCCACGAAGGCCCTTTCCAGACCGAGGGTTTTCGAAACCATCGGGCATCCTCCCCGAAAACGGAACTCCGCCCCCAAGCGGCATCCTGTCCGGCGCGACGGGGGGGAGCTATCGAGAACGTTTCACCGATATGCGAATGGGAAGGCCCGCTTCATGGACCTTCTCTTCTCCGGCCACCTTGAACAGGACCACGGCTTCCCCCTCGTAGACGTCGTCGGGGAGATCCGAGGAGACGTAGACCTCCAGGATGTAGGGGGAGTACAGGCCGGGGCCGAGCGTGCCGCTTTGCCACCCGGGCCCGCGGGAAACCCGCATGTCGAACTGGGCGGAGATCATCTCGAAGGTCTCCCGGCCGCGAAGCGAGGAGAGCTTCACGTCGATCCTCTCTGCGGGGGGCGCGTCGGAGGGGACGCCGATCTTGAAGGACGTGCGGACCCATCCCGTGGAGACGCTGTCCAGGATGATGTTCTCGGGTTCCGTCTCGACGGCGGGCTCGAGCGGCGTCCCGTCGCCCGTGGCGGCCCGTTGTTTCACCTCCACGACGACGGGCAGGGAACGGTTGCCGAGCCCGGTCTCCCCGGGCACGACGATGAAGCGCCCCTCGTAGGTGCCCTCGGCGGCATTGTCCGGCACGGCGATGACGATGCGCTCGCGCCCCTCGGGCCCGGTCTCGAGGGTGGGGACGATCAGGCCCGGCCCTTCCAGGTTCCGGCATTCCACCGAGAAGGGAAGCTCGCCCTCCCCCACGACCTGCCAGGTGGAGGGGGAGAAAGCCTTCGTCTCCCCGGGCGCCAGGGGGCCGAGCCTGATCTCGGAGGGACCGACGAACTTCACCAGGCGGTAGCGGAGACCGACCGTGCGCTCGAACGACGGTCCCTCCTCGACCGTGGAGCGTCCCGCGATCTTGAGGGTCGCTTCACCGCCTCCGCCTTTCATGCGCATCACGTCGCTCACGGAGATCCGAAACAATCCCGGCTGGTCCAAAGACGCGCGCGTGGAGGCCGGCTCGACGAGGAAACCCTCGGGGACCTCCACCGCCTCGACCTCGACGGGTTCCACGACCCGGGCGATGACCTCGAGGGTCCTGGAAATATCCTGCTCGTCCCACCACCGGGACCCCAGATCCACGTCGGGAGGCTCCACGCGAAAGCCCCTCGTCTTCGCGGGCTTGAGCGCGAAGGACAGGAACTCCTCTCGGACCCAGGCGCCGTCCCCTTCCCCGAACACGAGGGTGAGGCGGGCCGTGAAGACCTCCGGGGTTCCCGGTTCCGTGGTGAAGAGGCGGGTCTTGCCGGAGAAACGGAGTTCCGGCGCGAGATAGGTCCGCTCCATGGGGAAATGATCCACGGACTTGCCCGTGGCTTCGGAGACGAGCGTGACGTCGGCGAGCCCCCGGGGGGCCCACGTATCGAGGTCCTCCTTGCTTCCTTCCACGACGAGGTGGAAGGAGATCTCGTCCCCTTCCATGGCCGAGCCCTTCACGCTGGCCTCGTCGTCGAGGTGGACGTGGAAGGGGGGCTTGACGAACATGGCCTCCGCGACGGGGGTTCCCTTGGTCGTGGCGGACCAGGTCCCGGCGTCGGGCTCCTGGACCGCGAGTGTGACGAAGTTGCTGGAGGCGAGGTGGGAGGCGCCCGGGCCGTTGGGCCCGACGGGAACGGAAGCATCGTCCCGTTTCACGGTGTCCACGTCGTCTTCGCTCTCGTCGCGGGTCACCGTCATCAGCAGGCGGCTCGCGTTGCCGTGCACGGGGGCGGGAGAGAGGCTCCGGCGAAGCCACAGGTCGTTGATCTTGCCCGCGACCGTGACCAGGGTGGACATGATGTCCTGCGGCCGCTCGATCTTGAACACGGCCCCCTGGGTGAAGGCCGAGCCTTCCTCGAGGACTGTAAGGAGGTCGGGGGCGGGCATGAGGACCACCGGGAAGAAACGCCATCCCCGGTCGGCGAAGAGTTTCATCAAATCCCGGATCTGCTGGGGATCGCCGGTGGGGCGCTTCCGGCCGCCGGTGAGGAAGACGACGGCGGAGTCCCGTTGGGCGGAAAAGACGTCGAGGAGCTCGCGCGCCTTCTCGAGGGCCTCGTAGTATTCCGCGTCCCCCCCGATCTTCATGGCGTCCAGGGCTTCCAGGGCCTTCTCCCGTCCGTCGTCCTCGCCGAGGCGGGCGATGTCGAACAGGGCCTTGACGGGGAAGCGCACGGTGACCAGGCCGACGTTGTCGGCGTCGCTGAACGTGGACAGCAGGAATTTCGCGCCTTCCCGGATCGTCTCGTCGGGATCGAATTCCTCGGGGCCGGCGGAATTGTCCACGACGAGCACGGCGACCCGGCCCTCGAGATCGAGCACGTGGGTGCCCGCATCGTCCACGTCGAGGCCCGCGCATCCGAGGAGAACGAGGGACGCGACGGCGGCTGTGAAACAACGCAACATCTTTGCACCCTTTTGCATAGATCCTCCCGAGTAAGGCATTCTATGCCCGGGAACCCGCCGCGTCAACACGAAGCCCGTCCGAGGCATTCGCGCTGTCAGCAAGGCGTGGGCCTCCCCTTCCTTCCGTAGCCCGCCTCCATGGAAATCCCCCGGAGTGACCCTCGAATTCTTCATCCTCAGAGGGGTCCCTGGGTTTTTTCGAAAAATCTACAATCCCTCCCCAGACGACTTCCCTCGCCCTCCCTCTGCACCCCGCCCGGCGCCGCGCTTCTTCTCCAGGTAGGCGCGCATGTACCGGTCGAGCTCCCCGTCCAGGACCGATTGCACGTCTCCCCATTCCTCGCCGGTCCGGTGGTCCTTCACCAGCGTATAGGGATGCATCACGTAGGAACGGATCTGGTTGCCCCAGGCGATGTCCCCCTTCTCGCTGTAGAGCGCGGCCAGCTCCTTCTCCCGCTCCATCTCCTTCAGCCGGAACAGGCGCGCCCGCAGGATCTTCATCGCCTCCGCCCGGTTCCGGTGCTGCGAACGCTCGTTCTGGCACTGCACCACGATTCCCGTCGGCTCGTGCGTGATCCGCACGGCGGAATCGGTCACGTTGACGTGCTGGCCGCCCGCGCCGCTCGAGCGGTAGGTCTCCACCCGGAGATCCTTGTCCAGGATCTCGATGTCCGGGTCCTGTTCGAACTCGGGCACCACGTCGACGGACGCGAAGGACGTGTGCCGGCGCTGGTTGAAATCGAAGGGCGAGATCCGAACCAGCCGGTGAATCCCGATCTCCGACTGGAGATGCCCGAAAGCGAAATCCCCCTTGACGCTCAGCATGACCCGCTTGATCCCCGCCTCCTCGTTGGGCAGGTAGTCGAGAATCGAGGTCCTGAACCCCTTCTTCTCCGCCCATCGCGTGTACATGCGAAGAAGCATCTCGGCCCAGTCGCTGGAGTCCGTGCCGCCCGCCCCCGCATGGATGTTCACGTAGCAGTTCAGACGGTCCTTGGGGTCGGAAAGCAGGGTGGCGGACTCGAGCGCGCCGATCTCGTCGAGGAGTCCGCCCACCTCCTCCGCCACCTCGGCCGTGACGCGCTCGTCCTCCTCCATCCGGGCCAGCTCGGCCAGCTCCTCGAGATCCCCGGCCCGGTCCAGTGCCTTCCGTACGGGCCCCAGGAGGGTCTTCAGGGCCTTCAGGCGCGACAACACTTCCTGGGCCCCTTCGTGGTCGTCCCAGAATCCGGGCCGGGACATGCGCTGCTCGATCTTCTGGATCTCCTCCTCGCCGCCGGGCAAGTCAAAGGGAGTCCCGGAGCTGGTTCAGGCGCTGGGTGGCGACCCGAAGGTCCCGGTCGATCTCGTCCGAAGATACGGGCACGTCGCGGCGCGTTCCGCCTTCCGGCGTCTTCTTCTCGCTTGCCACGTCTTCCTTTCTCCTACCAGTGGATGGATGTTCCCCCTTTTCGGCGTGACGAACCGTTTGGCAAAACGGTTTCCGGAGCGGGCCCGGGGAGGGTGCGCGGGCCCGGGAAGGGTCAGCCGTGCTCCGAGGCGGCGTCGCCTCGGTCGCAATATCCGCCCAGCGCCGCCATGCCCTGGTCGCAGATCCCCCCGGCGGCCTGTCCGCCGGGGTCGCAGATGCCTTCAGTCGCCGCCGTGCCCGGGTCGCAGATGCCCCCGCTCGCTGTCGACCCCGCGTCGCAGACCTCTCCGAACGAACCGCCTCCCACGCATGTCTGCCCCAGCGCCTGCAATGGTGTGGCGTCGAGGCGATGGATTTCCGGTTTGCGGTACTGCGCTGACTTCATGGTTTCTTCCGCCTCGCGAAGACATTGCCAGTATACGCCTTGGGGACAAGGCAGGCAATACCGAGCCTTGCTGAGAGGCTGTGAAACAATCCCGGTATCCCTGCGCGAGCGGATTTATCCACATCCTCTCAGGTCGGATCGCGGACATCCTGTCCGCAGCACCTCGGCCCGCATGGCTGCGCCACTCCATCCCGAACCGTGCCGCCATTTCCGGTTCGGGATTCCGTGGCGCACGACGAACGTCAGCCCGCCCCGCCAGCCTCCGACACGCGAGTCCCGTCACTCCGACTTCGCCTACGTGGCTGACTACGGGGTCCATGTCTGCCCTAGCACCGTCTGCGCCTAAAATTGGTTCAGAAAATTCGGGAAAAACCATGATCGATGACCGCCTTGGAGGGCGAGGGTCCTCCCGAGCCCAAACACGGCCGGCTCGCCACGCGACGGCCATCCAAAAGCAGCCACAACGCGAACGGCTCCTCAGGCGGTCGCGCGCTTCACCAGGAAGAATCCCGTGCTTCGGATCTCCCCCTCGCGCCAGCGGAAGAAGAGCAGCTCCTCGCGGACGGGATCCACGACCAGCGCCACCAGGAAGGGGAGATCGAAGAAGCGCCTGTGGATGAAACGGTCGGCCTCGGACAGGAACGCGCCGAAGCCGGGATGCGTGTGGAACCAGCCCAGGATCCGCGGCGTGAACGCCCCCGGATCCAACGCCTCGATCCGGCGCCACGCGTCCTCGAACGTGGCGTGAGTGAACCGGGCGGAGGCGGGCCCGCTCTTCAGATGGCGGGCTTCGAGAAACCGGTCGATCCAGAGCGTCTCGGGCCCGTTTCCGGCGAACCGGCCCCCGATCAGAAAGCCCCCCACCTCCCGGTCCGGGTGAAGCCGGGCGTAGTGGACCGCCTCCTGAAGAGCCTCCAGCGCGACGTAGAGGGGGCAGGCGTCCCGCGCGGCGTCCCCCTTGGGCTCCACGGCGAGCCCGGGCCGGGAGAGGGGGGCTTCTCCTGCCTCGGGGGCCTCGATCTCCACCTCGGAGCAGAAGACGATGTCGGCTTCGCTGGCTGTGTCCTTTTCGCGTGACGGCTCATCCGCCATGTCGGCTTTCCATCCTTCACGGATCCAGAAACACGATGCCGGGTCTCCCGTCGCCCTCTCGCTTCCGGGGAGGCGGACCGGTTCCGCCGGGGGCCGCGGGAGAGCCGCTTCCCGCCACGCGGTCGCGAAGCGGCGCATCGGACAGGGGGAACCGGAAGCGGTCCTGGTCCCGCGCCCAGTCGGCCGCCTCCCGGTTGTAGGGGTCCCCGACGTCGAAATTCGCGTAGCGCAGCATGTCCCAGAGCATCCGGCAGAGGTCGGCCAGCCGGATGCTGGGCGACCAGTGGCTCGTGTAGCCGCCCATGCAGACCGCCCCCTGGGTGGAGATGTTGGGATGGAAGAGGGGGGTCTTCCAGAGCAGGGAGGGTTTCAGCCGCGGATAGTCCGCGCCGAGGCGGATCTCGACCTCGTGCACGTCCCTCGTCTGCACGCACGCCGTCCTTTCGTCGAGGCAGGTGCCGGGCCCCCGGAACACGACGGTGTAGGCGTCCGGGGGATCGCCGGAACAGCGGAAGCTGAAGATGGAGGACTCCTTGTCGAGCTTCACCAGGGCCGCGAAATCGGACCGCAACCGCCTCTCCCGGGGGGATCGGTGTTTTCTGCGCATGGATCAGACCTGGGGTTCGAGGGTTGGATTCCGGATTTCGGTGGTGTATGAGATTCGCTGAAAACGCGAGGGAAGGGGTCAGTCCTTCGTTTTTAGTCCTTGTTCTCTTCGCGAGGACGGGTTTCCTCTCGCAACGAAGGACGAAAAACGAAGGACTG
>Ga0180432_10007873_pt1 | contig 13442 bp, 6 predicted proteins | sample SS_ome_10_FD_132414 | JGI IMG/M metagenome (GOLD analysis project Ga0180432, IMG submission 132414) | Hypersaline lake sediment archaeal communities from the Salton Sea, California, USA - SS_1_MS_2 metaG | ecosystem: Environmental > Aquatic > Non-marine Saline and Alkaline > Hypersaline >...
CATCTCCGTGCTATCGATTTCTTCGGGCATTTTTCGAGTCAGCTTCCTCCACTTCATAAATTTATCTGCTGCCGAGTCGTCTTTACCATCAAGCACATAGGCACGAACCCAATCCCGCAACACAGGAGAACAGATTGTCCATTCACCCTTCTTGATGATTTGAAATGTAACGATGGCTCCCCGTCGTTCGTAAATCTCAGCCCCCTTCACCGCATAGGGATAATTCCCCCCGTGGCTGTCTCCCGGAAGCGAGGAAACGAAGATGACCGGCAATCCATAAAACGCCTTTGTACTTTGTCTATTCGTGAGCAGGTCGGCCGACTGATTCCGACCGGCCACAAAAACCATCGCGCCGGCCCATACCTTTGCATTTAATTCCAGGAGATTTGTCGCTAACCACCCCCCTGCGCTGGAGCCGGCAAGAAACAAACGTTTGTTATCAATTCTAAGATGTTTAGAAACCAACCTCGTGGCCTCGTTGATACTTCTTTGTTCATCCCGGATCGATCGTCTGTATTCGACGCCCGTCATACGTTTGCGACCGGACTTGAGGTAGCCCATCCCGATCACAATCGCCCCCCTGTCGCAGGTAGCCGATCTGCCGCCGCGGCAAATAATGGGATTGTATTTATCACCCCGCCCTTTAAAACGGAAGATGACCGGCCATTCACGATCATCATTGTAATCGCGCGGTACATAGACGTTGAATCTTTGAGTGCCAATCGCCTCGTTATCCGTGAAGACGTGGTATTCCTTGCCCGGCTCAAATAGAGGCTTTTCCGTTGTGCCAACAGCTTCTCCCGCACGGGTTGATCCCGTAAGGCACATACACCCAAACAAAAATGCCATCCCTATCATCATTGTCGTGGATTTTTTAACGTTCATTCGTCGGCCCTTTCTCTTGTTTGCAGTTTCATCATATAACTCAATGAACAAGAGATTGAAAGTCAAATTTACAAACAAAGACCAATCTTATCCTGCCCGAAGGCCATGGGGTCGAGTTTGATCTGGCCGGAATCCATTGCCCCTTTTATTCCAACTGCCCTGCGTATCACAGGTCATGGTCCGCCCATACACCAGGCGGTAACCGTCCTGATCGACCTGAAAACGCGAACCGCGCAAACGAACTGAAGCAACACAGCGCATTTGGAAAAAAGTCAGCCCGTCATGTGTTAGATCGTGTATAATGTCCCCAATTACTGGTTTAAGAGGACATTTATACAATGCTGAAAAAAATACGAATCATCGGTTTCTTTGTCTTGGCAGTTTCATTGAATCCCTCTCTTGGACGGGACGTCAAGCTTCAGGTTTTACCTTCTACGATCGTAAATGAAAACAAAGCGACGCACCGAATTCAGAACTTGCCCCTGCGTGATGCAGGCGAGCCTTTCGGCATGTTGCCTCTGGTGGATGAAGTCATATGCGGCCACAGTCGGAATGACCATGTGTTCAAAGAGTCTCCCGAAGGCGCCACTCGCGTCGAGACGATACTGGGTAAAACCGCCCGCGTTTTGATGAATAAAGGCGAAGCCAAGTACTTTGCCTACCGCCTGGGAAAAGGCAAGAATCTGCTTCCCGGTGCGGCGTATGTCCTGACGATTGAGTACCCTGAGGATAAACCGAGGAGCATGTTCATTAGCAACCGCGGGGCCGAGACCGTCATCGGCTTCGGGACCGGAGCGACGGTCGGAGACGTGCTGCACGGGCGCTACGTGACGAGCAATCCGGAATCGCTCCGGATTCCGCTCTCGGGCAAGTGGCAACGATGGAGCACACTCTTCTACCTGCACGACCGATATCCGGATATCCATCAGCCTCGCGGTGCAGGCCCTCGCCCAATGATAAGTGGCGACGGTTTCTGGGTGATCGTTTCTCAATCGAAAGCCTCGAACCACCCGTTGAGCGCCGGAGCGGCCGTCTCGCGAATCAGCCTTTACGCCGTACCCGAACCCGGTCAATTGAGCGCGACGTTGAACCTGCCGCCGAAGGGATTACCCCGGCGGCACATCTTCTATCGGGAAGAAATGTCCGACGGCGTGATCGCCAGTAAGAAAGCTGCTGAACGAGGTGTGGCTCGCGATGCGGACTGGTTCGAATACAAGGTACGACTCATGCAGTTTTTCGGGATGAACACGTTTAGCAAGGATCTCCTTGAATTCGGCCACAACCAGGGCTGGGACGCGACCGAAGGCGGCGGTAACAATTGGTATTGGGCCAGCAAATCGCCGAAACGGTGGCAGAACATACTCGATATGCTTGGCAAATACGATCTGAATGTCCTGCCCTATTATGAATACTGTGGCGGCGTCGGTGCACAGGGAATAGGCAAGCAAAAGCGATGTGTCACGCTCGGCGGCGGCAAAGTCTATACGCACGTCACTTGGTGTGAGAAAGCCAACCTGGATATCACCGATCCGGATTCACTCGTTGACGTCAAGAAACTTCTCAATGCAACGATTCTTCGCCACCAAGATAAGGCCAACTTCATCGGCGCGTGGTTCAGGCCCCGGCCAAGCCAGATGCCGATCAGTTTCTGCAATCAGTGCCTTCAGCTATTCGCCATCGAGAACAACGATAGAAAAAGCGTCACTCGCGACGAACTTAAGGCCAACACCGAATTGCGCGAAAAATACTATCGCTGGTGGTTCGGGCGACGAAAAGCGTTTCTTAGGGAGATTCGCGATCATCTCCGCGCCAATGGATGCGACGACGCCGTGGTCTTGTTCACAACAGATTCAAGCGAAGCCGGCAGGCCGCTTGAGAGTCATCCGATAGTAACCGATGATCCGGCTACATGGTCGAAAATAGCGTCTCGGGAAGAGCACAAAGGAATGAAGGTGGCCACTTTCGAAGCCGTCGTGGCCGAAAATGCGCACGAGAAAACCCTGCTTAGCCACAGGGCAACCTGGGCGCATTGGGAATGGCAACATTCGTGCCCCAAAGCTGACCCGGAGAACTATAAAGATACGCATGGAATTGTGATCACCTATTCGTTCAACAAGGCTTATACAGTCTCGTCATCGGACGGCTTCGAAACGTTTCGCACACCATCGGGTCTGGCTATCATACGGCATTATTTCCTCAACGAAAATGAGATGGAAGGCAAACTCGGTTACTTCTGCGCCGACGTCGAGCGAAGCGGGCCTTATTGCATGTTGGGCGAAGCCCGGGCGATGGCCCACGGCGATCCGCGATACATTGGTTATCTGGCGAGCAATTGCTTCAATCGTGGCTTCCCCGAATATGTCAGGGCCTTCAACACCGCTTTTCTGGCCCTGCCGGCACTACCGAGCCGCATACTGGATGACGCGTGCTCCGATCCCGAAGTGATTGTGCGTGCCATTGACGCTAAAGAGCACGGAACCTACCTGGCCGTGACCAACGTCGGCTTGGAATCCAAAGAAAATGTCACGATACACCTACCAGCGGCCGGTCGAACCTGCGATGCTGCCACAAATACAGTGCTAAAGACGGACGGCACCTCACTGAGGCTATCGCTGCATCCATGCCAGTTGCGCGCGTTAAGAATTCTACGTTGAGCCGGCTGACTGAGTCATGATGCTGCCTCTGTCTTAAAGCGCTATTGGGAAAAATCGTACGGCCCTAAGCCGACATCCGAAGGGGATACATTCTCGGGCCAGGAGGCCGGACCGCCCGTTACAAAGACTTTACGGATCGCCTCAAGCATCTCGAAACCGAAATCCGTGCAAGGCTCGATATAGCTTCCTTCGCCCCATTCATTCAACGGACCGAGAATTAACATCGGTTTGTTATGGATTTCACAGAATGATTTTGCCTCTCGAAGCAATCTCTCAAATAACGCCGGCGTCCGCCCCTGGACGACCATCGACTTGTCGCCATGCCAGGGCCGGCTGCCCCAACCCGTATCGACAAGCGGATAATATTCCAGCAATCGGGAAGCATCCTCCTTCTTCGTCCAGGCGGCCGGACTATCCTGAACAACCGTTTCAAAATTGAAATACTTCTGAGAAACACCTCCATCTATCCTGTCGCCCCATTCATGGTAGGTCGTGATGTTGCTATAGCCTTCTTCGTTCAATGCTTGAATATGGCTTGCGGAGAAGTCATAGCCCATCGCCACAAAAGTAATTCCTCGATACCCCGCCGCACGCGCCAACCGCTGGGACTGATTAAACGCATCCCGAACAATTCCGGAACCTCCCAGATCGCTCCGAATCCCTTTCGGATTCCAGATGAAGACCGCCGGCTTGCCATTGATATGATAATAGCTTTTCATAGAAAAGTAATGTTCGATCCAATGCCTTGTCACCCGAAGCCAGTCTTCGACAGAGTGGGTATTGGGCGGATTATGATTGGCCCACATGATGGCCACCTTCAGGAAGTCCCGATACGTTGCCTTTCGATAAGCCTCGAACCAATGCGTTAGTTGCCGGCGCCCCTGGACCCAATACCAATCCACCAAAAAGCATGAGATACCGTTCTCAACGGCCCATTTAATCTGCCAATCCACACACTCGGGATTCGTCTCATCATCGTTCCAACTCGTTCTGGATTTCTCGTTCGGCTTGTAGAAATTCTTCCGCCTCCCGGCCGCCGATCTCTTCGATCAGGTCGTGCACACACGTCTTGAAATCACCAAATTCATTACTGGCTTTATACGGATAGGCTCGGATAAGATGTTTCACGGCCGGCTCCCCGATGTCACGCAATGCTGCGCCGGCCTTCTCAAATAATTCACCATAGCCTGGAAACAAACAATTAATGAGGTATCGGATATCCCTGGAAGATTTTATCTCGTTTGCCATGAGTCGGTCGATTTTTTGTATCTTTATCGCAGTCCAGCGGAAGGGAAACAGCACCCTGAACGCGAATTCCGGCAAAGGAATGATCATCATCAACCCGACAAAAACAAGAACAATAAGACTCATTGTCTCGAGGACGATAAAAAAGATTTGCCTTGCCCTCCTCAAGACGGCATATCGGTCACTAATCGCCGCCAGGGCATTCAGGCGATTGATGGAACCTTGCTGGAAACCGAGTACACTACCGGACGTATTTTGCAGGATGCCCAAGATTTGTTGCTTCTCAAGTGAAGGCTTGAGCTGGAGCAACTTCACGATCAGCCCCGACACGCGTGGAGCGGCAAACGACGTGCCGTTGAGCTTGACAACACGTGACTGTTTTTCCATGCCGGTGTCCGAAGGAAGACTCACCGCCTGGTACGTTTGGTAGGTTCCCTCTGCAAAAAAATCTATTTTTCCATAATTGGAGTAGGCCGCGCGAACGCCGTTCTTGGAAACGCCCACAGAAAGGACGCCTTCCAGAGCAGCCGGATAAGTCGAATCCTTTACCCCGTCGTTGCCCGCAGCGGCGACGACAATAGCCCCCTGCTTAAGCATAGCCTCGATCAGCCTTGTCTCCTCCGGCTTGGGTGAATATGATCCGAGACTGATGTTGACGACAACTCGATTGCTCGGCTTATCTCGAAGATAGCTGTTCACCCCGGCAAGCGCGTCGAGATACTTCCGACTATCAACGGCGCTCTGGGCATCGTCCACATTTTGAAAGCGAAGCTCGTCGGGTTCGCCGTAACGTCTCAACAGGTTACACACAACCTGCCCGTGAGTGAGATTTTCCAAGAGGTCCAGAAGGCTTCGCTCTTTCTTCATCATACTGGACGCCGAATCGATAACAAATGCGATGACTTTCGGTCCTTCCTTTTCTTTCAGCAATCGAGCGGGATCGAGCAACACAATACCCATCGTTATCAGAAGAACGATGACCAGGTGCCGTCGATATTTACGTTTGCCAAAAGGTTTCATTTTCATTCCATCTTAACGTCCGATCCGCAAAGCATCTAAGGAATTCCCAGGGATTTGCCCAGCATGATCTTCCAAATGGAACTTGAACACGAAAACACCGGAGGATAATATACTTTTTTATTTTGAAAGAGTAAGGACCATGGACCAGTCCAATACAACGCGGCGCAACTTTCTCAAGAGCACGACCCTTGGTATAACAAGTCTCGCAGGCTTTCCGAGCATCATTCCATCGGCCGCATTCGGCAACGACGGCGCGGTAGCGCCAAGCCATCGCATCACGTTGGGCCTGATCGGCACGGGTAATATCAATACACACCATCGAAAGGTCTTTCTGACCGAGAAAGATGCTCGTATCGTGGCGGTCTGCGACCCGGTGAAAAGCCGGCGTGAGGCGTTCCGGGATCACATCAATCAGACTTACGGAAGTAACATATGCACCGATTATCGTGACTTTCGCGATCTATTGGCTCGGCAGGATATCGACGCCGTCTGTATCGGTGCGCCGGACCACTGGCACGCTGCACTGGCGATCCAAGCTATGCAGTCCGGTAAGGATGTCTATCTGGAGAAGCCTCTCACACGTACGGTCGCCGAAGGCCGACGTGTCGTCAAGGCCGCCGCACGCTATGGCCGGATTCTCCAGACCGGCTTCCAACGTCGGTCCGGCGGCAGCTACCGCTATGCCTGCGAATTGGTTCGCAACGGCCGGATCGGCCGGCTCAAACGCGTGGAAGTCGGCATCATTGGAATCAACAAGGGCATTCAGGCGGGAAAGCACTTCCCCACGACGCCGGTGACTGAGGACTTTGACTATGATCTATGGTTGGGCCCGGCGCCCTTTGCCGCTTTTTGCCCCCAGCGCGTCGCCCGCGGGAATGAGAACTGCTACTGGTATTATATCTCCGATTACACCACGGGCTTCATCAGCGGCAATGGCGTGCACTTTGTCGATATCGCCCAATGGGGAATCGGCGACGAGATCACGCCGGTCGAAATACACACGTTGTCGGCTCATATCCCCGCCGACGGCCTCATCGACGATGCGATTGCCTGGCAATCCAACGTTATCTACGAGAACGGCGTGCAGATGAGCTACAGCAGCGAGGGCAATCCGCATCCCGATGGTATCCGCTTCGTCGGAACAGAGGGGTGGATTCACATCAGCGGAGGCGGGACCATAAGCGCTCAGCCCGTGGATGTATTGAAATCCGTGATCGGTTCCAACGAAATTCACCTGTACACCAGCCCGGGACCTCATCGCAATTTCCTCGATTGCATCAAAACGCGCCGCCCTACCGCGGCCACCGCCGAGATCGGGCATCATGCGACCACAACGTGTAATCTCGTGGAGATTTCCGCCCGGTTAGGCCGGAAACTGCGGTGGCATCCCGCAACAGAACACTTCATCAATGACGAAACGGCCGACCGGCACTTATCACGCGCTATGCGGGCGCCGTGGCGCTTGTCACGATAGATAGCATTTCACTGGAGAGAGATTATGAGAACCATACGGATCGTCCTTGGCTTGCTCACATTGTGCTGTTCGGCGGGTCATGCACAACAAAAGCCCATTGTCATCATTGAAAACGCACACGTGCGCTATACTATATCCCCGGAGGGAAGGAATCTTGGATTCCTCGATCTTGCAACAGGAACCGACTATCTCAAACGAGATACGCCGTCAGTTTGTGCATCGGTTCGATGCAATGGCACAGAATATCCCTCAACCTCGGTCCAATGGGATCATGGCCTGCTGAGAATCGAATTCGGCCGGGCAAACGTAACAGCGAATCTTCACGTCGAATCCCTGGATTCGTATATTCGCTTCACGGTTGAATCGGTTAACGGTGACCATATCGAATCCCTCACCTTTTTGAATGTCCCGCTGACTCTGCAGGCGCGCCCTACCGAGCCATTCGGCTCATGCGCACTGTCTCTCAATCTGTTTACTCACGTCAAACAACTCCCTGCACTTCAAACAAGCTTGTGGGCATCGTGCTACAGTAAGTTCCAGATGAAAGGAGCCAAAGTCGCTCTTGTGGCGACGCCGACGGAGAAGATGCTGACGACTCTCAAGCAAGTGCTGGTCGAGGCGGATGAAATGTCCCATTGCACCGTTGCCGGACCGTGGGCTAATGATATTCCGTTTAATCACGGCTCCTATCTGTTTAATTTCGGCTCCCTTACGGAATCCAACGTGGACGAATGGATCGCGATGGCCAAGAGCCTCGGCGTCACCCAGATCGACAATCACGGCGGCGGGAAGTTTTTCCGATTCGGCGATTTCGAACTCAATCCTGAGAAATGGCCCGAAGGATGGAATACGTATCGTCGCATTGTTAAACGCCTTCACGATGCCGGGATCGGATCTATCTTCCATACGTACGCATTCTTCATCGATAAAAGATCCAAGTATGTGACTCCCGTTCCCGACAAACGGCTTGATGCCTTCCGAACGTTTACTCTGACAGAAGCTATTGATCCCAATACGACGGAAATCTCAGTCAACGAGTCCACAAAGGGTATGAACACGATTACCGGTTTTTTCGAGCACAATAGCGTCATACTCCACGTTGATGACGAGCTGATCACTTTCGGTGCTGTCAGCCAGGAACCGCCGTGGCGATTCACAAAACTCAAGCGCGGCGCGTTTGGAACGAAAGCAAGCGCTCATGAAAAAGGAACGAAAGCACGTCATCTCAAAGAATGTTTCGGTCTTCTCGTGCCGGACGTGGAATCGTCGCTTTTCGAGGAAATAGCACAGAATCACGCCCGAATCGTGAACGAATGCGACTTCGACGGAATCTATCTCGACGCCATCGACGGCAGTAGTATTCTCCGCGGTTCGCAGGAGTGCTGGTACTGGGCGGACAAATTCATTTTTGAAATCCAGAAGCACCTCAACAAGCCCGTCGGCATGGAAATGAGTGCCATGTGGCACCACTTCTGGCAATTTCGCACCCGCTGGCAAGCGTGGGATTATCCGCGACGCGGCCACAAGCGTTTCATTGACGCCCACGCCGCTTCCGTTAACGGCTCGCTTCTGCTGCCTCTGCATCTGGGCTGGTGGAACTTCCAGGAATTCAACCCGCCACAAGCCGAGCCGACCTATCCCGACGTGATTGAATATTTGGGCGCCAAACTCATCGGTTGGGACGCGGGGATTTCCCTGACCGGCGCAATAGACCGCAAGCGTCTCGAAACCGTTCCACTATTCAGACGGGCAGTGGATATCCTGCGCACATGCGAGGAACTCCGTCGAGACAAGGCGTTCGATGAAAATATCAGAGTAAAGCTGCGCGAGCCGGGAAAGGATTTCTCACTCTTTCAAGATAAGACCGGCAAATGGCGATTCCGCCGGGCTTATTATGATTCCCATAAAGTCTCATGCTCCGAGTCCTGGATAGTCAAGAATCCTTTCAGCGAGCAGCCGGTGGCATTTCGACTCGAAGCCCTGATGTCCGCCGGATCATATGACGACGTGAACAATATCATTTTGGCCGACCTTTCAAAACCGCAACAGTTTTCAGGACCACCCCGCGCCGCCAATGGCGTGACCGTCTCGCTGGACGAAACATCGGCGATATTGAGAGCAACCAATTCCGGCAAGGTTCCGCGCAATGCCGCATGGGCCAGGCTCGACCGCACGTTTGAGCCGTGCATCAACCTGAGAGAGCATCAGACAATAGGCGTTCGGATCGAAGGCGATGGTTTGGGAGAAATCATTGCGATCCGGCTGGAAAGCCCACGTCACGTCTCCTACGGCGCCGTGGCGGATCGGTATATCACGGTGGACTTCACCGGCCCAAGGTATCTGACGCTCGTGGAGACGGAATCGAGCCGTTGGAGCGATTACGTCTGGAACGACGGCAAAGGACTCTACAATGTTTACCGGGAGAGCATCAATTTCGGCACGATCACGTCCATGAGCATATGGTACAACAATCTACCCAAAGACAAACAAGCATCGTGTCAGATTGGTCCGATCAAAGCTATCCCGATGGTTGCCTGCGCGGTGAAGAACCCCAAATTGACCGTCAATGGCAAGACCGTTGACTTTCCTGTGGAAATGCACTCCGGCAGCACCCTTGAATTCAACACAGACAACGACGGTGTCCTCTATGGCTCAAAAGGCGAAATCATCAGCCACGTCACACCTAATGGCGCTATCCCGATGATTTCAACGGGCGAAAATGCGATCCAGTTCTCCTGTGAGTCCACCCACGGACCGGTCCCGCGTATCAAGTTGACAATCATCTCATATGGCGAACCACTATGATTGGACTTGTGTTTATCGATCTCTTAACCAGACAGACGACATCAGCGGACCGCCACCGCGTGAAGGACGACCGGCTTCCATGAAGCGATTGCTCCGTGCATAATAAGGAATGGCTGCCAACTGCGAACCATCCGCCCATTTGCCTTTAATGACCATCACACCGTCCAGGAAGTCATCCCGCCACTCGGTCGTCAACTCAATCGTGTCGCGGGCATCCTGCCCGCGATTCGAGGGCGAGACGCCCTCGACACGAAGAACATTGTCCAGATCCTGATCGATACTCTCAGCACAGTAAACGAGGGGGCCATATCGAAGGGCCACCTGTCCGGCCGTGGCTTCGATTTTATCGTCGCCTTTAATCCTCTGTATCGTCATGGGAAGCACCAGATCGATCTTGTCGCCGGATTTCCAGTTCCGCGTAATCACGGCATAGCCTTTTTCTATCGTCGGCTGGATCGAAGAACCATTGACCGAAATCGAAGTCATACCGTCTGCATTCGGAACGGCCGTATAAAGTTCACTGACATCGCGGTTTGGAATACGGACCTTGACACTGAATGTTTTGGAGCGTTTGGGATTAATCGTGATCGAAACCTTCCCACTCCAGGGGTAATCCGTTGCCTGAATCATCGTGACATCCGTGCCGGCGACATCTTCGAGCGTTACGGTACTGCCAATGAAGAGATTGACATACAAACTGTCATCGGTCTTGACGTACATCCAGGTCGGCAACATCAATAGAGTTCGGGGAATGTTGCCCACACAACAAGGACAGACGTGCCAGTCGTAGCGAGACCGTCGTTCATCCAGAGGATTTTGGTAATAGAAGTTCTTGCCCGCCAAATCAATAGAGCCCAGGAGGGCATTGTAGAGAGTCTCCTCGTACAAATCCGCGTATTTGGCATCGTGATACGTCAGGTTCAGCTTGTGCTGGAAAAAGATCTCACCGCAACTCGAGCACGATTCGCAGTAGCCGTTATGCCGCAGGGAGTAGTCCGGACCGAACCCTTCCGACGTCTCGCCGCTGCCCACGCCGCCGGTCACGTAGTACTTCCTGTTGACAATGTTATCCCAAAGCGACATGACGGCGCTGTGGTAATCGATGTCCCCGGTCTCCATCGCCACGTCGGCCATCCCCGCATAGGAATAGACCGCTCGAACGGCGTGGCCGACGGCCTCGTATTGCCGGATGACCGGGACATGACTCTGGTCGTACTTAGAACCATTGTTACGACAATCCAACAGGAATTTCGCCAGCTTGATATACTTATCGCCCTTTCCTTCTCCTTCCACCTTGCTCACATACCGACCGAATCGGACCAGGCCGATTTCCATCGCCTGATGACCGTCGTGCCATGCCTTCTTCGGCGGCGGGCCGATGTTATCGTTCCAGCAATCCGCCAGTCGTTTGGCTGCATTATACAGCCGGAGGTCTGTGCCCTGAGTGCCGATATGATGAGCGACGGCTGCGTCTAAAAAATAGCCGGCGACGTACCCTTCGTGATCGCCCCGATGCCTCGGCGACCAACGCTCGCGGTCGCTCAGTGTAAAGCACGTTTGTATGTACCCGTCCGGTTCCCGGGCCGCCAGAATCTTTGGAATCCAATCCTCCAGCGTTGCTTTCATAAGTTTCTGTGACTCCATGATTTCCTGATCTCCCCGGGGATTAACCATCAGAGCCATGCACATCGCCTCAATCGTGTTATAGACCCAGGCGTTGGAGAACACGTACCCCCTGTGACGTCCGTGAGGTTTGCCGGCCAGCTTGTTGGCGGCGTCGATAAAGTTGTTCATACCGCCGTGCTTCAAATTCGGGTTGGAAATCATATTGATGCAATGAGGAATCCAGTTCACGATCAGAGCCTTCGCCCTGCTGTTCCACAAAGGACTGTCGATTGTGTATCGCTTCGTATCAATCATCTCCAAAGGAGCATCAGACGGCGGCAATTCCACCTTGACTTTCAGAGTTGAGAATGCACTTAGCGATCTTTCCCCGGCCGTCAACTTCAGGACATAATCACCAACGGCCGAAAACGTCGCCGCCGTCTCCAGTTCACCGGCGTTTTCAAAAACAACCCGTCCAGGACCGGAGGCCTTGCTCCATGCCACCTTGGGTAAAGCGTCTTTGTTAGCCACTGTTCTGATCGTTCCATGCAGATAGGTCTTGCCGCCCAACATAACCACGCGATCAACACCAGCCTTAACTTTAGGTGGAAAGTCAGGCGATTTGCCCGAGTCATGGACTTTCCATTCCAAAATCCCGGTCGAATAGGTCTCATTCGAATCGATCTCAAGTCTGAGCTTTGACGAGCGTATTTCATCGAATGTTGTCGTATTAAATTGACTGCCTTTAACGTCCAAACCTGATGCATTGTTTACAGGCAAAAAACTTTCACCGTCCCAATACAATAATCGACAGGCCTTTGGCAAGCGGACGCCACGATTGTCATCCCACCAGTACACATCCACCTTGCGCGTGCTGATCGGTTGACTCCATTCATATTGTATCCATTGGGTCCCCCGTCTGGGCCAGTTGCCGTAGGAGCCGCGGCGTCGATCGCGCGAGCTTTCGGGATCGACCTCATCATTCAGCGCCGCAAGCGAAGTGTCGCCGGATACATAGGAAGTCGAGGCTTCCGCAACGACCGCGAGATTCACTTCGGCATCCCTCGCCTCTGCAAAAACCTGACTTTGCACGATCAAGATAAACGACGCCACTACACCAATGGTCACTTTCATTGTACTCTCCAAATTTAACATTGGTTTTCCTACAGTCGTATCTTAAGGAAAAGATTTGCGTATCTAAACGAGAATATAAACCTGTCCAGGTCAATAATCAAGAACGCACCAATTTATCCTCGGATTTTTACTTGACGGTTCGAGCGATTCCGGCTATTGATTGAAAGTGTTCTCGATTCTTTGTTGTTGGGTGACTTTATGGAAACCATGGCGTGGAGTTTATACGTTATTTTACTGGCCGCCTCTACGCATGGATTCCATCCTCCTGAGCAGAGCTGGTTTCCGAAACCCCCCGCCCTGCCGTCTGCCCAGGGGCCGAAGATTGTCGTCTCGGACGTCCAAACACTCATCAAGGCGCTGAGAGAAGCCAAAGCCGGACAAACCCTCCTTGTCGAAGACGGGCACTACATGATGCCCCGCTACGTCCAGATCGCCGCCGACAACGTTACGTTGCGCAGCGCATCAGGTCATCGCGAGCGCGTAATTCTGGACGGAGCAACGAGCATCCACGGAGAGTTGCTGGGCATAACACATTGTTCCGGCGTCACCATCGCCGACCTGACGATTCAGAATATCAAGTGGAACGGCTTCAAGATTAATTCACAGACGAATGTTCAGAA
>Ga0180432_10007874_pt1 | contig 13442 bp, 13 predicted proteins | sample SS_ome_10_FD_132414 | JGI IMG/M metagenome (GOLD analysis project Ga0180432, IMG submission 132414) | Hypersaline lake sediment archaeal communities from the Salton Sea, California, USA - SS_1_MS_2 metaG | ecosystem: Environmental > Aquatic > Non-marine Saline and Alkaline > Hypersaline >...
AGAGCTGGTCGTGGTGATGATTTACCTGCTTGGATACAATACGAGTTCTGGTTCGTGACTGGTGAAGGTACACGGAGGCTTAACACCAATTATTATCCACGTGAGATCAATATGCTGAGAAATGTTCTTAGCGATAAACTGGACGAGCGTGTCAAGATTATAGCTGGTTTACCAGAGAACCCTTTTGCGGCTCTTTCAATTGGGCTAAACAAGATACTGAAAGGCGATACTTAGTTTTCAAGCTCAAAGTAGATGATTTTTCTTCTCTTTTTCTTGGACTCTAATCGTAAATCCTTCAGTTTACCAATATTGCTTGTGCTTTTTACGTGGGTGCCCATACAAAACGTCTCAGCATAGTCACCTATCTTTATCATCCGCAGCTCATTTACATCCTTTGGTATTTTTTCGAGGAAGCTCTGTTTACGCGCATCATCGCTCACATCAAGCTCATCCCTGTTAGCATAGTATATCTCAACAGGCACATCTTCTTCTATGATTTCGTCAAACCTTTTCCAGACCTCAGATACTGTTTCCTCTGTTATCTCGCTGGGTTTGAAGTCGAGTTGACTAAAGCTACTGAACACCTTGGGTCCACTGCCCCTAGCTTCAAAGAGACCAGTAAGCAAGTGTTCTCCACTGTGTAGTCTCATGTACTGGAATCGTTGATCCCAGTCTATGACTCCGTGAACAGATGCGCCTAACTCAACATCATCAGATAGATAATGGAATACCTCTTCACCGCGTTTCATCACCTTGATGACCTTGACTTCTTTGCCATGTACTATGAGTTTGCCTGTGTCTGTTGGTTGTCCGCCGCCCTCTGGGTAGAATGCTGTTTGGTCTAGTACCGCGAATTTTGGTCCTATTCGTGTTACTGTTGCGTCGAATTCCTTGATGTAGCTATCATTGGTGCAGAGCAGCTTTGTGACTTCCATTCTTGTCCAGTTGGATCATATGCCGGGTCTTATGAATCTTTCAGAATAGCCGCTAACAGGGAGGGGGGGGGTAGCACGAAAAAGGTTGGAAGCGGTTGATTTCAGTAAAAGAAGCCCTAAAACGGCTCTGATGAGGGTTCAATCTATGTAAAAAAGTGATAGAGTAACGGGGAAAAGTGTACACATAAGACGGGGTTTAACGAAGAAAAACGGGCTGGTAAGCCGAGTTAGGCTTTACCTGCGTTGCCTAGTACATTGATGTTTTTGTGTTTGATCATCTCGACTAGCTCTGCACGAGCCACTCGTAGATAGCCTCTGGGATCAAAGACATCAGGGTTCTCAGCTAGGAACTTACGCACCATGGCGGTCACTGCGAGCCTTCCATCTGTATCGATGTTGATCTTGCATACGGCTGAGTCCGCTGCTTTTCGTAGCTGATCTTCCGGTACGCCCCTAGCTTTCTTCAGATCACCGCCATAATTGTTGATGATCTTGACGTACTTTGGGAGTACTGATGATGCACCGTGGAGTACAATGGGGAAATCTGGTAGGCGTTTTTCGATCTCGTAAAGGATGTCGAATCTTAGCTTGGGTTCGACTCCGGGTGGGAACTTGTATGCTCCGTGGCTTGTGCCGATGCTTATGGCTAGGCTGTCTACGCCTGTGGCAGCGACGAACTCTTCTACTTCCTCTGGTTTGGTGTAGTGGCTTTTCTCGGCGCTTACATCGTCTTCTATTCCTGCGAGTATGCCTAGTTCGCCTTCTACTGATACGTTTTTCTTGTGGGCGCTGTCCACAACTTTCTTTGTGAGTTTGATGTTGTCCTCAAAGCTCAGATGTGATCCGTCAATCATAACCGAGCTGAAACCAGTGTCGATACAGCTCATACAGAGTTCATAGCTGTCACCGTGGTCAAGATGCAGCACTATGGGTATATCGTATCCTAGCTCATGTGCCATCTTTACAGCGCCCTCTGCCATGTAGGTGAGCATGGTCTGGTTTGCATATGCTCTTGCGCCTCGGCTTACCTGAAGTATAACGGGTGCCTTGGTTTCTACGCATGCCTGTATGATGGCTTGCAGTTGCTCCATGTTGTTGAAGTTGTAGCCGGGGATTGCGTATTTCCCCTTTAACGCCTTCTTGAACATTTCTTCTGAGTTTACTAATCCAATTGATTGATAATCTACACTCATTTGAGGAACTAGTAGGTGTTCACAGATATGTATCCAGCGATTACTCCGCCTTGGTTTTCGGTTCTTTAACAAATATACTGAAAATAATAAACGCAAAACCACTGGTCCCAGCCGCTACATAGAAAGGCATCTGGGGGCTAACATTATCCCATAGTAATCCTCCCATCCAAGCGCCGGGGAAACTTAACACACCAGCAATAGTCGCGATTAAACCCATTATCTTGCCACGCTGTTTAGCGGGTACAATATCAGCTACTAGTGCTAGCCAAGCTGAACCTCCTTCAAGTCCTGTTACTGCGCCTCCGAAACCTGCACTGATACCCCCCAAAATTCGTGTAATTGTCAATGGTAGGAATCCTCCTGACAATGGGAACCCGAGATACATCAAGGGCGTAATCCCGAGACTCACCATGATACCCGGTTTTCTACCCACTCTGTCACTCCATATACTTGAAGGAACAGTAAGTAGAGTCGAGACTATTCCAACCGTGGTCATGATCAAGCCCCACTGGGTGTTTGTCAATCCCACTATCTGTGTCGCGTAAACCGCCATAAACTGGTTCGCGACTCTGAGTCCTATGCTCGCGAAAGCCGCTACACTGATGAGAGTCCAGATGGGGCGAGGTACACTACGAACCTCCTTCAACGCATCAAGACGACTAGAGACGTGCTCAGTAGAATAAGTATCTTCAAGATACTTCCAACGAACCAATACGTTGATGACTGCAGCGATGAATGTACAAGCGATGGCGAGTCTTACACCTCCGTAGACACCGAGGGAGTCTGTGATCATTCCGCCAATGAATGGTGTGAATATCTGGGGGAGCAGTGTCATCATTCTAAATGTGCCGTAACCCATGGCGCGGTGTTCCACACTCGTAGACTCCGCGATCAACGCATCAATGGCGGGTATCATCATGTTACTCATCTGAGTGATGAACATACCAACGAGCACAAACTGCCAACTACCAGTCAAAACATAAACCAGTGGAGAAGTAGCTCTAAGGGCGCTACCGATTATAATCATCTTCTTACGTCCGATTCTGTCTGTGAGGACGCCTCCGGGTATCTGGAAAGCAAGCTGAGCAATGGTCTCCGCCATGAATATCATGCCTAGAAGGGTCTTGCTTACCCCTAGCTCCAAGATGTAGAGGCTCCAGTATGGCCACCATAGGCTCGCTGTTAGCATGAAGAGGCTCTGGGTGAGGGTGATTACCATGAGGTTTCTGCTCTTCATCATATCGCGTATGGTTTTCGTGATAGGCGCCAATTTTGGGTTCTCCGTGACTTCAAGCCTTTATGCCTTAGCTTATAAACAGTTCTCGCAGAGAGAAGCGTATCAATATTAAACCATTGAAGTATTCAGCTACTGGGTGCCATAGTTGGAATACAGTGACAGATGCGTTGCCTACATCACAAGAGGTGACCAGTTGCTTGTTTTTGAACATGTAAAGTACCCTGAGATGGGGGTACAGGTTCCAGCTGGACACCCAGAGACTGGGGAATCCCTTGAATCCGCAGTTTTACGTGAAGCAGAAGAAGAGACGGGGCTCAATGGATTGAGGCTTGAAAAATATCTTGGCTTCAAGCTCATGGATTTCACCGAGAAAGGCTACGGATTAGAGAAACGCCATTTTTTCCACTTGATTTTTGAGGGGGAGACCCCTGATACATGGATTCATACAGAAAAAGACCCAAGTGTGGGAATTGACACCAAACTTGATTTTAGGCTTTACTGGGTTCATATAAATGAGGCTGATCTTTTCTGGGATCACGGAGCTATGCTCGGTAAAATCTAGTAATATCTAGACGCGATGAGTAATTATCCTACAGGCGTCTGTAGCGCTTTACGCTTCTAAAAACTCAAATAATCAAGATATGGTGTGTGTATATGGCTTCCACGGGAAACACGAGTCGAGGCGGACGCCTCCAATTCATAGACTTTACCCGTGGACTTGTAATGGCGATAATGGCTTGGGACCATGTCTCCGGTTTCTGGAACAGGTATCATCTTGGTAGTGAGGGTGTACAGGGTATGATGCGGGAACCATTGAATACCACGTGGTTCCTGTCACGGTATGTGACTCACTACTGTGCCCCTACTTTCATATTTCTAGCTGGTACTGTGCTTGCTTATTCAACTATTAAACGTCAGAGAAGGGGTGACAGTGAGCTAAACATCAGCTACAGGATGGTCGTCAGGGGAATCGTGTTGATGATCGCCGAGGTTCTCGTGGTCTCACCTGCATTTGGAACTGCTTGGCTTTATTTTGGTGTAATTGCGTGTATTGGTGTCTGTTTTATTATTTTCAGTGTAGCTCGTAAGCTACCAACTTGGCTTATTCTAGCTCTGAGCCTTATCATTGTGTTGAATCATGGGTATCTTAACATCGACTTTATACCTGATGACATGTGGTGGGGACAGTATCTTAGGGTAATAATCCATGAACCCAATTTCATGAATCGTCCATACGTGGGGCTTTACCCCATTATCCCGTGGATAGGCGTTATGGGCATGGGGTGGACCTTCGGTAACTATCTCAGCGAAAGAACCCCAGAGGAGATCATGGGTCTTAGAGAGCCATTAAAACGCATAGGATTAACGTCTATTTTCCTGTTCTTCATAGTCAGGATAGTAAACAATTATGGTAATCTGTTACCTCGACAAGGCTGGACGCTTGTGGATATACTCTATGTGAGTAAGTATCCGCCTAGTGTAGCGTTCCTATTGTGGACGTTGGGTGGTATGTGTCTCTTCATGTCATATGGACTCAAACTACAGGAAACCAACGAGTTCCACAGAATAACCGATATATTACTTCAGTTTGGACGTGTCCCACTATTCTTCTACATAACACACCTTTGGATATACAGGTTAAGACCACCGAACACAGCCACGCCATTCTATATGCCCATGACGCCCACAATTGGGCTCTGGCTCTTGGGGCTTTACGCCCTCTATGAGCTATGTAAACGATACGAGAAACTGAAACGAGCTAACCCAGACTCGTTCTTGCAATATATATAGGAGGAAAAGTGATGACAATGACCCTGAACCGAAACATCGTCGCGGCTATCATAGCTTTCTCCCTCCTAGTCACCGCTTACAACACTGTACAGAACCCCATCGAGTGGGAGATAGAGGAAACAAACACCAAACACTATGGAGGCGCTGGTATCAGCTTTGAGCTACAGAAAGGCATGAGATTCAACTTCACAAAAAACCGTGAGAACTATTACCTATCCTACATGGAGGGCTACATGTATCGTTTAAGGTACGATAACGAGACAACTCTTCCCAGCATCGCGTTAACTTGGCGTGAATGGGAGCCCATGAACTTTACAGAGGCAGTGAAACGCAGCTACAACTATTCTGATGTAAGATTCACCGATTACAGCTTCGACGGCTACGTAAACACCACTATAAATGACCATATTTTCCAGTACCAAAGCTTCAACAAGTCCACAACAGAGGAGAATCGTACTGGCTATGTAGGGTTCTGGAACTGCACTAACAGTGGTAGAATAATGACATTGATGGTGGAAAACGATGTAAATGGAGACCTCACAGGACTCTTTGATCTTTTCAACGATACACGGACGACGCTAAACTGTCACTACCCGGGTCAGACACCGTCCAGAGACGATGAGCTTGATCTGCCCTTTGATATTGGCACTGTTGTGAACGTGGTTTTCATGATCATGATGACCGTGGGCTTTACATTTACGTATATGATGGAAGGGTTCCCCAACTTCGCTCACACCAGCTATGCTACCATTGGCGCAATGGTGAGCTTTTATTTGACGCGGTTCCTAAACTTTCAGCCATACGATACATGGGTATTCGCAGCCTTTGTGGGTGGCTTGATCGGTGTCGGGCTTTACCTAGGGGTAGTACGCCCCATTAGACGGAACGGTGGATACCAAGACATTACACTAACTTTCACTTTTCTGGTGATCGCCATGGTGCTGCCTCAGTTTGCATACATATTCAACTGGTGGGCTCGATACGAGGTATCAGGAGGCAGCGCTGTACGCGGCTACAACCTTAGATATTTTGACTTTTCATATCGTGGAATACCCGGCATCGCGATAACCAGCGTTGCTACATGTATTCTTCTCATACTCTGGCTCAAATACTTCCTAACACAAGATAAAAACGGACTTGGTCTACGAGCCGTAGCCGAAAACGAGCCCCTAGCTGCCACTATAGGTATCAATACTCATCGGGCTCATCTTCTTAGCTGGTTTATCAGCGGAGCATTATCCGCCTTAGTAGGAAGCATAATGACAATGTATAGCAGTGTCTCAGTTGGTGGTCCTGATGGATTGATCGTTAACGTCATGTCCGGCGCGATACTAGGAGGCGTTACAAATGTATATGGTGCGATTATCGGCGGCTTATTCGTGGCTTTAGCACAGGACATGCTAAAGGACTTGTTCTTCATCTTCTTCGGTTTAGCCGTAGAGAAATGGCAAGGCCTACTACCCATGGTCTTCTTGATCACCTCACTAACCTTGTTCCCCAATGGCATCATTGGTGTTGAAGGGGTCAGCATGGAAAAAATAAGAATAGCCTACGAGAAACTCCGAAAACGGTTATTCAAGTAGACACTGCATCATAGCGACTCCAAAGTTAGCCCGACAAGCATCACATCTGATACAAGTAGCCTCCTTTTGCCCCTTCTTCAAGCTCGCCACTAATCCCGGTTCACGTATGAACGGTCTACTGAGACTAACCATGTCCGTCAAGTCCTCTTCGACAGCTTTTTCCATAGCTGCTAGCGTCTTGAAGCCACTCACTAGTGCCATGGGTGTGGGTTTGATATGTTCTCTGATCTTCTCCGCGTGTCCAGCGAAGTCTGGTTCAGGGTGATCGGGGTGCCTTGCTCTTTCTCTGAGGTCTTGTCTGCGTCCTCTTCCTCCTCCGCTTACCTCAATTAGATCTATTCCAAGGCCTGAAAGTGCCTTAGCTACTTGATTTGCGTCTCTGATTGTGAACCCGTTTGGGCTGAAGTCATCACTGTTGAGTTTGATGAGCACTGGTTCGTTACCAATTCTACCTCTAACTTCATCATATACTTCCAAAGCTAGTCTCATACGTTTCTCAAGACTACCTCCCCACTTGTCACTACGTTTGTTTACGTCTCTACTCAAAAACTGGCTGATCAAGTATCCGTGGGCTCCATGAATCTGTATACCATCGAACCCTGATTGCATGGCTCGTTCTGCTGCGTCACCAAAGCCCTCTATTATTTCCTCGATCTCGTCTGTGCTCATCTCTCGGGCTGTCCAGTCTTCTTCACTGTACTTGCTTGGTCCGGCTCTATCGGGTTGATGTACGACTCCAGCATGGTTTATCTGAGCCACAATATGCCCATCATGCTTGTGCACGGCGTCTGTGAGCTTCCTTAGCATGGGTATGTGTTTATCGTGGCTTATCCCAGCCATGCCATCGTGGGCTTTACCGTTGTCCATGATGTAGAGGTGTCCTTTGACGATTAGCCCTACTTCGCCTCGGCTCATGCGTTCATATTGTTTGATAATGGTGTCTTTTACGATTCCTTCTTTGTCGGCGTAGGCGCTGGTGGTGGCGCTTCTCATGAAACGGTTTCGTACCAACATGTCCCTGATCTGATATGGCTCAAATAGATTGCTCATAGGGGTTTCTTGATGAATGATGATTTAACAATGCTTCGCTGAGGTTATTGTTTTAACCTTTACCGACACCAAATACCTTGATGCATATGAAGCTCATGAAGGGGGAGCAGAAAAAATACTTCAAAGCCGGAGGCGAATGGTGTTACATCTGGACACCACCCGGATATGACCCAGCGAAACCCGCTCCAGTAGTAATTCACCATCACGGGGCGCGTGGATACATCAGAGACGGTGAATCAGACTGGCTTGACACATCGTCCAAAGCCGCATACCTGAGAGCCGTCATGGCTAACTCACGGGCGGTTATCGCTGGAAGTCATGCATGCGGTGACCACTGGGGGAACAACTTTGCAGTGGACGCTAACGCAGCCCTATTGAAACACTTAGATTCGGTGAAGGGGCTAGATACGAGCCGCCTTGGATTTATGGGGGGTGGACTGGGAGGCGCCTTGATATGGAACTCTGTCCTAGGACCATATGCTGGGCGAGTTAAACAGGTAGTCGTAATGCAAGCAGTGGCTAATCTCTCAGCTGTGATCCGTGAACAGAAATTCAAGGACGTTTGTCTCAAAGCCTACGATTTACCGTCTAACACTTCGGACGATAAAGCCATCAAAAAGATACTACCATATGATCCCATGCCGAGACTAGAAAAACTATCAAAAAACACTACCCTACCAAGAACCATAATCTATCATGGAGCAAAAGACGAGAATATACCAGCTGATACCAACGCCATACCCTTGGCAACCGCGTTGAGAAAAGCAGGTGCAGATGTGACCCTTGAATTGTTTGAGGGCGTAGAGCATAATACCTATGCAATGGGAAAACCCATGGAGGATAGACTTAGAAGCTTCTTCTCTAGCCTCTAACCCCTATCAAATTTTATAGTAAACACAATATATACACTATTTATGACGTTAAAGGTTCTAATAATCGGAGGAGTCGCAGCTGGGCCAAAAACTGCTGCAAGACTTAGAAGACTCGATTCAGACGCAGAGATCACGGTAATTGAACGACAAGACTTATTGAGCTATGCAGGCTGTGGATTACCTTACTATATTGAAGACATCATAAAGGATTGGTATCAGCTTCTAGGCGGTGATAATATCAGAGACGCCGAGTTTTTCAAGAAACAAAAAGGATTCACGGTACTGGATCAGACGGAAGTTAAGAAGATCAACCGAGAAAAGAAAAAAGTAACCATAGAAGACCTACGAACAGGCGAGAAACGGGACCTACCTTACGATAAACTAGTAATAGCCACTGGAGCAAGCCCCTTCGTACCCCGAATGGAAGGTACAGGACTAAATGGAGTACACCGCCTCTATAACCCCCATCAGGCTCAGGCGATAAAGAAACTGGTAGAGAAAGAATGCGGCAAAGTAGTGGTAGTAGGCGGAGGACTCATAGGCATAGAGACCTGTGGCGCATTCAAAGTACATAGCTGTACGACATCTGTTGTCGAGATGATGCCTACTCTTGTACCCAATCTCTTGGACGAGGAGATGGCTTTACTCCTAGAGAATTATCTCAAGTCTCAGGGTATAGAGGTTATCACCGGTAGCGCTGTCTCCAAGATTATTGATGATGGTGAGGGTAATGTCGCCGCTATAGAGACCGCTGATGGAACCCGGATCGATGCAGACGTAGTGATAATCGCCATCGGAGTCAGGCCTAACACGAAGCTAGCTGTAGAAGCGGGATTAGAGATAGGTCCAACACGGGCTATCGCTGTAAACGAGTATCTTCAGACCAGTGATCCTGATATATACGCGGGAGGCGACTGCGTTGAATGTGTTCACATGCTGACAGGTGAGAAGACATTTGCGCCACTTGGAAGCACAGCCAATAAACATGGTAGAGTTATCGCGGATAATATCGCGGGCATGGAGACAGAGTTCCCCGGTGTTTACGGTACGGCTGCTTTCAGGGTTCTTGACTGGAACTGTGGAACCACTGGTTTGACTGAGAAGAAGGCAAGGGAACTTGGATACGATGTGGTTACCACCATCACTCCACGATATGATTTTAGTAGCTATATCCCGGGTGCAAAATATACCATAATCAAGCTTATCGCTGACAAGAAGACATGCAAGGTGCTTGGTTGTCAGGTGGTAGGCGAGGGTGACGGTATCAAGCGAATTGATATTATAGCGACTGCGTTAAAGTTTGGGTCAGATTTGAAGGGCATCGCTGATATCGACCTTGGTTACGCTCCTGCCTATAGTACGGCTATCGACGCTATCGCCCATTCCGCTAACGTTTTGCGTAACAAGATTCAGGGTATTGCTCGTGCTGTTTCCCCGTTGCAGTTGAAGGAGATGCTGGATAATGGAGAGGATTTCGTGTTGCTGGATATCAGACGCAGAGATGAGCATGAAGCTGGAGGCTTCAAAGACCCACAGGTCTTGAACATACCCCTTGATGAGCTTAAGGAGCGGTACACTGAGCTACCAAGGGATAAGCCCATTGTAACTTTCTGTGTTATCGGTGTACGGGCGTATATTGCTCAGCGGGTTCTAAATGGGTTGGGCTTCGAGAAGGCAAAGTATCTGGATGGCTGTATTAAGGCCTGTCCTTATCCTGGGCACCTAAGGTAGCTTCTATCTCTTTTCTAATCTTTTCCGCTATATTCTCAAAGTATTCTTTTTTTCGCGGTATTAACCGCGAAGTGCTACTAAACAATAGTTTTCCAGCCTTTGATGGACGCGGAATTATGTGTATGTGGAGGTGGGGGATTATTTGTCCGGCGTTGGGTCCGTTGTTTATGCCGATGTTGCTGTCCGTTGCGTTCATGGCTCTTTGGATGGGTGGTACGAGTTTGATGAGGGTTTTCATGAGTGCTTCAGAGACTTGTGGGGGGAGTTCTTCGATGTACTGTATGTGTTCTCTGGGGATCAGTAATACGTGTCCGTCTGCGACTGGGTTGATGTCTAGAAATGCTAGGGTGTGCTGGTCTTCGTAGACTTTGTAGCTGGATGCCTTGTTGTCCCTGATTTTGCAGAATAAACAGCTCATAAGTGGATTGATGTTGGTGGGTTTTTATGGGTTAGGCTATCTCGGGCATGACTGTGTGTGGTTTTGTCTGTGGCTGTGCCTTGAGTAGGTCGTGTATATTGATGCTGCCTACGAGTTTTCCGTCTACTACTGGTAGTGTGTCTTGTTTGAGTTCTGTCATTATTGTGAGGCAGTCTTCTAGGCTTGTGTTTGGTCGGGCTAGGATGATGTCGCAGTTTGTTATCTCGCTTATGGGGGTTTGGTGGGGTCTGAATCCTTGTGTGTAGGTGTAGCGTACTAGGTTTTTCAGGTCTACTGTGCCTCGTATGTTGTCGCCGTCTTGGACTATTACTGTGTCTTGTCCTGCTTGTATCATTCTACAGGCTGCTTCTTTGACGGTGGTCTCGCTGTCAACTACTTGTGGGTCTGGTTTCATGGCGTGTCTTACTTTTAATATCATAGTTTCACCTCAAAATCGAGTTTTTTGAGTAACTCCTTGTACCGGTTTCTGATGGTTACCTCGGTGATTTGGGCTGCTTTTGCTATCTCGCCTTGTGTTCTGTCTTCTAGGTTGAGTTTGCAGGCGATGTAGAGTGATGCTGCTGTGATGCCTTCAGGTGCTCTTCCGATGGTGAGTTTTTCCTCGGCGGCGTTGTCCATGATTCCTCTGCAGAGTTGTTCTGTGGTGCCGCTGATTCGTAGCTGGTTTACGTATTTGGTGATTAGGTTGTCTTTGTCTACTTGGGGTACGTCTGGTTGGAGCTGTTTGTAGAGGTGGCGGTAGTTTCGTGCGGCTTCTTTGCGTGTGATGGTGGCTGCTTTTGCTACGTCTTCTAGGCTTCTGATGACTTGGCATTGTCTGCATGCCATGTAGACGGCTGATGCGACTACTGATTGGATTGTACGTCCTCTGATCAAGCCTTGTGTGACGGCTCGTCTGTAGATCATTGCTGCTGTTTCCCTTGTGTTTTGGGGCAGTTTGAGCTCGTCGGCTATTCTTGTGAGTTCGCTGAGGGCTTGGGTTAGGTTTCGCTGGGTGCTGTCGCTGGCTACTGTCCGGCGTTGCCATTTTCTGAGCCTGTATTGGCGTTCTTTTTCTTCGCGTGTGAGGCTGCGTCCGGTGGCGTCTTGGCTTCTCCAGCTGATGGTTGTGCTGAGGCCTTTATCGTGGATTAGAGGTGTGAGGGGTGCTCCGACTCGTGTGAGGTTTTCTGTTTGTTCTGGGTTGAAGGCTCTCCATTCTGGCCCTGTGTCGATTAGGGTGTCGTTGAGGACTGTTCCGCATTGTGTGCAGATTTGTTCGCCTGTGCTTGTGTCTGTGATTATGTCTGTGCTTCCGCATTCGCAGACGAGTCTTTGAGCCATATTTATGCACCTGTGATATGGTTTCTTGTTCCATAGGCTATTATCTCGTTGTATGTAGTTGATGTCTACATAATGAGGGGTTTTGGTTACTGGGGTTTCTGTGTTTTTGTTTGTATGGGGGTTTTTTGGGTATTTTTTATTAAATGCGGGTGTGGTATGTTGTGTGAAATTGACTGATTCCGAGGAGATACTTGATTTATCAGAGAATCTTGGTGTAGATGACTCTGATGTGCGCCGTGAGGCGCGTTGGGAGCTGGTGGATAAGGGAGAGGAAGCCGTAAAACCATTGATTTCTAAACTGGATTCTGATGACGCGAAGGTGGTTAAGGACGCGGCTTGGGTGCTTGGAAGAGTTGAGGACCCTAGGGCGGTGGAGCCTCTTGTGGAGCTTCTCGGTGATGAGTATACTAGTGTGGCTAAGCGTGCGGCGAAGGCGTTGGTGCGGATTGGTGAGGAGGCTTTGCCGGCGTTGTTGGAGCAGTTGGGGTCTGATTGTGTGGAGAGGCGGCGGCTTGCGGCTTGGTTTTTGCCTGATTTTATGGATTCTGGGATTGGTGATGCGTTATTTGAGGCGTTGAAGGACCCTGATGTTTTGGTGAGGCGGAATGCTGCTCGGGCGGTTGGTTTGCTTGATGTGCCTGATGCTGTGGGGGCTTTGGGTGTGGCGCTTAAGGATGATGATTGGCGTGTGCGGCAGTGGGCGGCTTATAGTCTTGGTTTGATTAGTCGTCGGACTGGGGCGACTCGGGGTTTGATCCGGGCGCTTGGTGATGAGTCTCGACATGTGGAGTTTGCGGCGATTGTGGCGCTTGGGGATAATGGGTCTCGTAGTGCTGTTGATCGTTTGTTGACTCGTTTGGGGTCTGATGATGGGCTGATTGTATGTGGCGCTGTGAAGGCGTTGGGTAATATTGGGGCTCGGCGGGCTGTTGATCCTTTGCTTGAGTTGTATCGTGTGGGTGATAGGTTTGTTCGGGGTGAGGTTTTGTTGGCGCTTGCTCGTATTGGTGGGTCTTCTATGGTTTATCCTGTGTTGGAGGAGGCGCTTGGTGGGGAGCTTGCTGAGACCGCTGAGGTTGCTTTGGGGTTATTGGGTACTAGTCGGGCTTTACGGGTTTTGGAGAAGCATGGTTTGGCGTAGTTTTTCGGTGTAATTTGACTGTTTTTTGGTAACTGTTTTTAACAGGTTTGGGTATAGTATTGGTGGGTCTGTCTTGTCTTCATTTGAGGTTGAGCAGAGTTTCCGTAATATTGTACGGTTTTACAGTCGGGAGCTCTACATGATTAA
>Ga0180432_10007875_pt1 | contig 13441 bp, 8 predicted proteins | sample SS_ome_10_FD_132414 | JGI IMG/M metagenome (GOLD analysis project Ga0180432, IMG submission 132414) | Hypersaline lake sediment archaeal communities from the Salton Sea, California, USA - SS_1_MS_2 metaG | ecosystem: Environmental > Aquatic > Non-marine Saline and Alkaline > Hypersaline >...
ATACCTGTTGGTCCTGCATCACCTTGGTCTCCCTGTGGACCTTGGATACCTGTTGGTCCTGCATCACCTTGGTCTCCCTGTGGACCTTGGATACCTGTTGGTCCTGCATCACCTTGGTCTCCCGGCGACCCAGTCACACCCTGGTCACCCTGTGGGCCTTGGATGCCTGTAGGGCCTACATCACCTTGATCGCCCTTGTCTCCCGGTGACCCAGTCACGCCCTGTGACCCAGTTGGTCCCACATCACCTTGGTCTCCTGGTGACCCAGTCACACCCTGTGCCCCCTGTATGCCGGTTGGACCTTGGACACCAGTGGGGCCTTGAGACCCAGTAGGACCTTGAGCACTACCACTTCCAGTACATCCAGTGCATCCACCTCCCGGGTCGCCCTTTGGCCCTGTGCAACCGGGTGCACCTGGGATTCCATCCTTACCAGGAAACCCCATCTCTCCCTGACATCCGGGTTCCCCCTGTTCCCCCTTGGACCATTTCCCGCTCTCGCCAAATAGACTAGGAGTTGTTGTATCATAATTATATTCATACACGCGACCACATATTTTACATACGCAAATACCAAATGTATCCTTAGATGCAGGCACACATGTGTGTCTACCCGACCCTAGACCGATAGCAAGATTATTAACATCACAGTCATCATCCGTTGACATATGTGACGACTATCTGTCTATACACTTATATAATGACCATATATAAAATTTAGTTATGGTCCGAATCATCCTGGAGATGGCACAAGCGGCTCGCTCGTTTCTGATGAGGTGAGTGTAATTTTCGCATTCCAGTCACTGTAATTGCATTACTATTAGCTAAGTCGACACCAAGGTCTTCAGAACCAGGAACTGGTACTCATCCTCTTGTACAGCAACGGTAGCTGTAGCGTGTACTTTTTCTGAGATTTTTTGGATCCGAAATTTATTTTTAATCCTCCAAAATGTTTGTGAATTTTCACGTCTCAGTTACTGTAATTGTATTACTATTAGCTAGGTCGAGAGCACCGAATATGGACCGAATATGGATCAATGTCGGCCTGCGGCCTCCCCTCGGCTGGCGCTGCGCGCTGAGCCTCAGCGGTCCACATGGCGAAGCCATGATCGCCCCTTGCCCTCCAGGGGCGCGAAATTGGGTAAAAGGCAAGTAATAGTAAACCCGCACTGTGAAACCATCAAGAGTAGCAATGGTAGGAGCCCCAAGCTTTCTAAGTCAGGAACTATATTAATCTACCTCTTGTACAGCCACATTGCTGTAGCGTGCACTTTTTTCTGAGATTTTTTGAGTTTGGAAATTATTTTTAATCCTCCAAAATGTTTGTGAATTTTCATGTCTCAGTTACTGTAATTGTATTACTATTAGCTAGGTCTAGGGCACTAAAGCCCTCTGAATCAGGAACTATCAATCCACCTCGTTAACAGGCACGATTGCTGCAGCGTGCACTTTTTTCTGAGATTTCCGGCCCTCTGGGCCACTTACTCTGATCTCGAAGAGATCAGAGGATACTCGACTTTGAAATTTATTTTTAATCCTCCAAAATGTTTGTGAATTTTCACGTCCCCAGTTACTGTAATTGTTCAACTATTATACATGGATACAGCAAAACAATCTAAGGAACATGGTGTTGCAATTACCAAGTTACCTCTTGGAGGTGATTTAGGATTTTGCCGCCGATGGCTAACATGGGATGAGGGAGACAAACTATTCAAGACCTTGCATAAGGGGATTCCCTGGGCAAAGAGCAACATTGTTTTGGCAGGAAGGGAGGTTTTGACACCCAGATGCCAGGCTTGGATGGGAGATAGTGGGGTTCGTCCAAAAGTGTATTCTGCCATGAGAGTAGATTGGACTCCTGAAATGGCACAGCTTCGGGATCATCTATGTAAGTCACTGGGTAAGCATTTTGATTACGTCCTTCTCAACCTGTACACAAACGGTTTACAATACATTGGCTATCATGCCGATGATGAGGTTAGAAACCATGACGATCTCATTGCATCGGTGTCCCTTGGGGCACCCAGGAGATTTCTGGTACGTCCGATCATCCTGGAACAGTCACAAAAGCCACAAAAACCGCTTGAGTGGATCCTGCGGAATGGTGATCTGGTCACCATGAACGGAGAAATGCAAAAACACTACAAACATAGTGTTCCTAAGACAGCTAAAAAGGTGGGACCACGAATCAATCTAACATTCCGACAAAGCTAGTCATGTATAAGTAGGCGGATAGGTCTAATCTTTCATAGCAATGCAGACAGTTGCTGTAATTGTATTACTATGCCTGAGCAGTTGCACGTAGCATCCGCTATCGCATTTTGTTTGAATAAGATATATGGATGCTGTACGCAGCTTTTTAAAAAGAGCTGGGGTTAAATATCCAGCAGTTTTGAGAAATGTGAATTATAGAGCACCTCTTACAAATAAGAACATGCTCCTGATTGGCGGTTGCGAGTTAACATATCTTGTTAAATATCTGTCCGTGTATGGGCTCAATGTGGTATTTAGTTTCACTGAGCGCGGTTCTGTTGATCCATATGCTGAAATGATGGCACCTGATAAATGCTATGATGAAACAATATCATTCGACTATATTCTCCTAAGTCAGGTCCAACTTTATCGGACCATTATCAAAAGAATCTCAGACCTGGACATCGATATTGACAATATCAACTATGATATGGCCAGATTAAACCGTGAAATCAAAGCAACCATTGAATACTATCAGGATAAATACCCTCGGGCGTTAATCTTCCTGATCAGCTATCCCATGGTTAACCTCAACCTCTATGGGAATGGATTCATAATGAATGGTTATGACCTTACGGTCCTGACCTCAAAACTCAAGCTATTTTACTATGAATTGTGTCTCCAAATGAATAATGTCTACTTGCTAGATGTGGAGAAGGCACTGGACAGATATGGTAAGAGTAACAGACTCATCAAGTACGAGGTTCACGGCGGTCATTTAGAAATGATGGGAGCCATCCTCGTCGCAGAGGAGTTTTTCAAATACATATACAAGGGGGATCGGATCAAGGTTGTGGTGCTTGATCTCGATAATACTTTATGGGATGGCATCTTGCGAGAGAAAGGAGTCAGGGTCAAACTGCGCAGGCGGCTTCTTGATTTATTGTTCTATCTGAGCAAGACAGGAGTCCTGCTTTGTATTTGCAGTAAGAACGATGACAATGATTGGGACACAGTCTGTAGCATTCTGAAATCAAGTGCACCAGGATTCTACAGACAGATTGTAACCTATCGTCTGAACTGGAAACCAAAATCAGAGAACATAGTTGACATGGCCAGAGAGCTGAATCTAGGTCTGGAAAGTTTTGCATTCTTTGATGATGATCACAGAGAGAGAGATGAAGTCTCCAACAATTGCCCTGGGGTAAAGGTCTTCACCGACCAGGATATTTATGATGTATGGCTATTTGATTGCTTTCAGAACATGAATAAGATTACGGAGGAAACAGCTTCCAGAACCGCATTCTACATTGAAAATGCCGCCCGTTCACGTGAGCTCAAGCAGCTCAGAGAGAAAGATGTGCAAAAAGAGGATCAGAACAAGGACCAGAGCAAGGACCAAGACAAGAATCAGCACAGGAACCTGATCAAGGACCAGAACAGTGACCAGAGCAAGGACCAGGACAAAAGCAAGGACCAGGATAAGAGCAAGGACCAGGACCTGAGCAAGGACCAACGAAGTGCAATGTCAGAAAAGTATATTAACTACTTGATTGAGTCCCAGATCAGAATAAGCATCACCAAAGCACTCGCATCGGATCTGAACAGAGTAGCTGAGCTCCTGGAGAGAACCAACCAACTCAATGTCACATTGAAAAGAACCACCCCACAAATCTTAGAAGAATTCGCTGCTTCCAAGGAACATGATATTTATACTCTATCTATGAAGGACCAGGCGGGTGATTTCGGTATGATTGGAACCGCAATTATCCACAAAGATTCAGCTGCGAGACAGATTCGCATTTATGAATATGCACTCAGTTGTAGAGGTATGGGCAAAAAGATAGAGAATTATCTAATACAATGGTTGCTCAATACGTACAAGGCGGCCAGTGGCTTTGATAATGCCATTATAGAGATTACGGAGACCCCCCGAAACAAGATGCTCATTAACTGTCTTGTTGATGAGATTGGCTTCTCATTCGACAACGATTGTGCCACCAATAAAACATTGAGATTCAACCTCAGAACAGCGATCCCCTCTTATCCCATTTGGTTCACAGATGAATCACAATTGACCATCGATTTGTCTAAAATCAATGAGGAACTTGGTTGGTGACAATAAAATCATTGATATATTATAAATAATACCTTTCTGAAATATGAGTGAGGACCTAAGTTCTGCCGAACTTCACTATCTTAATATTGACCCACGTGCTTACAGATATATTCGTGAAACAGCTGTGAAAACCATTTACGATGCTCTTCTTGAATTGATCACCAATTCGATTGATGCTTATAACAATCCAATGATCAATCCCGATCAGGACAAAACAATTGATATTTTTCTGAATGCAAATGAACACTCGGTCTGTCTCATCGACAATGCAGTTGGCCTGAGTGGCGAACTCATGGCTACTTACCTCCTGAGCGTTGGTGCATATACCGCTGGCCAGAGCTCGCGTGGATTCTTTTCACGAGGTGCCAAAGACCTTTGTGCCATCGGTGATGTCCATTTTTCAAGTATACATGATGGCAAATTTTCACAATGTGAGATCAATACCCATGGTCAGGGTCGCATGACTGCTTTTAACATGGATGCGCTCCAGGCTCACCGAGATCTCTACAAAATCCCAGGAGACTCCAATGGTATGCACGTTCACATTAAGTTTAAGGAAACATTCGCGTACGATACCACCAAAATCTTCACCGATATTCCAGCTCACTATGCTCTTCGTGATATTCTGACCAACACAGATTACATCGTTACCCTCACTGTCATCAATGGTGAGACTAGGACCCAACAATTAACATATACCCTACCATCTATGGAGAAGGTTGTCGATCTTGATTATGATTTGACCTCGTTCGGATATACAGGGGTTTCCGCGCATTTTGAGCTTTTTCTGATGGATGAAGCCCAACCAGACCACTATGATGACGACATGCGCTTTTCGCCATTTGGCATCCTGATAGACTCGACCACGGGCATTCACGAAAATACTGCATTACACTACACACTGCGTAACAACCCCAACATCCACCGCATATATGGCCGCATCTCATGCAGTTACATTAATGATCTGATGTATCAATTGGACGGAGCCGTTGGATCCTATGATGAAGTAAAGAATCCATTCCCCATTATCGAACCCTCACGCCAAAATGGTCTACAGAGCACTCACCCATTTACCAAGGCGCTGATCGACACACCATACAAACGCCTAGCACTCATTCTGACCGAGCTCGATGAACAGGATATCGGTAGCTCATTGAATGCAGCCAACATGTCGAGTATTTTGTCGAATATCGAAATTATGGGTAGCAACCTGGTTAACCAGCTGCCTACCTTCGCTAACTTTGTAGTTCGCAAAAAGTTGGTCAGACTGATCAACAATGATCAGGTCAGTCAGAATATCAGCGAGAACCAAACACTTGCATACAGCACGGATAGTATCAATGATAGGATGATTCTCGACAACGATGGCACTGAGGCCACCAAGCCCAAGTTTAGAATCCTTTTCTCCGAGCAGGAACTTCCATACAAGTATGTTATTTACAAGGACAACAATGGCCTGACCATGAAGATCTGTCTTAACAAGCTACCTATCAGCGATTATGTTGAGATCAATGAGGGAGAGGTCATCGGACTTACCACGATGAATGCCAAGCTTGTACTCTCTCAGTATGTCAGTGAAGCTCTCACCAGGATCATTGCCGAGAACAAGACTGCTGACCTCAATCTTGCTGAGTATGACTTCAAGCGTCTGTTCCGCAAGTTCGAAATTATCATGAACAATGTTGAGAAATCAGTCTATAACATTATCGTTAAAGGTAGCGGCAGCCTGAATAACACCTTCTAACGCGTCTTTTCGGAAAAATGATACCATCAACAATACAGCACACAATGATCACAAAACAAAATACCAGACACAAAACAAATACTGTGAAATGCAAGCAATACGCAACGTCATTGCTGCAGCGATTGGAGGAACGATTGGAGGAACGGTGGATTCCAATATATCTCAGATCATCCCTGATCTTGCCCCCATTAAATCCCTGAAAAGTTACTCAGCAGTTTCAGAGATTTGTCAGCTTTTGAGACGGGCTCCCATCTCCGTGATTGGAGGCGCAACCGGGTCCGGCAAGACGATCGGCCTCGCTTCTATCATCCTTATACAACTAGCTCACGAACAGCGTGACAATATCTGCTATTTCGCAATCCCACTCAGAAAAGGAGTCAGTGGAGCTTTCACATACATGCAACAATTGTTCCCAGGAATCGTGGACAAACATCTTGGCTGGGCTCACTCCGGACATATCAACTACAGGAATCATCAACACCTGCGCATTGCGACCACACAACATGTATTCAATCAACTTGCTCAGCGGCTCTCCAAAGATCCAGAGTCCTTAAATGGGTTACTGGTAGTCATTGATGAAGCTCATTGTCCCACCGTTGAAAACTATCTGCTGTTTTCCCTATGCAGCTACATCAGAAAGAGAGGCTACACAATGAACATCGTTGTCATGAGTGCAACTCTTGAATCCGCACCTCTCAAGGGCGAATTCGCCCAGAAGGATGTGCCAAAGCTCACTCTAGAGGGGCGCCCCTTCGCAAATCAGATCATTTACTCTGAGAAAACTGCAAAATCACCAGAAGGGGCTTGCAAAATGGCAGCGGAGACGATTGAAACCATTGTTCTCTCACAGCAAAAAAATGTCCTGTGTTTCGTCCCAAATGAGACATGCCTCAACAATGTATTGGCAAAGGTTGAAAAGCTAGCCAATGTTGATGCGGTTGGAATGATTTCCAGTATGCCTGAAGAGGAGTTAGCTCTGGCATTCACTGCGCCAGCGAATGGTTACCAGAAAGTCGTCATCGCAACCAACATGGCTGAATCATCGATCACATTCCCTTATCAGATGGATGTTGTCGTCGACACAGGGTATCAGGTGGTCATGACCAAGTATGGACGGAGCAAGAGCTTTAAAATTGGCCGAATCTCACAGGCAAATGCAAAGCAACGTGCTGGACGCGTTGGTCGGACTGCGCCTGGTACTTGTTACAGATTGTGGACACGCAGTTACCATGATACGCTTGACCCGAACACTGCAAGTGAGTTTGAACATATCGACCCAGAAATGCAGGCTCTCGCGCTCATGACTAAAGGGTTGAATTCACAGGAGATTTTGGAGTTGTCTGATGAACGGTTCGCCAAGATGATCCACAGATTTACGGTCTTGAAGTTACTTGAAAAAGCGGATAGTGAAAATACTATGGTCCTGACCGACCTGGCTGTGCAAGTCAGTTTCTTTCAGACAAGCCTGGATGTAGCACTCGTAATGTGCTCATTGGTAAACAATTCCTCACTATCCGATTCTGAGAGAATTGTAGGACTGCTCATCATGTCATTCATTGAGGGTTGTGGGGGCATGCTTCCATATTGGCTCTCACGGGAAGAGAGGGCACAAGCTAACAGCAAGGAGAAGAAGTTCGGACACTTTCGTGGCCATGATGACCTTGAAACCTATTTCAACATTCTGACCGATCCGGACAGTGGGCTCCTAATGACAGATGGTATCACACTCTGTAAGACATGGGGCAAGTTCCTCTTCAAATGTAAGGAGTGGTCTGTAGCACACTCAATGAACAACAAGGCAGTGAGAAGTTCCCTTTTCATCCTACTACAAGTGTTTTCCAAGCACTTGAGTCATCAAGACCCAGACCGGAATGTAAGCAGGAATCCGGAGCAACTAATCAAACAACTGGGTTATCTGACCTCCCAGATTTCAAAGGATGTGGGTGGTTCCGACATTTTGGATGCCACCAGAGAAGCCATCCAGGATGCACTATCCCACTACATTCTCAAGTATGACCCACACACCCATGGATATGTTGATCATCATGGTCGAATGCATCAGGTCGACAAGAAACGATCCCATTGTATGAATCGTAAGTATCCCGCTGTCATCTCACTAAACACCACAACTTTTGGCGGTTGGAAAAACTACATTTCATGTATCTGTCAATGTCCCCACATACCAGAGGAAAGCGACAGCGATTGCAGTGACAGCGATTGTAGTGACACTGATTCATATGGTGACATTGACCCATTTGACGAAGAACACATTGTTGATCCAAGGCCCTATCGCCTTTACGATTTGACAGATGACTCGGAATCTGAGTATGATTCAGAATGCTCTGAGGATTTCTGGTAGCCGATTCAATCTCTTTTACATATTAGTCAAATAACCCCAAAGGAGGTGCATCCTAACCATACCCTCGAAGGCCTCGAAGGTTTGGACTCCAGTAAACGTACCAGTATAAACTCGCAAAACTTTGGTGCCCTAAGACTTAACTAATAGTAATACAATCACAGTAACTGAGATGCGAAAATTCACAAACATTTTGGAGGATTAAAAATAAATTTCGAAAGTCAAAGATTCTCAGAAAAAGTGCACACTACAGGAAAGTGACTGCATGAGAGGTAGATTGATAGTTCCTGACTCAGAAGACCTTAGTGTGTCGACAGTCTTGGGTGGGAATCCATTTAGACATGCACATGTGCATCATCAGCCTTTGTCCTGTGAATTGTGTCAGGTGGATGCTGTGGCGGTGAATAGAGACTATACAGCTGCAGTCTCTCTTTTGTAGACAGATTGATTACATTGTGTGGTGCACCCGGGGGAACAATTACTACATCTCCATCATTCAGAGGATACGGTTCACCATTTATCACTGCAACACCGTGCCCTGCCTCAGCCCTGATGAACTGGGTGAGAGCATCATGCTGCTCAAGGCCTATCTCCTCACAAGGAGCCAAAGACATCAAAACAAGTTGCAGATTGTGAGTCGTGTACAAGACCTTACGGAACAATGCGTTGTTCAACGTGTCCTCCTCTATGTTGGTCGCAAACGCCCTGGGTTCCTTGGTGACCCCAGACGTTCTATTGTTGGTGACAAGAAATACTATCAGCGCCAGCACTGCTACAATGATGCCCAGACCCACAGCTGCCAATGTATCCATATTCATATATGGTATGATGCGATATTTTGTTGTACAGAAAATGTTAACTAGAATTATAACAAGATGATGGAGGATTCTCCAGGGAGTGGATTTTTAAACTTAGACAGCTTATATGATGTACATAAAAAGAAAGATACAAACAAGATAGAGGTATATCGTCGCGTCTATCAGAGATGTCAGGATAAGATTAGAAAGACCAATGACAGGTTGGGGAAGATGGAGTGCACATTCGAAGTACCAACATTCCTGCTTGGAGCTCCAATCTATGATCATGATGATTTGAAAAGCTACATCGTGTTCAGATTACGCGAAAATGGCATTACTCACTGCTTTTTCGTCGATCAGCACAATCTGCACATCAGTTGGAGACCTGAGCACATCGACAAAAAACTTTACCAGGCTGCCAAGAAAAAATATGGCATGGATCATCACATGATGCAGTCATATTCCAATGGGACTAAACCCAAGACCAAAGACAAGAGTGGCGATGATGATGGTCCTCCTAGATCAGGCCTCATGAAATTTCCTGGTCAAGATGCGGGGATTCCTGTCAATATGGATAAGATTCGTATGGTCAGAGGAAATTATTCCAGTCAATCAACTGAGAATGATGGATTTAGACCGCGCGATTCTGTTTTGGGACAAGAAAAAAAGGCACGACAGGCTCGCATGGAATTACAAGATCAACAAGCACAGGCGCGCAGACCACCCAATAGACATCTGTTGAATAGTTGGCAGAAATATTTTTCACGAGTACGGGGAACATCAATACCAGGGACAAGGAATACAGGACCAGTAGGACCGGCTGGACCGGTAGGACCGGCAGGACCAGCAGGACCGGCGGGGAATGGTAACTGGGCTAATCCATACATGTGAGAAAAATGATCCACACAACTTCTTGTCCGTAAAATGTCAAAATGACTTTCATGGGCAAAAAAACCTGGTTCAATAGAGGATGTATTGCATATTGTTCCAAATGCACGCGCGAGAGTATACATGCACTGGAGCATGGTTGTACTTTCCCGATGTGTTACCATGCTCCAGATCGCAGGCGATATGCAGTGAAAGTAGGGTATTGGATGTCCGAGGATTGGAGCATCGTCAAGGTTACCAATTCAGACAGAAAAGCACTATTGCCCATACTTCGGAAACAGCTGCCATTGTTCTAACCCATATAATCCACACCCACCATGTTTGCTTTGTGCTTTGGCGGTTTCAAAAAATGATTCACGCAACCATTGACAGCATGAGACCACCAAATGACTCTCTCAGCTGGAAGACGCTGGTTTGAAAAATGCGATCTTGGGTACTGTAGTAAATGTATACGCAAAACAATACAAGCATTACAGCATGGCACCATTTACTCAAAATGCCGCCACCCAAATGATGCACAACCTGGTCGATATACAACCAAGATTGGATATTGGGCATCCACAGATTCTGTCAAGGTTACCAATTCAGACAGAAGAGCACTATTGCCCATACTTCAGAAATACCTGCAATCGGTTGGAGCTGAGAAATGTAGTTGAACTGCAGTTGAAATGTAGTTGAACTGCAGAATCCATCACACCTTGGTCAAAAGCCAGCCTCTAGCCTTTGTTGCAATTTGTTTGGACACCTCCTTACGAGAATCAGCGAGCTTGTTGCTCTCAAGAGTATCAGATTCCTCCTTGAAAACATCTTTCACAACCCATGATATAAATGCTCCCATACCTTTGGGATGGGGCTCTTCTCCATTTGACTGGAAAACTTGTTCAAGACCTTGTTGCAAGCGATTTTCAGTCACCGCATATTCCAGAAAAGCATCAATAGATGCGAGCTGCTCGACATCTACTGGGGCAGATGATTTGCGGTTCGTCGCACGATGTTTCTCACCCTTGGTCTTGAATCTGACCACCCCTATATCTGAGTCACGTGCTTCCCAGACAACACCCTCTCCCACTCCTTTCACACCGAGCGCTGCTCCCACCGGGCACAGAGTTTCCACCTCATGTGTGATGCGTTCTAATTCTGGAACAGCAAGTTCTGGTCGTGTACAGTCAATCTCGACCTCCCATTTTGGGAAGCTGTGGATGTTGAATATTCTGTTCTCAGGACTTTCGAGATGGTTACATTTGTTCGCTGATAGCCATCTATACTCAGGGCCATCTGGACCATTGGTTATGGCACCTACTGCAAAAATCACAAACATTCTGGGAAGGGAGTTGATGGCAACTCCTTTCTGGATCTTTTCACCACACCATTCCCCGAAGATACAACATCTACCATCTTCGGGAAGTGAGACAAACATTTCCTCAAACACCTTCTTGTTCTCCTCAACAAACGCCGCGAAGCCACAATTGTCCTTCTCGCCCGGGACGATCACCTTTGATCTGGACTGGGCCCAGATGCTACCAGTCTCTACATCATACCCCACACCAGCATTGGTGCCATGCAACTTCACAGTACCCTGAAAAATCATGCTCTGTGGGACTGGGACTTCCTGCTTCTGACATGCTTTCTGGATCGTTTTGATAGCTTTGTAATACTGCTCAATGCTGGGAAACCGTATCATGGTATATTGTATGGTCTGTCACAACACGACCACAGTTCCATGTCATTTTTCGTGTCATATTCACTCATACGCTTTCTCCACATTCTCCAGGCTACCTGTCTCTGCCTGGACCTCTGCACAATAAATAATAAACTCAGCGACCCTGTGGGTCATTTTACCCTGAGTTTTTCGCTCCATTAACTTCATGATATGGGTCTGTGTCTTGTTAATCTGAAACAGATCAAGCAGAACCGCCTTCCGATCCTCATCAGGTTCATTGATAATAACCTCATTGAACTGATTGTTTGCAATCAGCAGTGTCTTGACTATATTGTCACACAAACGCTTGCCGACAATCTCTCCTCTGATGTCCAGGACCCATTCTCCATTCTCCTCCAGATATTCCAGCTTTTTACGACTGAAATCCTTGACTCGGATAGGGAATTGGCTCTTCTTTTTGCCATCGAAATAGATCTTTTTGATCATCCGGAAATCACCCTCGAGAAAGTCAGTCGCGATGCCAACATTCTTGATGTAGTTCATGGCTTTCTCCTCATCACCGTCATAGATCTGGATAATCTTCTTTACATAATCACCCTTGGCCAGGCACACTATGTCGATCTTTTGTTCCTTATCATCCTCGTCCCCAGCACCTTTCCCATCTTTCCCATCCTTACTCCCATCTTTTTCTGATTGAAGTCCTTTCTCAACATATGGGACAAGTGCACCTATCTTCTCCTCCATCCTAGCTTCCATCTTTTTCTCCATCTTTTCCTCCATCTTCTGTGCCAAAAGGTCATTATTGCGATTGAGCATTTCTTGCAAAATCTCTGGAGTTAGTGCTGATCCACGTTTCTTATCTTGGTCGACAGTCCTGGATTCAAGGATGGACTTCGTGGACTTCGTGGGACTCAGGCTCAAAGGGCCGTTAACTCCGATCTCATCGGAGGTCCGGCACGGATACAACAAGCTTTCTACGGATCTGGTTAGCACTTTCTCAACTCCCAAGAGCCGAGGCTGGCCATAGAGATCTGTGAGAGTCTCCTTTGGTGGTGTCCATGTGACCGGCATTCCCAAACGCTCCGGTTTGTTTGGAGCGTTCGCAGTGGGATGAACACCATCACCCTCACCTCCTGTGGATCCTGTGGTGGGACAGGCCTCACCTGCAGAATTGTCATCATCACCTACAGAATGGTCATCATCGCCTACAGAATGGGCATCATCTCCTACAGAATGGGCATCATCTCCTACAGAATGGGCATCATCTCCTACAGAATGGGCATCACCTCCTGTGGAACGAGGCTCATCACCTGTAGAATGGTCATCATCCTCCACAGAATGATCATCACTTCCTGTTGAACAAGCTTCATCGCGAGGATACTCGGTGGACAGATCCTCTAACCTGGTTTCTTGTAATACTAACCTCTCCCATTCTTTTTGAGAATGAAAATAGAGACCTTCTGGATCGCGGATTCCCCACTCATCCTGGGAATGTTTATGAAATGCTATGGTATGTCTGTACTTGCTGTGCTTGGCTGTGAAACATGCTCCACAGACCTCACAAATCCATATTTTGGCCATTCTTGTAATCTGAGTAGCAGAACAGCTCTATGTATAATTCGCTCTGAATAATGCACAGCTTTGAATTGGTTATATCAACCTGACATGTAAAGAAAAATGGTCG
>Ga0180432_10007876_pt1 | contig 13441 bp, 11 predicted proteins | sample SS_ome_10_FD_132414 | JGI IMG/M metagenome (GOLD analysis project Ga0180432, IMG submission 132414) | Hypersaline lake sediment archaeal communities from the Salton Sea, California, USA - SS_1_MS_2 metaG | ecosystem: Environmental > Aquatic > Non-marine Saline and Alkaline > Hypersaline >...
CTGCTGTAACAGCCTAAAAGTTTCTGAAGGGGGGCGTGGGGGGAAACTCTTTTCAAAGAGTTTCCCTCCCACCATCGTCGCTTGAAAACGGTTTAAACAGCCGCTGTGATGCCGTATACGCACAATTCCTGAGCCGTCAAAACATAAGAAATACCAAGATATTTAATTGCACCCAAAACAGGCAAGGTCATGGCCAGACGATCGGCCACGCCAGCCCCGGGCCGGCAGCTAACAACCCACGCGAAAACCATTCTCACGCAACGTACCTTACTTAACCGGGCGAGCGAGCAATTCCTTTGAACCCGCGCCGATTTAGGCATAGAATAAAACTAGGGCTGAAAGCATTCGACGCGGCAGCGCTCAACGGCCGGTCGGACGCCCGGCGTTACTCGTCGTACCTTTATTGGTTAATTTCCTCCCAATAACAGCAGTAGGAGACCGTTATGGCCGCCACCTTCAATGCCGACGAGATTTTCGAAATGGCCGAGCAGATCGAGAGAAACGGCGCGCGCTTCTATCGCCGGGCAGCGGACGGGATAAAAGAGCCAAAATCACATCATCTGCTGCTAACGCTCGCCGCAATGGAAGATGAGCACCTCGAAACATTCGCCGCGATGCGGGCCGAGCTGGCCGAAGGGGCATGGGACGTTCATTTCGACCTCGACGATCAGGCCGGGATGTACCTGCGGGCAATGGCCAACGGCCACGTCTTCGACCTGAAAGCTGACCCCGCCGAGCGTCTGACGGGCAAAGAATCGGCCGAGGATATTCTGCATATCGCCATTGGGCTCGAGAAGGACTCGCTCGTTTTTTACCAGGGCATCCGCGAGATGGTCCCCGAGCAGTCGGGCAGAGGTAAAATCGACCGCATAATCACCGAAGAAATGCGACACATCGCCGATATGAGCAAAGAACTGGAAGCCCTCGGCGCAGGAGAAGGTTGATGGCCGGGCGGCCGGAGACGCTGTTCCTTTGAGCAAATAGAAGAGGGCGATAAGGATGTTTTGCTATCAGTGCGAGCAAACGGCAAAGGGCACAGGCTGCACGGTCCGCGGTGTATGCGGCAAGAGCTCGGAGGCCGCCGCGCTTCAAGACCTTCTGGTATACGCGACGAAAGGCCTGGCGATGTACGCCCACAGGGCGCGAGAACTCGGCGCGACGGATCGCGAGATAAACGTCTTCACCGTCGAAGCCCTGTTTGCAACGGTCACCAATGTCGACTTCGACCCCGAGCGCTTGCAGGCCCTGCTGAACAAAGCGGCGGCGGTGCGCCACAAGGCCAGGCGCCTCTACCAACAGGCCTGCGACCAGGCCGGGAAGGCACCGGAAACACTCGCCGGGCCGGCGGCATGGGAGCCTTACGATAACCTCGAGGCGCTGATCGCGCAGGGCCGAGACGTGACCATCACGAAGCGGAAAGAAGCGCTCGGCGACGACATAACGGGCCTTCAGGAACTCCTTACCTATGGTGCCAAGGGCGCGGCCGCGTATGCCGACCACGCGCAGATTCTCGGCCACGAGGATGATTCCGTTTATGCCTTCTTCCACGAGGCGCTCGATTACCTGACGAATGACAGCCCCGCCGCCGACGAACTTCTGGCGCTCTGCCTGAGGTGCGGCGAGGCGAATCTGAAGGCGATGGCCGTACTCGACGCCGCCAACACCGGCGCATACGGGAACCCCGTGCCGACGTCCGTCCGCGTAACGCCGCTAAAAGGCAAAGGTATTGCCGTCTCCGGCCACGATCTGAAGGACCTTGAGGAACTGCTCAAGCAGACAGCCGGCAGGGGGGTCAACGTGTACACTCACGGCGAAATGCTTCCCGCGCACGGCTACCCCGGGCTGAAAAAGTTTCCGCATCTCGCCGGCAACTACGGCGGCGCGTGGCAGGAGCAACGCAGAGAGTTCGACGAATTCCCCGGTGCGATTCTGATGACGACCAACTGCATCCAGCAGCCGAAAGATAGCTACAAGGACAGGATTTTCACCAGCGGCCTGGTCGCCTGGCCCGGTGTGCGGCACATCGCCGACCGCAACTTCGAGCCCGTTATCGACGCCGCGCTGGCCGCAGACGGCTTCGCCGAAGATGCGCAAGAGAAAGCGATAACCGTAGGGTTTGCACACGAGGCGGTGCTGGGAGTGGCGGACAAGGTGGTCGATGCCGTGAAGAGCGGAGCCATCAGGCGCTTCTTCCTCATCGGCGGCTGCGACGGCGCGAAGCCCGGCCGCAACTATTACACACAACTCGCGCAGGCCGTACCAAACGACTGCGTTATCCTGACGCTGGGCTGCGGCAAATACCGATTCAATAAACTGGAGTTCGGCCGGATAGCCGGCATTCCGCGGCTCCTCGACCTCGGCCAATGCAACGACGCTTATTCGGCCGTGCAGATCGGCCTGGCCCTGGCGAAAGCGTTCGACACCGACATCAACGGACTGCCCCTGTCGCTGGTAATATCGTGGTACGAGCAAAAGGCCGTAGCTATTCTGCTTACGCTGCTGCACCTCGGCATCAAGGACATTCGCCTCGGCCCCAGCCTGCCGGCGTTTGTGACGCCGACGGTTCTGCGCGTCTTGGCGGATAAGTTCAACATAATGCCGATCTCGGACGTAGAAAACGACCTGAAAGCCATGCTGGGGTAGCGCAGGCCTATCCGTTAGACCGCAAGCACAGCCCGCGACGCCGGCGTGGTGCCGGGGCGTTGCCCATCGACGCAGAGGCCCGCCGAAAGCCCGGAAGCGGCCCCGCCACAGGAGCCGCGGCCGGGTCCTGCTGTTACTCCGCCTCCCCGTGCATGCAGAAGTATCCGTCCGACAGGTTGTAGCGCTTGAAGACTTCACACGTGGGGCACTTGCAGCCTTTCGGCACCATATTGCCGTTGTTCTCGCTGGCTCCTGACGAACAGAACACCATTTCGTTTTTCCGGCACTGTTCCAGCATCGGGCAGTCTACGCACTGGCAGTAGCCCTTGGTCTGATCGTTAAATGGGACAAGCTTCGACTTCTGCTTCACTGCGGTTTGTATTTTTTCCTTCAGAGACACGTCTCTCCTCCTCTCGGAACATAAGCGTTCCCTACCGGGCCGATTTTGCCCGGCGTGGCTTTTATTGATTCAACAAAGCGGCCGGGCAATGGCGCGCCCGCAATCGGCAGGGCCTCCTTTGGTCCTCGGAGGCGAATCATACCCCATCGGTCGTTGATTTTGCGGCGGCACCATGTTAACATTAAGTCGAAAACTAATCGAGGCTTTGTAGAAAGGGCAGTGAATTGAAGACGCGAACGTTTGATGTCGTCGTGGTCGGCGGCGGCGGAGCGGCATTGCGGGCGGCGATAGCTGCGCACGACCTCAATCCCGCCCTCGAAGTGGCGCTCCTGACCAAGGGCAGGCTCGGAGAATCCGGGGTCACCGCAACGGCTTGCTCCGATAGAATGGCCTACCACGCGACACTCAAGCACACAGAGCCGGGCGGCGACGACGCATGGAAGTACCACGCCGAAGACATCTACAGGATCGGCGGGTGCGTATCCGACGCGGACCTCGCCGCGATCCTCGCGGAGAACGCCGGCGAATCGTTCTACTACCTCGATTCGCTCGGAGTACCGTTTGCCAAGCGCGGCGACGGCCTCGCCCAACAGTTTGTGACCGACGGCTCCAAGTACGCCCGCGCCTGCTATACCGGGCCGTACACGGCCAATCACATTGAGGAGGCGCTCGTTCGCAAGATACGGACAACGCCCGTTATGATCATTGAGAATACCATGGCCGTTGAGATCATCAAGGACGGGGCGCGAGCGGCCGGTCTGCTCATCCTCGATACGGTCAGCGAAGAATACTCACTGATCGGCGCGGGGGCAATAGTGCTTGCCACGGGCGGCCCGGGCGGCTTGTTTACCATGAACGTTTTCCCCGAGGGAATGACCGGCGACGGCCAGGCGATGGCGCTCAGGGCGGGCGCCGAACTCGTCAACATCGAGTTCATCCAGATCGGCCTCTCCTCAGTCAAGACTAAGCTCGCCTGCTCCGGGAGCATGTTCAGGGCGCTGCCGAGGCTGGTCAACAGCGACGGTGAGGAATTCCTGCCCGACTATTACCGCGGCGGCTCCTGCCCGATGTTCGGCATCGTGTTCGGAAAAGGCGCGAGTTGGCCGGTCTCGCGCGAGGAAGCATCGAGCATCATCGACATTGCCGTTGCAAAAGAAAACGCCCGAGGCAAGAAAGTCTACCTCGATTACAGCGACGATCCCAGCGGGATCGATCTGCGGACCATCGACGAGACTATCCGTACGTGGTACGCCCGGATAAAGGGGGTGGACCTGACCGCGGCGGAGGCGCCCGCGACCCCCCTGGCCCGGCTGAAGCTCATCAATCGGCCGGTGGTGCAGTGGCTGCGGGAGCGTGGAATTGATCTGGATAAGGGCGATAGGATCGAACTTGCCCCCGCGATTCAGCATTTCCAGGGCGGAATCAAGATAAGGGAGCGGGCAAATACCTGCATTGCGGGGCTGTTCGCAGCGGGCGAGGCCGCCGGCGGGCAGCACGGCGCCAATCGTCCCGGCGGCAACGCGCTGATGGACAGCCAGGTCTTCGGCAAGATCGCGGGAGAGGAGGCAGCCGAGTATGCGGTGGCGGCCTCGCGGTCGTCCGACATTGAACCGCAAGCTGGTACCCTTGCCGACGAAGTGAAAAGGAACATCGCCACAGGCAAGCTCCCGGCCACCGAGGCCAGAGAAAGAATTCAACGCGCTATGAGCTCGGCCGCGGGTGTCGTGCGGACCGAGGCCGGCCTCAAAAGCGGCCTCGAAGCCGTCAGCGAGGTCCAAGCCGCCGGGATTCGGGCCGACACCGGCGCCGCGCACGCGATCGAGACGCTGAATATGATCGACTCGGCCTCGGCGGTGTTATCGGCCTGCCTCGCCAGGAAAGAAAGCCGCGGCCCGCACCTGTTCTTCGCAGACGATATGACAATCGAACCAATGGGCCGGTCCGACGAGTTCGACAGGTACGTTGTGATAACGTTGCGGAGCGGCGAGCTGAAGACCGAGTGGCGGCGGCCGGTGACTGAGTTCGACTGAGGACGCGCGATCAGAGGCCGAGCAATTCCTTGATCTTGGCGGCGGGGTCGCCGCCGCGCATGAGGGTCTCGCCGATCTGGATCGCTCGCGCGCCCGACTGCCGGATCCGCAGTACGTCGTCGCGGGTTTTTATCGCGCTCTGCGAGATCACGACGCGATCGGGCGGGATCAGGGGGATCCGGCGGGCGGTGGTCTCGAGGTCGGTTTCGAACGTGCGCAGGTCGCGGTTGTTGATCCCGATCACGCTCGCCCCGGAGTTGACGGCTCTGCGGATTTCTTCCTCGGAATGGCCCTCGACCAGCGCCGCCATTCCGAGCGCGTGGGTGAGTTCGAGCAGCGAGCCGAGTGTGTCGTCCGATAGGATTTGAGTCATCAGCAGTATGGCGTCGGCGCCGGCCGCCCTCGATTCATAGACCTGATATGGATCGATGATGAATTCTTTTCGCAATACGGGGATGCCGACGGCCCGGCGGACGGCCTCCATCTGTTGTATGCTGCCCTTGAAGTATTTTTGGTCGGTGAGTACCGATATGGCTGCGGCGCCCGATTGCTCGAAGGCCCGCGCGGTCGCGGCGAAGTCGCCGACCGGGCAGATCTCGCCCGCTGACGGCGATGCGTGCTTGATCTCGGCAAGGAGATGAATCCCCGCCGGCGGCTCGGCGCGAAACGCCGCCTCGAAGTCGCGAACCGCGCCGGCGGCTTCCGCGCGGCGCCGGACCTCGGCGAGTGTAGTGCGGGCGGCCTCGCGCTCCACTTCGATGCGTTTGTCGGAGACTATCCGGTCGAGAATAGATTGGCCGTGGTTGTCGTTCATACTCATGGAAAGATACCAGATCGCGGGCGAACGGTCAAGGGCTTTTTCCGTGTCGGACGTGCAAGGAGGTCACAATGCACCAGTTCAGCGTCAAAACGCGCTCGCAGGTCGAGTTGGTCGACATAACGAACGAGGTCCGATCCGTTGTCGCACAGGGCTACGTAAAGGATGGCTTCTGCCACGTATTCGTTCCCCACACCACGGCGGGAATAACGATCAACGAGAACGCTGATCCGTCGGTGGTGCGCGACATAATCAAAGAGCTCGATAAGGTGATTCCCCTCAGCGACAACTACTCGCACGCCGAGGGGAATTCCGCCGCGCACATAAAGGCCGGCCTGATGGGCTCCAGCGTAATGGTGCCGGTGGAAGGCGGGCGGCTTGTGCTCGGCACGTGGCAGGGAATTTATTTTTGCGAGTTCGACGGACCCCGCACGCGCAAGGTCCTGGTGACACCGCTTTCGCATGGATGATTTGAGGTATGAAGAAGGGACCGAGAATATCGGAAGAACATCCGGGGGCGCTGCACCCCATCATCACGGGGGATCGGATCGCAGAGCGTGTTGCGGAGCTTGCGACCCGCATTCGCAGCGACTATGAGGGCAAGGACTTCACCATCGTGGCCGTGATGAAGGGGGCGATCTTTTTTCTCGTCGACCTCCTGCGGCGCATCGACCTGCCGGCCCGCCTCGACGTGGTGCACGTTTCGAGCTACGCCGGCGCGGAGAGCAGCGGGGCCGTAGAGGTCCTCAGCGGGATAACACTGGATATTCGTAATCGCGACGTGTTGATAGTCGATGATATACTCGACACCGGCTTGACCCTGCGCCGCGTCATCGATGAGGTGAATGATCGCAATCCTCGCTCGCTCAAGACCTGTGTGCTGCTCAGCAAAAGGAGGCGGCGCGAGGTGGAAATACAGCCCGATTACTGCGGCTTCGAGATCGCCGACCGATACGTTGTCGGATACGGCCTCGATCATAACGACCGTTACCGCCACCTGCCGTACGTCGCGGCGGCGGAGTAGCACGAGCGAGGACAAAACCGATGCCGGACGCTCCGAAAAAGATCGCCGACGAAGCCCGAGCGCTGCGGAAGGAACTGCTGCGGCACAGCTACCTGTACTATGTCATAGACAGCCCCGAGATCCCCGACGCCGAGTACGACAGGATGATGCGACGGCTGGAGGAGATCGAGGGGCAATACCCCGGTCTCATTACGCCGGACTCTCCCACGCAGCGCGTGGGCGCCGCACCCGCCGAGGAATTCGAAGCTGTCCCCCACCGAATGCCCATGCTCAGCCTCAATAACGCAATGAACGAAGCAGAAATGCGCGAGTGGAACCGGCAGGTGCTCTCGGGCCTCGGGATCGATGGCGGCAAGGAGGCCGCTCCGCCGGGCCCGCAGGTGGAATTCGTGGCCGAGCCCAAACTCGACGGCCTCGCCATCGAACTGGTCTACGAAGACGGCTTGCTCGCCACGGGCGCCACCCGCGGCGACGGCTTCACCGGCGAGGACGTCACCCAAAACATCAAGACGATCCGATGTATCCCGCTGAAGCTGATGGGCGACCACCCGCGCCTGCTCGAGGTCCGTGGGGAGGTCTACTTCCCGCTGGAAGACTTCAATGAAATGAACCGAAAGCGAAAGGCGGAGAACAAGGAGCCTTTCGCCAATCCCCGCAACGCCGCCGCCGGGTCGCTCCGCCAGCTCGACCCCAAAGTCACGACCGAGCGGCCGCTGCAATTTCTCGCCCACGGCTTCGGCACCATCGAAGGCGGCGCCTTTCAGAAGTACTCCGAGGTCCTCAAATACATAAACCAACTCGGCCTGCCCACTATCACTCCCGAGCGCATCTGCGACGGACTCGACGAAGTGATTGCATATTACGAGGAGTTGCTCCCCAAGCGCGACGACATGTCCTTCGAAATGGACGGCGTGGTCGTGAAAGTCAACGACCTCAGCCGGCAGGAAGCCCTCGGCGCGCGGTCACGCAGCCCGCGCTTCGCCATCGCATGGAAATTCCCCCCCCGCCAGGAGCAGACCCTCCTGAAGAAGATTGTCGTGCAGGTCGGCCGCACGGGCGCCCTCACCCCGGTCGCACACTTGCGAAAGGTGAACATCGGCGGCGTGACGGTCGAGCGGGCAACGCTGCACAATCAGGACGAGATCGACCGGCTCGACGTGCGCGAGGGCGACACGGTGATCGTTCAGCGCGCCGGCGACGTGATCCCGGAGGTCGTTCAGATCGTCCCCGACGCCGGGCACGGCGAGCGGTCGAAATTCGCGCTCCCCGACAGGTGCCCCGTCTGCGGGTCGCCCGTCGCGCGGCCCGAGGGCGAGGTGGTCGCACGATGCACCGGCATTGCGTGTCCCGCGCAGCTTGAGGGCTGGATCAAACACTTCACGTCGCGGACAGCCATGGACATCGAGGGTGTGGGTGATAAGCTCGTTAAGCAGCTAGTTGATCGCGGCCTCGTTAAGGATCCGGCCGACCTGTATCGGCTCACGCAGGATCAGCTTGCGGCGCTCGAGCGTATGGCGGAGAAATCGGCCGGCAACATCATCGCCGCCATCGATGAATCGAAGAAGAGGCCGCTCGAGCGCATCGTTTTCGCGCTGGGCATCCGGCAGGTCGGCGAGCACGTGGCCCAGGTGCTGGCATCGCACTTCGGCAGCATCGACGCGATCATGGACGCCGCCGAAGACGACCTCGCGCAGGTCCATGAGATCGGGCCGGTGATCGCGAAGTCGGTGAGAGAATATTTTTCACGCGACGACATCCGAAAGCTGATCGTCGGCCTCCGCGAGCTTGGCGTGGAGTTCCCGAGGTGTGAAGCGCCCGGTGGACCCCTGCCGTTCGACGGCCAAACGTTCGTCTTCACCGGCACGTTGAGTATCCCCCGAAACGAAGCGGAGCGGATCGTGACGGGCCTCGGCGGCCGCGCCGGCGGCAGCGTGAGCGCGAAAACCGACTACGTCGTGGCGGGAGCGGGGGCGGGTTCGAAACTCGATAAAGCTAGGAGCCTCGGCGTGAAGGTCATCGACGAAGAAGCGTTCAGGAAGATGGTGGACGACGCGCGAATATGAATGCCGCGTCGACCTGGACGATCTACGGGGAATGATGATGGTGGGCCCTGCTGGGATCGAACCAGCGACCAATGGATTATGAGTCCACTGCTCTGACCGCTGAGCTAAGGGCCCTTGGTCTGGTGTAATTGTAATCGGATCGGGGGCAGGATTCAATTCTTTTTTCCGGCGGGCGATCCGGGGGATGCGATAAGGAATCTTGGTTCAAGCCTTTATCTGGTCGCCTGTACTGGGGTAAACCTTGCTGAGCAGAGGCTTTCCCCCAGACCTCCTTCCAAAGACTTCTCGCAGGCGTGCCGGCGGCCGGCACGGTTGCTGTAACAGCCCAAAAGCTTCTGAAGGGGGGGCGTGGGGGAAAACTCTTTTGAAAGAGTTTCCCTCCCACCATCGTTGCTTGAAAAGGTTTCAGGCAGCCGCTGTGACGCCGCGTACGCACAATGGCGCGAAATTAAGGCGTCCGCGCCGTTGTAGGGTCAGGGCTTGTCCGCCGGCGCGAGGATGTTCTTCTTTATCATCTCATAATACGGTGTGCGGTCGGTCTTCTTCGCGATGGCTTTGTCGACCAATTCTATCGCCTTATCCTTGTTTCCGGTCTTGAAGTGAAGCTGTGCGGCGGTGGCCAGGCAAGGGGCGCTCTCGGGGTCGATTTCGAGAGCCTTCGTAACGACTTCGATTCCTTCTTTGAGGTTGACGTCGTTTCGCAGGTAAAACTGCGCCAGCCTGTTGTAACTTGAAGGGTCTTCAGGTTTCTTTCGGATGAGCTCTTTGCAGGCGTCGATTTCGTGCTGGAATTCTTTCATCGCTTCGTCGTGCTTTCCCTCCGCCTTCAGCAGCTTGCCCAACCCTTCGTGTGCGTGCGTGTGTTGCGGGTCCAATTCGACGGTTTTTTGGAAAGCCTTGCGCGCCAGGTCGCTCTTTTCTACCTGTGTGTAAGCCACGCCAAGGTAGTAATGTGCGGTGGTGCTCTCCGGCGCGACACCGACGGCGGCCTCGTAGTATTGCACCATCTTATCGGTGTCGCCGGTGATAAGGTAGCAGTTTCCCAGCGAGTAGTAGGGATCCGGGTTCTTCGGATCAGCTTTTATTGCGGCGTCGAAGAAAGGGATCGCTTCTTTGAATCTACCCTTGATATAGAGTTCCGTGGCGGCGGCGAGATAGTCGCCCGGTGCCTGCAGCTCAACGGGGGGCTGTTTTTGAGGCCGTGGGTGAAGCTGTGGCTGCGGCTGTGTTTGTGGCTGTGGCCGTGGCTGAGGCGTTGGCTGTGGCTGGTGACCTTTTCTGAGTTGCTCGGCCTTGCGGTTGGCTTCCGTGGCCTTTTCTTTTTGGCCCAGCATGCTATAGGCGGCGGCCAGATATTGTAGGATGCCCGGGTCGTTGGGAGCTTGCCGGTGGGCAGCTTCGAAGTATTGGGCGGCAGTAGCGTATTCCTTTTTCTGGTACTGATCGAAGCCGAGCTTGAAGTGCTGATTCACGGCGCCGCCCGCGGCGGGGGGCTGGGGCCGGTGAGGCTGGGGCTGCTGCACCGGAGTTTCGCCGAGCACAAACTCCGATTTCATGAAGTTTGTGTTTATCGACGTACTCAGCAGCGACTCATAAAGGGGGGAGTCGGTAGGGTCCGTAACTTGGTCGCCGCCGAAAAGGAATGTCTTGATCGCAAACACGGCGACGGCGGCCACAAACACACCGTACACTATCGTCTTCGCTGTTTTCATCAGATTGTCTTCCTATCTCACTCGCCGGCAGCAGAACGTAACGCCCACGTCCATCTAAGTTAGTGTCATCCATGTTATGAATGTTTCCACGGTTTCCATTATTGCGCGTTCCGAGGGCCGGAAGCAAGTATTTTCGCCGCGAGAACATCGTAATCTGCGCATAAACGGAAAGAAGATTCACCGCAAAGACGCAAAGCGCGCAGAGAAGAATTGAAAGTATAGAGGGACAATGGGACCGTAGGATAATGCGTCAATGGGGCAATGATCCTATAGTCCCGTGGCCCCATTTTTTTTGCCCCCTCTGCGCCTTTGCGCTCAATCCGTCTTGCAGCTCGGACTCCGCGACTGCACGACTCCGCGACTGAGCGACTGAGTAAACACACGCCTACTGCGAGTGGCAAGAACCCGGCCGGGGAACTTCGGCCTGCGAGAGTTGTTGAAGATAATGTGCTTGCGTGGGGCCCACCGCTTCCGCGGTCACAGGAGAGAGAAATGCCCGGAAAAGCTTTCGCGCTTCCTATCGTTGCAGTTGTGCTCCTTTGCGGCTGCGCCCCCAGAGAGGATATCTATTTTCGCCCGATCGGCGACGATGTCCTTTATTGGTATACGTATTATCCGGAACTTTCAGTTCAGGTGCCGCGGGGCGGGGGTTCGCCGCCCGGTTCATCCCCAAAGGCCGGCGCCAGGGTGGCCGCACGCGGAATCATCGAAAACCGGAAAGATGCCGCCGCTCTAGTCGTGAACGTGAGGGTGGTGGTTGATAATCCGACCGACCGCTCTATTGAATTGCGGCGGTCGGAGCAGTACATTGCCGATATTGACGGCGGTGCGCACCCCGCGACGCGGATGACGGCCAACTTTGCCGAGGCCGAGATCGCGGTGATCGGGCCGGGCCGCAAGCAAATAGTGCGGATGCAATTCAGGCCCGGCGCCCAGCCGCCTTTCGAGGGGCGGCTGTCATTTGCCTACCGGTTCCGTTACAGGATGTATGACCGGGCCTGGCCCGAAGATGTAGAATTCGTGCAGGTAATGCCCGGTGAGGTCGTTCCTCCGCCGATCTGGATGGGCGTGATTATCCTGCGATTCTAACGCAGAAGGCCCGGCGTATGCATCTCCCGCTTCATCGGATTTTCCCGCACCTTGCAGAAAGGCCCTTGAAGACCGTTCGGCCGTTTCTATTGTTTCTATTTGCAGTACATGGTATTTCAGCACCGGTGATCCGACCGGCATTGCGATCCGGTTTTGTGGATCGCCGTAGTTCAGACATTAGGGAGAATGGAAGATGAGGACAGTTTTAGGATTTGCTCTTGCTATGACTGTGGGGCTTGCAATTCTTACGGGGTGCCGGGAGAAGGAACCCGATACCCGAAGTGACCTTCCATCCGTCAAGGAGGAGATGGAATCAAAAGTGCGCACCCCACAGGAAATACTTGATGAGTATATGGCCAAAGTGAACGCCGACCATCAGTTGAAAGAATGCGATATCAAGTCGTCGATGAGGGAAGACGGCAAAATGACGCTGACCGGGCGGGTACATAATAAGGAAATGAAAAACAAGTCCGAGCAGCTTGCCAAGACAGTCACGGGCGTGATGTCAATTGACAACGAGCTCGAAATAACCGGCGAGGAGATGCCGACCATGAAGCTTTCGGATAGGGCCCTTCGCAGAGAGTTCGAGAAGAAACTCGACGCCGACAGCCAGTTGAAGGAGTTCCCGATGTCCGTGACCGTCGACGACCGTAAAGCCACAGTGGAAGGCTATGTAGATACACGCGACCACCGCAGCAAGGTAATGGCGCTGGGCGATACCGTTGCCGGCCTCACCGAGATCGACGACAAACTCAGGCTGTCGCACGAACTCAAAGACGAGTTCATGGCGAAAGTCGAGGCCGATAACCAATTGAAAGATTACCGCATCGAAGCCTGGATGGTGAAAGGCAATATCCTCAACATGGCCGGCCTGGTTCCCAACAAGGAATACCGAAGAAAGGCCGAAGCACTGGCCAAGACAGTGGGAGGCGTGAAAAGAATCGAGAACCGCATCGAGGTATCGGGCGTTGAATTCCCGCCTGAAAAGGCACTTTCCGACATGCAACTCGAGGCCGAACTCGAGAAGAAAATGGCCGCCGACAGCGAACTGAAGCAATACGACATATCGGTTGAGGTCGAACGCGGAAAGGCCGTGCTCAAGGGCACCGTGCCGGACCACAAAGACAAGAAGAAGGCCGGCAAGCTCGCCGAAACCGTGAAAGGAATCTCGAAAATCGACAACCGGATCGAGCGCGAGAAGGAAAAGGAAGTCGCAATCGACAGGATATGGCCGCGGGCATCCGCCAAGTATATAAACGATCTGCTCTGAAGAGGAGCGTGGGACAATGGGGAAATGGGACCATAGGACAATAGGACCATAGGACAATTGGGCAGCGGCAGGCCACCATGGTGCTGCGTCCTCAGAATACAAATGCCACACCACTATTGACTTCGGCTGATGCTCGGGGGCGGCGGCCGAAAAAGGACGCCAAGCGTCGCACCCAACTTCCGGCCCTGCCGCGGCCTTTGGCTCTTAATGTTGTTATTGGTCACTGGACGTTGCTGATCAAGCACTGGCTCTCGCTCCTATTGTCCCATGGTCTGATGGTCCTATTGTCCCATGGTCTCATGGTCCTATTGTCCCATGGTCTCATGGTCCTATTGTCCCATGGTCTGATGGTCCTATTGTCCCATGGTCCGATGGTCCTATTGTCCCATGGTC
>Ga0180432_10007878_pt1 | contig 13437 bp, 11 predicted proteins | sample SS_ome_10_FD_132414 | JGI IMG/M metagenome (GOLD analysis project Ga0180432, IMG submission 132414) | Hypersaline lake sediment archaeal communities from the Salton Sea, California, USA - SS_1_MS_2 metaG | ecosystem: Environmental > Aquatic > Non-marine Saline and Alkaline > Hypersaline >...
GCTGGCCAGCAGGCCGTAATCCGGCTCCCCGTAGACGCTCAGCAACACCACGTAGAACAGCGTGGCCGCCAGCATGATCGCGTAGAAGATGAACGCGCCGAGGAACTTGCCCACCACCACCTCGGCGTCGCTGATGGGGGCGGTCATGAGCGTCTCGATCGTGCCGCTGCGGTACTCCTCGCTGATCAGCCGCATGGTCAGGATCGGCACGGCGATGCACAGCAGCGGCGGCAGCCAGTTGAACGTGTCGCGGAGCGAGGCCTCGCTGCCCGGGGTGAAATTGTCCGTCAAGAAGACGAACAGCAACCCCACCATGAACGTGAAGGCGAACAACACGACGTAGGCAATCGGGGAGAAGAAGAACGCGCCCAACTCCCGTTGCGTTATGGCCAATACGTTTCGCACGTCGATGCCTCCTGATAGCCAACCGCGTCCAGCTAGGTCGAAGCGTGCCCTTCGCGCTCGATATTCTGTTGCGCGGTGATCTGGACGAAGAAGTCCTCGAGGCTGGCGACCTCGCGACGGATCTCGCGGAGCGCCCAACCGTTCTTGCTGGCGATCTTGAAGATGTCCTCGCGGACGTCTTGTCCAGGCTGGGCCTCGATGACCAGCCGGTTCCACCCGTCGACCAGGGTGGTCTGGACCTTGCCCACGCCGTTGATGCCGGTGACGGCGGTCTTGACGGCCTCGGCGGGCCCGCGGACCTCGGCGATCAGCCGGCTGCTGCCGGTGATCCGCTCCTTGAGTTCGCTGGGCGACCCGCTGGCGACGATGCGGCCCGCGGCGATGATGATGGTCCGCTCGCAGGTGGCCTCCACCTCCGGAAGGATGTGCGAGCTGAGGATCACCGTGTGGTCCTTGGCCAGCTCCCTGATCAGGTTTCGCGTCTCGCGGATTTGGGCGGGGTCCAGGCCCATCGTGGGTTCGTCGAGGACGAGCACCTTTGGATCGTGCATGAGGGCCTCGGCCAGCCCGACCCGTTGCTTCATGCCGCGGCTGAGCTGCCCGATGGGCCGCGTGATGAAGTCGGCCACCCGGCAGCGGCGGGCGACCCGCTCGACTGCGGCGGGTCGATCCGTCGAGGCGATGCCCCGCAGCTTCGCCCGGAAACTCAGGTACTCGCTCGCCCGCATCTCCGGATAGAGCGGCGCCGACTCGGGCAAGTACCCGACCTGCTCGCGGACCGCCATGGACTCAGAGAACACGTCGAAGCCCGCCACCGAGGCCGATCCACTGCTGGCCGGCATGAAACACGTCAGGATCCGCAGCGTCGTCGTCTTGCCGGCCCCGTTGGGACCCAGGAAGCCGACGATCTCCCCTTCGCGTATGCGAAACGAGATGTTGTCAACGGCCCTGACAGGCCCGTACCACTTGCTTAGATTCCTCACTTGAATCATGGAAAACGCCCCATCTGTGTTATCTGGCTTGGGGTCTACTACCGTCCTGGTCGATGTTTCCGTTCGACATCGTATCTCGTTGGCCGAACCCTATCCCCACATAGCCTACCTGAGGGGCCGGCAACGGAGCCCCTACCCATCCACCAGGTCTCCCTTGCTGCGAAAGACCACTTTTTTTAACGATGGGGTTTGGCCCTGTCAAGGTCTGGCGGGGGTCATTTTTTTTTGACGCGGCCAGCGAAATCGGTATCTGCCTGAGTTTGGGGTTGAACATTACTGGGTAAGGACGATAATAACACCTTCGCTTCGAGACGGTGTGCCCCGCTGAGGTCTGGCTCCTGATCGTGGAGGAGACGGGCAACGGGCACGCGAGCCGGCCGCAGTGGTTTCGGGTTTGGCGCGGTCAACACGGTCGGCATGGATCGGGCTTCACGGTGACAATCCTCAACATGGATAGCGCCGCCCGCCGAGGGACGCGCGACTTCGTGTAGGTGTTCCCACATGTCCTGTCCCCAGGTCAGCGTGCTTGTTCCGACCCACAACCGCGCGTCGCTCATCGGTCATACACTGGACAGCGTCGCCCGACAGACCTTTCGTGACTACGAGGTGATCATCATCGACGACGGCAGCACCGACGGGACCGGGGAGGTGGTCCGCCAGCGTCCCGAGCCCCTCCGGTACCTCTGGCAGGAGCAGCGGGGGGTGGCGGCGGCCCGTAACCATGCGCTGGCCGAGGCCAGGGGCTCGCTGGTGGCCTTCCTCGATTCCGACGACCTCTGGCTGCCCGAGTTCCTCGACGAGAGCACCGCTGCTCTCCGCGCTCGACCCGACGCCACCCTCGGCTACACCGACTCGCGGACCATCGACGGACAGGGACGGATTCTGCCTGGGCACCGGAAGCCGCAGCATGGCGGCCTGGTCGTCGCGCCCCTGTTCGCCAGCATCTTCATTCACACCTCGTGCGTGGTCGCTCGACGGGACGTGATCCGTCAGGCTGGAGGCTTCGACGAAGGCTTGGAGGCCAACGAGGACTATGACTTATGGCTGCGACTGAGCCTCCACCACCCCTTCGTCAGCCTGTCCAAGCCCCTGTGCTATCGGCGGAGCCACCGCGGCAGTCTCAGCCGAAACGGGAGCGTCCGCAACCTGATTCGCAAGGCCCGGCTCCTCGAGGAGTTCTACGACAAGCACGGCGACGGCATCATTCCACCGGGCCTGGCCCACCGACGCCTTGCCAAGACCTACTACACCGCGGGTAAGGCCATCGCCCGTCGTCGGGACTACACCCAATCGGCGGATCTGCTCGGGCGGAGCATCGCCCACGCCCCCTCGGCCAAGGCCTGGCCCTGGTACGTGCTGAGCCTCGCCCTTCGCGGAACGCCCGTCGACCGCGGCCGAGGGAACGGTGAACTCCTCGAAGAACTGTCGTCCTGAGAAACGTCCCCAAGAGCGAGCCGGTCCGCACCGAGCGTTGGAGGGACATCCGCCGCTTCGAGCGGGACCTCGTGTACGAAGCGCGCTACGACCTAACCAACGACCCCCATGAAGAGAAGAACCTGGCGACCCGAAACGAGCACCAGGCCATTCTCGAATCGCTGCGAAAAGGCTGCGACGAGCTGCGCGACCGGGCCAAGGGCCATCAATAGAACACGGTCATGATCAAGTGCGGCTCGGCGTGCTTGCCCTCGACCACGCCGACGGAACTGGTCGCGAACTTGATCTCGATCGTGGGATCCCCGTCGATCCACTCGTTGACCTGGCTGTTGAGATAGCTCAGCGACGCGTCGTTGAGCTTGGCGTGGAACGTCCGGCACCGCGTTGCGCCGTTGCCGGTCTGGATCACGTCTCGCTTCAGCTTGGACGTGTCGTGCCCGCCCTGGATCGAAGAGACGCCCGCGCCGCTGAAACCCCTGATCTTGGACATCCCGTCCTCCTGAGGGGCCTCTTCCTCGGGCTCCAGGGCGATCGGGATGTCGGTGATATCCTTCTCCGACTTGGGCTTCTCGGGCGGGGCAATGGCCAGGTCATCTTCCATGGTCAGGTCGATCGGCACGTCGGCCTCGTCCCCGCCGCCGCTCATCTCGTCGACGTCAGCGGCGCTGAACCATGCTGCGTCGCCGTCCTCCACCATGTTGAGCTGGCCGTCCTTTGCCAGCGCACGTAGCTCCTGTTCGCTCTTTCCAAGACGCTGCTTGGCGTCCTCAACGGAGTAAAACCCCACGGACATGATCGTCGCTCCCGGCGCTATCGCGCCCATTCCATCCTGACATGATTCCCCCCAACGTGCTGATTCCATTGTATAGGGACAAGGCGGCTGGATCAACGCAATCCAGTGGGGTAGCACGGCCAAGGTGCGCCGATCTCGTCGGCTCCGCTTGACCGCCCCACCCGGTCGTACCCCCTGCTAATAGAACAAGTGGCTGCTCGTCCGACGACGGTTGGGGTGCTGCGGCACTTCAGACGATCTCGACGCCGGGGTCACCCTGGCGGACCTGCCCGACCGTCCAGGCCCGCTCGCCGGCTGCCGACATTCGCGAGATCAGCCCGCCCACTTCCTCGGGCGGCAGCGCGATGAGCAGCCCGCCGGATGTCTCGGGCGTGTACAGGACCAGCGCCATCTTCTCGGACACGGATCGCGTGAAGGTGACGTGCTCGCCGTACGCCTCGGCGTTTCGATGCGAACCGGCCGCGAAGGGTCCCTTGTCGGCGTACCCGATTGCGCCGGGCAGCCAGGGCAGATCGTCCATCCGCACCCGGAGCCGAACACCGCTCTGCTCGGCGATCTCCCAGGCATGGCCGAGCAGGCTGAACCCCGTTACGTCGCTGCACGCGTGGAATTCGCCGGCCTGCATGGCCCCGGCCGCCACCTTGTTCAACCGCACCATCGAGGCGGTGACGGCCTGGACGTGGTCGGGCTCGGCCGTCTCGAGCTTGATCGCCGTCGTGACCATGCCCGACCCGAGCGGTTTGGTCAGGACGAGCGCGTCGCCCGGTCGGGCGCCGGCCTTGGTGGCGATCCGATCGGGCCGGACCGTCCCGACGACGGCCAGACCGTACTTGGGCTCGGCATCGTCGATGGTGTGCCCGCCGGCCAGCACACCGCCGGCGGCCCGAACGCGGTCGGCCCCGCCGCGGAAGATCTCGCGAACCACCTCGTCGGGCAGGTCGGGCGGAAAGGCCGCGATGTTGACCGCCACCAACACCTCGCCGCCCATGGCATACACGTCGCTCATGCTGTTTGCAGCCGCCACCGCCCCGTAGCTGTACGCGTCGTCAACGATCGGCGGGAAGAAGTCCGTCGTCACGACGAGCGCGCGCTCGGCGTCCATCCGGTAGACGGCGGCGTCATCGCCGGTCTGCAGCCCCACCAGGAGCGCCGGGCACTCGGCCGGGGTGAACATCTGGGCGAGATCGCGCGTCACGCGCGCCAAGGCCAGCGGCGGCCTCTTGCTCGCTCACCCACCCGCCTGCGTCAACCGCGTCAGTCGTATCGCGGCGCTCGCCGGCGGTGCCTTGTCGCAATCATCATGAACCACGTCACAGCTCCTGAGCGACCGCTCCCTCACGGTCGCGCCTCGGATCGGGCCGGTGCCCCTTGATCCGCGCAAAACAGATGGCGGAAAGGGTAGGAATCGAACCCACCACGGACGGTCTTATCCGCCCGCAACTGGTTTTGAAGACCAGTGGGAACACCAGTTCCCGTCCTTTCCGCCCACCCGGTCGTCGGTCGTGGCGTGTCCGGCGGTCCCGACGCCTTCAACCCGGCCGGACAACCCATACTGATGGTACGCATGGAACCGGATGTCATCAACCCACCCCGGCGCGCCCCGGGCATCCGCGGGGCCAGCGCCCCGACGCGATCATGCGGATCACCGTATCTGTCAGCGGGCGCCTCGGCCGTCTTGACCGTGTGGTCGGCTTCTTCCAAGATACACTCGCTCGATCCGTGGACATGGACATCCGAAGCGACGTGCAGGACGGGCAGGGGGGATTCGTTGGATGTACGCGGACAGCAAGACCCAGCCGTGTCGCTTCGCGGCGCGAAGCCCGCGGTGGTGCGCAGGTAAGGAGAAGACCAGATGCCCAAGAAGCAGCCCCACACCCCCGAGGCGTGGAAGGACTACAAGGGCCCGTACTCGATCGCCCTGACGGCTGGCGACCTGATCATCGTTTCGGGCCAGGGCCCGCTCGATCCGGACGGCATGAAGATCGTCGGGTCGGACATCACGGAGCAGGCCCGCGTGACGCTCGACAACGTCAAGAACGCCCTGGCCGCCGCGGGCGCGACGATGGACGACTGCGTCAAGATCGGCGTGTTCCTCGACGACATCAAGGACTTCGACGCCTTCAACGCGGTCTACCGCACCTATTTCAAGGACCCGCTGCCCTGCCGCACCTGCGTCGAATGCAACCTGTGGGGCGGCATCCTGGTCGAGGTCGACGCCTGGGCGGTCCGCGGCGCGAGCGGGTAGACGCGCTTCCGCAGCCGACGGCACACGCGCGATGTAAATCTCGCCGAGGGCCCTGCCGGGGCGCTTTCAGGAACGGGGCCGAATGGTCTGGGGAGCCGAACTTGCCGACCACCTCTGGGCCCTGCTGATGGTCTGGGTGGCGGCGTGCGTCCCGGGATACGTGTTGTCGCGGATGCTTCCCGGGCCGCTTCGGTGCCGGGATACGCTCGCGACCTGGCCCTTGTTGGGTGGGGCCTATTGGGCGGCGGCGTTGTATCTGCTGTCGTTTCGTTGGGGGCTGGTCGTGGCGGCGGCGCTGGCGCTCGCCGCGGCGATCGCGCTGGCATATCGAAGCCGCCGGGCAGCCCATCGTGTTGAGATCGCGCCGAAGCCGTTGACCGTGTTTGCTCGGTACGGTCGGCGACGTGTGACGGCATCGGTCATTTTGCTGGTCGGGTGCGCCCCCTACCTGACGCCGGTGTTCGCCAAACACGTCCCGGACGGCATGGACGCCTCGCGATATGCGCTCAATGCCCGGCTGATCGCGGCCGAGGCGGGCCTGCCGGACTCGCTGGCCCCGTTCGCGCCGGGGGTTCCCTTCGGGGCGATGAACCACGGTGTGCCGGCCCTGGCGGCCGTGGCGGTTTTGTGCGGTGCATCCCCTGCGGCTGCGGTACTGGCGGCGGTTCCCCTGACGTTCGCGGCGCTGGTCCTGAGCCTGTATCTGTTGGTTCGACTGGTCACGCCGCGCGTCCCGGCCGCGGTGACGGCCGTCGCTGTCGCGTGGTTCGCTCACCAGGCGCAGCGAACGCTTTCATGGGGCGGGTTCCCGTGTGTCCTTACGTTGGCCGTCGGCTTCTTGAGCGCTCGGTTGCTCGTGGACGTCCTGCGCGGCAAGCGGGGGCCGGGATGGATCCCGTTGGGACTGTGCGCGGGGGCGCAACCCATACTCCACGGGTGCATGGCGGCGGGTTGGTTATACATCGGCGTGCCGGTGGCGACCGTTGTGGGGCTGATCGTCTCGCGGCATCGTCGGCGAGGGCTCGCGGGCGCGGGCCTGGCGGCGTTGCTGGCGGCCGGCATCGTGCTCGCGTACCTGGTCGTCGCCCGCCCGCGCTTCGACGGAGGTACGGGCGCGTGGATTGACGCCACCGAGATGCAGGACGCCTACGCCGGGAAGGGGCTGCAACTGCTGCTGACCGTGCCGGCCTACCTCGGCGATGCGATGGGGAAGTTTCTGACCGTCGTGTTCATCGTGGCGGTGGGTGTGCTTGCCGTCCGTCGTCGGTGGTCGGCGTTGATGGTGGTCGTTTCCGTCTTGCTAGCCAATGGGCTGGTTCTGATGAACGCCAAGTACGGTCTGCTGCCGGGCAGCTTGTTGTTGTATCCGGTGCGGGTCCGCGAGTTCGCGCTGGGGGCGGCCGCGCTGGGGGTGGGGCTGGCGTGGCGACGTCTGCCACCGGCCGTCACGGTTCGACGGCCGCGCCCCGTGATCGTCGCATCGGTATTGTTCGTGTTGGCGTTGTCACAGCACTACCGGTACTTCCAGCGGACGGCGTGCCGACCGGTCATCAGCGAGGAGGCCTGGCAGGCGCTGCAATGGTCGGCACGACACCTGAGCCCCGCGGACGATTTCGTCGCCACGCTCTACGGGACGGCCGGCGCGTACCTGCCGGCCGTGGCCGGTGTGGGCGTCACGGCGTGGCACGCGCATTTCGATCAGACGTCGGCCGCACACGACATGGCCAGGACCCGCCCCGTCACGCACGTCCTGGACATCGAACGCCAGGCCATTCGGTCGGGTATCGGGAAGGGGCGCTACGACAGGGAGTCGGACCGGCTTGACCGGCTGGTTCGGGACCGAGCGGGCAAGATCGTCTTCGCCAGCGGGCCCGTACGGATTTATCAGTTGACCCCGCCGCCCGGGTGACGCGGGCCGACCGGGGGGGTGGTCATCCAGCCCACTCCCAGTTGGCGAAGGCGCGGGCGTACAGGCATTGCAGGGCCACCAGCAGGGCGAAGAGGGCGTACAGGGCGAGTGGGCGTCGTTGCCACAGCTTCCACCTTGCCAGCAGCAGGAAACACGGCAGGGCCGCCGTCTGGTACCGGGCGATGGAGACCAGATAGCCCCCACCCGCGGGATCCGGCAAATACGCCATCACGAAGATCCCGACGGGGAGCAAGAACAGAACGCGCGGAATCTCGCCGGGTCGGATCAGGCCCTTGATGCCCAGCGCAAGGATCAACGTGCCGAGAAGCGCGTTGTAGTTTCCCATCTCGGCGAGCAAACCGAATTGCCCGCGGACGAGGTACTTGATCGGCCGCGCGGACCGTTCCAACACCGGCTGCAACAACAGCGTCTTGACCAGCGGGTGCTCGACGTCCTTCTTGCGCCAGTATTCCTGGACCGCGAAGGACGCGTCCCGCCGGCCGTATCGATGCCACAGATACGCTTGATACGCGACGAAGCCGCTGACCGGCACGCCCCCCACCGCCAAGAGATGCATCACACGACGGGTCCAAGCACGAGGCCCGGGGCGAGAGCGGGTGTGGGCCCGGGCATGCAGGTAGGTCCAGACGAGGATGACGGCCGCCAACGCCAGTCCGGTGGGTCGCGTGGCCGTCGCCACTGCGCTGACGCATGCTGCTGGCAGGGGCCGTCCGCGCGCCAGCAGCCACAGGGCCGTCGCGACCTCCAAGAAGAACAGCCCTTCGGTGTAGCCGGCCGACAAGAACATCGCGGCCGGATAGGCCGACGCCAACATGACGCACCAGAACCCCGTGCGGCGGTCGGTGAGACGGCGGGCCCAGGCGTAGACGAAACCGGCCCCGATCAGGGCGGCCAGGTTGGACACCGCCACGAGGGCCACGTCGCGTTGGACCACCAGAGCGAGCGGGCGGGCCAACAGCGGGTAGACCGGAAAGAACTCGACCGTCGGTGGGACCGGCGGGCCGGGGGGATACCCGTCGCGGAGGATGCATCGATAGAAGGCGCTGTCCCACCTTACCAACGGCACCTCGGACCACCACCGCCCGGGCCCCAGCTCCGCCGGATCGGGGACCGTGAACCACGCCGTCAGCCAGATGGCAGCGCGGATACACAGGAACCCGATCAGCGCCCAGCATAGGCCAGGGTGACGCATACCATGCCAGAATGTGTTGGCAATCTGCATCCTGGCGGCTCGGCTGAGGAGACCTCGACCTGTACCCGGCCTCATCTTATGTTCGTCAGGCCCGGTGGGCCACGACCTGTCAGAAAAAGGATCGTGACAGGCTGGGTGAAGCGCAGCCCATGCCACCGAGGCAACGAACCGCTTCCGGGAGTTTCTGTTGCTCGGCGGGTTGGGATCGGCGAGAATGACCGCGGTTCGCACCTCGGAGCCCCACATCATGGTTCCTTCAGACGCCCCCAACGTCGTGGTGGTCGGCAGCATCAACATGGATTTGGTGGCCCGCACCGATCACGTTCCCGCGCCCGGCGAGACGGTGTTGGGCAGCGACTTCCAGACCATTCCCGGGGGCAAGGGCGCGAATCAGGCGGTCGCCGCCGCCCGGTTGGGTGCTCGATGTGCGATGGTGGGCCGCGTCGGTGACGACGCGTTCGGCCAGCGCCTGGTCGTCGGGCTCCAGGCCGACGGCATCGACACGTGTCACGTCGCCTCGACGCCCGAGACCGCCAGTGGGGTCGCGTTGATCGTGGTGGCCGGTTCGGGCGAGAACGCCATCTGCGTGGCCAGCGGGGCCAACTTCGCGGTCACGCCGGCCGACATCAACGCCGCCGAGGACGCCATCGCCGAGGCGGCGGTCTGCCTGTTGCAGTTGGAGCTGCCCGTCGCGACGGTCATCCACGCGATCCGAGTGTGTCGCCGGCACGCGGTCGAGACGATCCTCGATCCGGCGCCCGCGCCGGCTGGTCCGCCGGACGATCTGTTCCGCGTCGATGTCCTCTCGCCGAACGAGACCGAGGCCGAGACCCTGTTGGGCGTCGCGGGTGGATCGCTCGAACCCGAAGCGACCGCACAGGCGCTTGCCCAGCGCGGTGCGAACGACGTCGTCCTGAAACTCGGCGTGCGGGGGGCGGCCGTGCTGAGCGACGGGCGTTTCGAGCTGTTGGCGGGTCACCCGGTTGAGGCCGTCGACACGACCGCCGCGGGCGATGCGTTCACGGCTGGACTGGCGGTGGCCCGGGCCAGGGGCCTACCGCTCGTCGAAGCCGTCCAGTACGCCAACGCCGCCGGAGCCCTGGCCTGCACCCAGTTCGGCGCCCAGCCGTCCATGCCCACCGCAGGGCAGGTTGAGGCGATGAGGTAGACCGCCGCGCCGACGAGAAGTTAATGCTGGACCTCCGACATAAGGACCGATATAATATCTATCGTGAGGATTCTGTTACGGTGTGGCACGGCCGTGGGTGTCCTGTGAGACTGCGGCGGTGCCGGGTGATTCCTGCCCGTGCGGTTGGTCGTTTGTCATGCCACCCTCCCCCAAGGGAGTTCCGCATCGGTTCTGGATTGCAGCCTGGTGACGCACCTTGCCCACCGTGTCATGGAGAATCGGGTCCTACGAACGTGACCGAACAGCAAGCCAGACCTCCGTGGTGCCTGCATCGTGACGGATTGTCGGCGGGCCTGAGGGTGTTTGGGCAGTGGCCCAATAGTTGTTGTGTGTCTGAAAGTGTTTAATAGGAACAGTTATGACCGATCAAATCAAGGTGGTTTCTGAGAACCCAGAGAACGACGAGACAGCTTTGCTCGAGCCGGAGGCATTTGCCAAGCTTGGCCTGAGCCCGCGGGCGCTGGCGGCGGTCCAGCGCATTGGATTTACAGAACCGACGGAGATCCAGGAGAAGTTCATCCCGGCCGCGCTGACGGGACGCGATTGCGTCGGCCGGGCAAGGACCGGCACCGGGAAGACGGCCGGATTCCTGCTGCCGATCTTCGAGAGCGTCTTCAAAGGCGAGACCACCCGCGCGCTGGTGCTGGCACCGACGCGGGAGCTCGCGATGCAGATCACCGAGGAATCCCGAAAGATGACGGGAAGGCGCCCTCCCAGCGCCGTGGCCGTCTACGGCGGCGCGCCCATCAAACGGCAGATGGAACGCCTGGCCAAGGACCCGGAGATCGTCGTCGCCACCCCGGGACGGGTTCTCGACCACTACCGGCGCAAGACCGTCCACTTCAGCCGGTTCACCATCGCGGTGCTGGACGAGGTGGACCGGATGTTCGACATGGGCTTCCGTAAGGACATCCGCATGATACTGGGCAAGTGCACCAACCGCCGGCAGACGATGTTCCTGTCGGCCACGCTGCCGCCGGACATCATGCGTCTGGGGGACCGGTTCCTGCGCGACCCGATTCGCCTGTCGGCCGTCGACGATGCCAACCCGTCCGTCGAGACGCTGGACCAGCGCTACTTCTCGGTGGCGAAGGAACGGAAGCTCCCGTTGCTGATCGAGGTGCTGACGCGAGAGAAGCCCGAGCTGGCCCTGATCTTCACGCGGACCAAACACGGCGCGGATCGGCTGGGCAGCGCGCTTCGGAAGCGGAAGTTCAACGCGTTGCACATTCACGGCGATCTGCCCCAGCAGAAGCGCGATCGCGTGGTGGGCCAGTTCCGCGAGCGGAAGATCCAAATGCTCGTCGCCACCGACCTGATGGGTCGGGGGATCGACGTGCCCAACATCTCGCACGTGATCAACTACGACATTCCCGAAAACCCCGAGGACTACCTGCACCGCGTCGGCCGATCGAGCCGCATGAACGCCCCCGGCATGGCCATCACGTTCGTCACGCCGGAACAGGGCAACGAGATCACCGGCATCGAGATGCTGTGCAACCGGCTGCTCCACAAGGACGAGATCGCCGGTTTCGACAACGGCGTCCGTCCTCGCAAGGGCGGTCGGCAGAAGGTGACCGCCGCCTGACGCGCCGCGGTGGCGTGCAGGCGTGGGTCCGACCGACAGCCTGGGGCCGTGTCTGGTCGGACCGTCTTGCGCGCGAGCGGGTGCCATGGGCAAGGGCCAATCCGCAAGGATTGGGCCTTGCCCGTGCGACGGCCTGAACCGGCGCCGGCACGGGCAAGGCCCGACCCTGGTGGGTCGGTACTTGCCCATGGCACCCGCCGCCCTTGCAGGCAGGGGATAAGATACCCACGTCGAGGAGAACGTGAATGACGGACCGCAAGACCGTGGACGACGGGCTGTGCAACGCGGCGGTCACCGTGCGGGCGCACCACCTGCTGAGCACGGTGTGTACGCTCGGCGGCGCGCCATGTCCGTTGCTGGACGCTCAACGCGTCCGGAAGATTCTCGACCGGGTCAAGGCCGACCCGACCGTGACGATCGAGCTGCGCTCGAACGCCGACCAGATCCCCCACTACACCGCGCTCGGACTGGACGACTACGCCCGCACGGACCCCACCGAGGTGTTCAACCGCAAGCGTGACCTGGACGTCTTGCAGCGGCTGGGCCTGGTGCCGGGGTCGATCCGGCGGGCGCGGTACCTGTACGAGCTGCTGTTCGAGCGGATCGAGACGCCAGACGGCATCTGCGCCTACGAGACGCCGGGCTGGGAGGGCTGTGCGCTGGCCCGTAGCGGCGCGTATGAGCGCGTCCGCGCCGAGGGGTGGCAGGCGGTGGTCTACACCCGCAGCGACGACGAGATGCGGGCATACCGCCGGCGCAACGTCGAGGCCATCGAAAGCGCCGATCGGTTGTACCTCCGGCCGCACCACCTGATGTGCCTGGCCTGCTGGTACGCCGGCGGCCGGGGCCAGGCGCCGAGGCCCAACGACACGCTGTACGAGATCCACCAGCGGGTCCGCGCCGACCCGGACGTGCTGATCACGCTGGTCGAGGGGTGCTGCATGGCCTGTGACTGTTGCGACGGCTACCATCCCCAAACCGGACGATGCGTCCATCCGGGCGGGCTCATCCGGGATTACAAGAAGGACCTGGACGTCTTCCAGAAGCTGGGCCTGATGCCCGGGGCCACCATGAAGGCGAGGGACTTCATCGATCTGCTTTTCGAGCGGATCGGCTCGACCCGCGAGATCTGCGGCTACGGCGACGGCGTGGTCCGGTCCGAGGAGTGGCGGATCTGCGGGGGGCCCGAGGGCGACTCGGGCTATGAAGCTACTCGCCGAGCCGGGCTGTTCTGATCGTGTGCGCGGCGGCCCGGTGACATCGCGGATAACGGTGTCCGCGGCACCCGTGCGTCTCCAGACAGGTTTTGGCAGAGGACGTTGAACGCATGCCTGAGTCGTTGAAGACACGGTTGTTGCGTTGGGGGTTTAACTTCTTCCCCGCATACCGCCGAACGGGTGGGCGCCTGACCTACATCGCTGACGACCTGCGTGAGATCCGCGTCAAGCTGCCGTTGAACCGGGGCACGCGGAACTATCGCGGCACGATCTACGGCGGCAGCATGTACGGGGCGGTCGATCCCATCTACATGCTTATGCTCATCAAGCTGCTCGGGCCGGACTACGTCGTGTGGGACAAGGCGGCCGCCATCCGCTTCAAGCGCCCCGGCCGATCGACGCTTTACGCACGGTTTGTCCTGGACGACGGGGAGATCGAGGCCATCAAGGAC
>Ga0180432_10007879_pt1 | contig 13433 bp, 7 predicted proteins | sample SS_ome_10_FD_132414 | JGI IMG/M metagenome (GOLD analysis project Ga0180432, IMG submission 132414) | Hypersaline lake sediment archaeal communities from the Salton Sea, California, USA - SS_1_MS_2 metaG | ecosystem: Environmental > Aquatic > Non-marine Saline and Alkaline > Hypersaline >...
CCTATTGCCTGTTGCCGATGACTTCCATTAACGGAAACCCCATCTGCGACGGAACACCGGGCGATGTGTTCAACCGCTTGCTGGGTGTGTGGAGCGAACGTTGCGGCTTGGATATTGCCGAGCAAGCGCGAAGGTTCGCGACGCGCGGATAGTGCGCGACGCAACGCTATCCACGGCGCCGCCATCCTCCCGATTTACTTCACGACTTCGAACGCAACGCTTGTCGTGCTTGCATTGGAGTCGAACTCGTAACCGCTCTTAATCAAGTCGTTGACCGTGGCCGTGTATGTCCCCAGCGCTTGCCGACGGCTCGTCTTCCACTTCAATTCGGCGACTCCGTTTTCGTCGGTGAATCCTTGCAGCGCAATTTCGGTCGATCCGTCCGAGTTCTTTATCTCGGCGAAGACTTGCGCGCCGCTGAGCAGCACGCCGTCGTTGTCGGCGACTTTGGCCTTTATGAGAACCGTGGAGCCGGCGCCGAAGCTGCTGGCGGCGGTTAGCTGTCCCCTCTTGCCCGAGGCCCAGGTACCCAATTCCGAGACGATGGCCGGAACCGTCGGCGGCAAGGGTTTTACCCCCCATGTAGTAGTCGCCATGACGTAAGGCTCGGCCATGCCGGTTGCCAGCCAAGCGTCGAGAAGGTTCTTCCCTTCGTCGGCCAGGAAGGCATTGCTGCCGTTGTTGGCAAGGTAAAGAAACTGCACGTATTCCCAACTTGTCGGTTGATAGACCATGTTAATGGTGGCGTATGCGGCGGCGGTGGGTGGGGTCAAGGCTATCTCGTCCCAGTAATTGAAGACTCCGCCGGTCGACGGATTGCCATATTGGCCGCTGGGCACGGGCAAGGCATTGCGCTTCTTAGCCTCGTTGTAATCGAACCTGTACGGCGGTATGCGATTGTCCTTGACGACCACGTTGTTAATGGCGAAATGGAAGGTTTCGGCCTTGCTTCCCGCCGGCATGGCGGCCAATTGTCCTAGAGTCAGCGTGGGCTGGCCCGTGATCCGGTCATAGGCGAGCACGATATCCACCGAGTATCCCAGGGAGCGAAGCTGATTTGCCCAAGTCCGCGTCATTCCGTAATGGGCTTCGTAGACCTTCGTGTTTGGATCGTGCAGATCCAAGAGAGTATTCACCTGCATTTCTTGTTCTTTGAGAGTCACGGTTATCGGCCCATATTTCCCGTCTTCTCTTATAAGATTATCGGCGTTGTCATACCATTTGATGTTCAGCCACATTCGGCGGCCTTCGGGATATCCGGTTATGACTTTGTGGCCGGTAAGGTTGACAACCCTCAGAGTGTTTCCATTTAGCGACAGGGCGACGGCTTCGGAGAGTTGCTTCATTGCACGGGTTTTGCCGTCGGTGATGGCCGCTCTCTGCTCGACCGTCAATCCGCCGCCGAGCAAGAGCTTGTCTCGATCATCCAGCCAGAGCATGGCGTCGGGTATCCAATAGTTGCCGCCGGTCATGTCGTGTAGCGGGAGGTCCGCTCGCACGGGCGGATTCTTATTGCATCCCTGCCCGGTCACCGGTCGCATGTGGCACGTCTGGCAGTTGAAGTATCGCGTCTCGCCGTCTTCGTAGTTTCCACCGGTTCCGGCCACAAGCGCGCTTTCATAAGCGGCCTTGATAGCGCCGGCCTTAAGTTCGGCGGGAAGCGAGTTGTATTGAGAGACGGGCGTGTTCGACAAGACGCTAGACTTGTGTTCGCTGAAGGTGCGTTCGACGACGCCGTACTGGAAGGGGAAGTTCTTAAAGGCCGCCTTTTCGTAAACGGGCGAATCCAGCGTTCCGCTGAACTGTCCGTCCGGAAGCGGTTGCTGGGCTCCGTTGCCGACTGCCAAATCGCCAACCACCGAATTGGAAACGTCGTGGCAAGTGCCGCACATGTCGGAGCTCCGGTGGAACTTAGAGGGGAGCATCTTGTGTTTCGCGTTTGCGTCGACGTAGGGTCCGAGCTTGTGGTTGCCGCCCCACACGGAACCCATGCCGCTTCCCAGGTAGGCCGTGGGAGGGTCTTCCCGGTCGTTGGCGATGTAGTCGCCGAACATGACGCCCTCGTGTTCGGAATTGTCCGGATTGGTCAGCTTGTGGCAGTAGTCGCATTCGACTCCGTCGCTATCGCCGGACATAAGCCCCGATCCGTCGGTCGGCGTTGAACGTCCCGCCAGCCAACCGCCGGTCGAATGGCAACGAATGCAAAGGTCTCCCACGCCGTCGAAGTCTTGCTCGGCGATGGCAAGAGTTGCCCAGAATATTGGATCGCGCCCGGCATTGGCCATCATGCTTCCGCGCCAATTGTGGGCCGGCTCGACCGCCGTGTTGTATCCGCCGTGGCAGTTGTCGCACTTGTCGGGCGATTCCAGATTTCCAACCTCCTCCGACTGAGTGCCCGGCAACTCAACCGCCGAAGGAATGACAATCGCCGCGAAGACGACACCGCTTGCTAGAAAGAAGCACAAGAAGACCGTGGTAAGACGACGCTTGAACATGGCGGAACCCTTTCGTTTGAAAAGACGCGCGAAAAGCGAAATCGATCTTTGAGAAGATAAGCATCACGAAAAGTCGACGCCGTTTGAAAGCCGAAGTCACCCAAACGACATAACGTTGAGCATACCATGGATCGCCACGGTTGCAACGTTTTTCTTGTTGCTTGAAAGAGAAAATAATCGCGTGGCGCGAGACGGTGAGCGAAGACTGCCGACAGCCTGGGAGGTTTTACGACACACGATGGACCGTAGTGCACGGCCCATCGTGGTGTATGCCGATGAACTACGCAACCGCTTCTATTCTATATCGCCGAACTCGACCAGCGTGTGCGTTACCGTGGCGTCGTCTTCGATGGTTGTCTTGCTGGTTACGGCGCGAAGGACTCCGAGGACTTCCAGCACGGTTTTCACCTGCGAGGCGACCTCGGTGGTTTCCACCTGTGGGCCGGCGATTTCGGTGGCGTTCTCCACGGCGTAATCGACCCACGGCGTTATCGCTTCGAGCAGTTCGGTCCAGTCGAACACGACGGCCATGGCCAGCTTGTCATCGCTCTCGCTCAGCAGCCCGCCGGTCTTCAAGGGCGTTGCGTTAAGCAGCCGTTGAGTGTGCCCTCTGGAGATCGACAGCACGGCGACCGACTTGGAGAGGCCCGCGTTGGGAATGATCTTTTTATCCAATCCCCATTGCTCGGGCAAGGCATAGCCGTATGTCGTGCAGCCGCTGGTCTCGACGACTTCCGGTTCGGGAACCGTCAGACCCTTGGGAACTTCCGAACCCTTTATGTCGCCAAGTATCTTAAGCACGCCGTCGATAATCTCGCGATACTCGCCGCACGCCTTGCGGAGCAATTCGGCGTCACTTACGCCGATGACAAGCGCCGGCTCGAGCATCGGCATGGCGTGCTCTGTCTCGGGCATTAGGACGTGAAACTGCTTGCTCTTGAGCTTGGTGTCGACGACCAAGCCGAACTGTCCGTCGGCCAATGCCGGGATAAGCATGTCGGCGGTCGCCGTGTCGAGTCGTTTGGCCAGCGGCTTGATCTTATTGAGAGCTTTCTTGGTCTTCTTCCGCTCGCTCTTCGGCATATTGGGCAAGCCAAAGGTCTCGAAGTATCCGTAGCCGACCTTTACCCACTTGACGAGCAGGTCGTACTGTGCCGGGTCGTGCTTTCCTCGCCCGACAATCGCCAACAGCGGATCTCCGCCCACGTGACCGAGCAGTCCCAGCGGTTGCGAGCCGTCGAGTTGCAGGTTCTCGGTCCAGTTGTAGGTGTAGCTCTCGGCTCCCTTGTCGGCGAGAAATCCAAACGACAGGACGGCGCCCGGTTCGGGGACGAACGTCTTGAGGTCCTCACCCAGCGCGGCGGCGTCCTTCTTGATCTGAGCCGTTTGCTCTTCGGTCAATTCGGCCATGGGCAGAAACTCATCGACGAGTTCCACCAGACTGTCGATGTCTCGCTTGCCGGTCGACAAGGCCGCCATCATGTCCTTGCTGACGTAGCTGATCGAAGTCAACCGTTCTTCGGAGTACTTCGTCAGCGGATGAAACTCCTCGCGGTCGATCAACAGTTCGCCCTTGCCGAGTTTTTCCAGCATCTCCGTGGAGGAACCGATCGACAGCAGCAAGTAGTCGCCGCGCAGGCCCAGGGCGATCTTCACCGTCACTTTCTTAACGGCGGCAATCAACTTGTCGGCGTCGCCGGGCTCGGTTTCCATTGCTTTGAGCCTCTCGACGTCGGCATCGTCGACGGGAATCATTTCTCCGTCGAGCGAGAGCGTCAGATACTTCGAGCCGTCGATTGTCTCCTGCTTGAAGCGCCCCTCCATTTCCGGCGCCTGCATCAACAGGATGTTGGATATCACTTGCAGTTTGGCCAATTGAGCCTTGACGCGGTCCTTGTCCTTGACCTTGAAGCCCATGACCATGTTGGGCGCCTTGAGCTTGTCGAGATTCTCCGAAAGCGAGAGCATCAGCAGCATCTGTCGCACCTGAGCGTCGTCCAGATCGGCATCCTCGCCGGTCAGTTTCATGAACTTCGGGCCGTTGTTCTGGGTGTTGACCATATCTTGCAGCAGCGTCATGGTGCCGGCGAAATCCTTGCCGCCGTAAAGGAACATCTCCTCGGAACCCATGTCGGCCAGCATGGACAGTAGTTCCTTGGTCTCGGGGTTCTTAAGCGTGGTTTGGATCTGGCCGGGGACGCTGTCGGGATTGGCCGCCTGGATGTTGTAGATCGCCAACCCCTGCTGCACCGCCGGCAGGTCCATCAACTTGGCCCAAGCGCGGCTATCGCCGATTGCCTTGAACTTTTCGCCGCATCGCATCATCGAGCAATAGAAAGCGGTGTCCTTGGGCATCAACTTCAAGGAAGTATTCAAGTCCTTCAATTCGCCGGCCGCGACCGTTCGCGGCGCCTGCAAAACCAACGTGGCTGCTAAAAGGCCGACCAGCAAGACTGCCAACATTTTCTTCGCGCGAACGTCGGTCAGTAGTTGTCTCATCCGAACACCCCTTTCTCGAAAAGAAATAGACTGCAAAAGTAGAGCGGGCACTGCTGCCCGCCGGTGTAATTGGGATTGTAGCCCACCCGGACAACGATAGCAAGCTGCCCGATGAGCATGCCAAGATCAGTGCGGCGTCAGTCTTCGGGTGGCTGGGGATGAACCACGAGCAGCAAGTGGTGAAGCCTCAGAATTGGCGACCTGGGGCACAGTTGCTCGTGCCTCGCAACTCAGTCCCAGCCACTCGAAAGCAGATTTCGCGGTTCTCCCGACGAGCACGTCGAGGTTCTTCGGGAACGTCACCGTGCAATAACCAGAGAGCGGTGGCGAACTATCGTCCGTTGCTTACCGACCGTCGACGACAATCTCGTTGACGACATCCCACACGCCGGGCTCCAGGCGGACGAGTTGTTCGGCCATGACGCGATCCTCGCCCGTGGCGACCGTGCCGCCGAGCGTGACTACGCCGTTGGAAACGACGACGCTCAACGGCTTGACGACCGTCAAACGAGGACAGCGAGCCAACCGATTCGACAAGTCGCGGCAGACGACCGAAGCACGCGGTTCGTTGACGGGGAAGCCGACGCTCAAGCTGGCGCGGATCGAATACGAACGACGGGCGGCGCGGCCGGGTTGATTGACGTTCTCCGAGCGATCTCGGTCGGCCGAGATGGCGCCCGCTCTTCCCGTCGGTCCGCCGCCTTGCCCCGCCTGCACGGCACCGATGAAACCTTGCACGGCGGCCGGATCGGCACCGACGAACTGGCCGGGTTGGCGGTTTTGGCGCAAGAAGCGGTCCGAGGCGTCCAGTCCTCCAACGTTTCCCCGGCCGGCGGCGGAATCGGTACCGATTATCGGAGCGGGGTTGCGGCCAAAGGTCCGATTGCCGGCGCTGAGCGTGGAACCGAGCGTGCGCTGGCCAAAGAGCCCGGCGTTGGAGCCTCCTTGAGAACCCGATGTCTGGGCGTTCGCAAATTCCGCGACCGAGAACAATAGGGCGACGATAACGGAAGCCTTGATAATTCGCATGATGAATGCCCGTCCGAGGAGGCTGTTTTAATCGCGTTTGTCCGCTTCTGCTCTCCCATATTATCGTACACGAACCCGGGGCCTCTGTGGAGTAAGTGACGAGGAAAACCCCGTGTCGTCCATTGTTTGCCTTCCCCGCGTGGGCAAACCGCGACAACCCATACAGTCCACAAGGGTGGGTTGTTGAAAGAGGGGACTGGCTCCACGGGCTCCGTGACACCTGAATAACCCGAAACGCGTCCTGTTGTGGTGCCTGCCCCCTTTCTTGCCGTCCTGGCCGGACCGCTACAAGGGCGGGAACTGGCGGCGGATATGTGGTTTTGCCCGCCAAACGGCCGGTCGAGAGACCGCCGGGAGTCTTGCCCGAGCCGCGACGCTCAACTATACTTTCTTGATACACAAGAGTTGCGAAGACGCGGAACACTTCGCCTAGAACATTTCCCTTTGGGGGGCCGGATTGGCATCCGGTTCAGCTCCCCTCGACCGGAGGCTCGCTGATGACACGGCGCATTCCCACTTTGTTAATGCTGATCATCTTGTGTACCATTGTCGCCAGCATCGGGGCCAAGGAAACTCCAGCCACTAAGGAACCGGCGGCCGAGAATCAGGCTTCCGCCCCCAAGCCGGAAGACGACTATTACGAGCTGTACAAGGTTCTGGTCGATACGGTCGATCAGGTCGAGCGGAACTATGTTAAGAAGGTCGATCGGCGGGAATTGATCGAGGCCGCCATTGAGGGCGTGTTGACCAAACTCGACCCCTACTCGTCCTACATAGACCCCGACGAGATGGACAGTTTTCGCACGACCGTGGAGAGCGAGTTCGGCGGCATCGGCATCCAGATATCGGTCCAATCCGGTTCGCTTGAGATAATCAGCCCCTTGGTGGGAACGCCCGGCTACAAGGCCGGTTTGCTGGCCGGCGACCGAATCGTTGAAATCAACGGCGTTTCGACCGAAGGCATCAAACTCGACGAAGCCGTGCGGCGATTGAAGGGGAAATGCGGAACCGACGTTACGCTGACCGTAATTCACCGGGGTTCCGAGGAAAAGCACGAGATCAAAGTCACCCGCGAAATCGTGCATGTCGAGACTGTCTTGGGCGACAGCCGCAAGGAAGACGACTCTTGGAACTTCCTCTACGACAAAGAGAATAAGATCGGCTACGTACGCCTGACCGCCTTCAGCCGTGACACGGCGGACGAGTTGCGCGAAGCGCTCGAGGAAATGAACAAGGACGAACTTCAAGGCCTGATCGTCGACCTTCGCTTCAATCCCGGCGGGCTCCTGGGTTCCGCCATCAAAGTAAGCGATCTGTTCATCGACGAGGGCCGTATCGTGAGCACCAACGGGCGCAACAGCCCCGAACGCGTCTGGGACGCCAAGAAGACGGGCACATTCAAGGGCTTCCCCATGGCCGTCCTGGTAAACCGTTACAGCGCCAGCGCCAGCGAGATCGTCTCCGCCTGCTTACAGGACCACAAACGCGCGGTGATCGTGGGCGAGAGAACTTGGGGAAAGGGTAGCGTGCAGAACGTAATCGAACTCGAAGAAGGACGCAGCATACTCAAGCTGACCACGGCCAGCTACTGCCGCCCCAGCGGGAAGAACATCCACCGTTTCAATGACGCGGACGATGAAGACCAGTGGGGAGTGATGCCCGATGAGAAGTTCAGCCTGAAGCTTGGCGACGACGAGATTGCCCAACTGGTCCACGCCCGCCGCCAACGCGACATCCTTCGCTCGGATGATTCCCAGCCCGAGGAGACCGACGAGTTCGTCGACCGTCAATTGGAGATGGCGCTTAACTACATAGAAGGCGAACTCGACAAGACGGCCGATGACGCCGGTGAAGAAGGTGACGAAGACGGAGAGAAGGACCAAAGCAAGGACGCAACCGCTTCGGTCGACGAGTCGAAGAAACCTGGAGCGTAGAGAAGCAGCCCACGTCTAATCCCTGGCCCCTCACCCCTGTCCTGGACTGATGAAAACGTGATGAAGAAGGGGGCAGGCACCACAACCAACAGCTTGCTCGGCTGACCTAAGACACAAGATGTTGTGGAACCAGTCCCCTTTTTCATCACTCCACTCCTGTCCCCTACCCCTCGCCCCTCCCAATGAATCTTCTAACGCTGGAATCGACTTGCGACGAAACGGCCGCGGCAGTGATAACCGACCAGAGAGAAGTCCTCTCCTCGGTCGTGGCTTCCCAGGATAAGCTTCATCGGAAGTTCGGCGGGGTGGTGCCCGAGATCGCCTCCAGAGCCCATTTGGAGAGGATTCTGCCGGTTATTGACGAGGCGCTGTCCAAGGCCGGCGTGACGCTGGACGACCTGGACGCCGTGGCCGTGGCCAACACGCCCGGCCTGGCCGGCTCTCTTCTGGTGGGCCTCGCGGCGGCCAAGGCGCTCTGCGTCGCGCGGGATATTCCGCTTGTCGCCATCAACCACCTTCAGGCACATATCTACGCCTGTCGACTGGCGGCCGAGAAGGACGTCTTCCCTTGCCTGGGCTTGATCGTAAGCGGCGGCCACACCAGCCTGTACCGCTGTCGCGACGCGCTCGATTTCGAGTTGCTCGGCTCGACCATCGACGACGCGGCCGGCGAAGCGTTCGACAAAGTGGCCGCCATGCTCTCGCTACCGTATCCCGGCGGGCCGTCCATCGAGAAAGCGGCCGCCGACGGCGACCCCAAGGCATACCGCTTCCCAAGAGCTCTGATGAACGAACCCGAGCGGTTGGACTTTAGTTTCTCCGGACTGAAGACGGCCGTTCGATACAAGATCGTCGGTCCCGGCCGAGTGGATTTCTCCGAAGTCGATCTCTCCGAAGCCGTAGTGGCCGATCTGGCCGCCAGTTTTCAGGAGGCCGTCGTCGATTGCCTGGTGGGCAAAGCCTTGGCCGCGTCGAAGGCCACCGGCATAAACACTCTTTGCGTGGGCGGCGGCGTGGCCGCCAACGGTCGTTTGCGTCGAAGACTTGAAGAGGCAGCCGAGCGGAACAATATCGAACTTCACGTCGCGCCGCTGCGGCTATGCACCGACAACGCAGTGATGGGCGCGATCGCCATCGAAAGAATGCGAGCGGGGAAGTTCGAGCGACTAGACCTGGACGCCTATCCGGGAGTGGTGCGGAAGGTTTCTTAGGGCGTTACCGATCAAGTCTTGCGCAAAATGGCAAGAAGTTGTCGCAGGCCTTTTTGATTCCAACTCGTCCGGGTTAGGAACGGCCGATAAACAACTTCCTTGTTTCACCGTAAGCCAGAGGCTTTTGACTGTTAAGCTCAGGGCCGTCAGCCATGAGCTTTGAGCTATGAGCCAATCGCTTGCGCGGATGGTTAGAGCAGTTCTACTATCGGTGTAGCGGCATCTCGTCAATAGAACGCTTTGCTATACGCCGCCACGGCCGTTACGGTCCTGTTCGACCTGAACTAGCCGACTGGCGTTACCAACGCTTGCGCGTGGCTCATAGCTCAAAGCTCACTACTCATGGCCGGGCCGACAATTCTATCCCAACACCGAACAGCCAAAAGCTTTTGTTTGGGCATAAACGATGTCGACCAACCGGGAAGTCATTAATCGGTCGTCCCCTTAGAGCAAATCTAACCGAGTGCGATCGGCAGATATCCTCCCGCGCGCTGGACAGTAGTCGACCCGCCACGAAAACCGGCCGCCGATCGCATTGCAACCGGCGGCCGAGTAGATTATTTTCTCAAGTACGGCAAGCCTAGAAGCCCGTGTTGACTTCACCATTTCCGCTGTTATTGTTGTTCGCGCCGCCACCGAAGATGTCGCTGTAACCGCCGCCGCCGGTGCCGCCGCGACCTTCGGTGCTTTCGCCGCTGGCCATGTTGAACACGTTGACTTCGGACACGCCGGAGAACAACGGCGAGCACGTTACCCGGACGTAGCGCCGGTCGGCGGAGATCACCGCCGTGGCCGACATGTTCGTACCCTCGGGCAGCACGGTAATGACCGGCTGATAACCGACCGCTCCGGCGCGGCTGAAGGGAATCAGCATCCCGCCGCCACCATTGCCGCCACTGAGGTGTTGCGACAACGAGAAGTCGTTCATGGCGCCCGGGTCGACCACTCCGTTGAGTTGCTGGGCCAGAATCTGGCGACCGATGGCAACGTGGTTAACGGCGGCGTTTGCCACCTGTTGATCGTCCAGCGACTCCTTGCGGCGTCCCTTGTCCAGATCGAAGGCAACCACGGCTTGATCGTCGCCGAGTTCGATGTGTTTGCGAATGTGCTTGGCGTCTTTGCCGCGATAGTTGGTATAGACGTCGACTCTCACCTTGCCGGTGACGACCTTACCCCAAACGCGCCGCAGCAACAGACGATAGGTTCCGCTGAAGCCCTCGGGGCAAATGTAGCTTTCCGAGTAACCTTCCTCGTTATCTCCGCCCAAACGAGCGTAAGCGTCGCCGAGCATCACGCCGCCGGAGGTCGTGCGGGGATTGCGGACCGAGCATACCGCACCGGAGGGCTCTTCCACCAACAGATCGACATCGGCATTGCCGATCCAGGAGACCTTGATCACGCAATCCCGCATGACGGCCTTGTCGAGTTCCGCCAGATACTGCTTGGCTTCCTCGAACCGCTTCTCGGCGCGGAGTCTTTCAAGCGTGGCGTTCGCGGTGTGCAAACCGGTTTTCCAGATATGTTGCTGGTCCTTGGTCCAGGCCTGGGAGAGGATTCCGACGGTGGCCCATTTGCGGCCTTCGATGTCGTCCAACTCGCCGGCCGCCTGCAACCCGAGCATATAAGGTTCGGGACGCAAGGGGACCAAATCCGAAGCCTGCTTGAATATCTCCAATGCGCGACGGTGCAAGCCGAGCCGATTGACGTGTACGCCAATGTACATCAGGTCGGCCGGGTTGTCGGCGAAATCAACGGCCGACATCACCACTCGCTCGAGTTCTTCATCCGAAGCACCCTGAATCTGCATGGCCAGCGACAACACCTCGTACATCCAGGGATGTGCTTGGCCATTTCGCAAGGCGGCGTTGACGAAATCGACAACGTGGGCGTACTGCTTCTTTGTCCAAAGCTGCCGCACGGCTTCCCGAACGGCCGCGTCGGAGGGCGTCTCCTTGGCGAAGTACTTCTGCCAAACGTCGGCCGCCTTGGCGCCCTTGGGGATCGTCAGGTCGATTTTTTCAGCCTTCTTGGCGGGGGCCTTCTCGGCCTTGCCGTACTTCGTGGCAGCGGGAATGCTGGCCGGTCGCTTTTCGCCTTCGGGAGTCAACGACAGGTCGTCTTCCATGGCGAAGGCGCGGAAGCCGTTTTGCGGGACGTTGGGGAGGATTCCGTTATTGCCGCCGGGGCCGAACAGGTTGTCGAAGGGCATGTTGAACATGCCGCCTCCCATGCCACCCATACCGCCTCGCATGCCACCCATGCCTCCCATGCCTCCCATGCCTCCCATGCCACCCATGCCCATGCCTCCACCCATTCCCATGCCGCCACCCATGCCTCCCATCATGCCGGGCATCATTCCCATGCCCATGCCGCCCATGCCGCCCATGGAAAGGGCGCTGCGGATCGGCAATACCAAGTCGGCAACCGGGTAGACCTTCACGGACAATCGCTGAGTCGCTTCATCAGGGGTGGTTATCAGGAGAACTTCGTCCTCGATCATGTAGGTAAGCTCAAGGTCTCGAAGCATCAGACGCAAAGCCGACTTCAGCGAAATACCTCGCAGGTTTCGCGTAATCGGCGAGTCGGGCGCCACGCCGAAGCTGTCCAGCGCCTTCTGGTCGATTTGAATCTCGATGCCGTGCAGTTCCTTCAGATAGTCGATCACGTCGGTCAACGGCGTGTCGATGAACTCCAAGGTCGTGGGCGAACCCAAGGCGTCCTCGATTTCCTTCTCGGCGGGACCTTGATCGGCAAGCGACATCGACTTGTATTTCTCGGCTCGCTTGGCGCTGAGTTCCTTCCAGAACTCGGCGTCCGGATACACGATTGGCTCTTCGTCGGTCATCGGGATGTGAGCCCGTTCGACGCTGGCCAGCGTATCGACGACGCCGCGTTGGCGTTTGACACGCAGCTTCATATTCATATCGTGGTAACCGATGGTTCTGGCGTTGATCGTCGCGGCGATGGCCACGGGATTACCTGGCGTGAGGTCGCCGACCGCTCTGGCAACCTCTTCCTCTGCCGGGCGATACTGGCCTTCGTCCATCAACGAATTGAAGCTTTCCATCAACTGGGATATCTTCTGCTCCTTCCGCAAGAGTTCCTCGGCGGCCAGAGCTCATTCCCGGTCGGTGGCTTCGCGTTCCATGGCCTCCTGTCGCTCGCGCTCGAACACGTCGATTCGACGATGAGCGTGGGCGATTGCCCTTTGCACGACATCTATCAATTGGTCGCGGACTTCCGGCTTCAGGTCCGGAGCCTGGCGTACTCTTTCGAGTTCGATTTTCAAGCTCTGCGCGGCGCCTTGGGGGTCGGTGCCCATTTTTTCGCGTGCGTTGTTTACGGCGTTCTGGACGCCGGTCTTGATGACATCCGCGAAGGCTTGCGACTGGTTCTGAATCGCCACGGCGAAAGCGCCCGGCTGTGCCATGGGGTCGTCTGCCTCGCCGCCGAGAACGATGAGTTCATCGCCGTCGGCCTGGGGACCGGCCGCCAGTTTCTCGGCAGCTTCGGCCTTGATGGCTTTGGCCTCGGCGTCGTTGGGGTTCAGGCTCAGGGCCTTGTCGGCCATGCGAGCGGCGTTTTCCGCGTCGCCGCTGGCCAGTGCCTGACGAGCCAACTCGGACATGTTCACGGTGCCCATGTCGAGAGCCTGTCGGGCCGCGGCCAGACTGCCGGCGTCGACCAGGGGCATGCTCTTGCCGCCGTCGATTTCGGCCAACTCGACCAGTTTGGCCAGATATGCGTTACCCTTCTCCGATTCCACGGCGGGAACCTTCCAACTGAGCTCCTTGCCACCGGCGGTCATGCTGATTTCCATGGGACCGGCGGCGTCGCGCGTGCCGACCAACACAGTCTGACGATCGGTTCTAAGCGGCGGAGTCGTGGCCGGATAGGCCTTTACGCCGGCGGGTAGTTTGACCTGCTCGGGCCAAAGCACGGTGCCGTCGGCCGCGGCAGCCAACTCGCCGCCGATCTCAGCCGCGCTCTTGGCCGTCTCGACTTTATTCACAATCTTCGTGGGCTGAATCATCATGCCGCCGGTTTGCGTGGCCAGAATGCCCAGCAGTTTCGCGTCCGGACGAGCACCGACGGGATAGCTGCTCACGGAGACCTTGGCCGACGCAAGTTTACCGAGCAATGCTTCCGATTCCTTGGCGTCGAGCAGGTTGGCGCGGCTGCTGCCTTCGCCTATGTAAACGACGGACCTGGGGGCGTCGGACGCTTCGGCCAATGCATCGACGGCGGTGCCGACGGCTTTGCCA
>Ga0180432_10007883_pt1 | contig 13432 bp, 14 predicted proteins | sample SS_ome_10_FD_132414 | JGI IMG/M metagenome (GOLD analysis project Ga0180432, IMG submission 132414) | Hypersaline lake sediment archaeal communities from the Salton Sea, California, USA - SS_1_MS_2 metaG | ecosystem: Environmental > Aquatic > Non-marine Saline and Alkaline > Hypersaline >...
CCGGTCGATCAGCCATCCTCGCAGTATCTTAGAATAAGCTGCGATAGTGACCGTTTGCTCCATCCCGCTCACGGCCAGACCGTGTCGCACCTTGGTGACCGTGTCTGCAAGTGTGGAAGTCATGATCTGCCTCCTCGCCAGGGTTTCGTTCGTCTTCTTCCGCACTCTCCTTGATGAATGATGCTTCCGACGTAGTCCGGTTGACGCGAGCGCAGACTCTGAGCGGCCCGACTGCCACTCAGATTTCGCAGAAAGCGCTTGCAAGGTACGTACCAAGAGGCGTCTCCAACGACACGTCTTGGTTTGGACAGGACTTGGCGAGTGCGCTGGACACAGAAGATCACGCCTGCCTCCCGTACTGGATCAAGGGATAGACAGACATCCGGATTAAGCGACACACGCATCGAATTGGAGCCACCTGCCGGACTCGAACCGACGGCCTGCGGTTTACAAAACCGCTGCTCTACCAACTGAGCTAAGGTGGCCCTAGTATCCTATCGTTGGCCCCACCACGGTCCAACGCCATGCACGGCATGCATGGTGAAACATACCTCTGTGCTACCTCGAATGCAAGTGGAGAACGTCGAGGCTCGTGCAGGGATCAGGTCTGCTCGCCGAACCCGGATTCCACGAGCCTCACGAGTGCCTTCATCGCCTCGTCGGCGTCCGGGCCCTCGGTACGAATGGACAGTTCGGTCCCGTGCTCGGCGCCGAGCACCATGATGCCCATGATGCTCTTGCCGTTGACCTCCTGGCCTTCCTTGGTGACAACGACATCGGCGCGAAACCGGTTGGCCGTCTCCACAAACAAGGTGGCCGGCCGCGCGTGCAGCCCGTTCTTGTTGTTGAGGCGCACGGTCCGTTCGGCTCGCTCCATGACTGGTGCTCCGGACCGGGACGTCACGCGGGAATCATGCCGATGTCCTCAGGGTCGGCGAAGCTGGGCATAGACCTCCATGATCGCGCCCGCCAGCTTGTCCGGGGCGTGGCGGGAAAGCTGGTCGAGGTCGATCACGTCCCGCAGGAACACGCGGACCTGGAAGTCCGCCAATTCCCTGCGGTCGTATGCGGTCAGCTCTACGCCGCGAGATTCGTACTCCTTGAGCTTGCGCGCGCTGGGCCGGTAGCTGTTGACCAGAATCGCGTCCACAGGCACACGGGGCACGTGTTTGGCGAATGCGCGCAAGTAGTCGGCGACCGTGAATCCGTCGGTCTCGCCGGGTTGAGTCATGGTGTTCACGACCAGGATCTTGATCGCGTTGGACTGTTCAAGGACGCGGACCACATCGTCTTCCAACAGGGGCGGCAGTACGCTTGTGTACAGGCTGCCGGGTCCGTAGATTATCAGGTCCGCGGATGCGAGGACCTCGAGGACGTCCTGCGGGGCGCGGCCGCCGGCGGGCTTGAGCTCCAGGCGATCCACCGCCTTGCCGCACTGGGCGATTACGCGCTGGCCCGTGCTCTTGGAACCATCCGGATGCGTGGCGACCAGGCCCACGCGGTCCAAGGTCGCGGGCAGCACTTGACCACGGACCGAAAGAATGCGGTTCGATTCGCGAATCGCCTGGCCGAAGTCCTCACGGATCTGCGAGAGTACCATGATGAACAGGTTGCCGAAGCTATGGCCAGCGAATTCACCCTCGGAGAACCGGTACTGCATGAGGTCCTCCATCACCGGGCCGGCATCGGCGAGCGCGACCAGGCAGTTGCGAATGTCCCCGGGCGGCAGGATGTCGAAGTCTTTGCGTAGTCGGCCCGAACTGCCCCCGTCGTCAGCCATGCTCACCACCGCGGTGATACCCACGGGGCGGGTCTTCAGGCCCTCGAGCAGCGTGGCCAGGCCGTGACCCCCGCCCAGGCAAACCGCTCGCGGCGCGACCTCACGGCGCGCCTGGTCGTAGGCGAGCTCGGCAATGCCTCGCTTCTCGTTCTTCCGGAGGAGCTTCTCGGTCGTGCGCACAAGCCGGTACACGCCGGTGAACAGGAGCACCGCGCCGACGCCGATCAAGGTCCAGCCGACCGTGGAGTATTGCGGCCGGATTCCGGCCGGGCCGCTGGGAACGTGCGGGGTGGGCAGAAGCGCCTGCCCGAGGAAGATCGCCCCGATCACCACGAACACGACCCCGAAGCAGGCGACCAGCACCCAACGCTTCAGGCGAAGCCCCGGGAGGAGCCAGCGCCATCGTCCCATGGTGGTCTCCTCAAGGCATCCAGAGCATGTCCGGCCAAGGCTCTAGTCGGTGACCAGGGCGTTCTCGTCGGCCTCCGCCAGGAGCTCCACGATCTCGTGCTTGTCGCGCGCCCGGCGCAGAAATCGACAGAAATTGTCGTCGCGCAAGTGCTTGCTGATATAGGCAAGGCTCTCCAGGTGTTCGGAGGCAGCGTCCTGGTTGGACAGAAGCAGGAAGAAGAGGTGGACCGGCTCACCGTCGAGCGCGTCGAACCGCACGCCTTCGCGGCTGCGCGCGAACAGGCCGACGATTCGAGTGACAGACGGATGCTTCGCGTGCGGGATCGCCACTCCTTGGCCGATTCCCGTGCTCCCCAACTCCTCACGGGCTCGCAAGGCGGACAGGACTCCCTTGCGGGCCTCTGGGCGCACCTGTCCGGTCTCGGCCAGGACGGTGACCATTTCGTCCAGCGCCTCCGCCTTGGTGGTGGCTTCGAGCTCGTCGATGACGGCACTCGGTGCGATGAAGTCTCGGAACTGGATCAAAGCCTGCCTCCCGCGTTGTCTAGTGCCGGGGCGAAGCGGGTCCGCCGGGGCCTTGCGCGCAACGCACTGGGACGCAGCAGGCCCGCGCGCGGACTCGGACATCAGACCGTGTGGTTTGGGCTCAATGCGCGCCAAAGCTCCGCTCAGGCCATCCGCGCCGGAAGAAGTCGTTTGTCGCGGTCGGCACAGAGGCGCCGCCGTCATGTAGCGAGGCGTGGCCTAGGTGTCGGTGGTCTCTTCTCCCGGCGGCATAGGCGTTTCTGCGCCCTCGGCGCCGCGGGCCGCGCGATCCGGGCGCTGATGATGCTGATGATGGTGCTCGACGAGCTTCTCTTTGTGGCGCCGCAGTTGGCGCTGGATCTTGTCCACCGCCTGGTCGATGGCCGCATACATGTTCTCATGAGCCACATCGATCACGAACCTATGCTTGTTCTTGGCTCGCACAATGATTTCGCAGTGAAAGGCGCGGTCTTCGGCCTTGAGCAAGATCTCGGCCTCGGTGACCCCATCGTAGATGCGGGACAGCTTGTCGGTCTTCTCCACCGCATAGGTGCGCACCGCGTCGGTGATCTCGAAGTGCACGCCGCTCACGCGAATGTCCATGCTCGGCCTCCTACTAGTGGTCCTTCAGCGGGCCACGCCCCCACCACGCAAGGCGACCGCCATTATAGGGCCACCCGGGGGGGCGTCAAGAATCCCGGGCGGGCTGTCGAAATGTGTCCAGTATTGGCTCGTACGGACCGGATGGTGCCCCCTGCGTCGATAGTGCGAGCAGAGGTCGAGGAGGGGGCTGTTGTGACAGGAAAGGCAAAACAAACGCCGTACGGATCACGAAACCACATCGATGTGGATCATTTTCTCGAATCCGACCACCTCGAACAGCCAGGTCAGGCTCGGCGAGATGCGGATGGTAAGCTTCTTGTTTGCGCGCGCCGCCTCGGCCAGGATCTGCGCAATAGTACCCATGTACGCGCTGAACACGAACGACACGTCGGTGAGGTCGAGGATAATCTCCTCATGGGGCGAGGCGAGCAGGCGCTCGCACTTCTCCTGGAATTCGGCGTGATTCTCCCAGTAGAGGTCGGTATTGGCCACCAGGGCGTTACGCTGGATCTCGAAGTCGTCCAGGATGCCTTGATTGGTGCGCATGGGGTGGCAGTCCTCCGGCGCAACGCCCGGCTGGCGAGGCACCGCGCCTCCGAGGCAACCTACCCTCTATCCAGGGCGTTGTCAAGTCGAGCCTGCACATGCGAAGCAAAAAGCACTCTAGTTCCTGGGATCGGCATCAATCAGCGGGCTTCCGGTCCTCTTCGCTCCAGTCCAGATCGAGCACGCGCACCGAGCCCTCGGCAGGCAGGCCGTAGACCACGAACCCTACCGTGCGGATCTGGCCGGTCGCCGGAGCGGCCGCTTCGTGTTGCCAATCCGTGTCCGCGCTCTTCCAGGTAGCCTTGCGCAAGGGGTACACAAGGACCGTAGGCTCGGTGGACAGCGCTGCGGGTATGCTCTCGTAGTAGGTTCCCTCCGGGCCCACTTCCATATAGCAGGCCAACCGCACGCCCTCCACTGAGGCCATGGCGGTGGTTGCCAGAGCGTCGACCTGCGAGGCATCCGCGGGCTGTCGCAACGGGGCCGAGAAGGCGGCCTTGCGGAACTCTTCCTGGCTGGGCGAGAACGTGAGGGCGCGTTGGCGGACCTCTCCCACAGTCAGGCTGCCTGGGTCGAGCCCCTCCCAGGTGTTCAAGGTCCAATGCAGGCCCTGCAGCGCGCCCGGCTCGTGCGTGGCGGCCAGCTGCCCTGGCACGGCGTCTGGTTTTCGCTCACCGCGCGACACGCGCACCTGCCGGCGCTGGGCCATGGGTCTCTGGGCCGGCGGCTTGGCACTGTCGCCTGGCTGTTCGGCGGGCGGTCGGGCGCCGCCGCAGCCCACGCCCACCAGCGCGAGGGCGGCGGCGGCGACTCCGGCCAGGCAGGCCCTCAGGCCGACTCGGGCGAGTCGACGGCTACCCGGTTTCTTCCTGTTCATGGTTCCCCATGAAGGCCTCCAGGTCGGCCTGCATGGCCTTGTGTCGCGCACGGATGAGCTGTAAGCGCTTTTCATAGTCAATGGTTACACCCTCCGGTTTCGCCGGGCCTTGCGAGGAAGGCGCCTGTGCCTTCTTGTGCACTCGCGCGCTGGACGGCTTGCGCGTGGACGTGCCGCCGGCGCGCTTACGGCCCTGCGGGCTCTCCTTGCGTTTGCGGGCGTTCTTCTTCGACGGGGCATCCTTTCGGTGCTTGCGCGTCGGCCTGGAGGTCTTGCGCTTCGTTGTTTGCTTCGCTCTGGTAGCGCTTCGACGCGGAGCGGCTTTCTTGGCTGTTTTCTTCTGGGTGGTTGAGGTGCGTCTCCGACGGGGCTCTTGTCGCTTCTTTGTCATGCGGGCATTTGCCTTCCGGTCAGTGCAATAAGGTCTGAGGCCAGCAAGGAAAGGGGCAACGACGCGGGCTCATGCCTCCGGGGCGCCCGCCGACCCCTGAGCGGTGGGCGGCACATGGTGGGGCTCCGCCTGGGCCCCCGGCCCGAGATCCGGCGCTGCCTCCCGGGGGGGCCGCGGCTCCTGGGGGCGTTCATTCATGACCCGCTCCTTCATCAAGCGGCCCACCTTGAAGTGCACCATGCGCTTGGCCGGCACCTGCACAGGCTCGCCGGTGCGGGGATTGCGCGCGGTCCTGGGCTTCTTGCGGACCACGTCGAAGACCCCGAACTCCCGGAATTCCAGGCGATTGCCGGCAGCGAGTTCCTCGATGATCTGGTCGAGAAACGCCTGGATGATCTGCTTTGTTACGTCTTGCTTGTTATTCGTCAGCTTGGCGATGCGCTTCACCAGCTCCCGCTTCGTGGTGGCCATCAGCGCCTCCTCCCCTTCGCCCCATGGCGGCAGGGTCTGCCTTGCCCAGCCGCAGTCCTGCTCGCGTCACGGAGACCGCTTGCCTCGCACAGGCTCGCAGGGACATAACGTCCGCAAGCATAATACTATAGACGACCAAATGGGCCGCGTCAAGTATTGCTCGGGGGCGGAGATCGATTGCGCGCTCGTTCGTGCGCCAGGAGGTCGGAGCCACCTGCGCGCGAGGGCCGAGGGTGCGGGGCGGGGCGGCTCGCGGCCACAAGACTGGAACGGACGCTGCAACACGCGCGAGCGCAACGTGTTGTGTGGACGAGTCCTGTGACTGGGCCCTTGTCCAGCGCGTCCGAGAAGGCCCGCCCGCCACACGCTCATGAAGGACCGACAAGGGCACGTGGATGCCGAATCGGGCGCACCCTTGTATGGAACGAATATGTGGGTAGAATAGGCGGTTCCCGTGCGTGTGGGCGCGAGGTGAGCACAGACAGGTGGAAGGAGACGCAATGCCCAAGGGCAGGCCCGGCGCCCCGGAGACCATGAAGAAGATCGTAAGCCTGTGCAAACGGCGGGGATTCGTGTTCCCGTCTTCTGAGATCTACGGAGGTCTGAAAAGCTCGTACGACTACGGGCCACTGGGCACGGAGCTCAAGCGCAACGTGCGCGAGGCGTGGTGGCGGGCCATGGTGCACACCCGCGACGACATCGTAGGGCTGGAGTGCTCCGTGATCATGCACCCGCGAGTTTGGGAGGCATCCGGCCACCTGTCCGGGTTCACCGATCCGCTGGTCGACTGCCGCGTATGCCGGGAGCGCTTCCGACCGGACGAGGCCCTGCACGTGGAGCCGGGAACCGAAATCGTATACCGCGAGAACGGGCGAGCTGACGGACGCAAGCTGAAGGGGACCGCGCCTCCGTGCGGATACGTGTGTCCGAACTGCGGGTCCGGGGACCTGTCCGACGAACGGCTCTTCAACCTGATGTTCCGCACGAGCTTGGGCCCAGTGGACCCGGTCCAACAGATCGCGGGTCAGGTCGATCGCCTGGCGACGTTGCCCCCGGAGGACCGGCTGGCCGCGGTGGGCGAGATCCTGAAGCCCTCGGCCGTGTATCTGCGCCCGGAGACCGCGCAGGGCATGTTCGTGAACTTCCTGAACGTTCAGCAGGCGAGTCGGCTCAAACCCCCCTTCGGTATCGCGCAGATCGGCAAGAGCTACCGCAATGAGATCACGCCCGGCAACCTGACCTTCCGCACTTGCGAGTTCGAGCAGATGGAGATGGAATACTTCGTGCCGCCCGAGGAGGACGAGCGGTGGTTCGAGTACTGGAAGGAGGCCCGCTACGACTGGTATGCGGGGCTGGGCATCTCGCGGGAGCACATGCGCCTGCGCGAGCACGAGGCCGACGAGCTGGCCCACTACGCCAAGGGGTGCGTGGACATCGAGTACTTGTTCCCGTTCGAGACGGCCGAAAGCGAGGGGGAGTGGTGCGAGCTCGAGGGCGTGGCCAACCGCACCGACTACGACCTCAAGCGCCACAGCGAGTTCTCGGGCAAGGAGCTTGTGTACTTCGACAACGAGACCAAACGCAAGTACATGCCTTATGTGATCGAGCCTGCGGCCGGGGCGGATCGCGCGGCGCTGGCGTTCCTGTGCGAGGCCTATGACGAGGAGGCGCTGCCCGACGGGGACGAGCGCACGGTGCTGCGCTTCCACCCGCGCATCGCACCGATCAAGGCCGCGGTATTCCCCCTGGTCAAACGAGACGGTATGCCGGGAAAGGCCCAGGCCATTCACCGGGATCTGCTCGGGGCCGGGATCAACGCCATCTATGACCAGGGCGGCGCCGTGGGACGGCGGTATCGGCGCATGGACGAGGTCGGCACGCCGTGGTGCTTCACCGTGGACGGGCAGACCCTGGAGGACGGCACGGTCACCGTGCGCGACCGCGACACCATGGCTCAGGAGCGCATTCGGGCCGATGGGGTGGTCTCCTACGTGCAGGAGCGCTTGCGCGCCTGAGACCTTGGCCTGGTACCCGCAGAGGGGCCGGCCCGGAGGCCCGGCATGACCAAGCAGACCACAGGCAAGCGGCGGCTGCGCATCCCCCCGTGGCTGCATGCGACCTGCACGCAATGCGGGCTGTGCTGCCGGCGCGGATGGGTGATTCACGTGTCCGCCAAGGACCGGGAGCGGCTCCTCGCGCACGACTGGGCGGCCTCGTACCCGCAGATGGCGGACCAGGACTTGATCGTAGCCTCCGGGCATGCGTATCGGTTCGCGGTTGACGGCCAGGGCCGATGCCGATTCCTGCGACCGGACGGCCTGTGCATGCAGCACACGGACCTCGGGTACAAAGCCAAGGTGCTGGCCTGCCGGCTGTATCCTGTCTACTTCGTGCACACGACAGGCGGAGAGGTGCGCGTGGGGGCGCACTTCTCCTGTCCCGCGGTGGTCGATGCTGCGGGGCCGCCGTTGCATACGGCGCGGTCGCAGCTCCTACCCCTGCTCGACCAGTACGAGGCAGAGCATCCGCTCCGTCCGATTGACCCAGCGGGTGTGCGGTGGACCGCAGAGCGTACCATTCCCTGGGAGGTGCTCGACCAGGTGGAGGCCGCGTTGGACGATTGCTTTGCGCGGTCCGAAGTGCCTGTCATTCGACGGGTGCTCTTTGGTGGGCACCTAGTGGACGCGCTCGACGAGCGGCTGCCCGCGCCAGGGCAACGTACCGACTTCGCGGAGTGCGTGCGGTTCGCGCGCAAGCGTGCCGAGGATCTTGCGTTCCATGGGGGGCTCAAGCGCGTCCAGCTCGGACGTACCGAGCGCCTGTTCCTGCGGCTGCTCGTGGGCTTGGGGAGCGAGATGGCGGTACAGGGGCTGCTCTCCGAGCTTTTCTGGACGCGCCAACGGGCCCGGCTGCGCCGCCTGGGCTTGGCGGCGGGCTACCTGTGGGGCCGCGGGGCCTTTACCGCGGGCGGCCGACGGGGCCCCTGGCGCGGCGTGAAGCGCGTGCGAGCTCATCCCTTGCCTGAGGAGGCTGAAGAGCCGTTGACGCGCTACCTGCGCACGCGGTTCGCGGCGCGGGCGTATTTCGGCCAGGAAGGCTGGGGCCTGGGGGTGCTCCATGGCGCGCGAGTGGTCCTGAGCCTGTACGCGGTGACGGTGTATCTGGCCCGGATGCTTTGCGCCGCGGAGTCCGAAGAGAGGGGCGCTGAAGCGCCGACTTCGGTGTCCGACGGCCATGTGCGCGAGGCGCTGATGCTCGTGGACCATGCCTTCGGCCACATGGCCAGCCTGTCTCTGGGCCCGGTCCGCCGTGTGATTGCGTCCGTGAATCGGCCGGGATGGGCGCAGCGTGCGGCCCTGTACGCCAGCCTGTAGCCGACACTTGCAGTCTGAGGGCGGCCCTGAGGAGCGACACACGCAGGCCGCTGTGTGCGGCGCACAGGCGCTTTCACCAAGGCATTGATGAGAGTACGCGAGTTCAGGAGTCGGGCTCGGCCGGGGCCTCGATCACCTCCGCGGTGAACAGGTAGCACTTGGCTTGGCCGGTACGCCAGGCATCCGCAGGCAGCCCGGCCTTGTGCGAGCAGCAGAAGGACCAGAACTCCTCCACGGTCCACCCGGTTTCAGTGGCGACCTGGGGAAGGAAGCAGCCGCTGCGAGGCCCCGCCTGCACGTAAATGCCGTGCTTGCCCAGCTCGATCTGGATGGGTTGGTCCGTGGGTTCCAGGGGAGAGAGAACGGAAATCTCCAGCTCGATATCGGGCAGGTCCTGGACCGTGAGCCGGTCCAGAGCGAAGCGTGGGTCGCTGGTGGCGCTGTCCCGGGTCATGCGCGCGAGCGTGCGGTACAGAGGTTCGTTGCTTGTGAAGCAGCCCAGGCACCCGCGCAGGCGGCCGTCGGTCTTCAGCGTCACAAAACAGCCGCCCTTGGCGTGTAGCTCGGACAGGCCCGGATCCTCCGGCGTGTAGTCCTCGCCGGCCAGCGTGGCGCGCAGGCTCTCACGCACGATACGCAGCGCAGCCTCGCGCGCTTCCGATCCGAGCATCGGCTCTCCTTCCGGATGAAGTTAGAGACGCCCCTTGGCTATGTTCTTCACGCCGCCCTGCCGGGGGTCGATGACCATATCCTCGCCCGTGCCCGGCGGACGGTGCTGGTACAGGACACCGCCACGGTGGGCCATCAGAAGCGCCTTGACGACGTCCGGATCGAATGCGCCCCCGCCCAGCTTGCCGATGTGCACAATGGCGTCGCGGATGAGCTCTTCGGGCCGCTTCTCGCTGACGCGGTTCACGCGCGCGTCAAAGTCTCGCGCTACCGCGAGGATTCGCGCGCCCAGGGGAATCGCGTCGCCCTGTAGCCCCTCGGGGCCGCTTCCGTCGTAACGCTCGTACTGGTGGCGAATAGCGTCCTTGACCTGGGCCGAGCAGGTCATGTCCTTGATGATGTCCATGGTGGCCGCGACTCGCTTCTGTTCGGCGGTCATGCCGGTCGTGTCCGCCCCGGTGGCGGTCAGCCCACCCTCGTCTTCGGCCACGCGGCCGATGTCATGAAGCAGCGCGGCGAGCTGGATGTCGTTGCGCTCGGTGTCCGGAAGCCGCATCTGCGTGGCGATGCCCGTGGCGTAGGTGGCAATGCGCTCGCAATGCCCGCGCGTGGTGGGGTCGCGAATCTCGCTCGCGCGCACAAGCGTGCGGATGGTGCCCACCAGGGTGTCGCGCTGATCGCGCTCGCGGCGCAGGTTCTCCAGGGCCAAGCCGATCAGCTGCGCCATGGCGGCCCCGAGCTCGAGGTCATCCTCGCTCAGAGTCTGCTGGGGGCTTTCGCCCGCGACGTAGAGCACGCCACCCAGGCCGCCTTCCGTGGTGGACAAGGGGGCGCAGATCACGCTGTGGATCTGCTTCATCACGATGCTCTCACGCGCGGAGAAGCGGCTGTCCTTCATCGCGTCGCTCGTGAGCAAGGCCCGGCGCTCCTGCAGGGCCCTGCGGATGATGCTGCGGCTGACCTTGGCGCCCTTGGCCTCGCCCTTGTGATAGGTGCCGAGGGGAACGATGTTGCCCTTCTCCGGATCGGGCACGAACAGGTAGCTGGCGTCCGCGCCCATCTGTTTGGCGCAGAACTCGAGCACCTTGTTTACCAGGGCGTCCTGGTTGCGTTCTTCGGCAAGAAGCTGGCTGAGCCGATACAGGCTGCGCAAGCGCTGGGCATGCGCCTCGTCGCCCTCTCCGGAGGGCACGTGAGCGGGCGAGAGGTCTTCCAGGCGCAGGGCGAGGGTCTGGCCGAAGGCCTCTTCCACGTCGTTGGAGAACTCGACCTTCTCTCCCTCTTCCTCGGCCACCGCCTCGAACACGATGGTGGTCGCGCCGATCTGAATGCGGTCGCCCTCGCGCAAGAGCTCCTCGTCGACCCGGCTGTCGTTCACAAAGGTGCCGTTGCGGCTGTCCAGGTCGCGGATGAAGCACATTTCACCGACGCGGAAGACCTCCGCGTGTCGGCGACTGGCGCCCTTATCCAGGATTTGGAGCCCGCAAGAGGGGTCCCTGCCCAGGGCCACGGACTCGTCCTTGATCTGGGCGGTTTCCCCGCGGTGCGGGCCGTTCTTGATGCGAAGGCGTGGCATGACCGTCCCTCCCCGCGACGCGACCGGAGGGTCAGCCGCCGTTCACGAGCCGGTGGAAGGCGTCGAGCAGCTTCCGAGTGACCGGCCCGGGCTGGCCGCTGCCGATCGGTCGACCGTCGATTTCAGTCACCGGCACAATCTCCGCCGCTGTGCCGGTGAGAAAACATTCCTCGGCCGTGTACAGATCATAGCGGGTGATCGCTGGTTCTTGTACGGGCATGCCCATGTCCTGGGCGAGCTGGATGACCACGTCCCGGGTGATGCCCTTGAGCGCGCCGGCGCTGGCGGCCGGGGTCTTGAGCTCGCCGTCGGCCACGAGGAAGATGTTGTCACCGGTACATTCGGCCACGTATCCCTGGTGGTTGAGCATCACTGCCTCGATGGTGCCGCCGCGAATGGCCTCCAGCTTGGCGAGGATGTTGTTGAGGTAGTTGCAGCTCTTCACCTGGGCGTTGAGACTCTCGGGGTGGTACCGGCGCACCGCGCTGGTGATCAGCGCCAATCCCTTTTCGTAGAACTCCTTGGGATACAGGGTGATCGTATCGGCGATGCAGATGATCGTGGGTTCCTTGACCTTGCGCGGGTCGAGCCCCAGATCGCCGACGCCGCGGGTCACGATCAGGCGGACGTACCCGTCTTCGATCCGGTTCGCCTCGCAGGTACGCTCAACAATCTGGGCCATCTCGGCCTCGTCGACCGGGATGGGCAGGGCGGTGAATCGGGCCGAATCGAACAGGCGCCGGATGTGCTCGGCGAGGCGGAATGCCTTGCCGCGGTAGAGACGGATGCCCTCGAAGACCCCATCGCCGTACAAGAGCCCTCGGTCAAACACGCTGACCTTGGCCTGGTCTTCGGGCACGAGCTGCCCGTTGATGTACACTGTTCGCGCCATGACCCCTCCGTGCTCCTCGCCGATTGGCGCCCGCAGGCCACACCACAAGGATTCTACCGTCCCAGCGCACGCTGAGTACAGCAAAAAATCCGTGAGTGATCGCCGGCAAACCACCTCAGCGCAGCCGGCCGTTCTCCAGATGCAGGCACCGCTGCGCGCGCTTGGCCACGGCCTCGTCATGCGTGACCACCACGAGGGTTCCCTGCTCAGCGCGCTCGAGCTCGAACAGCATGTCCAGCACGCCGGAGGCCGTGCGGGTGTCCAGGTTGCCCGTAGGCTCATCACAGAGCACGACCGAAGGTCGATTGACGAGGGCGCGCGCGATGGCCACGCGCTGCTGCTCGCCGCCGCTGAGCACCCCCGGCTTGTGACGCATGCGGTCGGCAAGCCCGGCCGCATCGAGCAGGTGGCGTACGCGGTCGCGTGCCTGCGCGAGTGACAATCCGGCCACGCGGGCGGGCAGCAGCACGTTCTCCAGGGCATTGAGCTCGGGAAGCAGGTGATAGTGCTGGAACACGAACCCGATTTCGCGGCCGCGCAGCCGGTTGCGCTGGCGCTCGCTGAGCTTCGCGACGTCCCGACCCTGGAACCGGATGGTCCCTGCGGTGGGGCGGTCCAGCAGGCCGAGGAGGTGCAAGAGGGTGCTCTTGCCCGTTCCGCTGCGGCCGATAATGCCTACGGTCTCACCGGCCTGTACGCGCAGGTCCACGCCTTGGAGCACCTTGAGCACGCGTTCTCCATCGCGGAAGCGGCGGGTGAGGCCCTGTGCGGCGAGCACCGTGCGGTCAGCGTCACTCATGGCGCAGGGCCTCCAACGGCGGACGCCAGCCGGCCCATAGCGCCAGGGGCAGGCTCGCGCCCACGGCCAGGGCCACGGCGGCAAGGCTGCGTGCGATGACCTTCCAGGCCACGATGCGAACGGGCAGCTCTTCCACGCCGAACAGGTGCGGCGGGTACAGGGGTTGCCCGGTGAACGCCTCCCACACGGCGCTCACGTGCGGCGCCAGGGCCACGCCCCCGAGCGCCCCGGCGGCCGCACCGAAGAGCCCCATCATGAGCCCTGCCAGACTGAAGATGAGCACAAGGCCCCGACGGCTTGCACCCAGACTGCGCAGGACGCCCAGATCGCGCACGCGCGCGGCCACGAGCATGTAGACGATCGCAAAGATCGCGAAGCCGCTCGACAGGCTGATGAGCGCCATCACGACCTCCATGAGCGCGTTCTCGTGGGCCATGGCCCGGAACGCGCTCTCCCACGCGTCCTCGGCGGTGATCGTGCGAAAGCCCGTGGTGCCGGTGGCGCGTCGCGCGCTGGCG
>Ga0180432_10007884_pt1 | contig 13431 bp, 4 predicted proteins | sample SS_ome_10_FD_132414 | JGI IMG/M metagenome (GOLD analysis project Ga0180432, IMG submission 132414) | Hypersaline lake sediment archaeal communities from the Salton Sea, California, USA - SS_1_MS_2 metaG | ecosystem: Environmental > Aquatic > Non-marine Saline and Alkaline > Hypersaline >...
CCCACGCCGATCCATCTTGTCGATGAGGAGGGAGACGCAACGTTTGGTCCGGGCGACCGGCTGTACTTCTGGGCGCTGGGCTTTCGGGACGCGTTCGTTCGGTACGGGTACGAAGATCGTTACGCCGCCGACAACGTCTACTGGTTGGGCCGGGGGGCCGCGGGCGGGAGCAGGATGGACACGGCCCATGTCTGGGAGGGGGCCGTGGCCGGAACCCTCACGACGTTTCCGGAGACCGTGCATCTCGAGGAGGAACTCCACTACGAATGGAATCCCACGGGCTCGGACCTGGACGGCCTTCCGCCCGAATGCGACGTCGAGCAGTGGTTCTGGACCGATTGGAAGGTCCCCGAGGCGGAACTCCCCATCGTCTCGTACGGCGCCCATCCGGATTCGGCGCCTCTCGTCCGAGCGCGGTTCAAGGGGTCGGAGACCGGAACCCACGTCATCATGCTCAATCTCTCCAACGGAACGGGCCAGTCCACGGCGGCCGACTCTTTCGCTTTCAGCAATCTCCAGGAATACATCTACGAGTCGAGCTCCCTGGTTCCCGGCGGGTTCTTCACCGAGGGGGAAAACGCCCTCGAGTACCGCGGCCGGTGGTACGCCGGATCGGACCCGATCGAGGGCGCGGCCGCGTTCCTCGACTGGATCCAGCTGGAATACGCTCGCCGTCTGGTGGCCCGCGATGACTATCTGGCGTTTGCTTCGGGTAGCCCGAGAGGAGCCTGGGCGTGGGAGGTCGGGGGGTTCAGCGGGGATGACATCCGGCTCTTCGACGTGAGCAGCCCGGGGGAGGAGCGATGGGTGTCTCTTCCCCCCGGGGCGACGCGGACCGAGGGAGCCGAAACCCGACTGGTGTTCGCCGACAGCCTTCAGGGGGCGGCCCGCTGGGCCGCCGTGTCGGAAGGCGGGGCCAAGAGATTATCGGGGGACCGGATCGAGCGAAAGACGGCCTCGTCGCTCCATACATCCGAGGCGGACTACGTCATCATCACGCATCCTCTCTTCCTCGACGCGATTGAGCCTCTGGCGGCGCATCGGGAAGCCCAGGGATACCGGGTCCGGGTGGCCGACGTCACGGACCTCTACGATGAGTTCAGCGGCGGGATCAAGGACCCTGTGGCCATCCGGCGCTATCTGCAGTGGGGATTCGAACACTGGACGACGAAGCCTCTGTTTGCACTGCTCGTCGGAGACGCCAGCGAGGATCATCGAGGAGCGTACGCCGAGAGCTCGCCCGATTGGGTTCCCTCCATCGGCAATTACTACCAGGGCGAACTTGCGGCCATGGACAACTGGTTTGCCCGTTTCGACGAGGACGCGTTGCTGGACCTCTCCATCGGGCGTCTCCCCGCGGGGACCGAGAGCGAGCTGGAGATCATGATCGACAAGATTCTGGCGTACGAACGTTTTTCCCCGGGTGACGACTGGCGCGGCAGGGTCCTGCTGTTGAGCGACGATCTCTGTTCGGGTTCGACGCCGTATCATTGCGAGCGCATGTCCGAAGAGATCTTTGAGGATACGACTCGAGAGGCGGCCGACATCGCTCGGGCAAGCGCGGGTGCGCCGCTGGACGTGATCGAAATGCATCTCAGCGAGTACACGGGCTACACGACCGGGGACGGGTATCACGATCACTGCCTGGGGGGCGGGGTCCTGGATCCCGTGAAGTGCGTGAGAGATTCGGTCTACCGGAACGTGACCCCCGCCCTGTTCCGCGCGCTGAACGACGGGGTCCTGCTGTTCAGTTTTCTGGGACACGGAAATCGGAAGATGCTCTTCGACGAGCAGGTGGTCGCGGACAGCATCGTCTTCGACGGACAGTGGCGCGCCGACGTGATCACGCGATCCGCAAACGCCGGGCAACCCTACATCGCGCACGGATTCGGATGCCATTTCGGCGATTTCAATGAGGTCAAGGAGAGCGCCTCCGCAGTTCAGGATTGCCTCCTGGAGAAGATGCTGCTGCTTCCGGACAAGGGTGCGGTGGCGGCGCTGGGGAGCACGGGGTTTGAGACTCTGCCGGCGAGCTCCGCCTACGAAGAGTACTTGTACCGCACCCTCTTTGAGGCGCCGCCGACGATCGTCGACGATGCGGGAGGATCGTGGGCTCGGTGGCTGTTGGGAGAAGTCCAGGCCGTTTCCATTGCTCTCCTGGCGGCCAGCCCCCAGGGAGGTTCGCATCTCTGGCGATATTCGCTCTTTGGAGACCCGGCCCTCGTCATCGACGCCCTTCCACCGAGCATGTCCGGCACCGTGGACGGCGTGCCCGTGACCGGCGGCCAGATCATCGCAGGGGGCGACAGCTCGACGGTCAGGGTTCGAGTCCGAGTGGGCGATGAAACGGCCATCGACAGCACCACGATCTCGGTGGAGATTCTGGAGGGCGACGTCCGGACGCCCCTGACGCCCGGAGAGGATTTTCGTGTGGTGAGAGACGGCGCCGTGGCGGACGGACGGGTTCTCTTTGTGGAGTACACGCATGAGGTCCGCATGGGCGACTACGATCTCCTGTTCGCAGCGCAGGACGGCAACGGTCGATCCGTCTCCTTCCAGCTGGGCGTGCGCTTCGAGTTCCAGGCCTGGTTCGACGGCCGTGTGGCGTTCGGCGGAAGCCGTGTGGCTCCCGGCGCCGCGGGTGTCGTTGAGGTGGCGTTCTCAAGAATCGTATCGGAAGAAGACCTGGCGGTTCAGGCTCGCGGCCGGGAGGGAAACGTCCCCCTCCCGATGGTGGGAGAGAAATTGGACGCGGATGGGCGGGAGTGGCGGCTTTCCTTCTCGCTGGAAAGCGTCGCCCCCGGAAGGTACGATCTCCATTTGACGGCGGACTCCATGGAGCGGGTGCTCATGTCCTTCGAAATCGCGCGCCGTCTCCGGGTGGAATCGGCGATGGCCTATCCGAATCCGTTCAGCGACGAGACGAGTCTCTGGTTCGTGCTGTCCAAGACGGCCGCCGTGCGAATCCGGATTTTCACGGTCGCCGGTCGGCGGGTGCGTGTTTTGAAGACCGAGGGGTTGGTAGACTACAACGACGTCGCTTGGGACGGGCGAGACGAAGACGGAGAGCGGGTGGCCAACGGCACGTATCTGTTTCAGATTACGGCCAGGAGCGGGGAGGAGGTCGCAACATCGGACATCGGAAAAGTGGTGCGGATGAAGTAGAAGATCCCGGGGGGCCGTCCAGGGTGTTTCGCGAGCTGGACGGTCTGGTCACCGAGGAGCGGAATCCTCGAAGCATGAATCTGGATCGGATGTCCGCCGAGGACGTCCTCAAGCTCATCAACTCCGAGGATCACGCGGTGGCCGCCGCCGTACAGGCCGAGATTCCCAACGTCGTCCGGGCGGTGGAGAGGATCGTCGAGGCCTTTCGGTGCGGCGGGCGGCTCTTCTACGTCGGCGCCGGAACCAGCGGCCGCCTGGGTGTCCTGGATGCGGCCGAGTGTCCTCCGACTTTCGGCTCGAATCCGGACATGGTTCAGGGCATCATCGCCGGCGGGTACGGCGCGCTGGTGAGGGCCGTGGAGGGAGCGGAGGACGACGCCGAGGCCGGTGCAGAGGCCCTTCGGGAAAGGCGGTTGACGTCCCGGGACGTGGTGGTCGGAATCGCGGCATGCAGGAGGACGCCCTTTGTGGCCGGCGCGCTTCGCTACGCACGGGAACTGTCGGCCGGGACCATCTACCTGACCGCCAACCCTCCCCGGGATCTTCCGGCGAAAGTGGATGTGGCCATCTGCCCCGTGGTGGGACCGGAGGTGGTTTCCGGGTCGACCCGAATGAAAGCCGGAACCGCCCAGAAACTGGTCCTCAATATGCTCACCACCACGGCAATGATCCGCATGGGAAAGGTGTACGAGAACCTCATGGTGGATCACATGGCCACGAGCGACAAGCTTCGAGAGCGCGCGAAGCGGATTCTCATGACGGCCACCGGCCTCGACTACGGCGGAGCGGCCGCCCTGCTGGCCCGGGCCGGGGGTTCCCTCAAAGCGGCCATCGTCATGGGGCACACGGGGTGCAGCCTCGAGGAGGCCGAGCAGCGTCTGGTCGAGGTGGGGGGATGGGTCGGTCGGGCCATCGAGCGGTGACTCTCATGACCGGATCCGGTGGGAATCTCAATGAACTCAGACCGTTGACCGGGGCGCGCCGACCGGGGGCGGTGGCGTGAAGCACATTCCGGCGGTTCTCATCATCGTACCGGTTCTCCTCTCCCATGGTGCGGCCCATGCCGGCACGACCGTGTCGGTCCTCCGATCGGATTCCCGCGAGATCGTCCTGGATATCCACACGGACCTTCCCGACATCCGCACGGTCTCGATCGGCGACCGGACGTATCACGAGCTCCGCATCCCCGGCGGAGGGTGGACCGGCGAGCCGGGCATGCCGGCCCTGCCCTTCGCGGGAGCGCTGGTGGGGGTGCCCTTCGACCGTGATCCCGTCCTCGAGGCCGAGGTGCTGGAGACGAAAGAGCTGGGCGTCCTGCGAATCCTCCCCTTCCCGACGTACCGGCCGATGGAGGACGCGGCCAGCCTCTTCGAGGAGGAAGGTTTTCCCAGACCGGTTCCCGACTACACTCCCGATCCGGCCGCCTATGCGTCCGATGTCGCGCTTCCGGGCCGTCTGGCTGAAATCGTCTCCGTCTCCACCCTGCGTTTCCAACGGACGGCCATCCTCCGCTTCTACCCGGTTTCCTACCGGCCCTCCGAGGGGCGGACCGTCTTCCACTCACGAATTCGAGTCCGGCTCGACCTTCGACCGGGCAAAGGGTCCGAAGCGCCCCGGGGACATCCTCCACCCGGAGAGGACGTCTGGGAGCGGCTCTACGACCGGGCTCTGGTCAATCCCGGTCCGGCCCGGGCGTGGGCCCGGGCCCCCTTCCGCCCCCCCGAGCCGTTGCCCCGGAAGAACGCGGAGCCCGTCCGATTCAGAATCCGAATCGACTCCACGGGAGTGTATCGGGTCAGCGGGGAGGAACTTCAAGAGGCCGGATTGGTGAAAGAGATGAGCGTGGATTCCGTAGCCCTCTACCAGAGAGGTTTCGATCCCGACGACGCGGATCCGTTCACGGTTCGTCCGGTCCCGGTGGAGATCTCGGATCTGGACGGGGATGGGCGCTTCGACGAGGACGATCACGTGATCTTTTTCGCACGGAGCTTCCGGGAACAGTGGATGCAGGCCGACTGGGAAGACCGGTTCACCGATCTCAACGTGTACTGGCTGGGGGTGGGTGAGTCGGGAACGGTGCGCATGGATACGATCTCGATGCCGGCAGTCGGCTGCGATGCGGGAACGCTGTCGTGGACGTGGCGCCGCTCGTGGTTTGAAGAGGAGCACGTCTTCGACTACGAACCCTATGGTCCCGAGAAAGACCGGACGCACTGGACGCATCCCAACCGGGATGAGGTGGAGGTCTTTTTCCGACTGGAGGACGTGCACGTGGCCGAGCCTGGAAGTCTTCGAGTCCGCGTTGAAGACGCGTGGCCCGGAGACGGAACCTCCGTTGTCTCGGCCGTCCTTCGGAATCCGCAGGGAGGGTCTTTCGACCTCGGTGAATTCGTCGTGCCGGATCGGAGCGGCGTGACCGAGGTTTTCGGATTGGCCGCCGGAATTCTGGACGCCGGCGACCACGCGCTTACCCTCTCGGGTTACCGGCTGATGGGGGAGCAGCAGCTCCCGTCTCTGGGATCCAGCCTGGACTGGTTCGAGGTGGGTTTCCCCGGCTCGTTGACGGCCGGCGCGGGGCAAGTGGAGGTGCGGACTCCCCCGCACGAAGACGGAATCTGTTTGAGCATCGAGGATTTCGGCTCACCGGACGTGTCGCTTTTCGACGTGAGCGACCCCGAGATGCCTCGAAGGGTGCGTCTCTCGCCTTCGGATATCGAGGCCCAAGGCGGCCGGTATCGTCTGGTGGTCCGCTCCTCGCCCTCCATCGACGGCGGGCGCTGGGTGGCCGCCGAAGAGGGGGCGTTCCGCCGTCTTGACGAAAGCGCCATCGAACGGGTGGAGTCGGCGTCCCCGGCGGCGTTGGAGGCGGACTACCTGGTTCTCTGCGCCGAGGCGTTTCTGGAAGAGGTGGGCCGTCTTGCCGCCTGGCGGGAGTCGCAAGGATACGCAGTGGGCATCGTCCCGATTTCGGACGTCTACGATGAGTTCGGCAGCGGATTCAAGAGTACGGACGCCATCGGGCACTATCTCAATTTCGCCTTTGAGCGGTGGGAGCGGAAGCCCCAGTTCGTGCTTCTGGTCGGCGACGCGAGCGAGGACCACAGGGGAGTGCTGGAGGACAGCGACCCCGATTGGGTTCCCACCGAGAACGTGAGGGACTGGATTTCCTATCGCGCCGCGAGCGACAACCGATACGCGTGCGTGGACGGCGACGACCTCCCCGACCTCTTCGTCGGACGGCTTCCGGTCGGCAGCGTGGAAGAACTCACTCGCCAGATCGACAAGATTCTCGCCTACGAATCGGGGGACGACGTTGCTCCGTGGCGCCAGAGGGTCGTGTTGATGGCCGACGACAGCTACTCCACCGATGGATACAAGCCCTATACCCGGATGTCCTCGGAGACGTGCTTCGAGGAAGTCATGCAGGCCGCCGGGGCCGAGGTGGCGAGTTCGCCGGCCTGTCGTGCGGACACTTTCGCCTACTACCTGGGCGGCTACACCGGCCGGACGGACTCCGACGGTTACCATCAACCGTGTTTCCAGACGGCGGACGGCCTGGGGTGCGTTCGCGATTCCGTCTACGGCGCCGTGACGCTTCCCCTCACGGACCGCCTGAACGAAGGTTGTCTCGTCTTCGGTTATCTGGGGCACGGTTTCCGGAAGGGAATGGCCCACGAGCTGGCGCTGGCCGACGGCGTGATTGCCCCCGTCGACGGCTCGTCGCGCTGGCGCTACGACGTCGAGGAGCGGCTGCTTCCCACGGGCCGGCCCTTCTTCTGCGCGGGCTTCGGGTGCTTGCTGGCGAACTTCCATCCGCCGCGCGAGGCGATGGAGCAGGATGTTCTCCTGGAAAAGTTCCTGAATCGTGCGGAGGGAGGTGCGGTCGCCTGTCTTGGATCCAGCACCTCGGAAGTCCTCCACGTCGAAAACGGATACGCCGATGCGTTTTTCACGTCCATGTTCGTGGATCCCCCGACACTCGACGATGGAGGCGGTTGTGAATGGATTCTGGGAGATCTGGCGGTGAGGACGGCGGCCCGGTTTCTCTGCGATGTGGGGGATGCCGGGGCCGTGGAACGCCGGATTCTTCTGGGGGATCCGGCGCTGCGGCTGCGTTCCCGGCCCCTGGACTTCGAGGTCTGGGTGAACGGGGCGCTTCTGGGCGCCGGCGAGGGGATCGTCGTTCCCGCCGACAGCGCAACCGCCGGGATCGTGGCCCTCCTTGCCCAATCTCTGGCGGCCGGACCCGAATCCCTGTGGGTGGAGATTCGAGACGAGACCGGAACGGTCCGTCTCGTCCGGGGAGTGGATTACGCCGTGGACTCGGACACGAGCTCGGGCCACGCGCAGTATGCCGTTCGCTTCGACCACCGGGTGCGTCTGGCGGACTACCGGATTGTCCTGGGCGCTCGGGCCCAGAGTGGGGGAGCCCTTGAGCGCGAGATCCCGGTGGTGTTCCACGCGCTAATCACGATCGACGGGGCGCCGGTGTCGGACGGGGCCTCCGTGATGATGAGAGCACAGGGGGGGATCCACCTGGTCCTGCCGTGGGGAATCGAGGCCGGTTCGCTGACGCTCGTTCTCTCCGGAGCCGATGGCGAGATTCCGTTGCACGCGAGCGTGACGGCGGAAGACCCGGAACGGGGGAATGAGTGGTCCCTGGAGTTCACACTGCCCGCCGTTCCTGCCGGTGTGTACGGGCTGGTCCTTCACGTCGCCGGCGAGCGGCTCGATCTGCTGCGTCTGGCGCTCTGTGAGCGGCTCCGCATCGAAAGCGATCTGGTCTATCCGAGTCCCTTCTCGGAGCAGGCCGATTTCGTGTTTCGGCTGAGCGCGGGGGCGGACGTGCGCGTGGACATCTTCACGGTGGCCGGGCATCGAGTCCGGACGCTTTCATTGAACGCCGATTGCGGCTACAATGCCCTCACGTGGGACGGGCGGGATCAGGAGGCGGACCGGGTGGCCAACGGGACGTATCTGTACCGGATCACGGCCCGTCGGGGGAGCGAGAAAGTCGAGTCGGGCGTCGGGCGAGTGACCGTCCTTCGGTAAGAGACGGCCGGGCGTCTGAGCCCGCGTCTCATCGGTTCTCGTGGGTCGGGTTCCGATCCGGCCCTGGTGACGCCCGCTGCTCCGCAATTCGCGCCGGACCGAGATTCCGGCGGAAAACGGGTGAGACATGCTGGCCGGGGAGAAGAGGGTGAAACGAATCCGGATTCACTGGGTCGCTGCATTGTTCATGCTGGCCGGCGCGCCGGGCGACGGGTACTGCGATGCGAACGGCGGGGCCCCGAGCGTTCTCCGTTCGGACGAGGGGGGTGTGGTGGTCGCCGTGGCTTTCGATGCTCCGGTCGTGGATCGCGTCCGGATCGCCGACGGCGACGGTGACGTGATCTCCGTGGAGGGATGCGGGTGGGTGCAGGAGGTGGGGCGGCCCCAGGTTCCGGTCCGATGGGTCCGGGTGGGCATCCCGTTCGGGGTGGAGCCCGAGGTCCGAATGCTGTCCGAGGAGGAGGGGGGGAGTCTGGAGGGTCTGGAGATCCTGCCCGTGCCGATCGGCCACGGGACCCGGGACTCGGAAGGATTCGGATTCATTCGGCACGAGATCGTCCCGGACGGCGAGATCTACGGTCGTGATGCCTTCTTCCCGACGCGCTCGGTGGAGGTCCGCCGGGCCTCGAAGCTGCGGTTTCAGCGGGTGGTGGAGGTGGGTGTCTTCCCGGTCCGCTGGAATCCGGCGACGGGACGGGCGGCGTGGTCGTCGGAGGTGACGTTTGAAGTTACATGGCGGCCGGGCAAGGAAGAGGCATTTACCGCTCGTGCGCCGGAAGAACCGCTCTGGGAAGGGATCTACGCTCGGGTGGTCGTCAACGCAAGACAGGCGCGCGCGTGGCGGCGTGCCCCGGCGCCTCTCCCCGTGGGTCGAAAGGACCGCCGGGAAGAATGGAAGTTCGAAGTCCCGAAGACCGGGCTCTACCGCCTCGAGTACGGAGATCTGGAGGGTCTGGACGAGCCGATCCCGTTGTCGGAGATTGCCGTGTACCGCAAGGAATACGGCAGCGAAGGGGAAACGCCATACGAGGAGGTGGGGGCGCCGATCCGGGTGGTCGACGACGACCAGGACGGGTTCTTCGGAGAATCCGACGCGATCTATTTCTGGGGTGTCGATTTCCGGGACGCCTTCATGGTTCATGACTTCGAGGACCTCTACGCCGACCGCAACGTGTACTGGGTCGGTTCGGGGGATCCGGGCGGTGAGTGGATGGACACGGTTCCCGTCCGGGCGGGAACGCCGGCCGACACCCTTCGCAGTTTTCCGGAGCGGTTGTGGTTCGAAGAAGATCTCTATCTCTGGCAGACGCCCAGCATCGTCGATCTCGACGGGTTGCCTCCCAGAAGCGACGTGGACTGGTGGTACTGGACCCTCCGGTCGGCTTCGGGGGGCACGCTGGCGTTCCAGATATTCGACCCCGCGCCGGACTCGATCCCGCGGCTCACGGTTCGATTCCAGGGCAATCAGGGTGGTCCCCACGAGGTGGTCCCCAGCGTGATCAACGGCGACACGGACTACCTCACCCTGGCGGCGCGGTCTTTCTCGGGCACGGCGGAGTACTTCTACGAAACGGGGGATTCGATTCCCCCGGGTTTCCTGACCGACGGCACGAACTACTTCCAGTTCGGCCAGAAATCCCTCGCCGGGAGGAAAGCTCCGTTCGGGGCTTTCCTCGACTGGATCGCCGTCCGCTATGCTCGAGATCTCAAAGCACGCGACGGGTATCTCCACTTCAATACGGGCGATCTCGAGGAAGGCGTCGTCCGCGTCGACGGATTCTCGAATTCCGAGATTCGGCTCATCGACGTGACCGATCCGGATCATCCGGTCTGGGTTTCCGTCGAAGAGGATCACGTGATAGAGCAATCGGGCGAGTACGGCCTGGTGCTTCCCGAAAGCACGGCCGTTCGCAGGGCGTACGTCGCCTTCACTCCCGAATCGGCGAAGCGGATTCCCGAGCCCGCGACTCGAAGAAGTCTCGAAGATCCCTGCTGGGCCCGGGAGGCGGACTACCTCCTGGTGTCTCATGGAGAATTCCTGGCCGAGTGCGAGCGTCTGGCCTCGCACCGCAGGGAGAAGGGACTCCAACCCCGGGTGGTTTCGGTTGAGGAGGTGTACGACGCCTTCGGCGGCGGCATCAAACATCCCCTGGCCATCAAGCGCTATTTCCAGTGGGCCTTCGACCGCTGGTCCCTCAAGCCGCTCTTCGCCGTCCTGGTGGGAGATGGGAGCGACGACCACCGGGGGATCGATCCCGACAGCGGGCCGGATTTCGTGCCGTCCATCCACGTGATGTGGGTTGGAGAAGCCATTCCTGCGGACAACTGGTATGCGGATCTCGACGATGACTACCTGCTGGATTTCTACCTGGGCCGTCTCCCCGCCGGATCCGTCTCCGAGCTGGCGGCTCTCGTCGACAAGGTGATTGCGTATGAACAGTTCGATCCGGCGGATGCATGGCGGGGTAGAATTTTGGCCTTGAGCGACGACCAGTGCTCCACCTCCTCCGGTATCTCCTACCGGTGTCTTGCGCCGCAGGAAGACCTTTTCGAGACGGCGTCGCGATACAGCCTGGCCGCCGCTGCGGCATCCACGGGCGCCCGGCTCGACACGATCGGATTCTACATGAGCGAGTACACGGGTGTGTCTCAATCCGACGGGTGGCACCCCCTCTGTTTCAATCCGGAAGAGGCCGATCCGTTGGGATGCATGAGGACCGTGGTGAGGGATTCTCTGACGCCGGCGCTCTTCGACATCCTGAACGAAGGGGTTCTGCTGTTCCAGTTCCAGGGGCACGGCCACCGCAAGGTCATGTCCCACGAGTACATCGTGGACGACGGGCAGTACGTCAACGGCGCGTACCGCTACGACTTCCAGGACCGCCTGACCAATTCCGGCCGGCCCTTCATCCTCGCCACCTTCGGTTGCCATTTCGCCGATTTCAGCCAGACGGCCGAGAACGACATCATCGAACAGGAATCCCTCGTGGAGAAGGCGCTCCTGCTGCCGGACCGGGGCGCCATCGCCGGAATGGGTCCCGTCGGTTTCGAAGAGTACCGGGTGGCTCGAGCCTACCAGGCCGTGCTCGCCGACGTCTTCTTCGACTCGCCGCCGTGGGTGAGCGCCTTGGGAGAGACCACGGGCGCGCGCTGGCTGCTGGGCGAATTGGGGGCGGCAATGGTGCTCGCCGGCGGGCTGGGCGAGCCCGGCTACCGGTGGGTGCTTCTCGGTGATCCGGCCCTCGCGATCGACGCCCTGCCGCCGGGAATCACGGCGACCGTGGACGGCGAGCCCGTCACGAGCGGGGACTTCATCTCGGCTCGAATCGGGACGGACGACGTGCACATTCGTGTCGTGATCGGTGATGAAGTCGCGGTGGACACCTCGAGTGTGCGGGTTTCCATTCGAGAGGATTCGAACACCACGTGGCTCGAGCGGGGATCGGACTACACGCAGGCGGTCGTGGACTCGATTTCCGGCGGACGGGTCGTGACGGTCGAGTACGTCCATTCGGTGCGGCTCGAGACCTACGACATCGTCTTTGAGGCGCTGGACCGAAACGGTCTCGCGCGGAGTTTTCCCCTCAAGGTGGGAATTTCCTTCGAGCCCCAGTTCGACGGTACCCGCGTATACGACGGAGATTACGTCTCGCCCCGAGCCGAGGTCGATCTCACGGTGACTCTGCCGAAGGCCGTGGGAGCCGAGGATCTCTCCGTCAGAATCGTCGGACGCGCCGATCAGTGGATGCCCGACGTCGCGATGGAGGTTCTCGATCCGGACAGTACAGAGTGGCACATGCAGTTCGATCTGGGCGGGGCGACCGACGGCTCCTACACGCTCACCCTGGCCGTGGAAACGTCGGAACTGGAGATCGTGAGATTCAACGTCGAGGCGGAGCTCAACATCCGATATCTTACCAACTATCCGAACCCGTTCCGGGACGGAACGGAGTTCGTCTTTCAGCTCACCCGCCCGGCAGAGGTCGATCTGCGGATTTTCAGCGTTACGGGGAAAAACTTGGCAAGATTTAGCACTAAAGGTGAGAATGGATACAACCGAATCTACTGGAATGGAAGGGACGCGGAGGGGGATGAAGTCGCCAACGGGGTCTATCTCTACCGGATCAAGGCGAGGGGAGGTGGCGAAGAAATCCGGTCGGACATCAAGAGAGCCGTGAGAATGCGCTAGCCGATCTTGATCGGAAAGAGGGAAGCTTGGGCAAAGAAGGGCGAGATTGGGGATTCCGGCTCCCCGGAAAAAAGCTGTTGACAACATTGGGGGCCTCTAGTAGGTTAGCGTCGGTTGGAGGAGTAAGCGATTGAAAGCGTTCGGAGATCGCCTGGCGGCTCCGGGCGAGGGGGGTGTTTCTGAAGTTAGACCGGCCTGCGGGGTCTGGTTTCCGGAAAGGGGTGTCGTCATGACTCGTGTGCTTCTGGTTTCACTGTTGGTGCTGGGGCTGCCGGCGTTGGCCTTTGGTGCCGGGAATAACCCGGACGGAAGGCTGTGTATGCACCTCGTTGCGTCCACGGATTTCCTCTATTTCGCGGATGACTTCACTCCCATGTCCATAGCCGATATGAACCAGGATCTGACGCCCGTCGAGCTGGCGGCAGCCAGCTATTCCGTATACGTGGTTCTGTGCGCTTACAACATCAATGGCCTCTCAGGAATTGAGTTCGCCATCGAGGGGTGGCCGTCGGATCGGGGTACGAGCCCCACGCCTTCGATTGCCTGGGAACCGGACGAATACACAGGTACGACCGGCGAGGAGGCGTTGACCCAGGGTGACATCATGTCGGGCGGCGGGATCACGAGCTGGGGAGGCCTGTACGGCGGGTGCGACGAGACCGGCACGCGAGTGAGGATCAGGGACTGGTGGGGAGACGACAACAACACTCCGGGGACCTGTGACGTGTATCCCTTTGCATACATCTATGGCGACTGGACCGCCTATACGGCGAGTCTGCCGGTTACACTCACTTTTGCGGCGAGCACTTTCAGCGAAGAACCCGCGCGGCTCTATATGCAAGACTGCTCGGTCTCCTACGAGCAGGATGATCTGATTCCTTCGACGGAAACGTTCGGTTGCATCATCGGCGCAACGTGGCCCGGCGATGTCGTGACCGCCGTCGACAACACGACCTGGAGCTCGCTGAAGTCCCTATACCGGTAGCTCTTCCTCCACCCGATAAGAGCGCTGGACACGCAGGTAC
>Ga0180432_10007885_pt1 | contig 13430 bp, 15 predicted proteins | sample SS_ome_10_FD_132414 | JGI IMG/M metagenome (GOLD analysis project Ga0180432, IMG submission 132414) | Hypersaline lake sediment archaeal communities from the Salton Sea, California, USA - SS_1_MS_2 metaG | ecosystem: Environmental > Aquatic > Non-marine Saline and Alkaline > Hypersaline >...
TCATAAGCTATATACACGAGAAAGACAAGGGCAAGATGTTAAGTAAAGTATTTGCACGTGCAGACAATGCAAGCCCCAAAGATTTGCTGGTTGGAGACGAGATTCTCTGGAAGAACAAAACCTATAAAATAAAAAAGAAGATATCAATGCAACAAGCTGGTGAATATAGGTTTGAAGTAGAAGGCCACAAGGGCATAGAGTATCTGACTTTTGATGATGATGACAACAACAAGATAAAGAGGCTTAAAGGCAAGTAACATGCCACGCGGAGTCAATGTCTTTTTAACTAGGGATGAGTATAACCAACTCATACTCAACCATGGCCAGTACTGCATGTGGAAAAGTTCTACCGTATGCCCATGCACTGAGAGTGACCGTGGCACACCAAATCCTAACTGCGACCTGTGTGGTGGCAGGGGTAGGCGGTACTACGACCGTACGGAGTTTCAGATAATCCGTGAAAAGGTCACGGTAGAAAACAATGAGGGCCGGGTATTCTATCCTAACATCAAGTCTGTGGACCACGTATACACGGATGGTCTTAGTGTCGTGGACTTCCATGGCGACCAGATAATCTTTGACCAGATAATCGACAAGTCAGAGTCCGTCTATGTGGACTATACCTATACCATCGAGAGGAGCCAGTGCTCCGTAGAGGGCACCTATAAGGGACACGGCATCATAGAGGTGCCGGGGTATACCTTCCGTTCTACCAGAGGTGTGGAGATATCATATGAGATAATCAGTGCCACAAACTTTGATGAGCCATGTGCTACGTTTGTGGATGCCTATAAAAACTACGTGGTCATAGACCCCTTGCTTGTGGTTAATGAGCTTGCTGAGGGTGACCCTGTGACCATGGACATCACCTATATCAAGCCGCACCTGTTTCACTTCGCAGGGATGACACAGAAGATGCGCTATGAGGACCCATATGTCATGGAAGATGGCGAGATATCGCTGACCGTCCCAGACCACATTCACGTTGCAGAGGGAGACCTCTTCACTATGGTCGGTACGGCTCAACCGTTCAGCCTGATAAGGGAGTTCGACAATGAGGCTGTGCACCTGTCACATTATGACCTACAGCGTATACTCCGTATAGAGGATGAGAAAGGCACGATATACGTGGATGGTACGGACTACGTACAGCTTGGCCGGGACAGGGTGAAGCTACTTAATAGCTGTCTGCTGGTCGGCAAGTATGCCATAAAGTACCTGTACCGTGACATGTTTGCGGCCCTACCTAATATGCCGCAGGTGCGCAGGGGCGAGAATCAGACACTACCGAGAAAGGTTATGTTAAAGACATATAACAGGCTGACCACGGAACAGATAGACAATATCTAGGGAGCAACTTATGAAACTCATACTTAAAGCCAAGGGAAATCTTGTACAGAAAAAAGTACAGGCTACTCGTGGCGGCAAGACATATGAAACCACAAGATGGGTGAGGGCCAGCGAAGAGCAGAAGAAGGAGAAGCCTAAGAAGGGTGAAGAACCTAAGGGTGACAAAGGTAAGTCTGTAGACAAGACAGTAAAGAAGCTGTTGAAAGAATATGACATGGTTATTGCAGACTTCGGGCTTGATACAGAAATAGAAAAATATTCTGTGAAAAAAGACAAGAAGGGCGGCTTCGAGTTGAGCGTAACCATAAAAGATACAGAAGATGATGAGACACTTGAGACAGCTGTAATCAAATATGACAAGGACCATGAGCCTGTATCTGGTCGCATAGGTAATCGTACAGATTTCAAGAGTGTCAGCGATGTCTTATATGCCGCATCTGGCGAAGACCCGGATGAGGATGACGATGATGAGGAGTAAACCGTGAGACGTATTATACTGAAGGCTAAGGCTGGCCTTATAGAAAGAATCATGACTAGTTTAACGACTAATGCCACTTAGAGTAGACATAACACCTGAATTGCAGGAAACGCTCAACAAGTTTGAGCTTCTTGGCCGTGGAATATTCCCGGCAACATCACGTGCCGTTGACATAGCCGCAGGGTTCGTGATGCGTACTTGGGTGAACATCGCACAGGGCAATGACCTGTCCGGGAAGCCGCAGGATGTCACATTCCGTGGAAGCATCGACTATGCGAACAGCATACGTATCGTCTCAATGTCACCATTTCACAAGGTAGTGACCAGTGACAGCGAGGTGGGAGCCAGACTCCATGAGGGTTCTGAGGAATATGACATGAAGCCAGCACTGGTGCGTGGGCCTAAGTCTAGGGTGAGCAAGGATGGGAAGAGGTACAACATAGTGCCGTTCCGTCATAAGGTTGCCAAGATGCTGAAGGCTCGTATTGACAATCAATCGGTCTATGACATGGCCAAGCGGCTCACCAAGCAGAAGGTTATAGGCTTCAAGATAGACAACGAGGGCAAGCGCAGGATGGCCTATGCCAAGTGGACGAGAGACAAGAAGCTGGATGTGTCTGATAGGATGCTTGCCGGGATGGTACGCATGGAGACCAGCACAGGCCGGGGCCGCTCGTCGCTCTATCTTACATTTCGCACGGTCACACTTGACCAAGTAGGGAAGTGGATACGAGCCGCTCAATCAGCTTGGGACATTGTTGGAGAGGTCAATAAGAAGACTAGGGATAAAGTCGAGAAACTAATAAGTGGTGGTATGAAAGAGGACCTAGGCATATGATAAAGTGCAAGATATGCCATACAGAGTTCAAGCCAAAGCCTAATGAAAAGTGCTGTTCTACTGTGTGTAAGAAGAGAAATAAAACTAATAGCGTCTTGGCTTATCAGAGACGTAACCCGGAGAAGCGTAGGCTCATAGAAAGTGCTTATCACAAGCGTAATAGTGAAAGATATAAAGCTAATGCCAGAAGGTGGAACAGAGCAAATAGAGAAAAAGAGAATGCCAGAATGACTATGCGTTATTATACAGACCTAAAAACAAATATAAGCAATCGAATGGCTAAGGGCATACGCAGAGCCTTGCATGGTAAGGGTGGTGTATCATGGACAACTATTGTTGGGTATACCATAGACCAGCTCAAGGATAGGCTTAAACTAACAATGCCCAAAGGTGCCACATGGGCTGATTTTTTGGCTGGCAGACTCCATATAGACCATATAAGACCAAAAGCCTTGTTTGAGTACAAGAGCCAACATGACCCGGACTTTAAACGATGCTGGTCATTAAATAATCTACAACTATTGTGGGCAGAAGACAATCTGGCAAAGGGAGCAAAGATATGAAACTCATACTTAAGGCAAAAGCAGGCCTAACTGCTAAGAAAGTACAGGTCACCAGAGGTGGTAAGACCTTCCAGCAAACTGTCTATGTGAGGACAGGCGAGAAGAAGAAAGAACAAATAGAGACCGCACCACATCTTAGCGGTGTTACCAAGACACAAGGAAATGTGCTGAAAAAACTTAATGAGAAGTACGGTGGTGCATCGTGGGGTGTCGAAAAAATTCTAAAAGATGGTGGTGCTATTGCTATTTATCACTCTGCAAAAGATAGTACATTAGTAAAAATCGATAAGGTCGGGAATATATCTGGCATGCTAAGAGCTGGTAGCAAAGTAAAATATAAGGGTGGTGATTATATTGTTGAACGTATATCACTATCTGGTACTGCTACTATAGGGAAGGTTGGCACACAGAAGTTAGCTGTCCGTGGCATTGGTGATTTTCATAAAATGCCAGCATATAAGTTAGTTAGATAAAGAAAGTAAATGGCTATATACAGGATTTCAGACCAATCAGAGATAGACGACAAGCTACAGACCTATCTCCGCAACTACTTCTTCAACGATATTGGCTGGGACAGGCATCCTAACTTCAGCAAGCATGGCAAGCTGAATATAGGCAAGGTACATCCGTTCGCACGTCTGCTGTCAGATACCCGGAGACTAAGGTGGCAGGACGTGATGCCGTCCATCTCCATAGCCATGGTCGATGACAACACTAATGACTTAGCGATAGGCAAGGATGCTGTCGTTGTCGAAATAACGCAGGCTCTCGTGCAGGAGCTTGAGGACCAGAAGTACTCACTGAACAGGCAACAGGTATTCCGGGACCTATACAAGATTCTGGATGCCGGAACGACACTCTACGGCCTGCAGACGAACCGCAGGTATCAGGCCAAGATATCCATGGAGATATGGGCCGACAGCGATGTCGTCAAGGATGCTCTGTATGAGGGCACCAAAGACATGCTGGACTTCTATGCGAAGGCTCTATATGATGATGGTGCAGAAAACATCACCGTCACTGGCAAGAAGGATGGCGACTACAACTTTGACTTTGGGGTGATGCTGTACGGCTCTAACGTCACCATGACCTACGTAATAGCTAACATGACCTTCTACATAGACACAGAGGTACAGCAGATTGCTTCCATTAATCACTATGTTGAGCAGATTACAGGATTCACCACGCACTTACCAGATTCCTGATTTTATGTTTACCAATAGAAGAGGTGCATTATGGCAAAAGATGAAGTAAAGAAACCTACTGAGGAGAAGGAAGAGAAGAAGCCTTCGTTCACTCCCAAGAAGGAGGGTCCGACCTACAACTTCTCGTCTTTTCTGAAGAAGGAGAGTATCAATCTCAACAAGTATCACAAGGCCTATTATGAGCGCAAGCACATGAAAGAGGTCCACAGCGTTGAGGAGTGGTACAAGATAATCGAAGAAGTCTATAAGAAGGAGAAGTAAGATATGGGTGTCGGAGCCGCTACTTTTCGCAGTGCTGGGAAGATAAGCCAGCACTACATCCCCGGTGGATACAGCAGAATCTCTGCTCCAGCCGGGAATATCGGCCCTGTTTCAGCTAACAGGGGAGTTATCGTAGGCGAGTGCACAGGTGGCAAGCCAAACGAAGTCATATGGTTCACTTCAATCAATGATGCTATCAACGTGCTGAGGGGTGGAGACCTGCTCAACGCACTGAGATTTGCACTAAGTCCGGGTGGAGACCTCATCCCACAGATGATAGGGGCCGTCCGGGTGAACAGCGCAGTACAGGCATCTGGGACACTGCAGAAGTCAGCCGCAGACATAATTGACATCAAGGCAAGAGACTACGGCCTCTATACCAACCAGATAAAGGTCACAGTGGCCGCTGGTTCTGTCAGTGGCAAGAAGCTCACGGTAGAACTCAATGAAGACTCGCAGGAAATCGACAACATCGAGAAGGAAAGCATCAATATCCAGTATACTGGTGATGCTACCACTGCTGTGATGACCATCAATGCGACTACTCTCACGACCACGCTTGCCGGGGACCAGACCGATGGTTCTGCCAACCTTTCCGTTGCTTTCTCTACCTATGACACAATCGAGAAGGTAGTCGGATACATCAACTCACAGACCGGGTACAGTTGCACTCTGGTCGATGGTGTTGATGAAGAAGATGCCTCTAACGAGCTTGATGCTGTGACCGCACAGGATATCAAGACCGCTGAATATACGTGCAACTCTGATGTGCAGGCAATGATAGACATCATCAACAGTTCCTCAAACTACCTGAATGATGCAGAGCTTCATTCCGGTGCCGCAAGGACTCCGGTCGATAACGTTGCTGACTACTTCCTCACTGGTGGTAGTGAAGGTTCTGCTGGAACTACCGAATACACCAATGCACTCACGATGCTTGAACAGGAAGACGTGCAGGTACTTGGCACTACCTCTGATGATTATGCAATACAGGCACTCTTCAAGACCCACGTGGATGCGATGAATGCAGTGACCGGGAAGAAAGAGCGGCAGGCTATCCTTGGTGCGCTTGCCAGCACGACCTTAACCCTTGCTATCGCAGAAGCCAAGGTCAAGAATGACTTTGCTATCGGGTTCTGTTTTGGCGAGTTCAAGGATTATGACCTTGCCGGGAATCTTCAGCAGTATGGCTCCGTTTTTTATGCGGCCAAGATGATAGGGCAGTTCGGTGCTCTGGATATCATCCAGCCGCACACCTTTAAGGAGTTCAATGCTGTAGAGCTGGTTACCAAGCTCTCTACCGTGGAGAAGGAAGATGCCATCAAGAATGGTGTCTGGGTACCGGAAATCTCACCGCAGGGAACATTCCGCACTGTCCGGTCAATGTCGACCTACCAGAAAGAAAACCTGCTGTACAACGAGTTCTCTATGTCACGTTCTGCACTATACGTGTCACGTGACCTGAGAAACTACCTTGAGCAGATATTCGTCGGGAAGGCAGGCGATACCACGGTACTGCAGTCAATCTTCACCCTGTCCGGGGCAAGGCTGGATACATACAGGAACGATTTTGACCTGTTCGTTGACAACCCGAATGAAGGCTGGGACGGCAACTCGTGGAAGAACCTGAATCTTGCGATAAATGGCGACCAAGTAACTGTCACCTATGACGCTACTATTACTGCGCCAATCAACTTTATCTTTATCACGAACAATTTTCAGCTACTCGTTACTCTGTAAGATGACAAAGACTTGTGTGTGTGGTGCTAGGTTTATTCCTAGCAAATTTGCTCCTTTCCAGAAGCATTGCTCTGCTTGTGCTATCAAACTACGCAGGCAGAGCACCAAAGCTTGGAGAAAGAGACACTCACACAAGTCTTCTGAATATTACTATAAAGACCACGAGAAAAGCCTGAAGTGGAAGAGGGACAACTATAAAAAGAATAAAGATAAAATCATGGCACGAAACCATGCCTATAGAGACATGAAGCTTAAGACTGATGTGCGCACCAGAGTTGACTATGCTTTCAGTTGTGCTGTCCGCACCGCCCTTCGTGGCCGCAAGGCTGGTCATTCTTGGGAATCATTAGTAGGGTATACGCTATCAGACCTGATGTCTCATCTTGAATCCCTTTTCCTTCCCGGCATGACGTGGGACAACTACGGTGAGTGGCATATCGACCACAAGATACCCAAATCTAAGTTTAAATATAAGACACCAAATAATAAAGCATTTAAGCTTTGTTGGTCACTTAATAATCTACAACCACTTTGGGCGGTAGATAATCTTAGTAAGGGTAATAAATTAGTAGCATAAAAGGAGAATAAATTATGGCTAAAAGATTAATAGCTGGCGGAGCTTGGGTAGCAGTAAAGGTCAACGGTGATACGGTAGCACTCGCTTCCGGGTGCTCGTACAACGAAGACTTCCAAGTACAGCCTGCCAATGTGATAAACCATCTTGGTCCTGTCTCCTATGACAGCCAAGGTTATACCTGCAACCTCACCATAGACCTGCTTGTAGCGAGAGATAAACAGGAGATTCTTGCGCTAATACCCAAGCGGTCACAGGTGAAGAAGGACGGCAAACTACCTGAGAACACTGTGGAGTTTCTTGACACCGCAGATGACTCTGTCCTTGAGTCATTTTCAGGGGTCGTGCTTAATAGCGACAGCATGACCATTCAGCCGAACACCTATGTAACAGCCAACCTGCAGTTCAACGCTGTAGAGCGGTTAGGTGGAGAATAAACCTATAACCCAGGAGAGCATGATGAGTGAAAAGGTTGACGAAGAGAAGGTCCGTATAGGGAAACAAATACTTAGTGAGGATGACCTATCCAAGACCGTAACCATTAAAGGCGAGTCCTTTACTTTCAAGTTCCCAAATCCCAAACAGCAGATGATGATTGAGAGGGATGTCGCCCTTAAGCTTGGCGGTGTTCCTCTCGACTCTGTCCCACAGATTGCGTACAACATGCTACGCATGTGTACTACCCTTGACTACGTTCTGGTCAAGAAACCCGAATGGTGGGAAACCGCCGCAGAGTGCTACGATGAGGACATGCTGAATGAATTATGGGAGAGGTATTTAAAGGAGAAAGACTCCTTTAGGGGGTCTATTCGAGAAGGAAGATTTACAAAAGATAGCCCATAATCTTTATCTCGACTCGTTTATCATATCCTACTTCCGGATACTACCTACGGATGATAGGTTCAAAAAACTCACCGAGAATCAGAAGATTCTCCTCTACTATATGGTAGCACTCTCTCCGTCTGAAGATGAAATGAAGAGTCTCGGTCTCTCTATAGAGAAGGCCGAAGAGACACAGATTACCGAGAAGGAAGAACAAATCCTTGAAAAGATGGGGTTTGAGAAGGGCCAACTCGGTGATATAAAGAAAGAACTTGAAAAGGCTTCAGGAGAGTTTTTCTAATGCCAGATATCTCACAAAATATCAAGATAAAGGCCGACTTTGAAGGCCTAGACAGCTTGCGCCAAGCCAAGACGGAATTGCAGGCTGTACAGGAAGCCGCTGGCGAACGAGGTCCTGCCGCTGATGTCAAGAAAGCATCAGGGATGCAGAAGCAGATAAACCTTGTCAGACAGATGAACCAAGTCACCACCCAGATGATACAGCGTATGCAGAAGGGTGAGATGATAGGCACATCCAAGTATATCAAGAACCTAGACCAATCCCTAAAAAAGATGAAGGCCATGTCTGATGTCGTAGATGATATGGGCGAAGAAGAGACCAAAATGAACCAGCGTAGGCGGCAGGCCGCAGGTGTCACTGGTGGTGGTGTTATTGTAGGTGCACAGGGCATTGGCAGTGTAGCCGGGGCAATCGGTGGTGGTAATGCTCTTGCCGCTGGTACTGGTGCTGTGCAGATGATGGCCGGGGGACTAAGACAGCGTGGAATCGCTATGCAACAGGAAGGTGGTGGTGGAATGGGTGCTGGTATGGCCGCTCTTGGCACAGCTGGTATAGTTGCCGCTGTAGGTATGAGAGCCATAGGTGCTATATCACAGTTCGTATCTGGGAAGTTTGAAGAAAGAGCACCACAGGTAGTAGGCCTTGAACAACGTAGAGGACGTACCTTTACTGCAGATGAAACAAACATGGTGGAGGCCTTTGCTAGGTCACGGCTCATCAATCAGGCTGAAATAATATCTGGTATGGAGGCATTTACACGTGCTACTGGTAGAAGGGCGATGACACGAGGGCAAATGGGCGGCATGGTAGGTCTTCAACAACTAGGTGTCAATGCAGGACTTGCAGGACTTATACTTGGACAGGCAGGGCGAGCTGGTATTGCTCCCGGTGGTATTTCTACCATGGGCGGCGATATAACCAGAATAGGTATGCGTGGTGGCATCGGGCAGGGAAGGCTACCTGAGTTCGTACAATCTGTCAGTGACCTTACCCAAGAAATGCACAATATGGGCGAGATAGTTAGCCCGGAAAACTTCGCACGTATCTTATCTGACTTTGCCGCACGTGGAGAGGTTCTACGTGGTACCAGTGGTGTTAATGTAGCACGGAACATGAATCGTGCTATCATGAATGCGCAGAATCTCACAGCTAGCCGGGATGCTCTACTGTTCCGGTCGCTCTGGACAGGTGATTATAGTACTACCCTTGACCGGATGGCAGAAGGTATGTCTGACCCGAAGAATCTCGATAGGGTCATGAAGTTTGTAAAAGGCACAACCACAGATAAGGAAGCCAGAATAGCTTTGCTTCGTGACATGGGTCTCTCGAGACAGCAAGCTAAGGGACTCCTTGCCGCACCTAAGGTACAATCAGACACAGATGTACAGCGCATAGGTGCAGAGAATGCCAGTGAATATGGCAAAGTAATGGAGACTAAGATAAGAGAAGTGGCACCCGGACAGACCATAGGTACATCCGCAACAGGTGTTTTGAAAGATGTGATGGAAAACCTAAGTAAAGAGGCTAAAAGAACTGGTGCCGCAGAAAAACCTAAGGGTGGAATAAGGGGCATGTTACATCTTGAGGGTCCAACTGGTAGGGCCGTAGAGAAAGCGAAACCATCTCCAGTACTTAATATAGACCCGGTTACTGGTGAAGTCATAAAGGAAGAGGCCAAACCTGCAACTGGAAAGCAACTACTAAATATACAGCCTCTCAAAGAGTCCATAGACCAGAACACCCAAGCTCTCAAGCAGGGACAGGTCATAATCAATATACAGGGCACTGGTACCAAGGTCACTTCTAATAAACAGAATGTAACTAGAAGAGGCAAGTAGTGAGCATAGCAAGTCCAAAGATAGATGTGCAGATTGCTAGGGAGACCGGGGACCAAGAGCTTGCATCTGTAAACTCTATAAATGCACTTACTCTGCATAAGTCAATCTCTGAGCGGATAGGCACTATGTCTATTACTCTGTCTTCCAAGTATGCAGACAACTTGATAGCAGACATGTCACCCAATGACCTTGTGCAGGTCTTCATCAATGAGAAGCTGGTCATGGAGGGTGTAGCCGCAAAACCGACCATGACAGGCCAGATGCAGGAGACAGGTAAGGCGAAGAAGGCTACCGTCCTCAACGGCTTTGACTCCGGTTACCTATTCGAGCATATAAACAGGCCCTATGTGGACCCCATGATACTGGAGCACTATTCCGCACAAAAGACGCTTCTTGAGAAGTTCGCTACTATCTATGCAAACAATCGCACGATAGATGGTTATATCAAGGACCTCTACCCCAAGATGCTTGAGGGCATAAAGATATACGCAAACAATCAGGAGTACGAATTCTCCGATGGTAAAAAACTCTCCGAGCGATACAGTGAAAGCAACATACTGGAGACAGTGGCGAGCAGTAGTGAGTTCCTGCATAACCTGTCGATACAGGTACAACTTATGCAGAAGAACCAGAGTGTCTTTGATGTCATCACCAGTATAGCTGATGCAGGCTTCCATGAGATTTTTGGTGATACCTATGATAAGGACGATAAGCTTATGCTAGGTAGCTCCGAAAAGACCATAAACAATGCAGGATACAAGATAGTCGTACGACCAAAGACGTTTGATTCTACTTCCACGGATTCGCAGTACTCTAACTTTTCAGACAACATTGTGGTTGATATAGGCGGCAGGCACTTCCAGTACAGCATGATGAAGGATGCAAAGCAGATATACACAGCCTTTATTGTTGGCCTTGCTGGGTACAAGTATGATGCTGACCGGGCGGCGGCTCTTGGTGGTGTGCAAGTCAACACGGATACCATGAAGAAATACGGCTACAAGATGCTAAAGTACAACGTCAACTGCCTAGGCATACAGGATAATGAGACAGACCTGAAACAGCAATCAACCAACCTGTCCAAGATAATGAAAGATTGGTATGAGGATGCCGACCAGTGGCTTAGTGGACAGATATCGACTCCATACAACGAAGAGCTTAAAATCGGGAAAAACGTTATGTTTAAGTTACCGAATGATAGCAACGTATATAAAGCTTATATAGAACAGCTGGACACGAAGTTTAGCGCAGAGGAGCATAGGCTCTATCATGTGATAACCTACACCAGAGGCATCATAGAAGAATCTACAACTGAAGAGACACCAAGAAACTAATGATACACTTTGATGACATAGATGAAACGGTGCTCGGCCCGGATGAGTCAATAACGGAAAGGAATACTATCGATGATGAAGCCAGCCGTGTCGATAGAAGTAGGTATGAAGGACTAGAGCTGTTTCTGGGTACTGTCACCAGCCAAGATACCGATACACTCACTGTTACTGTCACGGTCGGTGAGGTCAGGGAGAACAAGACAGGCAAGGAGTTCAAGGATTGTCTGGTGCTTGGTCTTGGTGGTGCCGATGACGACAATGATGGAAAGCTTGACGGCCTGTTCAAACTACCCAAACAGGGCACTAGGGTCGTACTTGCACTCATTGGTGGTCAGGAAGTACAGCCAGTAGTCCTTGGTTCTATCATTATGCCCATAAACTCTGATGCCAAGGAAGATATAGAAGATGATGCTGATGTATCAAAAGATTTTGTTGAGCGTAACGGCGAGTTAAAGATAACTAAAAAGAATGACGGAAATTATAAGCTTGAGAACGATGAGGCTACTGTTGAAGTCAAGGATGATGGCGAAATAAACTTCAATGATGGCGACAAGGGTGTGGCTAGGAAGGACGACAAGATAAAGGTCGATGCTACTACGGCATCTGCTCTGATATCATATCTTACTACACACACACATAATGTCACAGCCTTAGGTTCTCCCACAGGTCCACCAATACCGCCAACAGTGACAAGCTTTGAGGGCAAGATATCAGAGAGTAGCGATAAGGTCAAGGCAGGATAATGGCAACACAGCTAAGCAAAGACAGGTCCTTCAGGTTCGAACTTGTCAAGAAAGACAACGCATCAAAGCACGACAAGGAACACTACTTCAACCTCATATATCCGCCAGAGCGGTATACAATCAAGGAAGCTCCACGGCATAGTGTCATGAAGATGTTTGGTGAGGATGAGGAAGACCTCATACATATCGATGACTTCGGGGATGACAACAAGGTCATCACGCTCAAGGGCACTACCGGGTCTCCAGCTACGAGACGTGGCTATCAGGATGAGTTCTATAAGATATGGTCTGGTCAGGAAGCCATGCTCAAGTTCCGTGAAAAGATAATTAACTGGCGCACTACCAAGAAGAATGACGGCAAGAACATAGAAGACTTCAAGATAAAGCTATACAACTACTTTGACGAAGAGACGTACTTCATCTTCATCACAAACTTTGAGATGGAGAAGAATTCCCAGCAACCACTATTCTACAGCTATAGTATGGAGATGATAACTATCGGTACGGTGGAACCTGAGGATGATGTCTCCGTTAAGGGCCTACTGAAGAAGGTAAATGCCAAAATAAAGCTTATCAATTCCATAGTAGACGAAGCTACAGGCTATATCGGCAATAATGAGGTCGTAAATACACTAGGTGAAGTAACAGATGTTGCTGTTAATGCACTAGGCACTACCAATAGTGTCATGAATGCCATGGATGGTTCTGGTGCGGCTGTGGTTGATATCGTTAACGACAATCTTGGTAAGATAAACAGCGTTGTCGATGGTTCACAGCAGGTCGTAGACAAGTGGGCCGCCAGTGCTGGTGGGGACCCTACCAGCCAGTTTAGTCAGACAGTACGTGCCTTTCGCAGGCTTGAGACAGAGATGACTAAGCTTACTACCCTCAAGAAATACCAGTATCATAGGAAGGCTGAAGGTAGTTTTGGTATAAGGCCGGGGTCGGACTTTGAGGAATACTACGACAAGGAATATAGCTCATCCGAGAACAAGGTGAACGTGCGCATACCGGAAGCTTCCGGGAAGACACTGGCCGAAGCTTCAACGCTTCTGCGAGACAAGTACGGCCTGAAGGTAAGGGGCGAAGACATAGCTGACTACAACCAGCTTGACAGCACTACGATTCCTGAGGGATATCAGATAATCGTCCCTACTGACACTGGTCTAAACCTTAATCCAAGAAATCTGGTATTGACAGAAGACAAGCTTAATGACTATCTTGGTACTGACCTGCTTCTGGTCGATGGCAAGCTACGCACTACTACTGGTGGTGACTTTGCTACCATAGATGACATACAGAATGTCCAGCAGGCTATAGACGACCTGCTCAACACGGAAATCAACGCATTTGTTACCCTGCCAAACTATGGCTTTGATGTCA
>Ga0180432_10007886_pt1 | contig 13430 bp, 13 predicted proteins | sample SS_ome_10_FD_132414 | JGI IMG/M metagenome (GOLD analysis project Ga0180432, IMG submission 132414) | Hypersaline lake sediment archaeal communities from the Salton Sea, California, USA - SS_1_MS_2 metaG | ecosystem: Environmental > Aquatic > Non-marine Saline and Alkaline > Hypersaline >...
ATAGGTCCCCTGGCCGGTGCGTTTACTTCTCTGGTTGGCGGGATGATTATCGACCGGTATGGGACGAAACGCATACTAAGCATAGCCTGTTTGTTGGCCGGAGTGGTCGGTGCAATGCGGGGATGTGGGGACACAATCCGTCACATTGTTAAATTTAGGTACAGTCGTTAAATAATATCGGGCTCATAATCCGGAGGTAGGTCACTGGCACTGTTTTAGCCTTTTGTCAGCAGTACAGGTCTTAGCGCCATACGTCAACGGACTGTATCCAGCGAAGATAGGGAGTTTCGTTTCCTTTGCACAAAAAGGGGTATGGACTTTCACCGCCAGCTACCACAATACAGATGTCGTCGGGACGGTTCTCAATCCCTCGTTCTTTCCCCCGGTAATTATAAGCGCTGCCAATAACCCTTATGGTGGCATTGTCGGCTAACCCGGCAATCTGCTGAGGAGTCGGCCGGTCCCTCCAGGCTCGCCACTCATACTCTTCCTTGGTCCAGAAGGTGTTTTCATATAGCCACTGCTTTACATCCGCTTTGGTCATACCGAGTGTTTTTATTAAGTCTCGAGCGACTGGCGGATAGATAACGATGGTGGGGAATTCTCCCCCTTGTCCCATGCGTGCAATCTGCCGGCTCAGTCGGTGTAGATAGGTCTCTGGCCCCTCAGCCTGATAGAGATGGGCGGAATGCCATGATGTATCCGGGTTACCACCGCCAATCAAGCACGCCACACTTTGGTCTCGCCGGAAACCGGCATCTTCGCCGAGGAGCGTCCACGGGCTGTCAACGTCTTCGGCAAACGCATTCAACTGAGGAGTGTGCAGTACTGAGGCGCCTCCCCCCAGGTTAAGCACCATTAAAGTAACCGCGCGGCCAATGGATTTGTTGGCGGGATTAAGCCCACCCTGGAAATTAACTGGATCCATTCCTATCTCTCTGGTTATCGGACCACTTACCACCGGCCATATGTTGGGCGGGCCTCCTCTACTCAACCGCTCTCCCTCCGTGGCGAGCACTTTGGCAATGGCCAATACTACCGGTAAATACTCCGGCTTACAGCCAGCCATCACCGCGTTTATAGCCACCTTCTCCACGGTGAATTCCAGTCCACCCGGTTGCATTATCCCGATTCTCTCATCCGGAGAGTGGCTGGTCCCGGTCAGCATTTTGGCGACCAGCTCCGGTGTCGGCAAGATGACACCGCTGCCGTCGGTATATTGTTCCGTCATTGACTTTACTACCGGACAACCATTGGGCGGACACAGGCTTTTCCCCGCCAGGAATGCCAGACATTCCTCATAGCTGCCGGTAAAGGCAACCCTGGATTTCTTTTCCTGCCCGATTAAATCTCTGGCTCTTTCCTTCTCGTTGAGTGGTGTGGTCAGGCCGGCGATTAATCTGGGCAGGATTTCTCTGGCCAAATCATCCACGTTGTCCTCGGTTGGCAACGGGGTGACCACAGTGCGAAGATGGGGCATTCTATGCCGCATTTTCACGGTCGTTACATAATCACCCATGAATTCAGAGACTGTGCCGACCGCCGGGATTCCCGCCTTTTCGATTTCCGCTACCGTGCTGATCACGTCAGCAACGCCGCCAGCTCACTCACAATGGCCGGCTATACAGGCATCCGCGTTTGACGCTATCTCCGGCACCAGCTTACCATCGATTATGGCTTTGCCATTCTTGCCCCCGACCGAGCTATCCCAGACCACTACCTTCACGCCAGCAACAAAACGGGGTAAAAGTTCGGCTATTCTGGGCATTAGCAATGGAACAGCCTCACACGTATAGACACATATGGTCTTACCTTCCAGGCTGTGAAGACGGGGTGCTGATAGCGGAATAGTATGCTGTACTGGTTGGTTACCTCGTGGGTCTAGTAAAGAGAATTCCATTTTACCGGCACCTCCCTTATATCCAAGCCCTTCTTGCTCAACTTCGGTGACTTTCAGTTACCGGCTGCAGGTGTGCAACCGAATTGTTCCCCAGGTGTGCCGCTAGCCCTTCATCATGGTGGGTAGCCAGAGAGATAATACCGGGAAGGCGACCAGCAAAGCTACCTCAACTATATCGGCAATGATAAAAGGAATTACGCCTCGATATATGGTGCCGACCGGTACCTTGGTTACGCCGGATAATATAAAACAAATAATACCTATCGGTGGGGTGATTAGTCCCATTTCCAGCATCCTCACCATTAATACCCCATACCAAATTGGGTTAAAGCCCAGTGCCATAATTATCGGGAAGATAATGGGCAGGGTAAGCACCATCGTGGCACCCAAAGGCAAGAAACAGCCGCAAAAAATGTAAAAGATTAGTATCCCAATGATAACCACATAGCGGTTCACTTCAAGTGCGGCGATGTAGTCAGCTAGAATAAATGGGATTTTGGTTACTGCCATGAACTTGGCGAAAAACATGGCACCAACGAGAAGGAACATGGTCATGGCTGCCAACCGTCCTGTATCCAGAAAAGCGGTAGTAATGTTATGGCGATTCAGCCTCCGCATACTGAAGCCGATAACAATAGCACCGAGGGCGCCGATGGCACCGGCTTCAGTCGGGGTGAAAACGCCCAGGTAAATGCCACCCATAACCAGTACGAAGAGGACAATCACCGACCAGGTCTGTTTGAGCGTACCTAGCTTGTGTTTGAGGGTTGCCCTGGGTCCTGCCGGTCCCATTTCGGGATTACGCAGGCAGACAATCCAAATTGTAACCATATAGAAGACGACTTCAAGCATTCCCGGAATCAAGCCAGCCATAAAAAGTCGGCCAACGGATGACTCGGTCAGTATTGCATACAGAATGAACCCCATACTTGGCGGGATTAAGATGCCGATGGTGCCACCGGCGCAGATACTGCCGAGCGCCAGACCGGGATGATACTTATATTTCTTCATTTCAGGATACGCCACCGTACCCATCGCCAGTGCTGTAGCCGTACTGTCTCCGCTGATAGCCGCGAAGGCGCCACAGCCCACACAGGTAGCCATAGCCAGACCACCCCTCACCTGTCCCAGCCAATTGTAGGCGGTATTGTAGATATCCCGACTTATTCCAGCCTGACCAACCACCATGCTCATCAGCAAGAAAAGCGGGAGTACCGCCCAGTTAAAGTTGGCTACCGAGCGGAAGGGAATGAGTCCCAGGCTGTACATTCCAGAATCCCAACCGCTGATAATGGCATATCCGGCAAAGCCGATAAAAGCCGTAGCAAAAGCGGGCGGCATCCTGGCAAATATCAGGATGACCAAAAGAACAATACCTATAATTCCTATCGTTACCGGACTCATTTCTTTACCGCCTTGGCTACTAAGTGAACCAAGTCTACCACAAGCACCAGACAAAGCATGACGATACCGGCAAGCAATATTGCCCGGAATGGCCAGGATGGTATCCCTACTGTCATCGATGCCTCTCCCCTGTTCCTGGACTCAGACAGGATAAATACCGACTGCCAGGCTATTAAGGAGAAAAGGACCAGGCTAACAAAGCCGGTAACGGAATCAATGATAGCCTGGCCCCTCTGCGAAAATTTGGCAACAATCAGGTCTACCGACACATGACCCTTCACGAGGGCGCAATAGGATACCGCCAAGTATACTGCGATCACCATGACATATTGGCTAATATCAACGGTACCCGTTATGGGATTGTTGAATATAAAGCGCCCAAGCACGTCTGAGGTGATTACTAACATCAGTACCCCAACGGCAATTACGCCGATTACATTGAATGCTCCGCTGACCTTGGTAATCGCACTCTCTATATATTTAGCCAGTGCTGCTAACCACCTCAAGACGGTTACCCCCGTTTACTTAATATTTAGCCATAATTTCTAGTAACTTGTCATAGGCGGCTTGCCCCGGTTGGCCTTTCGCCTCCATCTCAGCTATCCAAGTCTGATGCGTGGGTAGAGCAACGTCGTACCACAAAGCTAACTCGTCTGCCGTGGGTTCCACTACCTTGTGGGCCGGGTCAGCAACAAGTTCATTGTAGATTCTGTCGTAGTGTTCAAATTGATAATCATGGAACTTTTGCTCCGCCTCGACAGAGACGCCGTCAATTATTTGTTGAATGTCAGCCGGAAAGCTGTTCCAGGTGTCCAGATTCATCAACACAAAGCCGTGAGACCCTGCGATGGGAACGTTAAGATGGAAATCGGTTACCTCCTGTAATTTGTTATTATCTAACACGTCATAGGAGGCTAAGATACCGTCGATTACTCCCTTCTCTAGCGATACGTAAAAGTCAGGCGGATGGAGGGCAGCGGCGGTGGCGCCCACGGCTTCGATAAAGGGAACAAAGGAACGAGGGCCACAAAGCTTCAACCCCTTCACATCGTCAGGAACCCGGGCTTCTGCTTTGTGAAGGTTAACCACATTGGGCGGCCCATCCCCGTGCCAGAGAGCCTTCACTTTGGAACGCCCGGACGCTATCTGCGGAAATGCCTTGTCCATTTCCTTTTTGATGGCGAGGTAATTTCCCGGTGTCCAAGGTAGCATCTGCAAGTTGTAAATAGTTTCTAGCACCAGCTCAGGAGCAACGTGGACAGGGGTCTGAGTGATGTCAATTTCGCCAGCCAAAAGGGAAGGGTACGCATCCGGGGAAGGTACCAAGGAGCCAGCGGGATAAATGGTTATAACTAAGCGGCCATTAGTTGCTTTCTCAACGCTCTTTGCCCATTCCTCAATGGCTCTGCCTTTGCCTGACATGGGTGCTAACTCGTGAGCACAGATAAGTTCAATAGCCTTGGCTGCAGTTGGTGCTGGTGCTGGAGCGGGCGGTGGCGCTGGTGCGGGTGCTGGTGCGGGTGCTGGTGCGGGTGCTGGTGCTGGCTTAGCGCAACCGCTTAGAATCAAGCCACTCACCAATACAATCATCAGTGCAATTAGTAGTATTTTTTTCACTTCCCTCTCCTTTGTAAAAACTTACAATTAACTTAATGAACCTTGATACGTTATTATCACATATGCACCTCCTGTATTCACCTTAGCGCACCTTCGAAGATTTTACTTAGCTTTCTCTTGTCCTTTTTTGATTAACTACCAGTTTGCTGACGCCAGGTTTTAATTTGGCTTAATAGCCAAGGTGGCCAAGGCGTTGCTGTCGGGTTTCCTCTTTGCCAAATTGTTTTTCCCGCAGCGTTAACTCAACCCGGTCAGGGTCAAGGACTCTTTCGCTGAGGCCTTCGAAATCAGGGCTATATCGGTAGGCACGGAAGACCTGGTTGGTCCAGCCAGTATCAGCTCTCAAGTGATAAAACGGGCTGATAAATTCCCAGACCACTTCTTTATCCGGAGTAACTTCAAAAAACCTGCCATGAGCTCCTTCGCAGATAAGGGTGTTTCCGTTAGCTAAACGCTGGGCTCCGGAAACAAAATTTGAATAAAAACTCTGTGGTGGATTAGCCTTATATTCCCACTCAATCTCCCTTGTGTTTGGGTTTATTTCCAATACCCTTGAATAGCCCCCGAATCCCAACCCGGTGACCCGCCGATGGTTTCCATTGTCAAAGACCAGGATATTGCCGTTCTCCAGCAGGGTCGGGTTATGTGCGTGTCCCAGGTTTTCCTCTTTCGAGGCACCCCACCGCCATTTGATATCGCCGGTGCTCTTGTCGATAATGGCGATGGTCTGAAGAGCATTGAAGTGGCTTAAAACATCCCCGTTAGGCATGACAAAGCAGGAATTGGCACGGCTGTACCGGTCACGGGCATCCAAGGGGCAGATGATATCCACCTCGGGGTCAAGGTGCTCATAGGCGAACCATTCCCAGGCTGTTTCACCGGCAGGAGTGATTTCCCGGAAGAAGTCTGCCCACATTGCTCCATTGGCCTCAGTCCCGGGGACACCACCGCGGACCTTGGCGGCGATGTCATCAGGTACCCGTATCATGCCAAGAACCATAGTATTACCATTATCCATACGGTAAAAGTCATGGTGCTGGTATGGTTCCCGATACTCCCAGACTAGGTTGCCGTCCCAGTCCACCTCCAGCAGTATGCCACCACCACCACCCCCCTCAAGCGTTGAATGAGGCCCGCTTATGTCTTGTCCGGCATAGAGCAGGTTCCCATTGGGCAGCAGCACCCCGTATGGACCCGGACGGTAGGGCATAGTCCAGCAGTGGACGGGACGACCTGCCATATCAATGAGCCAGGCTACCGAGCCTCGTGATGGCGTGAACAGGGTATAGCCGTTATAGGCTTTATCCGGTGCGTAATAAGACACCCATGGTGAGTATGGTCGCTCAACATTCATCGTGTCACTCTCCCGTAACTATAGGATACTTGAATTATTCCTGTTCTTTATTATCTAAATATTTGCCGATTGCGTTTAAAAATTGGTTACATTTTTCGTACTATATTACAGGTTCGGCGTCAACATTCGGTATCTCCATTCCCCGCTGGACAATGGAACAGGGGATTGCCAACCAGTGTCAGCCCGGGTTCGGTTATTTCCTTTCTCCATACAATTTACAGGTTAGGCTCTATATTGTCAGTTAATCCTTCGCCGCCAGTATGACTTCCGGTCGTGGTAATTAATACGTCAACAGAACAACTTTCACCGTTTACTCTTTGGCATACTCCGGTTTCAGGTCGGGCACCTCCCTTATTTCCAGTACTGGCTTCCCACTTTCCAGTCGCTGAATAGTAATCATATTATCCCTTGCCGGGTCTGTGTCTGGGTAATCAAGCCGGATGTGGTTGCCCCGTGTCTCTTTTCGCTCCAGACAAGCCTGGATGTGTAACTCGGCTAAGTCCATTATGTTACGGACTTCCCAGCAGCGCATCAAATAGTGCGGGTTTTTCGCCATCAACCTGGGCAAAAATACCCTCCTCAGTGAGCCGAGCCGCCGCAGTCCTTCTCTGAGTTTCCCTTCTGATTTAAACTGGCCAACATATCGCTCGCATATGTATCTTATGGCACACTCCAGCTCCATCGGCTCGGTGCCGTCCTTGACACTCAAGGGTGCTAACGCCGCCCGTTTATGGTTCTCCACCTGACCTTCGTCAATGACCGGCTCACCAGCCCCATTGACATAGCTATGTATGCTGTCACCAACGAGAAGCCCGCTAGGAACCGCCATATAGCAACCATGACAGCCAGCGGCACAGTCGCCTACAGCGTACAGACCCTTTAAAGACCCTCTGTAGTCTTCTTCTGTATTTATTCCGGTAACAAGCCCAAACTGATGGGGTTTATTAAGCATTATCTGGTATCGGTGTTTTCTGGGATTGAAGCCTCTCTGCTCGGCTAATTTGAGCGATGCCAGCCTCATATCTTTTAAATATATTTCCATCCTCTTGTGGAAGTCATCGGGCAGGTGTTCAATACTCTCGTAGAGTGGAGTCAGGCCCGCTTCTTCCATCTCAGCGTACGTGCTGGCTGATTGCTGAGCCAGAGAAGATATCTCTTCTCCCTTCCAGTTGAGGAGCTTCCCGAGAATTCCATCATTCAGGACGAGCAAGCCATAACCCATGGTCAGTTCATCCTGGTGCCTGAACCCGCACCCGGTTATGTCCAGGTTAGCCAGTTCGCCCCCGGCCCGGTAAGCTATAGCGTATCCGTCACCGGAAGCCGTCGCCGGGCACCAGTGGTATCGGAACTTGTACTTCCAGGATATCGGCTGCTCTCCCTCATAACAGCGGGAGAAAATGCCGGTGGCAATTACAGTAGCCTTCGCCTTGATGATGATAAATCCGCCGACACGGGTGTTCACCGCAGTAGCGCCCACTACCCTTCCCTTATTCGTCAGCAGGTCAACGACCATTGTTCGTTCGAGGATGTTCACGCCCCGCTTTTTTACCGCTGCCGCCATAAGCGGCTTAACATTCTGCCAGAGCACGCTGAGCGTTACCCTGACCTGCCCCAGTCGAAAAGGATCAGCCACGAAACGGTACTTGCCATCAAACCATCTCATTGAGATACCGAGCTTCTCCAGCTCGTTTACCGCCCAGAGTCCTCGCTCCCATCTCCGGTACATCGGGTTCGGGTCAGTAAATCGGCCCTTACCCAGGGTAGCCCCCATCATAGGCCCTTCTGTCCAGCGCTTTACCATCTCCAGCGGGGTCAGCCCTTCATCAGGCATGGCACCGACGGTATAGTAGTTAATGCCCATTCCAGCGTTACCGCTCCTCTCGAGCTTTGACTTCTCGATTATGGTAACGTCCAGCCCATGCTCGGCAGCCTTGGCAGCTGCGCAGCAACCGGCAATTCCTCCGCCCACTACCAGTACATCGGTTGTTATAACATGGTCAGCAATCTGTTCTACAGCCATTGTTGGACTACCCGTAGTGATTTTGATTGCTAATTAATCCAGGCTATTCTATTTATTAATCCTTATATAATTACGCTGGTTTCACTTTTTAGCACTAAAACTACCAGAAGGATGCCGGGTAGGTGATGTCAATTGCTCGCTTGGGACACTCCATCCAGCAAATACCGCAATGCCAGCATTCCTCTCCATAGGCTACTACTGGCATATTCATCTGCTCATCCCAGGAAAACACGTCTATCGGGCATAAGTCATAACATTTCTTGCAGCCGATACATTTGCGGTAGTCTATCTTCGCCGGCATATTACGCTTCCTCCTTGATATATTCTGGCTTCAGGTCAGGCACTTCTCTTGTCTCTAATATCGGCTTCCCCTCTTTCAGTCTTTGAATGGTAATCATGTTATCCCGCGCCGAGTCTATTTCTGGATAATCAAGCCGGATGTAATCTCCGCGCGTTTCCTTTCGTGATAAGCAGGCGTTGATATGTACCTCAGCCAGGTCCATCAAGTTACGCACTTCCAGAGCCCTCATCAGATAGTGGGGATTTTCCGCCATTAGCCTGGGCAGGAAGACCCTTCGTAATGAACCAAGTCGTCTCAGCCCCTCTCTGAGCTTTCCCTCGGATTTGAGCATCCCGACATATCGTTCGCATATATATCTGATGGCGCATTCCAGTTCCATTGGCTCGGTGCCATCCTTGACAGCCAAAGGTGCCAGTGCCATTTCCTTTTGGCTTTCAACCTGAGCGTCATCGATGGCTGGCTCAACAGTATTGTTGACAATGGAGGGTAGATTTTCAGCGAGAAGGAATCCGCTGGGTACCGCCATATAGGCACCGTGCAAGCCGGCTGCATTATCGCCGACAGCATAGACACCTTTGAGTGAAGTCTGGTACTCTTCACCCACGTTGATACCGGTAACCAGGGAAAACGTATAGGGCATAGGCGGTGGTACTTCATATCTATGTGTCTTCGGATTGAAGCCACGCTCCTCGGCAAGTTTGAAAGTGGCCAATCTCATATCATTCAGGTACACTTCCATTCGCTTCTGAAAATCGTCGGGGAGGACGTCTTCGATGGTATAGTACAGCGGGGTTAGCCCCTTTTGTTCCAGCTCAAGAAGTTTCGGCATTGATTGCCAGTATCGGGAAGGCACCTCTTCTCCCCTCCAGTTCAGGCACTTGCCCGGTATCCCGTCATTGCGGATAAGTAAGCCATAACCCATCGCTAGCTCATCAACTATCATGCCATGACCGGTGAGATCCATGTTGGCTAGCTCCACGCCCGCCCGGTACGCTGCCGCATAGCCATCGCCGGAAATTGTGGCCGGATTCCAGTGATAATGGAACTTATACTTCCAGGACTGTGCCATATCACCGTTGTAAATACGGGCAAAGTTGCCGGTGGCGAGTACGGTAGCCTTTGCCTTGATAACAACAAACTTGCCATTGCGCGTATTTACTGCGGTAGCCCCCACCACCCGGTCGTCGCGGGTAAGCAGGTCAACTATCATCGTCCGCTCCAAGAGATTTACCCCACGCTCTTTTATGGCTTTGGCTAAAATCGGCTTTACATTCAACCATAGCACATTGAGGGTGACCTTTAAATCGCCTAGCCGCAACGGGTCCAGCACGTAACGGTACTCACCGTCGAACCATTTCATGGGAACACCGAGCTTTTCCAGTTCGTGCATTGCCCACAGACCCTTGTCCCATTGCTGGTACATAATATTCGGGTTGGTGAACCGTCCCTGGGTGCCACCGGTCCATCTCACATAGGTGTTTGTCCACCATTCCAGCAACTGCTGTGCGGTAACACCTTCCTGGGGGTTGGCACCGACTATATAGTAATTTATTCCCATGGCGGCATTACCGCTTCTATCTGTTTGGGACTTTTCGACCAGGGTAACACTGAGACCGTGCTCGGCAGCCTTCGCCGCCAGCGGGCAACCGGCAAGCCCACCACCAATTACCAGTACATCAGTTTCTATGATTTCCTCCGCAAACCTATCTATATCCGAAGCCATTACTTACCTCCTGTTTCGGCCTGATCGAGTTTTCTTAGTTCTGTTAAACGTTTTTGTATATGGCGATTTTCGAATTCAGCATCACGGTATCGTATAGATTTTACATACTCAGGTACTACCTGTTCTGACGCGGCAAGATAGCTAATGTCCTTCTCTTCCGCATGCCGTTTGATTAATTTCCACAGTGGAAATTCAAACTGGTCTTCATAGTGTTTGCTTGAAGTTGGCTCGGGCATTGAAAACCTCCGTTTCATATTTATTTGGTCATTAGCAAGTCTGATAACTGGCTATTTCAGCATAGAATTTACTAATGGAAACAACCGCCAATCTGCTTACCTTTTCGGGATGTCAACTACTTTTAGTCCGATTGTCTCTCTCTTTAGACTGCTGGCATGGTAAAGAGTTGGTTAAATTGATTTTATTGCGATAACCGATATCTGAACATTACCTAGAGGGATAATTATTAATTCAATTGAATCATTATAAGTATATAATTTATCTATTACTTTTGAATTATTAATTTAATTCTTATTAAATAAGAATTTCAAAGATGAAATGGGCTGGGTCTTAGACCCTGTCACTTGAATAATTTACACCGGCAAACCAGTGCTATTTTGGATAAGAAACTCAAATGCCACGAAGGGTGCTTTGAATCTATCAGCACAAGTTGGAAAAAAGTTCAAGTAAAAGTGGGACGTGGATCTGAAGCAGGATGATAAATATCTGGCTCAATATCCTAGGGAATTGTTAAACCAGCTTTTAACCGGGAAAGGAGAGGAGAAATCTCATGGTTAAATGAGCTTGACAGCAAATTGGCTATCCAGATATGATGCGTTTTTCTCTAGCCAATACCGCCGCCTTCTGTCGAGAATGTACATTCAATTTTTTCAAAATTCTGCCCAGGTGAACCTTCACCGTATTTTCGGTGATGAATAGATTATCGGCAATTTCTTTGTTAGCTAACCCTTTGGCTACCAAAGACAATACCTCTTTTTCTCGCTCGCTCAACCCGATTTTTTGCAGCGCCATTTGTCTTTCCTCAGCGGTATTAAATTCACGTAGTAGCAATCCACCCAATACCGGGGCCACAAAGAGACGACCTTCATAGACACCATGAATTACTTCAACGAGACGAATGGTATGAATATCAGAACCGACATAGCCATCAGCTTCGACCTTGAAAACGGATAGTGGGTCAAAAGACACATTGGTTGATGCGCCAATTATTATAAAGTGTATCTCCGGACATAGTTCTCTCACCCGTTGTTTTACCTCAAAACAGTCACATTCCATGATGTCGCTGTCGAGTATAATGATGTCTGGTTTGAGTTCGACCGCCTGGCGTATTGTTTCCTCGCCTGTGGAACATGAGGATACTACCTCAATACTGGCGGTTTTACCCAGTACGTGAGCCAATCCTTCACGGAATATTTCTCTGTTGTCGGCTATTAACACCCTGATTCTGGTCATGACTGCTCACCCATTAGTAATTATTAAGCATTTTACCGCCTCTATAATGTCTTTACAAGTGTAAATAATAGATAAGTATTAATAAACTAATTAAATATAATAACAATTAAATACACCATATATGTATGTCTTTAGTTTGAAAATTATACATTCAGAGAATGTACAAACTATTGCTATCCCGTTATCATTAACAGGAAAAATTCCATTTGTATTTTCGGTGCAGAGCGAACAAATTTATATATATGAAGTTTAGTGTGAGAATTGTGGCTGGTATGGATGTAAATATACATACCAGCCAACGCACTTTTAAAGATATTTACCGAGGTCCAAAAAAATAATGTAAGGAGGACTCACAATGCGCTACGCAGCTCGTTTCGTCGTTGAAACCCACGCCCATTTGACCACACTCTATAACGCAAAGCCCGGTACGGAAAGCAACCACCCCCATCTTCAGGAGGTCGAGACCATCGATAACTCACCCCTTTGTCTGTATGACATGGAACGGTACGGTGTTGATATGTGCTTGCTGAAGCCAAGCGCTTGCGGCACGACCAATGAGCTGCAGGCAGCCTTGGTAGACAAACATCCGGACAAGTTCGGGGCTTTTTGCAACGACCAGAAGCTGAAGCTTAAAATGGCGCGGGGAGAGGCAAAGTGGAACCTCGACGATTCCGCCGCTGAGGTTGAAGAAGCCCTGAAAACAGGCAAGTTTATCGGCATTGGTGAAGGTATACCCTATGACCTTGACCCCATGAAGGTGTATGAGTTCAAGGAGCGTTTGAATGAATGCCGTACTTTTGCGGAACTGGCGCGTAAGTACGGGGTAAGCCTCGATTTCCATGAATTTGCCTGGGATTACGAGTGGGATTCGTACAAGCTGCTGGTGCGGCTCTCACGTGAGTATCCTGACGTCACCTTTATTCTCTGCCATGGCGGATACTCAATCAGCGACTATGTAGAGGGAGCCGATGCAATCAGGAAAGCATGCACGATAGCTGGTCAGGCAGTGGGGACTGGTGGCAGTAATATCTACCTGGAGACCGGCACCTGGCCCGCCGAGTATTTTGGAATTGCCCTTAAAGACCCCAATGTGGGAGTAACCCAGCTTATCTGGGGAGGTGATTACGGGAATGTCCCCCAGTATATTGTTATGAACCCGGGAGGAGACCCCCCTAGCTTTGCCAGCCCGGTAAATAAATGGCCATGGGTACTGAAATACCAGACAGATTGGTGGGGCTGGTCGCTTCACCAGATAGACAAGTTAAGGGACTGGGTAACCCAGGACGAGATAAATCTGGTACTGGGCGGAAATGCTGCCCGGATATGGCACCTTCCTGTCCCCTACGAGCGGATGTTCATGTGTGGCCGGCCGGATATATGGGGGGTTGACTGGGAGAATAGTGTCCCCTTCATTCCAGTGAAGCAGGTGCAGAATCCCGACCGAAAATCATAAGCAGCTTATCCCGGTTCGAGCCGGGGGACGAGCCTTGCTGTTTAATTATGGCCAATAATGTTTGTCCGGTCTCTATCATGCTGGTATTGGTGGTAGTATCGTGCTGACTGTCAAGTGACCGGAATGATTAGCGCTGCGTTTTTTTGAAATCGACGGTAGCCCGTTTTTTATAGTGTCAACTCCACGAG
>Ga0180432_10007887_pt1 | contig 13429 bp, 10 predicted proteins | sample SS_ome_10_FD_132414 | JGI IMG/M metagenome (GOLD analysis project Ga0180432, IMG submission 132414) | Hypersaline lake sediment archaeal communities from the Salton Sea, California, USA - SS_1_MS_2 metaG | ecosystem: Environmental > Aquatic > Non-marine Saline and Alkaline > Hypersaline >...
GGACCGCTAGCCCCCCACCTAGCACAGGCGCTGGCGGAGGGGGCGGGATTTGAACCCGCGGTACCCCAAGGGGTACACCAGTTCTCCAAACTGGCGGATTCGGCCGCTCTCCCACCCCTCCGGGGACGAATTCTAGGCCGTTTCTCTTCCCCCTTCAATTCGACGCACGCGCTCCGCCCTCGAAAGGGCTCGATCCGAAGGCCGATCGGCAGCGGTCTCTCACGGACCGAGTGCGCGTCTCCGTGTTGCAGCGGCCGGCTTCGCGCTTTGCTTGCCCCCTTTCACCGATCCCACGTATCATGAAGAGCCGACTGAATGTGTGCGGACCGTGCATCCTCCGCCGTGGGCCGGGAGCGACGGCGCCTCGATCTTCGAGCCGGCGCCGAGCGACGGACGCACCGACCGAGAGGAGTTCGATGAGAGGAGTGGCATTCTGGTCGATTGCACTCTCGATCGTCGCCGCCTCCGGCGTCTACGCGCTGTCGAAGGAGTGGGCAGCCACCTACGGGACCCCGAGCGGCGAATGGTGCGAGACGATCTTTCCGACTGTCGACGGAACCTTCATCGTCGGCGGGAACGCGGTCGATCCCGCCGGAGGGACCGGCCGGATGGATGTCCTCCTCATCGAAGTCTCATCGGCGGGGCGGATTCTCCGGCAACGGATCTACGACGGTGAAGGGTCGCTACTCGTCCGATGCGGACAGCAGACAAGCGACGGAGGGGTCTTCCTCTCCGGGATCTTCCGGGATTCCGTTTACGCCGAGGACATGGAGGTTTGGGCGATGAAGCTCGACTCCGACCATCGCATCGAATGGGACCGGATCTACGGCGGTGAGGATTGGGATCGTACTTACGCCTGCGCACAGGCTCCGGACGGCGGATATGTCCTCGCCGGGTGCACCCGTTCGTTCACCGACTCACCGATGCACGAGGACTTCTGGGTTCTCAGGCTCGACGCTGATGGAGACGTGCTCTGGGAAAGGACCTACGGCGGTGAGCGAACGGACCGCGGCCTGGCTCTCGCGTTGACCGACGACGGGGGGTGCGTCGTCGCGGGATGCACGGCTTCCTTCGGGGCACGAGGGAACGATTTCTGGCTCCTCAAACTCGATGACGAAGGAGACGTCGAGTGGGGCAGGGCCTACGGAGGGTCGGTCAGCGAGATCGCCTACTCAGTCGAGCAGACTTCTGACGGTGGATACATTCTCGCGGGGATCACGGGGAGCTACGGCGCCGGGACCGACGACGCACTCCTCCTGCGACTCGATCCGCACGGGGAGATCGTCTGGGCGAGGGCGTACGGCGGACCGGCGACGGACTTCGCCGTCAACGTCCGCGAGACGGAGAGCGGGTTCGTGTTCACGGGTCACACCGCCTCGTTCGGCTCCGGGAATCGCGACGTGTGGATCCTGCACCTCGGCCCCGACGGTGAGATCCTTTGGGAGCGAACCTTCGGCGGAGCCCTCGACGAAGCCGGCAACTCGATCCACTCCGTGCCGGACGGCTACATCGTCGCCGGATACTCCTGGTCCTTCTCCAAAGGGGAGGACGACATCCTCTTGTTGACCATCGGCCTCGACGGGACGGCCTCGCCGGCCTGCGGGCCTCTCCGCCCGTCGAGCTCCGTCTGTACGACGCTCGTCCTCGACCCGATCTCGACCGACGTCGTCGTCCGCGACACTTGCGCGCGTTGCCGCTCGAACGAATCCCGGAGCGATGGGTGCTCGATCGTCCCGGACTTCCTCTGCCCGAGCGGATGAAGCACGCCGCTGCTTTCTGAGACCCCCCGGTCCGCTGAGGCGGGCTCCGTCCTCGATCACAGGTGAAAGGCCCGGTCCCCCAGAGCTCCGGCCTCACCGGACGAGAGGAGTCGGTCCCGGTCCCTGCACATCGGGCGAGGCCTCTGCCAGTTTCCCCCCTCGTCGAGGAATCGAACGAGAAACCGATCGATGACTCCACCGGCTCCCCATCAGCGCACCGTCCTTGCGTTCGGCGCAGTCGACAGGATCTCAAGCGTGCACACGCGCAGGCGAACGCCTGCGCGCGCTCCCTCAACCGTCCCCCACCCGGGGAGGTCGGATCCTCAATCGCTCCCGACGCATTCGCCGCCGGAACAAGAATGGCACCCCGAGCTTCACTCCAAGACCATTCCGCATACACCCCTGCGAGATGGGCTCTCGCTTTCGCGTCTCGGGCGCTCCGCCCGGGGCACCGCCTGGAGTGTGACCACACTAACAGATTGTCGTCTCTTTGTCAAGTTATAGAGCACTGATGAGCCTCTACGATCGTACCGTTCTGTTTTTGATGTCTATAGCTGGCTGTATGAGGCCGGATGTTGCTTGTGGTTGTCGGATGCCTGCGAATGTCCGTGACCCACGCGAACGCCTATCCGAGACCGCGATCCACGATCCTTCGGTAGACTTGCACGGCACGCTCAAGCTCGCCAATGAGCACGCGCTCAAGAGGCCCGTGTGCATGGGCGATGTCCCCCGGCCCCAGAACGACCGTGGCCATTCCATTCGCCGCAAGGTGTCCACCGTCGGTCCAGTACGTGACCCCGATCGGAGCCGCCGCGTCGGGCCCCACGATCTCCGACACGGCCTCCATCGCAGCCCGAGCGATCAGCGACGTCTCCGACGTCTCGAGCGGCGCGTGCGGCACGACGGACGTCATCGGCATCTCGACAACATCCGCGCTGAGCTGATCGACCGTTCCGCAGAGCTCAGAGACGATGGCGCCAATCTCGCCGAGAGGATCGTCGTCCCCGGGAACGGTTCGTCGGTCGACATCGACCTCGCACCGTTCGGCGACGATGTTCGGCTGCGTTCCCCCGCAGACTCGCCCGACGCTGAGTGTCGATCTTCCGAGAAGCGGGTGCGTCCGTCCGGCGAGCCGCGGGCGAAGCTCCTCCTCGAGGACCCTGATGACGCGTGCGGCGTGCGAGACGGCCGAGACTCCCGCCTCGGGGCAGCTTCCGTGGGCGCCTCGCCCGGTCAGCGTGATTCGGATGAAGCACGCCCCTTTGTGCGCCAGTGTCACTCGCATGCCGGTCGGCTCTCCGACGATCGCGTAGTCCGTCCGAAGCCCGTGATCGACGACGGCCTTCACACCGAGCCCCCCGGTCTCCTCGTCCGCGGTCCCGACGAACAGAAGGTCGCCGGCCAGCGCGAGACGCCCGCTTTCCAGCTCGCTCTTGGTCTCGGCGAGCGCGCAGGCCATCGCGGCGACCGCGCCCTTCATGTCGCACGCCCCTCGCCCCCATAGAATGCCGTCTTCGACGCGAGGCGCGAACGCGTCGCGCATCTCGCCGGCGGGGACGGTGTCCAAGTGTCCGCAGAGCATCAGGCTCGGCCCCGTCCCGCCGGGGATCCGGGCAATGATGTTCGACCGATCGTCGATGACGGGCTGGAGATCCACGTCGATGCCGCGATCGCGGAACCACTCCGCGAGGAATCGTCCGATCTCACCCTCACGGCCCGGTGCCTCGCGATGGCTCTCGATCTCGATCAACTGCTTCGTCAGGGTCAGGACGTCGGTGCGCACGTCGGTCATCTCGGCCTACGTCTTCGACGGCGAGAGCTTCGTCATCCGTCCGGCGTCGAACGCCTCCTTGGCGATCTCCCTCAGCTTGAACTTCTGGATCTTCCCGGACTGCGTCATCGGGAACTCATCGACGATCTCGACGTAGCGCGGAACCTTGAAGTTCGCAATCTCCCCGACACAGAAGTCGACGATCTCCTGCGGATCGATCACCGCCCCGTCACGCGGGATAATGTACGCGGCGGCGACCTCGCCGAAGACGTCGTCTTCGATTCCGATCACCGAAACATTCTGGACCTTCGGATGCGTGAACAGGTACTCCTCGATCTCCGCGGGATAGACGTTGAAGCCGCCGCAGATGAGCATGTCCTTCTTCCGACCGACGATCTGGACGTAGCGTTCCTCATCCATCGTCGCCAAATCGCCCGAGTAGAGCCATCCCTCGGGATCGATCGTCCCCGCCGTCACCTCGGGCGCTCTGTAGTAGCCGAGCATCACGTTGTAGCCTCGACAAGCGAGCTCCCCCATTCCTCCGGTCGGAACGGGCCTGTGGTCATCATCCGCGATCTTGACCTCGATCCCGTCGAGCGGGCGTCCGACCGTTTCGACCCTGCGCTCGATCGAATCGTCGAATCGCGTCATCGTGATCACCGGAGATGCCTCGGTGAGGCCGTAGGCGATCGAGACGTTGCAGCCGAGCTCCTCCATCGTCCCCTTCATCACTTCGATCGGGCAGGGCGCGCCGGCCATGATCCCGGTTCGCAGGGACGACACGTCGTACGGCGTCCCGTCCTTCTTCCCTTTGCGCTTCTCCTCAAGCTCGAGAACGAACATCGTCGGAACTCCGTAGAGGACGGAGACCCCGAATCGCTCCACCAGCTCGAGCGCCTCCGCCGCCTTGAAGACCTGCATCGGGACCATCGCCGCCCCCCAGGTGATCGAACCGGCGATTCCCATGACGCAGCCGAAACAATGAAAGAACGGAACCGCGAGAAGGAAGACATCCTCCTCGGTGGTGTGGAGAACCTCGGTCACTTGCTCGGCGTTCTTGGCGATGTTGTGATGCGAGAGCATCGCTCCCTTCGGACTCCCCGTCGTCCCCGACGTGTACAGGATGAACACGTTATCGTTTGGATCGCAGAGCTTCTCTCGCGCTCCGAGCTTCCCATCGGCGAGGGCCTCCGTCCCGCGGTCGACGACGTGGTCGAAGGCATGCATCCCTTCCCCGGGATCTCCGACGATCACCACGTGCCTCAGGTTCGGGAGCTTGCCACGAACGTTGCCGATCATGCGAAGGTAGTCGATCCCAACGAACGATCCGACGGCGAAGAGCGTCGTCGCCTCCGAATCGTCGAGGATGTACTCGACTTCGTGGGCCTTGTAACGCGTGTTCATGGGGACGACGACGGCCCCGATTCGCGCGATTGCGAAGTAGGCCGCCACCCACTCCGCGATGTTCGGCATCCAGAGCCCGACCTTGTCACCCTTCTCGACGCCGAGGTCGATCAGCCCGCGGGCGAGACGATCGACCATCGCGTTCAACGCCTCGTAGGAGAACGATCGGCCATCCGGCTCGAGAATTGCGTTTCGTTCCGGGAACCGCTCAGCCGTTTCGCGCAGCACCTGGGACAGGGTTCTCATCGATTCACCTCGTCATGAACCGGTACGGTGGATGTGCAGATTGTCCGCAACAGAACAGCAGTTCGCAACCTGGTAATGCGTCGCGCGATCGGTAGAATCGATCCGTGAGGAAGGGCCACCAAAGGTCAGGGAGGAGATGCCGAGGATGATTCCGGCGGTCTCGATCATCGGCCATCACGACAGCGGGAAGACGGGGCTGATCTCGAGCGTTCTCCCGGTCCTCGTCGCCCGGGGCCTGCACGTCGGGACGGTGAAGCATGCGCCGCACCTCGATCGGACGGACACCCGTAACTCGGACAGCGCTCGCCATCTGGAGGCCGGAGCGACCCGCGTCCTTCTGCGCGGACGTCGATCGTCCGCTCTGTTCTGGAAGCACGACGAGGCTCCGCTCGACCTCGAGGTCACCCGCCTCCTCTCCGACTGCGATCTCGTCTTGGTCGAAGGAGGCAAACGATCCCCTTTCCCGAAGATCGAAGCCTTTCGCCGCGGGTCCGATCTGACGCGAGAGCCGCTCGCAGGCGAGATCGACGTCGCGGCTGTCGTGACCGACGAACGGGTCGCCCTCCCCGACGGGATCGAGGTCTACTCCTTCCGTGACGTGGAGGCGATCGCTGACCTGGTCGAACGGCTCGCCTTCGAGAGCCCTCTGACCGATCGGACCTGATTGCGTCGTCGCAGGCCCTGTGATACCCTGGCGTCGCGATGAAACCGGTTTCCCTTGCGAACATGACGCGACACGCAACGTCTACGCTCTTCCTTGTGCCATCCGGCACCGACCGACACGTGGAGGCTCTCAGGCTGGCGGCCCCTCTCGCCGGAGGCACGGAGCGTGACCACGCCCTCGCCCGTCGCGGAGTCCATCCGGACATCATCGCACTCTGTGCACCCGAGGGGAAGGAGCGAATCGGAATCGACCAGGTCCGAGCCGCCATCCGCGCGGCGCAGTTCGCGCCCGTCCAGGGAGATCGCAAGGTCTGCGTGATCCCGTCCGCAGAAGACCTGACGCCGGAGGCGGCGAACGCCCTGCTGAAGACCCTCGAAGAGCCCCCGCGCGAAATGGCGTTCGTCCTGCTCGCCGAGCAGACAGTCGACCTGCTTCCGACGATCGTCTCTCGCAGTCGCATCCTCAGGCTTCTTCCGACCGATACTTCCGATCTGATCGATCGGCTCCGTCAGGTCGGCTACGACGACCTTTCCGCGGAGTGGATTCTCGAGGTCTCCGACAGGCCGGGCGAGCTGGATCGGTTCTTCACAGAGCACGTCGACATTGCCCAGCTCCGAGAGAACTCCCGTGCACGAGCCGAGTCGCTTGGAGCAGTCGAACTGGTCTCGGCCTCGATCGGCGGAGAGTCGGTTCTCCGACGTGAGGCGTTGGTTGCTCTCCTCGAACGCGCAGCCGCGCGAGACGGCGATCTTCTCATCGAGGGGGTTCGGTTTCTCGCTTCACAGCCTCGAGAGGCCGGATTCGGCCTCCTCCAGGACCTCCTGCACGTGGCGTTCGGGCCGCTCCGGTCGGACCGATCGCGCACGGCAGATCCGCAAGTATGGGATCGACTTGGGTCGCTCGGGGCGGGTCGGCTCGAGGCGGTCTGTCTCGCGATCGACCGCGCTCACCGCGCCCTTTCGACCCACGCGCCGCCTGAGGCCGTCTTCCTCTCGCTCCTCTTGTCGGTCGGAGGTGGCGATGATGGCCGGTGATCGGGTGGTTCTCGTCCGCGTTCTGAACCTCGAGCGTGAGACGGCCTACTTCAACGCGAAGGCCCTCTCGCTACAGGTCGGAGATCGTTGCGTGATCGATCACGGCGGCTTGCAGCTCGGCGTGATGCTCGGCGAACTCGAGACCGGAGCAGGTCTGAGCGATCAGCTGGAGCCGGTGATTCGGACGGCGACCGATCGCGACGTCGAATCACACCACTACAACCAGGCCGACGCCGAACGGACCCTCTCAGCAACCCGCGACGTGATCACAAAGCACAGCCTTCCGATGCACCTGGTCGCCGCCGAGTACACGCTCGACCGGAGGAAGCTCCGCATCTACTTCACCGCCCCGCATCGCGTCGACTTCCGCGCCCTGCTTCGCGATCTCGCCGGCCGCTTCGGCACGCGAATCGAGCTCCGCCAGATGGGCGCACGGGACGAGGCTCGACTGAAGGGTGGGATCGGCCGGTGCGGGCTTCTGATCTGCTGCCATCGCTACCTACGGGACCCGAAGCCGATTCGCATGGAGCTGGCTTACGATCAGGAGCTGTTCGTCTCACCGGAGCGGATCACGGGGGTCTGCGGTCGCCTGATGTGCTGTCTCGCGTACGAGCACGAAACCTACAAGACCGAGCTCGCTTCCCTTCCGAAGTTGGGGGCGCTGGTCACGTGGAAAGAGAAGAAGGGCAAGATCATTTCGCACAACATCTTCCGCCGCACCGTGACCCTCCTGACCGACGGACATGAACGGCTCGAACTCGACGCGAAGGAGGTCACGGTCGTTCGTCCGGGGAAGCGGCGGAAGCGCTGATCTCGACACCGAGTATCCTCAAGTCTCGTAGCTCCTCGTCCGAGACCGTCGCCCGGACGCGAATCCCCGTCTCCGTGTGCTCGATGACCTCAACGCGCTCCGGCGGCGTTCGTCCGTAGAAGTCGCCGACTGCGTCGAACGGGACGAGAAGCGTCCGTTCCCGCTCTCCGGGGAAGAGAACCTCCGAGATCGACCTGAGGAGCGAATCGACGTTCCTCCCGGACGCGGCCGAGATCGGGACGCCTCGTCCGTCATCCGCCCACGCCTCGGGAACGGCGTCCACCTTGTTCAACACCGCGATCATCGGCGGCCGCCGATCGTCGTCGCGAAGGACCTCCTGCTCGAGAATCTCGAGCACGACGCGATCGTCCTCCTCCCAGCTCGTCCTCGATCGATCGACGATGTGAAGAATCAGATCGGCGTGGCGGACCGCTTCGAGCGTTGCGGCGAACGCCGGAACGAGATCATGCGGTAGGTCCCGAATGAATCCGACCGTATCGACGAACAAGGCGAACCGGCCGGAGGGGAGCGGTCCGCGGCGAACCCGCGTGTCGAGCGTCGCGAACAGCTTGTCTTCGACGACCGAATCAGCATCGCAGAGGCGATTGAGGAGCGTCGACTTCCCGCTGTTCGTGTACCCGACCAGAGCGATCTGCGGGACCACGCCTCCGCGTCTCTTCTTGCTGCGAACCGAGCGCTCCTCAGCCGTCTTCCGAAGCCGGGCCTCGAGAGCATGAATCCGCCGGTTCACCTTGAAGCGGTCGAGATCCAGTTGCGTCTCTCCGGGGCCGCGTGTCCCAATTCCTCCGCCGGTCCGCGTGAGCGCCATACCCCATCCGCGAAGACGCGGCAACAGATAACGCAACTGGGCAAGCTCGACCTGTAGACGAGCCTCCTTCGTGGAGGCTCGCTGCGCGAAGATGTCCAGGATCAGCTGCGTCCGATCGACCACTTTCCGAGAGAGCGCCTCCTCGAGGTTCCTCGCCTGCGCCGGAGTCAGCTCGTCGTTGAAGATGACGACGTCGGCGCCGAGCTCATCGGCCGCACGACGGACCTCCTCGATCTTCCCCTTTCCGAGGAAGGTTCCGGAAACCGGGCGCTGCCGCCGCTGGAGAACCGACGCGAGCGCCGGAATCCCCGCCGTCTCGGCAAGCGACTCGAGTTCGCGCATCGAGGCGTCCGCGCTTCCGTCCGAACCGGCGTCGATCCCGGCAAGGATCGCGCGCTCCGTGCCGAAGACCCGAGCGCGCGTCCCGAGTCGGTCCTCCACCAGCGGCCCGTCATCTCCTCTATGCCGCTTGTCGCTCAATCGTCGCCCCCAATCGACTCAGTTTCTCTTCGATCGCGGCGTACCCCCGATCGATCGAGTCCAGCCCGCCGACGATCGTTCGGCCTTTGGCGGCCAATCCGCCGAGGATGAGCGCCGCTCCGGATCGGATGTCCGGCGCGGTCACCACTCGCCCTTCGAGAGCGTCGACTCCGGTGATCGTGACACTCGACCCGTCGACGGCGATTCTTGCTCCCATCGAACGAAGCCCATCGGCGTACGTGTGCCGTCGTTCGAAGACGGTTTCGTCGATCCGACTCGTTCCCGCCGTCCGTGTGAGTACGGCGGCCAGCGGAGGGTGAAGATCGGTCGGGAACGCCGGATGCGGCCCCGTCGCGACGCGAATCGCTCGACGGGCCTCACCCGGCACGATCGTCACAGAATCCTCTCCGATCTCGATCCGCGCCCCGAACTCACGGAGGACGTCGACCAGCGGGACGAGATCACTCACCTCGACATGATCGACCCTGACCTCACCTCCAGTGATCGCTCCAGCGAGGAGATAGGTCCCCGCTTCCATCCGGTCCGGAATGACCGACTGCTCGGCCGCGTGGAGCCTGCGGCGGCCGACGACGCGAAAGCTACGTCCTTCACGCTCGATCTCTGCGCCCATTCGACGAAGAAGCGCGACGAGGTCCTCGACCTCGGGCTCCACCGCCGCGTTTCGCAGCTCGGTCTCGCCGTCGGCAAGGGCTGCGGCCATGAGAATCTGCTCCGTCGCACCGACCGACGGGAACGCGAGCTCGATCCGCGCACCGCGAAGCCGATCCGCTTCGACGGAGACGAAGCTGCCGAGGTCTTCGACGCGTGCTCCGAGCGCCCTCAGCCCGACCAAGTGCAAATCGACCGCACGCGCTCCGATGGCACAGCCTCCGGGAAGCGGCACGACCGCCCGGCCGAGCCGCGCCACGAGCGGCCCGAGCACGAGGAATGACGCTCTCATCTGCCGTACGGAGTACGCGTTTGCCTCACACGACAGCTCTCGATCGCTCGACAGAACGACACTCGTCCCTCGCCGGACGACCCGCTTGCCGAGATCGGTCAGGGTGAACAGGATCGTGCTGACGTCTCGAAGCTGCGGAACTCGGTGAAGGACGACCGGCTCGTCGGTCAGGAGAGAGGCGACGCACTCCGGGAGAGCCGCATTCTTGGCCCCTTCGATCGTCACCGATCCGGAGAGGGGGCGCCCCCCTTCGATGCAAAGGGATCCCGCACTCACGCTACGGAAGGTAACGGAGCGGATCGATCGGGAACTCGCCGTTTCGCACCTCGAAGTGCAAGTGCGGACCGGACGAGATGCCCGTATTCCCCGACTGTGCGATGACCTGGCCGACTTCGACGTAGCGACCCTGCTCGACGTAGGAGTCATCCAGATGCCCGTACAGCGTGAGGAACCCATCGTCGTGCTCAAGAATGAGGACGTTCCCGTATCCGGACTGGTCCCCGTAGAACAGGACGCTCCCTCCGGCGGCCGCATGAACGGCGGTCCCCTCCGGCACGTCGATGTCGATTCCGTCGTGATGATGGCGATTCCCGAGAACCGGGTGCACCCGCCACCCGAACGTCGAGACGACCTCACCCGACAGGGGCCAGATGAACCGCGAAGGGACTCCCTTCGAAAGCCGCACGACGTCATCCCAGTAGGTCGCGCCGGTCGTCGGGATCAGCAGACGATCGCCTGCGAAGATCGTCTGATTCACACGAATCCCGTTCGCCTCGGCGATGGTCTCCTTCGGAACAGCGTACGTCACGGCGATGTCGGTCAACGTCTGCCCCGCCTTGATTACGTGAAGGACGCCTTCCTCCGAGGCAAGGAGCACCCTCCCCGGCTGGAGCGTCTCCCCACCGTACAACAGGTTGCTCGCTCGGAGGTTTGCGACGCTGACGCCGAGATCGGAAGCCACGCCGGCGAGCATCTCCCCGTCTTCCACGACGTGAGAGAGGATCTCTGCCGGAAGATCGAGATCCGCCGGCGCCTCTGTCTCGGTCTCGCTCTCGGGCGTCGTCTCCGTCGACCGGTCCGCTCCGTCGACTCCGTTGACGCCCGGGAGGATCGCCGTCGTCTCGCTGGTCCCTTCATCGATCACGACGATCGGCTCGTCGATTCGGCTCGAGCAACCGGAACGGAGGAGAAGGGGGACGGCGATGATAGCGATGACGGCGACAGCGACGATCGCAACGCGATCCTTCCGGATCGGCTTCCGCTGTCTTCCGTAGCCCGCGTACCTAGTCACTGCTCATCAACTCGAGGAATTGGTCGTTGTCCTTCGTCGCCTCAATCTTCCCCTTGATGAACTCCATCGCCGCTTGCGGATCGTTCAGATCGCTCATCATCTTACGGAGGATCCACACCCGGTTCAATTCCTTCTCGCTGAGAAGGAGCTCTTCTTTACGCGTCGCCGACTGCTCGACGTCGATCGCCGGGAAGATCCTCTTGTTCGCCATCGCTCGATCCAGGATCAATTGCATGTTCCCGGTCCCCTTGAATTCCTCGAAGACGACCTGATCGAGTTTGCTTCCCGTATCGACGAGGGCGGTCGCGATGATCGTCAGACTTCCTCCCTCCTCGATGTTCCGGGCCGCGCCGAAGAACTCCTTCGGTTTGTAGAGCGCGGTCGGATCCATCCCTCCGGAGAGGAGCTTCCCCGATGCGGGGATCGAGAGGTTGTACGCCCGTCCCAGCCGCGTGATCGAGTCCATCAGGATCACGACGTCCTGCCCCATTTCGACCAGTCGCTTCGCCCGGTCGGTGACCAGCTCGGCGATCCGCGTGTGGTGTCGGGGCTCGAGGTCGAACGTCGCCGCGACGACCTCGCCGTTCGCGACGGACCGGCGGAAGTCGGTCACCTCTTCCGGCCGCTCATCGACCAAGAGCACGAACAGCTTAACGTTCGGGTAGTTGGCGTTGAGACCTGCAGCGATCTGCTTGAGAAGCGTCGTCTTCCCCGCCATCGGAGGCGAGACGATCAGGCCCCGCTGTCCCTTCCCAATCGGGCAGAACAGGTCGATGATTCGGGTCGCGATCTCGCCCGGGTCGTGCTCGAGACGATACATCTCGTTCGGATGAAGCGGGGTGAGGTCGCGGAATTGCGGCCTCCGCCTCGACGCATCCGGATCCCCCCCGTTGACCTCCTCGGCCTTCAACAGCGCGAAGTACCGCTCGTCGTTCTTGGGTGCACGGATCGTCCCGGTGATCAGATCTCCGTCGCGCAGTGTGAAGCGCTTGATCTGCGACGGTGAAACGTACACGTCGGTCCTCCCGGGAAGGCACGTGTCACCTCGGAGGAACCCGTACCCATCCGGGTGAACCTCGAGGACCCCGTCTGTGAACCGGAGGTTCCGTTCTCTCGCAAGATGAGCCATGATGCTCCGAAGGAGCTCGTCTTTGCTCGAGTGCTTCGAATTCTTGATCTGGAGTTCTTCTCCCATCGCGAAGAGCTCGTCGATCGTCCGACTACGCAGTTCTGCGATTTCCATCATCCATCACCTCTGATTACAGCGAAATCCCCCGGCCGATGATGACCGCGGTGACCGCGGCATACACGGCGAGTAGAACGATTGAATCGACACCGACACCGAACACGTGCCGCCGTAAGCGGGCTCCGATCGCGACCACGGCAATCCCCGTTAGCACGATCCCACACCCTGCGACCAACAGCTGATCGGTTGCTCCTTCTCCGAGAGCTCCGAGGATCGACCCTCTTCGAAACGCCGCGTCTGCGAAGAAGATCGTCAGGATGTTGAACATGTTCGAGCCGAAGATGTTACCGATCACCATGTCGTGCGCCCCGATTCGCAATGCCCCGATCGAGGCCGACAGCTCCGGCAAGGACGTCACGATCGCCACGAGAATCGCTCCCATGAACGACGCGGAAAGGCCAGTCGACGTCGCGATCTCCTTGCTCGCCTGCACCAGGAACACCCCCGAGACCACGATGATCGCCCCTGAGATCAGGAATCCGACAAGGGAGACGACGAACGACAGATCCGGAGCGAACTCTGCTTGATCGTCCTCGCCCTCCTCCTTTTCGGCGCGGAACACAAGATAGACCCCGACGACGTAACCGATCAGAATGAGGAAGCTGATCGGTGCGATCCCGAAGACCGTCACTCCCGGCTTCCATACGATCCCGAGCATCGCGAGAGCCGTCAAAAGGATCGCCGTTCCGCCGCTGATCGTGTGATAGCGCCGGACGCCCGCGAGGAAGGAACCGGGCCGTCGCCGCATCAGCAGGATGTCGAGAAGGCCGACGATCGCCACATTGAAGAGGTTGCTTCCGAATGCGTTCCCAATGGCGATGTTCGGAGCGCCGATGCTTGCGCCGGTGATCGTCGTCGTCATTTCGGGAATCGACGTCAGGGTCGCAAGGAAGATCAGCCCGATCCACCCCTGCCCGATTCTCAGGTGTCGA
>Ga0180432_10007888_pt1 | contig 13428 bp, 12 predicted proteins | sample SS_ome_10_FD_132414 | JGI IMG/M metagenome (GOLD analysis project Ga0180432, IMG submission 132414) | Hypersaline lake sediment archaeal communities from the Salton Sea, California, USA - SS_1_MS_2 metaG | ecosystem: Environmental > Aquatic > Non-marine Saline and Alkaline > Hypersaline >...
AGCCGTGGCCCTGGCCCGCGGACTTCCGCGCGGCGGCCGAGCGGATGGCGCGCCCCATCGACCCGACGCCGGAGCGCACCCTGCCCCCGCTGGAGAACACCAAGATCATCGCTCACGTGGCCCTCACAGATCACGAACTATCCCGGCTACTCACCGACAAACCGCCCGCATGGCCCTGGGCAGTGTTCACCTCGGTGTTGGTGCAGCGCCGCAACGCCGTCCAGACACGGCTGCGCACCGTCGCTTCCGGCTACCAGCCCTACCCCGGATTACCGCCGCTAGACGGCCGCGAGTATTGCGATACGGCCTATCAGGCAATGAACGTGATCAACGACACCGTCACCCAGATCGAGCAATTCCTCCTCAGCCCCGCCTTCACCGGCGCGTTCGGCGAGACCGGCCGCGGCGCTACCGGCGAACCTGACCCGGACGCGATCCTGCAAGTCGCCCACCGCTTGATGGATTACTACGAGGTGTTGTTGGTCCAGGCCGAAAGTTGCCTTCAGACCCCGGTCCGCCCGGAGGTGCGGGTGTTCGTTCAGGATATGGGGTCGTTCACCCTGTGCCCGTTGATCGGGTATGAACATTTCATCCCGACGATGTGCGCCCGAGTCGGCCAGGCGCAGGACCTCCTGCCCTACACAACGGCCGACACAATCGTCGCCCTGGACAACGCGACCCTGTCCATGACGGTGCCCGACGGACTGACCGATCGGATCGTGGCCCACATGAACAGGTTCACCCAATGACCGCGAGGAATCGTCGGTTCATCAGAGCGCGGGGTGGGCCGCCTGCCAGGCTGACCAGATCTCCGGGCGAAGCCGGCCGCGATCGGGCACCGCCAATCCGGCGCCGCGGGCCCACGCACGGACCTCCGCGGTGGTGGGGCCCGGCGCGGGTGGCGCATCGACGGGTATGGCAACCTCAACCGTGGCCGGTAAAAGACTTTGCATCACAGCTTCTTCCGTGACGGCCCAGACCTTTGCGGCAGCCAGGAAACGGTAGGTCCACTCCTCGGCAAGCGGGCGGGTCTCGCAGAACACCAACGGCACGTTGGGCCAGCGGACCTGCAGCTCGGCGAGTCCGTCGGCGACCAGCGCGGGCCGGACGCGGTCGAGTTTGAACAGCTGCGAATACCGGTCCTCCACCACGACTGCCGAGCGCGGCAGTGCGGCGAGGTCGGCGACCTGATAGCGCAGCTTCCCGCCGATGAGGCTGGACACCAGATCGGCCAGCGACTTGCGCTCCACGCTGGCAAGCAGGCGGCCGTCGTCGACGATTCCGTAGTCCCCGCACGGCAGGGCCCGCTTGAGCGTGTCGACCTGCTGCCCGGCGAACCGGTACGGGTATTGCTCGTGGCTGTCGATGATGATCTGTAAACCGGCGATGCCCTGCGCGCGGGCGGTCGGGGTGCGCACGTTCGGCCGGGCCTGCTTGCGGGTCTTCGGCGACTGCCAGAACACCACGTCGCGGCCGCGTGCCTGAGTGAACACCAGTTGGGAGCGGCTGTGCCGGGAACGGTCGGCGATGACGTCGATCGCCGCGCCGCGGCGCTGGCAGGACCGCAGCCGCACCTGTTCGACGATCACCGGATCTGCCGGCCACTCGTCCAGCGGCATCGGGTGGGCGAACAGCGCCTTCTCCCGCGGCCAGGTCCCCGCCGTCCGGAACAGCAGGTCCCCGCCCGAGAGCGGAACCCGCATCAGGTAGCGCAGCCGGGAGTCCGGGTCCGGGTTATCCACGATCAACAACTCCGCCATGGCCGTCGATTCTGCCGTGCCGAGGCCCCGGAGGCGACTGCGCATGGCCGGGAGCGGTGAACCCCCGATTTGGAAAACGTTCCCGCGGTGAATTGTTGCGATGGCTTGTCGCCCGGTCGGGAGGTCTGCGTGCCCGCGGTGACCACTATCGTGGGTACCTTGCCCGCCAGACGAGACGGACCGCCGGTCGCGGAGTCATGGAACGTCACGACGTTCGGTGGTACCGACGAATACCGGCGCCGACGGCACGGCACGCCATAGAGAAGACTGGGCCAGATGACCGAACCCAGTGCCGCCCGCGTCGCGGTGTACCTCGACTTCGACAACATCGTCATCTCCCGGTACGACCAGGTCAACGGCCGCAACTCGTTCCAGCGCGACAAATCCAAGGGCCTCGAACCCGCGCGCCTGAGCCGGGCGCGGGTCGACCTGGGGGCGATCCTGGACTTCGCGTCCTCGTTCGGCACACTGGTGCTGACCCGGGCGTACGCGGACTGGTCAGCCGGAGTCAACGCCGAGTACCGCGAGCAGTTGGTGGGTAGGGCCGTTGACCTGGTGCAGCTGTTCCCGGCCGCCGCGTACGGCAAGAACGGCGCCGACATCCGGCTGGCCGTCGACGCCGTAGAGGACATGTTCCGGCTTCCCGACCTGACTGACGTGGTAATCGTGGCCGGCGATTCGGACTACATCCCGCTGGCCCAGCGGTGCAAGCGACTGGGCCGCTACGTCGTGGGCATCGGGGTGGCCGGGTCGTCGAGTCGGTCGCTGGCGGCGGCCTGCGACGACTTCGTCATCTACGACTCGCTGCCCGGGGTTCCGGTGTTCGAGCCGACCGCCGCCGACGTCGGCAAGCCAAAGCGGGCCAGCACGTCATCGGAGCCGGCGGTCCCGGATCCGCAGACCGCGGCCACGGCCCTGCTGAAACGCGCGCTGCAGATCGGCTTGGAGAAGGACGACGCCGAGTGGCTGCACAACTCGGCGGTCAAGGGGCAGATGAAGCGGATGGACCCGTCGTTCTCGGAGAAGTCTCTGGGCTTCAAGTCATTCAGCGACTTCCTGCGTTCGCGGGCCGACACCGTCGAGCTCGACGAGAGCTCGACCACCCGGATGGTGAAGCTGCGTTGAGGTCAAGCGCGGCCTGGGAGTAATTAACGCGTGGCGGCCCGCACCACGGTCCCAGAGCGCATATCGTCGAGCCTCGGCACGCCGAGTTGACGCAGGGTGTCGGCCACCTCGTCGCGCAGCAGGGTGAGCATGCGCTCGACCCCGGCCTGCCCACCGGCAGCGAGTGCCCACAGGACGGGACGGCCGACCAGGACCGCGGCGGCCCCGAGCGCCCGGGCCTTCACCACATCGGTGCCGCTGCGAATACCCCCGTCCACCAGCACCACTCCGGCATCGCCGACCGCATCGACCACCCCGGGCAGCACCTCAGCCGTTCCCGGTCCGCCGTCGAGTTGGCGTCCACCGTGGTTGGAGACGATGACCCCGGCAGCCCCCACGCCCAGGGCGGCACGTGCGTCGTCAGGATGGGTGACTCCCTTCGGCATGATGGGCAACTCGCTCAAGCCAGCCAGCCACTCGATGTCTCGCCAGGTCAGGGACTGGTCGAATTTCGCACTGAACGCCCTCAGGGCCGAACCGGACTTGGCGAGCGCTGGGTCCAGCGAATGCATGACGTTAGCCATCTCGAGGCCGGGCGGCAGGACGAACCGATTCCGCTGGTCGGCATACCGGATGCCCACAGTCGGGGTGTCGACCGTCGGCATCAGCGCGGTGTAGCCGGCCGCTACCGCCCGATCCACCAGTTCGCGGGTCAGGCCGCGGTCAGCGAACACGTAGAGCTGGAACCAGCGCTGCACTCCCGTCGCGGCAAGGTCCTCCATCCGCACCGTGGCCAACGTGGACGCGACCATCGTCGTACCGACTGCCGCGGCAGCCCGCGCCGTAGCGACCTCGCCGTCTGGATCGGCGAGCCGGTGGAAGGCGGTCGGGGCCACCAGGACCGGGAAGCTCAGTCGGTGGCCCAGCACCGTGGTGCTCATGTCGATATCGGCAACGTCGACCAGACTGCGGCGGCGGAATACCCAGCGACTCCAGGCCAGCTCGTTCTCGGCCAATGTCCACTCGCGCAACGCCCCAGATCGGTAGTAGTCGTAGCTCATGGGGTCGAGCCGGGCCTTCGCGGCCCGGTGGAAATCGTCGTAGCACACCATCTGATCGAGCCCGGTTGTGCCGTCGTCTGGGCGCGCCGGAATCGATGCCTTACTCACCACACCGAAATTACCCTGAGACGCAACTCGGAGAGGCCGACATCCGGAGCGCTCATGGCAGACCGACCTGAGTCACAGGTACGGATCTGCCCAAGCGCTGATGATTCGTGCCGCCCGCGCTGCCTGGTTCTTCCCGGTGAGGAGATGGTCAGCTCCTTCTAGGGAGACGAAGCTGCGGGGATGACGTGCGGTGCGGAAAATGTCACTGGCATTCGCGATGCCCACGGTGTTGTCGGTCGGTGAATGCATGACGAGCAGCGCCCGATGAAGGCTTCGGATCCTTTCGCGAAGATCCGCCGCGCGCACATCCTCGATGAAGTGCCGCTTGAGTGTCAGCGCCTTGCCGCCGGCGAGGAACGTGGCCTCGCCGTCCTCCTCGATGCGGTGGACCAGGGCGTCGTAGTTGCGCTCGACGTGGGCGGGTTCGAACGGAGCGCCGATGCTGGCCACCGCTTCGACACCCGGACAATCGTGTGCTGCCGCGATGACGGCCGAACCTCCGAACGAATGCCCGACCAGCAGGCGCACCTGCCGACCCGAGCTGTTCATGAACTCCACCGCCCGGACGGTGTCGGCGACCTTGTGTGAGAACGAGCCGTCGCCCCAGTCGCCTTCGGAATCTCCAAGCCCCAGGTTGTCGAAGCGGAGCATGCCGATGCCGTCGCGGGCGAGCTGCTTGCAGATCCGGCTCGCGGCCGGGCAATCCTTACCGAGGGTGAATCCATGCGCGAACACCCCCCACCCACGGACATCATCGGCAGGAACATCGACGCTTCCGGCCAGCGTGGGCCCGGTCGCACTGGCGAAGCTCGCGCCTTCAGACATGCGGGTTCAGCATCCGCGCCGACTGACCCCGCCTCAGAACTCTGATCGACCCTTCCGCCTGCTGCACCGCGGCGACGGCCATGGACTCCTCCTCCGTCACAACCAGATCGAGGGTTCGCCCCCCTTGGCCGGCGAGAGCCTGCAGGGTCTGGGGTCGTCGCCGGGTGGCATAGACGGTGTAGCCACGCGAAAGGGGGACGACTGCAGTGGCCGCGCCGATTCCGCCTGGGCAGCCGGTGATGAGCACTGAAATCATGGCCATACCCTATGCCCGGCTGGGGACGGTGATCCCCTCGATAGGTGCCGGTGACGCGATCGGGTGTTACCGCGTCTGCGGGTCGATCCCGAGCTGCCGCGCACAGTTCGCCCGCGACATCGCCACCAAGGCGGACTGGGCATTGTCGAACCCGGCCAGCACAGGATTCTCCTCTTTCATTTGAGCGATGGAAGCGTCAATGCAGCGTTGCAGTCGCTGGGCGTCGGAGTTACGCCACTCGGAGTAACCGATGAGGCCGGCAGCCACCAGGGCGACAACCAGGTAGATCCAGACGCGAGGATTTCTGAGCACACCCCAGTATCGCCCGGGCGACGAGCGACCCGACATCAGCGGGTGCTTTCCCCGGCGAGAAATCGATGATGGTGCGGACCGAGTTCCACGTCTCTGTCCGCACCGGTTGCTGCGGTGGCCGTATCGGGTGGCTTCAACCGTTCTGGCCGATCATTGCAGTGGTCGGCAGGGCAGGAGCGCCGTAGCGGTCAGTAGCGGTCAGTAGCGACGCAGACGTGCAAGTGCGAGGTCGCCCTCGCTGTCGGGTCGGCGTTCGTGAGTATCGAGTTCGTGACTATCGAGTTCGTGAGTATCGAGTTCGTGAGTATCGAGATTGCCCGAAAGCCCGACCCGCAACTGTTGGATGAGTCCGAATTTTTCAACGTTGAACGGGCCCGCCGATGAACCTGTCTCCGGCCGCCTAGCCAGATAGGCGCTTCAAGAACCATACTGGCGGAGTGTCAGTCCGATTGAGGATTCTTCTCGCCGGGGCCTGCGCCGCCCTCACCATCGTCGGCTGCAGCACCGCCGCGACCGAGGACAACCAGGCCAAGGAGCCGGCAACGAGCGACCCGAGCATCGCCGTGGCTGCCGACGGAGGCTCGGAGACCGACAACGGTCCTGCACCCGCTGTCTCTGAGGAGAAACAGACCGACGCCCAGCAGCTGGCCGAAGAAGCAGAGAAGATCATGCTCGACCCCTTGCTGGCTCCCAAACAGAAATATCCGAAGTCGCTTGGTATGTTCCGAAGCGCCCTCGAGATCGACCCCAACAATGCGCTGGCGCAGAAGAGCATCGCGTTGATCGAGGACGTTTACAACAGCATGGGGCGCCCCGTTCCGTCGCCCAGCTGAACCAAGGTCGGCGCGGGGCACGGCCCTGTGGGCTATCCGGTGAGGATCTGCCCCGTTGAACCGGCGGCGTGGTCGTGGTCAGCGTCCCAGGCCCGACGGTCGTCACTGCGTGCGCCGGCCAGCACCTCCAGCTCGTTTCCTCCGCTAGTCGGCGCCCACAGCAGGTTTGAGAACGTAAACCGCATCGAAGCCGGCAAGCATCGGGTCCGTGTCGTGCTCGCGGACGCACTACCTCACCAGCCGCGATTAGGCCAGGGGTATGGCCTAGACATGATCATTCCGCCCGGACATCCCCGCACCTCCACTCTCGTGTTCATCATCGGCACGGCGCCGCCGGGAGGGTTATTACGCTGGGAACCACCGGCCGTCGTAGAGCGTGCCGACGATGGCGATATCCCCGAGTTTGGCCGGGGCCACCGCGTACGGGTCTTCGGCCAGGACGGTGAAGGTTGCTGCTTTGCCCGGGGTGATGCTGCCCAGTCGGTCTTCCATGCGCCAGGAGTAGGCGGCGTCGATAGTGATCGCGCGCAGGGCGTCATCGACGCTGATGCGTTGGTCGGGGCCCGCGACCCGGCCGCTGGGGGTGAGCCTGTTGACAGCAAAGGAGGCCAGTGCCAGCGGCGCTGCCGGTCCCATCGGCAAGTCCGAATGCAGCGACAACGAGATCCCGCGTTGCAACACCGAAGCGGCGCGGACCATGGTGTCGGCACGCGCCGGCCCCAAACCGTGCGCAGCGTACTTGTCGGCGAACCCGACCGGGTAGTACGAGTTGGCCGAGACCAGGCAGCCGAGGCGGGCGATGCGGTCGATCTGCGCCTCGGTGGAGTTGGCGAAATGCACGATGACCGTGCGGTGGTCGGTGCGGGGGTGCGCGGTCATGCACTCCTCGATGGTGTCGAGCACCAGATCTAGCCCGGCGTCGCCGTTGACGTGGATGTGCAACTGCCAACCCGCATTCCAGTACACCTTGGCGAAAGCGCGAAACGCGTCGGGCTGCATCATCCACTCGCCGTGGTGGCACAGGTCGGGGTGCCCGTCGTCGTCGAGGTACGGGTCACGCATCTGCATGAGCTGGCTGATGATCGCCCCGTCGGCGAACAGCTTGACCTGCCGCGGCAGCAGTCGCACCTTCCCAGTCGAGGCTTTCGCGACCTGCGCCTCGGCGTCGGCCACCGCCTCGGCCGGATCCATCCCGGCGTCGGCCTGACTGCGGGCGTCGACGAGAAACGTTGACAGGAAAGGGGTTCCCTGCGAGCCCAGGATTTCCTGATAGAGATCCCAGGGTTCGATCGCCCACATAATGCCGGGTTCGTTGATCGCCGTGACTCCGTTGGCGTGCAGGTAGGCAACCATCTGGCGCAGACCCGCGGCGATCCGCTCCGGCGACATCAGCAGCGGCGACAAGACCGGCAGGATCAGGTTGGTTCCCGACTCCCACCAGTGCCCGGCGGCGAAGTCCACCATCTCCGAGGCAGATCCCTCGCCGGCCATCTGCTCGGCGCTCAGCCCTAGCGTGTCGATGGCGGCGGTATTGAGGAAGAACTCGTGGCAGGAACGCTGCCACACCACGATTGGTCGCGTCGCGCTGATCCCGTCCAGCGCCGCCCGGTCCAGCGGTCCGTGCCACAACCGGTGATACCCCCAGGAAAACAGCCACGCATCGGGATCGGCAAGCCCCTGCTCGGCTTCGGTGAGCCGTCGCCGGTACTCCTCGGGCGAGCACGCGGCCGGAAACGTCCTATGCGGCAACACCCAGTCCTCGACGGCAATGACCTCCGTCACCAACGTCGTCGCGCCCAGCAGCGGGTGCAGGTGCTGGTCGATCAGACCGGGCAGCAGCACCGCATCGGCGAAGGTGTTATCGACCACGCCGGTATCGCGCAGGTCCGCGAACGAACCCACCGCGGTAATCCGGCCGTCCGACACCGCCACCGCGGTCCCTTCCGGACGATCGGGGTCCATCGTCACGACGCGGCGGGCACGGTAAATGATCGTCGAGTTCGGCATGGCTCCTGCGGTCTGATTCCTCTCGGGCGTGCTCCAATGATCATAAGTTGTCGATGTTGGGGCACTCGCCACCGATCCGCGGGCTGAAGGAGTCGACACAGTCATTGCGCCAACGGTTCACCCGGCGGAATGAAACAAACACCCACCTTGTTTCCGGCCCGGCCCGGCCCGGTCCGCCATAGCCCTACAGGCCACCTCGCAACAGCCCTACAGGCCACTTCGCAACCGTCGCTACGGCGGATATCACCCCGGCCCTCAGATCCCGTCGAGGTTTCGCTAGGCACACGCCCGGGCTCAGACCCCAGCGGATCCTCGACATCGCCGAAGTACACATCGAGGTCCTCGTGGCCGAGCAGGGCAACCAGACCATGATCCGTGCGAGTTACCACGAACGACGCCGGCGAGCCAACAGCGAGTACGCCCTCAGGAGCGTCAGGGCGGTGATGGACCCGGAACCCGACGTCGAGCTGTTCTCGACAACGCTGCCAGTCAGCGCGCTCCGTGACCAGCCCGTGGGTGATCTCGCACAGCGCGCAGTGCGTCCGGTCGAGCCGGGCCGCGATCCAGTAGCGCGCCTCGTCTCGGCTGCAGCAGGACGTCACTCGGCCTTACCTCGAACGCTCCAGGGCGCTGTGTGCGGCCATCGCCACTTTGAACCAACCCAGCGCCGTCGCCGCAGTCTGGAGCGAGAGCGTGTACGGCACCGGGGCACACCGGCTGAGAACAGGGCGGCAAACGCCGGGATGGCCGCACGTTCAACAGCGCAGAACGCTGGCGACCCAGGAGAACCCGAGCCCGCTGGCCGCGAGAATCGCCAGCTTCCCCTCGGGCAGAAGCCCTTTGCGATGCGCCATCGCCAGCGTGAAGAGGGAGTCGGCAGGGCCCATATGCCCGTACTCGTCCAAAGAGATGTAGGTGTGGTCCTGGGGCATGCCGATGGCGTCCAGGATGTGTTCACGCAGCGACGTCTTGACCTGGTTCATCAAGATGAACTCCATCTCAGCGAGCTCATGCCCGCAACGCTCAACAGCGCGATTGATCACTGAGACATACTCTTTCAGATACACGCGATTCATTATGTCGGCGAAGACATCGGCGTCGACACGAACGTACGCCCGATCCCAGTCGCTGAACTCTTTGGTGAAGGGCTGCCGCGTACCGCCCACATCGATGCGAAGCAAATCGCCCAACTCGCCATCGGTGTGCTCGACGAAGCTGAGCAGTTGGTACCGCGGATGGTCACGTCGAAGCACGACGGCCGCAGCGCCATCGCCGAAGTAGAGGAGCGGCTGACACTCCGGAATTTCGGCCGAGACGATCCGACTCAGCGTGTCCGCGCATACGACGAGCGCGTTGTTCACCGAAGGATCGCGATCCATCATCCCCGCGGCCACGTTGCAGGCCAGCACGCCGCCGGCACAGCCGTTGCGGATCTCGAACGAATACGCCTGGTGACAGCCGAGTTCGCGAACGATCGAGGTCGATGGACACCAGTTCCGATAGTCGTAGTCGCCCCCGGAGACGAAGATGACGAGGTCGAGTTCCTCCCCCTTGACACCGGCCTCGGCCAAGGCATCTTGTGCCGCCGCCAACCCCATCGTCGAGGGGTGTTCATCGTCGTTGGCGACATGAACATATTCGAAGCCGATCCCGCGAGTGAACCGTTCGAGCGGAACGTTTGCCCGCCGCGCCAATTCCGCCGATGTGACGCGACCCTGGGGCGTGTAAGTGCCGAAGCCGGCCATCCCCGCCAAGGCATGTCCCTGGTGACGATCGTGCACGTTCACGACAGCACCGTCGGCGCGTCGAATCGAATCACCGGAGAGATCGCGGTACGGAACGGGACTCGACGGAGCACGATCTGGGCGCGAATCGCCTCCACCGGCGCAACGTACCACTGCCCACGTGATGACCGAATAGACGCGACCGACTCGACAAGCTTCTGTCCGCTGACCACTTCCACTGCCAACGTCCCGCTGCGACAAATCCCACTGCCACCCAGAAGTACGAGCGGCCTCACCGCCCTGCGCAACATGCTGATCGACACGATCACCGCGGCGCACCGGTCCGAGTTGGGGCATCGTATCGGCACGGAAATGCCTACCGGAATGGTGCAGCTGTCCCGCGGCGACGTCGGCGTCGATGCCGATGCATCACGGCGGGTAGTCAAGGATGGGTCGATGCGGATCATGACGTGGAACGTCCAAGGACGGGTCGGCGACTGGGCCGACCGGCACGCCGCGCTGCGGTCCTGGATCCAGCGGACCGAGCCGGACGTGCTGGCTGTTCAGGAATCGTGGGTCGAGCCCAACGGCGCCACCCAGGCCGCCCGTCTCGGCGAGGAGCTGGGCATGCACTCGATCACCGCCGCGGACCTCGCCGGGTTCGACCGTTACCCCGAGGCGCAGTACTGGGTCGTCAACGCGGTGCTTTCCCGATGGCCGCTCACCATCGAATTGCTGTCCCCGCTGCCCGATGAGCACGGTGAGCCGACCTGGCGCCACGCGCTGTTGGCCCGGGTACACCGGCCCGCCGACGAGGGCGGCCCGTTCGTCGCCGCCGGCACCCACCTCGAGCATGGACTCGAACAGTCAGCTCGGCGCAGCGTCCAGTTGACGGCACTGGTGAACCACCTGGCCAAGACCCTCGGAGATGAGACCCAACGGCGGCATGCACTGCCCGCCATTCTCGCCGGGGACCTCAACTGCACCCCGGAGTCCGACGAGTACCGCCGCGCCACCGGCCTGTCCGCCGGGGCGGTGGCGAACTTCACCCTGGTCGACGCTTGGACCGCGGCGGGCAACACCGGCCCGGGCCACACCTGGTCGGCGGCCAACCCGTTGGTTCCGCGGCGGGCCATTCACCCCCATCGCCGCCTGGACTACGTAATGGTGTCCACCCCGCGCCGGCTCGGCGCCGGACACGTGCACCGATGCTTCCTGGCCGGCACCGAGGCAGCCGACGGCGTGTGGGCCAGCGATCACTTCGCCGTGGTGGCCGAGGTGACGATGTGAGCCCCGGCGTCGCCGACATCGCCGCCATCGCACAGGTGCTCGCCTCAGTGGGGATGTTCGGGGTGATCTGGATGGTGCAGGTGGTGCACTACCCGCTGATGCGTTTCGCAGCCGGTCCGCTGTTCAGCAGCTTCGAAACCGCGCACCGTCTGCGCATCTCGTGGGTGGTCGGCCCGCTGATGGCCGTCGAGGGCCTCTGCGTCCTGGCCTTCCTCATCGCTCCGCCCGCCGGGCTGAGCTGGTGGTTGCCTTGGGCGGGCGCCGCTGCCGAGGCGGTCGCGATCGGCACCACGGTGCTCGTCTCGGCTCCGTTGCATGAGCGACTCAACGCGCACTTCGAATCCGCGACCCTCGATCGGCTGATCGCCACGAACTGGATCCGCACCCTCGCCTGGACCTGCCGGGCCGGAGTGGCAGTCGCCATATTGGTGGGTGTGCTGCGCTGATCGGCCGGTGAGCAGTGCGAACCGGCCGCCGTTTCGGAATCAGGTGTGGCGGTTACCACGTTCCATCGGAAACGGTGTCGGAGTTGAGATCGCCGAGTGCGATCACGGTCTTCGGGTCGACCGGAACGAACGGATCCTCCTTGCTGCCAAGCTTTTCCCCGACGGTCTTCACCTTCGCGAGGGTCTCCGCAGCCACCAGATCGTGCGCCTCGGCGTCGTAGTAGTCAAACCACGGCAAGCCGTGGCTCACGTAGGCGTCGCGGTCCACCGGCGTCGGAGGCGGCACCTCGCCGGTGATCGCCGTCCACTGCGCCGCGGAGCACAGATGGACAAAGACCCGCCGGGCATCTCTCTGTTCGTAGTCGATGAGCGGACGGTCGTCGGTGTAGACCTCCTGGCGCATCCGTCCGCCGGCTCCCAACCCCATGGCCGGTGGCCCCAGACTAGGCGGTGGCGCCGCCATCACCATCGCGTCACTGCACACCATTCGGGCTTGCTGCTCCACACGCCATGCCCCCAGCGCCTCCTCGGTAAGACCAACGGCCCGCAGTTGCACCCCGCCGTGGGTCTCTTCGCCGGTGACCTGCCCTTCGACGGTGGCACCGGAGCCCAGCGGTACCGCGACGAATTGCCGGATGAAACCGTCACCTGCGTTGATACCGTCCAGCCATGGCTGCTTCGGCAGCGCCACGTAGTTCTGCGGGTCCTTGACCAGATGCTCGATCCACGGCAAACCGCTCACCGCGCACACCTTGCCCGCCCCCACCTGCAGAGCCGCAGGCTCGGAGGCACTGAATGACAGCCACATCGCCTCGCGCTGGTAGATCGGCAGCATCACCCCGCCCCGAGCCAGCCACTCCGCCGGCGCAGTGTCGGGGTAATCCGACACCCGCCTCAGCGGAAACCGCCCCAAACCGGGCGGCAGCGGATGCAAACCCGTCTCCGGAATCCTTAGCGTCCGTTGAAAAACCACCGTCACCGGACCCAGCACCAGCTGGTCGTTGACGATCTTCACCGGCGAATTGCCTGCCATAACTCCCCCATTTCTTGTGTTGCCCCATCTATAGCAGCGGAGGCCGACACGTCTGTGCGACGACGTCGGCTCACAACGCGGCGCCGTCCATGATCGCGGGACAACTGAGCGTGCCGTTGCCCGATCCAGCTCATCGGCTTCTGCCCCGCACGGCCGCGGGGTGGCCGGTTCCGACGAGCCGGATCTCGCGCCCGGCGCTACCCTCGGTGAGTGGGAACCGGAGTCGGGCGCGGCATTCTGACGGGTCGGCTCGGTGCGGTGGTCTTCGGCACGGCAGCGCTGTTCGTCCTGTTCCAGATGGTGCTGCAGACCTTCCCCAGCGTGATGCGCGAGGGTCTGGTCGTCGACCTCTCGCTCAACGAAGCAGGATTCGGCGGGCTGTCGTCGAGTTTCTACTACCCCTACATCCTGTTGCAGATTCCGGCGGGAATCATGGTGGTGCGCTTCGGTGCGCGGGCGGTGCTCATCACCGGGGCCGCCATCTGCACGGTGGCGTCCTTCCTGTTCGCGATTTCCCAGACCGCCACCTTCGCCGAGGCAACCCGCATTCTGATGGGCCTGGGAGCCGCACCCACCGTGGTGTGCGCGTTGACGCTGGCCGCACAGTGGTTCCCCGCCCGGCTCTTTCCCCTGCTGGCAGCGTTGACCGAGATGGCCGGGATGGTCGGG
>Ga0180432_10007890_pt1 | contig 13421 bp, 11 predicted proteins | sample SS_ome_10_FD_132414 | JGI IMG/M metagenome (GOLD analysis project Ga0180432, IMG submission 132414) | Hypersaline lake sediment archaeal communities from the Salton Sea, California, USA - SS_1_MS_2 metaG | ecosystem: Environmental > Aquatic > Non-marine Saline and Alkaline > Hypersaline >...
CGTTCGCGGTTCCCAACCGGTATCATGCTCTTCATCGCGACCTACATCGCCCCGAGATGTCTTACCGTGAGCCGATTCGCTCATCTGCATCGCCGAATGATGCGGCGCGAGGTTTCGCATACTATTTCCGCGCCGCAGTCCAAGCATCACCTGCACCTCTTGAATGAGGCGATCGGCCCCGGGGCGATCTGCCTTGTTGACCACGTACAAGTCGGCTATTTCCATCACGCCGGCCTTGAGCACCTGAATCCCATCCCCCGACTCCGGTACCAGCACCAAAGCCGCAGTGTCGGCGCTCGCCGCGATCGCCAGTTCAGATTGACCGACACCCACGGTTTCAATGATTATTCGATCGAACCCGAAGGCATCGAGCAAATCACAAACTTCCAAGGTCTTGGTGGCCAACCCGCCGGTTGCGCCTCGCGCAGCCATCGACCTGATGAAGACTCCCGGATCCAGCGTAACCGACTCCATTCTGATTCTATCGCCAAGCAAAGCTCCACCACTGAAAGGGCTGGTCGGATCTACAGCCACTACGGCAACCGTTTTGCCACTTTGGCGGTACCTATTCACCAAACATTCAGCAAGCGTGGACTTTCCAGCACCGGGGGGTCCCGTAATGCCGACTCTGTGTGCTCTTCCCAGGGCAGGATGCAGCGCCGACAGGAGTTCCTCATAGCCATCCCGTGCGTTCTCAACTAGTGAGATCGCCTTGGCGAGTGCGGGCGTCTTGCCATCCCGCATGCCCTCTAGCAGCCCCTCAATCTTCACAGGTGTAAGTTCGCGAAATACGGTGCTGTGCCGCAACCCGGTCACAGACGCGGCAGAAGGATTGCGGCCGCAAGACCGAGTAGCAGAAAAAACCCTACGAAATCTGTGAGGGCAGTTACGAACACCGAACTCGCAATTGCCGGATCTACCCCGAACTTCTGGAGAACCAATGGGATAGCGGCACCTGCAGTCGTCGCCAGCAACAGCGTGCCCCACATGGCAAGCATCAACACCAACGCGACTGCCCAGCCGTGCCCCAAAAGGAGCGGGACAAATCCTACAGCTACACCCAGCAGAAGCCCGTTCAGCAGTCCAACCGCGAGTTCCTTCAATACGACGCCAAACGCCCTGCCCTCGGGGATTCCTCCAACCGCTATACGCCGAATGGTCACTGCCAGTGCCTGCGTCCCAGCATTGCCACCCATTGCGGCAATGATCGGCATTACAAACGCCAGCGCCCACATATGGTCGATCGTATCGGCGAACAGCAGCACCACCGTCGCGGCAGCGGCAGCGGTTATCATGTTGAGAGTGAGCCAAGGCAGTCTGTTCCGAACTGCCTGATGCCATTCTCCGGCGAGTTGCTCTTCGGCTATCGCACCACCGAACTTCAGAATGTCTTCGGTTGCCTCTGCTTCGACCACGTCCATCACGTCATCAAATGTGATTCGACCGATGAGCTTGCCGTCACCGCTCACAACCGGCAACGAAGGAACGTTGTAGCGGGCAATGAGTTGAGCTACTTCTTCCTGGTCTTGATCGGGTGTGATCGTCGCGAGAACGGGTTCCATGATCTGCGCAACAGGCATCTCTGGCTTCACTATGACCACTCGTTGGAGCGGTAGCATGCCCACGAGGCGGTAGTTCCTGTCGACGCAAAAAACCTGATAGAAGTCGTCCACATCCTCGGCTTGTCGCCTGATCTCATCGATAGCCTCACCTGCAGTGATATCCTCGGGGACGGCCATCACCGCGCCAGTCATACGCCCACCCGCGGATTCCTCGTCGTAAATCAGCAGGCGTTCGATGTCGGCCCGATCGGCTACATGTGCGAGGATCCTCTTGGCCTGATCGGCGGGTAGCTCCGCAAGGATGTCGACTGCGTCGTCGTCTTCGAGCTCGTCAACGATGTCGGCCGCATCTTCAGGGTTGAGCGCCGCGAGGAGTTCTTCGGGGTGTTCTTCCTCCTCCATCTCAGCCAAAGCATCGGAGACCACGTCTGGCGGTAGCGACTTGACGAGGCGTAGCTGCACTTCCTCATCGAGCGACGCAATGATGTCGGAGAGATCTGACGGATGCAGCTCACGCGCCCGTGCGAGGAGCCGGGTTACGTCACCGGCCTCTGCGAGCTGTCGGAGTTCTTCCTGGATCTTGACTGCTTCGGTCACTTGAGTTGGTCTTTCTTCCACTCACGTGAGTCTCTGAGCAACGATTCGAGATCCAACCCTGGTCGGGTTGACGTCAATCGTCCCTCCATGGGACTCACTGCACCACCAGAGACAATGAGCTTCATTGCCTCATCTACAGGTGTATCAATGTCTATCACACGGTTCCTTGGCACGATAAGCATAAACCCTGAGGTCGGGTTGGGCGTAGTGGGAACGAAGACGTTTATACAAGGCTCCCCCACCCACTTGGACATACCTGCCGCTTCTTCGTGCGTGACAAAGGCGACTACCCAAAGCCCTTCGGTCGGGTACGGAACGAGTACGGCACGCCGAAACAACCGTCTGCGACTAGCGACAATCGACTGGACTATCTGGCTCACTGCATTGTAAATGCGCCCGGTCAGCGGAAAACGCGAAAGTGCACGGTTCCACCACCGAAGGAGCTGCCGACCTGCCGCCAGATGCACGATCCAGCCGACGAGCACGAGGAACAGAAACAGGAGAACCAACCCGAGACCGGGTATCCAGAACCCCAACGCATTTCTCAGAGGAACGCCGAGTATGGAATCGATGCGTTGGAATACCCAGACGAGAACGAATATCGTGAGCCCAACCGGGGCAATTACAACCAGGCCGACAACAAAGTACTTCCGCAACAACCGTAGGAGGGAGTGTCTTGGCGCCAAACTGTCGATATTGGGATTCGTCATTTGCCACCTGCCGATTTCAGCCTGGTGACGGCACCCACAGCTCTCCGCACCGTCAAGCGCTCGACGTGCGTTGGCGTCGCTTCGATGATGTCGAATTCGAGTCCGGCCATTTCGAAGCGTTCACCGGCGGTTGGTATTCTTCCCACAGATCTCGATAACATGCCGCTCACAGTCTCGGCGCCCAAGGGGAACGTCACACCGAATTGCTCTGCGATATCGCCGACTTCGACAGTGCCGGCAACTTCCACTACCACAGGTTGGTCAATGGGCTCCGCCCGAATTGGTGATGCTGTTTCGAACGTTTCCTCTACTAGATCAGCAAGGAGATCGTTCAGTGTCGCGATGCCCGCCGTTCCGCCAAACTCGTCGAGAACGACGGCTACCTGTCTCCGATCACGTTGCATCTCAAATAGCAGGTCGGCACAGAGCCTGGTGACCGGAGCAAGTGTAACAGATCTCACAGGGAGTTGGCCGCCCGGCGACAGCTTGAGAAGATCAAACGCATAGTACATACCGACTATGTTGTCGAGGGAATCCGCGTACACGGGCAACCTCGAGTACCCAGACTCAATAAACGTGTTGCATACGTCGTCCACGGTCGCATTGTCTGCGACTGCCACTACGTCGGTTCGTGGTGTCATCACTTCCCGCACTTGACGTTCGGTGAACTCGAGGACTCCGGATACGAGTGTTAGATCTTCGACGTTCCCCGTATCTCCGACAGCTAGTCTGAGTTGCGAATCGGCCAGATCGAGTCTTGGTCGGACGCCAGAACCGGATGGTAGCACAGGTGCGAATATCACTGCAAGACGGTTGATGGGCGATACAGTGACCTTCACGACCATCTCAGCCCAGCGTCGCCCAATGACCCTGGGTAGTGAGTGGAAGATCACCGCGACCGTTGGGACCACGAGCAACACGGTCACGACAGCCATTGCGACTGCAGAAAGGTCATCCAGGAAAGCCCGAACGCCGATGCCGGTGAGAATGGTCCCAGCCGAGGCAATCCCCAATGAAGCGCCAACAACCCTGGCCGGCCCGGAAAGCAGGGCCCGCGCTGCGGTTGCCCCACTCATCCTTCCCGTGATCCATCGGTACAGCTCCACCTGATTAGCGGCTGCACTAGCCGTAGCAGCTGTCATGCCGCACAACCCAACGACTAGTCCGCCCACGATCATCATCGACGCAGTCACTCGCCGAGGTCCTCTTCCGATCCTACCGCAGGTGCTTCCGTCAATCTCTCGAAGTAAACGCGCCTAATCCTACGCTTCACAATCTGTTCTACCACTACCCGAAAACCCTCCATACGAAATTCCTCACCCGGTCTTGGCACCCGCCCGAGTTCAGAGTAGACCAATCCTCCAACAGTGGTGACGTCCTCCCGCTCGAAGACATCACCCAGCAACTCCGACAGATCGTCCAGCGGCAAGCGACCGTCAACCCAGAACCGATCCTCTCCCTCCTTCTCAACCGCCGGTTCTACATCTCCATCGTACTCACCATCGATTTCGCCAACGATTTCTTCGAGTACGTCCTCGAGCGTAACGAGGCCCGATGTGCCCCCGAATTCGTCCACCACTACCGCAATCCCCGATCTCACTTGTTGGAAATCCCTGAGTTGTGCAGTGAGGACCTTTGATTCGGGTACAAATTGTGCCGGCCTGACAAACTCACGCCAATCAGCCGGAGCATCCGTCAAGCCCGCCACAGCCGGTGTCAGGTCTTTCGCAAACAGGATTCCGTCGACGTTGTCTAGATCTTCAGTGTACACGAGAATGCGGGCATGGTCGCTCCGGGCCAACGAATCTACGACGACGTTCCAATCGGCGGTGGATTCGACGGCTGAGATATCGAGTCGGGGAGTCATGACTTCAGCTACTGTCGTCTCGCCAAGACTGAAGACTCCATGTAGCATATCGCGATGTTCCTTGCCGAACCGATCCTCTGTCGGTTTCGGAGCTGGAACCAAAGACTCCATCGATGACTCTACCCACCTATCGACGGCAACCAACGGTGCGAAAGGCAGAACAGTCATGCGCGCGACCGGCGCGAGTGCCGCAGCGAGCTTCGGTAGCAGAACGGCCGCGCTCCTCGGAAGGCCCTCGGCAATCAGGTATAGGAGTGCAAGCGTCATGAGTGCTCTCCCAAGCGCAACCTGAGGCGGCTGATACCACCAACCTATGGCCTGAGATGCGGCAATACCTGATATCAACAGCAACGTAATTCTACCGACTCGGGTCACGCGCCCACTCAACTCTTGCCTCGTGGACGGTGATAAGGAGATGCTTGGACCGGCGCCACCACTGGGTGCTTCCTGCAACATCACCAGCAAGCCGGCCCATGACGCAGCTATGAATGCAGCAGCCGCGGCAGCAAAAGAGACGGCAGCTTGGCTCATTTCCCGACTCCGATTATCTGTCTCAAATAGACTTCCTGCAATCTCCACATCTCAGACTTGCACCGATTCCTCCCAGCGGGATGATCGTATCCCAAAGAGTGCAGCGTCCCGTGCACAACCAAGCGGAGCAACTCCTCCCGTTCAGGGACCTTCAATTCGACCGCCGACCTTCGTGCCACAGATGGACAGATGTAGATGTCACCTACCAGCACATGAGTGTGGAAAAATCCAAATGCAATGACGTCGGTAGATCTATCGTGGCCGAACAGGCGCCGGTTGAGTGCTCTCATCCTTTGCCCGGAAAGGCACGCCACACTGAATTCTGCGTCCCCGGCATCCTCACCATTGAGAATTGCCGATATCGCCCGAGTTACAGTTGGTCCGGAAAGACCGTCAACGTCTCTTGGGCAATCGACCGTTACATTACGCGTCGGTGGTGGCATCCCATCCTGCCGACAGCCCACCGGACTCTTTCGGATAGTCTATTCGATTGTGCCGTGCACCTTCAAATACCCTGAGGAACTCACTGCGTACGCGCGTTAGCTGAGCCATCGTAAGTGGTGCGTCATTCAACTGCCCGGCCTCTATGCGCTGCCGAACCAAGTGATCGATTGCTTCGCTCACGTTCTCCGGTGATTGATCTTCCAGCACTCGGAGTGCCGCCTCTACGCCATCAGCGAGCATCGCCACGGCAGTCTCTACCGATCGGGGGCGAGGTCCGGGATACCTGAAGTCACCTGGCTCCACATCGGCATCGCCATTCTTGGTGCGCGCCCTGTCCAAGAAGTAGCTGATCACCATCGTGCCATGGTGCTCCGCGATGAATGCGGTCACATCATCGGGCAAGCGGTGTTCCTTGGCAAGCGCCAAACCCTCCTTGACGTGGTTCCTGATCATCGACGCCGACACTTCCGGCTTGAGCTTGTCGTGCGGGTTTGCGCCCGGAGTCTGGTTTTCAACGAAGAACTGTGGTTTCTTCAGCTTCCCTATGTCGTGGTAGTAACATCCCACCCTTGCAAGCAATCCGTTTGCCCCAATAGCGTTGCAGGCTGCCTCACACATATTTGCCAGCGCCAGGCTGTGCGCGTACGTGCCCGGCACCTCCGTCGCCAACCGTCGCAGCAGCGGTCGGGCCGGGTCCGACAGTTCGAGTAGCGTCAGCTCTGTCGTGACACCGGCGAGCGATTCGAAGAGCGGAAGCGTTATCGTCACCAACGCCGCGCAAATGAGCGCATTCACCCCCCCGAGTCCAGCGGTAACTCCTGCAGTTCTCCCAACCTCTATCAGGTCGGGCTCGGATTGTAGCCCCACCGCCAACCCAACGAGCAGGAATGCAGCGGAAACGACGACGACAGACACCAAGAGCTGATTTCGTCGGCGAACCGTTCGGACACTCAGAGCCGCCGCGACACCACCAACCAAGGCAACAAATAGCGCATTCGTCCCGCTGAACGCAGCCTGGGGTCCGAGCAAGACAGCCAGTACCATCGCGCTGACCATAGCAATCCGGCCGCCGAACAGGACTGTCATGAGCATCGCCGCGAACGGAATCGGAATGAGTGACGGTGCTGTACTCGACAAGAACCGTACAGTCGCTGCCGACCCGACTATCACCAATCCAAAGAGCAACGCCATGACTCCCAACTGCCTGAACGACGCGTATGTGTCGGGCAGATAGAGCATCAACAACACCCAGAAGAGCGCCAAAACGAGTGCATTCGTGAAGATCTTGCCCAGAGTTCCAAGCCAATCGGTCTCTGCAAGACCACGAAGGAGCTGTTGGCTCCGCAAAGCCATCAGTCGAGCATGGATCTCTTCGGTCACTACCTCGTTGGCGTCGACGATGCGTTCGTTCTGTTGGACGGTATAGTCCACGGGGTCGACTCCGGCGCGCTCCACATCTCGGAGAGAATCCGTCACCCACTGATTCAGCTCGAGAGTGGGCCTAAAGAGGCTTTGGATGGTCGCGCGGAATAGCTGGTTGCCAACTTGCGAATTTGGATCGGGGGATACGGCGTCCAACGCCTGGATGAACTTCTCGAAGTCGTAAACCGAATCACGCCGTACCACACTCTCTTCGGTGGCACTTCGTACTACAACGATTTGCGGGCTGACTTCATTCGTATTGAAGGCAACATCAGGAACGCCCCTCGACAGATAGCGTTCGATCATCACATCTACAGCGCGTCGTAACGCTGTGAGCCGGCCACGCGTCAGGAGGTATTCAGCTTCTCCAGGAGTCAGGTCGCGATCGCGTATCCCGAACACCCTGGCCCTTGCGATCAACTCTGCCGGAGTCACGGCGCTGTCAAGTGACGAAAAGAGCGCATTGGCATGCTGCCGCACCGAGTCAAGGGCTGCCTCCCTGTATTCATAAACAGGAGGCACATGGCTCGCCCAAAACTCCCGTTCGCTCTCCAGGTCTTCGGCCGATTTCATTACGGGAAACTCGAACGGCGCGATGACCTCGATGCCGGCAATATCTCCGACGTCGTAGACGTCAGTTTCCCCCGACACCGGGAACAGCAGGTATGTCAGCATCGCCAACGCCAGAAGCAGCAACCAACGGATCCCGTGACTGGCGATCAGACCTGGTCGCTCGCTGGGCTCGAGCTCGAAATTCACACCGGGTTTTCGTGGTTTGACACTCATCCGCCCTGGTCCTCCGCATATGCTCGGATGATCTCGCGCACCAGTCGATGGCGAACGACATCGCGGTCTTCCAGATAACAGAAAACAACACCTTCGATGCCGGGAAGAATGCGTTCTACATGAACCAATCCCGACTCTTCTCGACTGTTGAGGTCAATTTGCGTTTTGTCACCGATTATCACGGCACGCGAATTCAACCCAAGCCGCGTAAGGCACATTTTCATCTGGCCACCGGTGACATTTTGTGCCTCGTCTATGATTACGAATGCATCTGCCAGAGTTCGACCGCGCATGTAGCCTATCGGCGCAATCTCGATCGTGCGTGACTCGATCGCTTTCTGGACCTTGGCAGCCGGCATTAGGACTTCGAGTGCATCGTATAGAGGGCGCAGATACGGGTCCACCTTCGCCTGGAGATCGCCCGGCAGGAACCCTAGACGCTCACCTGCCTCCACGGCCGGTCGGGCCAACACCAACCGCTCGACGCGTTTGCGAACCAGGGCTTCAACTCCCATGGCAACCGCGAGATATGTCTTGCCAGTACCCGCTGGGCCGATGCCGATGACGATCTCGTTTTCGCGCATCGCCCGGATGTACTCCAACTGCCCCTTGCTCTTGGCCTGGACTATCCTCCGAGTGCCTGGCAAGACGATCTTCGAGTCACCATTTCCATTGAGATCGGTTTCGGCTCCAGGATCACCTGCAATTCGGTGAACATCATCAGGTGTGACTGTTTCGCCCATTCTCGCTCTGTCGATCATTGCGCTTGCGAGAGTCGACGCAGCCTCCACCGATTCTATTGGGCCTGCCAGAGTCACGTGGTCGCCGCGCAAAGATGCACGCACGCCAGTGACGCGTTCCAGTTCGAGAAGGTTCTCGTCGTTGACGCCGGCGAGGGAAAGCATGTCAGCACCTTCGGCGGACAGGCGGTGAGTAACTACTTCACTCATGAGTTCCGCTTCGCCAAGCCTAGATTTTTCAGCTCTGCCTCCGAAACGCCACAGGGCGAGTCTTCGAACAGTGCCCGCGCGGCAGTTGTTTTCGGGAAAGCGATAACGTCGCGTATGCTGTCTACCCCGGCAAGCAACATCGCCACTCGATCAAAGCCGAGAGCACACCCTCCGTGGGGTGGCGCTCCTGCGCGCAGTGCCGTGAGCAAGAAGCCAAACCGAGCCTCCGCATCTTCACGAGGAATCCCCATTGCTGAGAGCACTTGCAGCTGCACCTCCGGGTCTGTGATTCTAATCGAGCCGCTGCCCAACTCCACCCCATTGTATACAACGTCATAGTGCTGAGCGCGAATGCTCTCGTATTGTCCCGCAAAAAGCGCATCCAGATCCGCAGACCGGGGAGCCGTAAATGGGTGATGGGCGAACACCCACTCGCCCGATTCAGGGTCCCGCTCGAACAATGGGAAGTCCTCGACCCAGAGGAATGCATGTTCTGTGAGCTTGTCCGGCTGGAGCATCTCAATGACACCGCGTCGCACTCGATCGAGCGCGGTCGATACTATCGAATCAGGACCAGCCGTTGCCACCAAGAGATCTCCATCCTGCAATTCGGCCAAGTCCGCCGATATGCCCTGCATTTTGGAGAGAGGACCCGTCAGAGAACCTCCGGAGCATTTGAGCGTGGCCAAGCCTCCGCAACCCGCGTCTTTCGCGAGTCGAGTGAGCTCATCGACTGATTTCCGCGACAGCTGCGCGCCTCCCGTAATCCGAATTCCCCTCACTCGTTCCCCACGGTTCAAGGCATCTTCGAACGCCTGAAAGCCACGGCCGTGAACAACGTCGCCGATGTCTGCGATCGGCATACCGTATCGGAGATCAGGTTTGTCGGAACCGTAAGTCTCGAGCGCCTCTTGATAGCTCATGCGCCTAAATGGCTGCGCTATGTCATGACCGGCTTCGTCCCACAGTGCGAACAGGACAGCCTCGACAACCTCGTAGATATCCTGTGGCGAAACAAACGATGCTTCTAAATCTACCTGAGTGAACTCGGGCTGGCGGTCGGCTCGAAGGTCTTCATCGCGAAAGCAACGCGCAAGCTGGAAATACCGATCGTATCCGGAGATCATCAGTAGCTGCTTGTAAATCTGCGGAGATTGGGGAAGCGCGTAGAACTGGCCCTTGTGCACGCGAGACGGCACCAGATAGTCACGCGCACCTTCCGGCGTAGGCCTCGTCAGGATCGGAGTCTCGATCTCGTAAAAGTCGTATTCGGTCAAGACAGCGCGCGTCCGCTGCAACAATCGGTGACGGAGCGCCAAGTGCCGAACCATTTCAGGCCGGCGCAGATCCAAGTGGCGGTGCTGCAAGCGCAATTCCTCGGTAGGAAGGTCTTCGCCTTTGGTTCGCCACACGGGAATCGGTGGCGTCGTGCTCGGCCCAACTACCTTCAGCGAGGTGGCCTTCACCTCGACTTCTCCGGTCGCCATATCGGGATTCTGCGCTTCGGGCGGCCGGGAGTGAACAATGCCAGACACAAGCACGACAGACTCTGCACCGACGGTTGCAGCCTCGTTTATCACCTCAGAAGATGACCAGTCAGGCCCAAAAGACACCTGTACTATGCCTGCGCGATCCCGAAGATCGAAGAAAATGAGTCCACCAAGATCTCTTCTGCGGTGCAGCCAACCTCCGAGATGCACCTCGGTTCCAACATCTGATCCCCGAAGCGCGCCGCATAGGTGGCTTCGCATAGCTGTAGCGGTCATCCGGCACCCCTGTTCCACCGCATTCTGCAGTCTCCGTAAATGACAGTGTCCACCTACTATTGGTACAAAAGCGAATACGGCCCGGGAACAACCCGAGGAGGTTGCCTCCGAGCCGGCCCCAAATGCCGCCGCACTTGGTGCGCACAACTTAACGTCCCGATCGATGCACCATCAAGGCGTAGCTTGACAGTCGGTTCTGCCTCCGTGAACCTTTGGTGATGCGGACGGCATGTTTGATGGCATTCATCAGTCTGTGCAGTGGCCATGCACTTGGACAAGCTCCAGGTGCGGCCAGCCTTTGGCGCGTAACTGCGGCATCGCTGACCACGCCACCTTCCCTCGAAACGGGACCTGCCGGTCTCAACTGGAATCCCGCTGCTCCGCTGGATCGCTCGAAACTCTCTGCGTCTGCTCATCTGGTTCAGACGTCGGACGTGATAGGGCTATCGGCGATTCTCGCCAGCGTTTCGCGCAGTGTCGGCGAAACCGCGAGAATAGGCTTATCCGGTGGAAGAGTAGATGTCCGAGACCTCGTGCGAACTACTACTTCTCCAACCAGCGTCGGCACAATCCCGGTGTACGAGCAGTTCCTAGGGTTGGCTGGTCAATATGTATTTCGAGGTCTGGTTGTAGGCGGATTGGCTCGACTTCACGACGCCCGGTTCAATTTGGAACACAACCAGGGGTTTACGTTCGACCTGGGTGCTCGATTCCAGGCTTCATCGCGACTCGTTGTCGCCGCAGCTACTCACTTTCTCGCCATCGAACTCAACGGCAGAGAGTCAACCGATTACTATGCGGGTGCCGAGTACGTGGCAACGCCCAACATGCACATTGGGCGTGTGGCGGCCGAGGTGCTGGTTCGGTACGGTGCAACATTCTGTGCCTCGGAAAAGCTAGAGCATATGTTCGGGGGCGGACTCAAGGTTGGTGACCATTTCCAGCTCGATGCCAGTGTGGTTCGTGAAGCCGGCTTTGAATCGGCCGGTTGGCGACCTGCAATTGCCGTTTCCGTCCGCGTTGGCAGATACCAACTAGGATTGGCACGCAGCAGCGGCCTGAACGACCTTGGCGCAACATATCGTATAGGTCTCGACGCAACCCTGATTCGATGAACCTACTCGATGTAGTCCCCGGCCAAGCTGAGAAGGTCGTGTCGGATTGGGTAGCGGAACAGGGCCTCCCTCGCTACCGCGCCACCCAGATCTTCCCTCGCCTTTGGCAGAGACCTGTGGAAGAATGGAGTGCGTGCACTGACCTACCGAAAGACGTTACCGGAATCCTGGATCGAAACTTCCACATAACACGACCGACGCTAGCTGAACTCGCGGAGTCGTCAGACGGAACGGTCAAATACCTCTGGACATTGCCTGACGGCGCAGCCATCGAGTCCGTTGTCATGCGCGACGGCGATAGGCGCACTGCATGCATATCATCGCAGGTCGGTTGCGCATACGGATGTGCGTTCTGCGCTACTGGTAAGATGGGATTCATTCGGAACCTGAGCCCGTGGGAAATCACCGCCCAAGTCCGAGAACTCATTGTCCGGAACGACCCTGGCGGTATCAACAACGTTGTCTTGATGGGCATGGGCGAGCCGCTTCACAATTGGACGGCTGTCGACACCGCGTTGACGATACTAAACGACCCCCGAGGGTTGGGAATCGGGGCTCGCAAAATCACGGTGAGTACTGTCGGGATAGTACCGAAGCTCCGGAAGCTGGCAGAGAGACCCGAGCAGTTCCGCCTAGCCCTGTCCGTGCATTCGGCTGACGCCGAGCAGCGCCGCAAGTTGATGCCGGTGGAGGGGAGCTTTCCCCTCAAAGAGGTCTTACGAGTGGTACAGGGGTTTTCGCGGAGAGTGACCTTCGAATACGTGATGATCAGCGGGGTGAATGACCGTCCCAAAGACATCCCACTGCTAGCCGAAATCGCCCGCCCTATAGGCGCTCTCGTCAATCTAATTCCGCTTCATCCTGGTGGTCCACAAGGATTGCCGGCAACGCGTTTGCCCGATATCCACAGGTTTGCGGCCAACCTGAGCCAATTGGGTGTGAGTGTAACAGTGAGGCGTAGCCGCGGAGTTGATATCAATGCCGCGTGCGGGCAGCTATGGAGTGATGCCGCGCGTTCCGGCAAGGTCACGGCCGAGCAGAACAGTGACGTCCAGGAGCAGGAGTGAATCCAGCTCTACAGTAATCCGTCCGGCACCTAGCACATCACGAATCGGGTCCGCCACGGTGGAATCACCCCGTCTCACCAAGATCAGGGTAGAATCACGCTCTTCTCCGCGCGCTGAACCAAAAAAGACGACGTCGATCCCGGCACGCCGCAGGCGCCCTGTGAGTGTTCTAGCCAGGCCGTCAACCGACGTTCCATTCAGGACCTCGACCGTGGCGGTGATATCCTCTCCTGGAATACGCAGGTGGGGCGTAGGTGTGTCATCCGATCGCAACAGCCAGTAGGCGACGATGATCACCAACGGGATCAGGCAAACGAATACGACTAGCGCGCGCCTACTAGAGAGTTCCAAAACTCGACCGTCTCCGGAAGAAGTGGGAAGCCGTACGCCAGCACTCCCGACAACCTCTCGGCCGTAACAGTTCTCAGAGTGGCGTCCAGCTCCATGGGCACGCGGGTTATGACCCGGCTGTGATCTTCGGTATGATAATCCCGACCTTTCTCTAGGTAATCGGCAAGGAAGAGGACTTTGCCAACCAACCCCCATCCTGCGTACCCAACTGAATGATACCTTACAGCATCGAGCACGCCCCTATCTGACTCCC
>Ga0180432_10007891_pt1 | contig 13420 bp, 12 predicted proteins | sample SS_ome_10_FD_132414 | JGI IMG/M metagenome (GOLD analysis project Ga0180432, IMG submission 132414) | Hypersaline lake sediment archaeal communities from the Salton Sea, California, USA - SS_1_MS_2 metaG | ecosystem: Environmental > Aquatic > Non-marine Saline and Alkaline > Hypersaline >...
GCGTGTACGGAGCATTTGGTGTGGTCGGGTGAGCGTTCTTGGCCGTGATCTTTGAGCCCTCGTCTTGGGCTGGAAATGGCTGCACGGTCTGGTGCAGCGGCCCAATGTGGTGCTGCAAAATGTCCCAAAGCAGGTCTTCGTCGACGCTTAAATACGCGTGGGCGAGAATGTCGCGTAGACCGGCAACCTTGCGCCATTCAATCAATGATGGCCATTTGGTTCCTGATATCTTCGGGAATGTGTCTGGCTGCCTCGCCGATCATCTCCAGGTTACGAACCACTGGGTCGACGGTTTTTTGGCCCCAGTCGTCTTACCGCGAATCAGCTGCGAATGTCCTGTGCGTGGCCCTGCAGTGCCTGCAATATGTCTTGGGTCCCCATTGTGACGCACCAAGTGCGGTGAATCTGGTGTGGAAGCAAGACCAACACGGACCACCCTACTCCTACCCGCAGGCCCCGCCAAACAGTTTTGAACCGTTGAACAGGTGCGGGTGTTGGGCGTATAATGAGCGGTTTGGGGGTGGCGTGGTGTGGAAGGACCGGATATGGGCGAACTGAGAGTTGTGAGCGAGTTTGAGCCTGCCGGGGACCAGCCTCAGGCCATTGAGGCGCTGCGGCGGGGTCTGGAGGGTGGCAAGGATCATCAGGTGCTGATGGGCGTGACGGGCTCAGGCAAAACCTTCACGATGGCCCAGGTCATCCAGCGATGCCAGAGGCCCACCCTCGTGGTGAGCCACAACAAGACGCTGGCGGCGCAGCTGTACGAGGAATTCTGTGAGCTCTTTCCCCATAACGCCGTTGAGTACTTTGTCAGCTACTACGACTACTACCAGCCCGAAGCCTACATTCCCCAGCGTGACATCTATATCGAGAAGGACTCGGCGCGTAACGACGACCTCGACCGACTCCGTCTGAGCACGACCACGTCGCTGATTACAAGGCGGGACGTGGTGGTGGTGGCCTCGGTGTCGTGCATTTTCGGCTTGGGCTCGCCCGAAGAGTACGGCCGGAGCATGGTGCCGCTGCGCGTCGGACTCAATATCGAACGCGACGAGCTGCTCCGGAGTCTGACGGAAATTCTCTACGATCGTAACGACGTTGCCTTTGAGCGGGGGCGATTTCGTGTGCGGGGTGACGTGGTTGAAATCTGGCCCGCATACGAGGAGTTTGCCGTTCGGGTGGAGATGTTCGGCGACGAAATCGAAAAGCTCACGCTCATCAACCCGACCAGCGGTGAGGCCCTGACAAGCGAACACCAGATGTTCATCTACCCGGCCCAGCACTACGTAATGCCGGAGGACCGGATCGAAGGCGCCTTGGCCGGGATCACTAACGAGCTGGAGCAACGTCTGACCCAGCTTCGTTCACAAGGCAAACTGCTCGAAGCCCAGCGACTGAGCGCACGTACCCGTTACGACATGGAAATGATACGGGAGGTGGGCTTTTGCAGTGGGATTGAGAACTACGCGCGTCATCTGGCGGGGCTGGCCCCGGGCGCCAAGCCGTACACGTTGCTCGACTACTTCCCGGATGACTTTCTGCTGATTATCGACGAGTCGCATGTGACGATTCCGCAGATACGGGCGATGTACGCGGGTGATCGGAGCCGCAAGACCGTTCTGGTGGACCACGGTTTTCGCCTGCCTAGCGCGTTGGACAACAGGCCGCTGCGTTTTGACGAATTCGAGCAGGCCGTTCACCAGACGATTTACGTTTCAGCAACGCCGGCGCCATACGAAATGGACAAAGCTCAGGGCACTGTGGTCGAGCAGATCATTAGGCCGACGGGGCTGGTCGATCCGGAGATAATCGTGGAATCTGCCCGAGGTCAGGTGCCTCATCTGCTCGACGCTATTGGGCAACGCGTCAAGAAGAAGGAACGGGTGCTTGTTACCACGCTCACCAAGCGGCTTGCAGAAGACCTTAGCACCTATATCCGCGAGAAGGGGTACCGTTGCCAGTATTTGCATTCGGAAATCGACACGCTCGAGCGCGTGGAAATCTTGCGTAATCTGCGTCTGGGTGAATTTGACGTGCTGGTCGGGGTAAACTTGCTGCGGGAAGGGCTTGACCTGCCGGAGGTGTCGCTCGTGGCCATTCTCGACGCCGATAAGGAAGGTTTCCTCCGTAGCGAAACGTCGTTGATTCAGACGATCGGCCGAACGGCACGGAACGTCAATGCCCAGGTCATTCTCTACGCAGACACAGTTACCGGCTCTATGGATCGTGCTATTACCGAGACTCGTCGCCGCCGACAGGTTCAGCAGGCCTACAACCGTGAGCACGGCATTACGCCGACGACGATCAAGAAGGCCATTCGCAGCAAGCTGGAAGCGGAGTTTGAAGCGAGGCGTATCGCCCAGGCGGCCCTTACGCAAAATGAATCCGAATACGACCGTGAAGAACTCATTGGCATTCTCGAAAAGGAAATGTACACTGCCGCCGAATCGCTCGAATTCGAAAAAGCCGCCCGTCTCCGCGACCAGATCAAAGAACTCAAAGCCGCTCCCACCGTTGCCGGCGCCAAGAGCAAAAAGGACCGAGCATAGAGGGTGGTATGCGTTTATGGACCATGCGTGACACGGTGGTGGTTGTTCTTGCATGTGGACATTGTATTTGTTAGACACAATAATTGTCGCTGCAGAGCAGACAGCGACGAGATAACCCAAGGTATTGCATTATGAGGTTGAAGCAAACGATGAACGCCCCCACGAGCAGCACTTATAAACAACTGGTCGAGCTGGCCCGCGCCGAAGATCTTGGGCCCGGCGACATCACCAGCAATATCACTATTGAGGCCGCACAAGCCGGCCGGGGGGACCTGGTCTTTCGACAGGGGGGGGTCGTTTGCGGCATGGAGTTGGCCGAGTACGTTCTGGCGGTGTATGAGGCCAGTGCTGTGTTTCGCCCGGCCGTACAGGATGGCGACACGGTGGAGCCCAACACCGTCGTCGCTACGCTCGAAGGCCCGTTACGATCCTTGCTGGCAGCCGAACGTGTGATTCTCAATTTCGTCGGTCGACTCAGCGGCATTGCCACCACCACGCGCCAGTACGTCGACGCTGTCGCCGGTGCCGCTGCCGTCATTTGCGACACCCGCAAGACAACACCGGGCTGGCGTGTGCTGGAAAAATATGCCGTCCGTTGCGGCGGCGGGGTGAATCATCGCCAAGGCCTCTACGACGCTGTGCTGGTCAAGGACAACCATCTGGCCGGCATCGGCGGCGAGTTCGTCAGCGGGCTTGCCCTGGCCCTGGAGCGGCTCAAAGAGGTGTCCCCCCAGCCAACGTTTGTGGAGGTCGAAGTCGACACACTCGAGCAACTGCGGCAGGTGCTCCCCCTGAGCGCTGTCGACATGGTGCTGCTCGACAACATGTCACTGGACGAGCTGCGCGAGGGGGTGCGTCTGAGGGACGAAGCCGGTTTGCGTGAGAGGCTGCTTCTCGAAGCCTCGGGCAACGTCCGTCTCGACACCGTGGGGGAGATCGCCCAGACCGGCGTAGACCGGATCTCGGCCGGGGCACTGACGCATTCTGTTGCCACGATTGATGTTGCGCTCGATTTGCAGTAGAGTTGCCCCCAGTGAAACCGACACACGCCAACCAGAATGACGGCCGCCATGACCAGGCTCTGGCGCTCCTTGAGTTGCTGCGCCGGCACCGGGGTCACGATCTGACGATGGAGGCCATACAGAGCGTCCTGCACTTGGGCCCCAGCCGAATCCGTGAGCAACTGGAGCGGCTCCGCTTGGCTGGCCATCACATCGAAAGTGATCCCATCCGTGGGTTCAAACTGGGTCGGCCTATCGACCGGCTCAGCTCGGAATTGATCGAGTATGGCCTGGGCACCGAGCGTATCGGCAGGAAATGCCTCGTGTTCGAGTGCACCGACAGCACCAACGATGTTGCCTGGCAATACGCCAATGAAGGCGGCCATGACGGCTTGGCGGTGTTCGCCGAGCGCCAGCGGTCCGGGCGGGGCCGATTAGGCCGTACATGGCAGAGCCCCGAACGTGCCGGGGTTCTTTGCTCGGTGCTGCTCAGCGGCGATGAGCCCGTAGCGCCGGCCTTGCTGAGTCTGCTGGTTGGCCTGGCCGCCGCCGAAACCGTTGAAGTCACCTGTGGGATACGTGGGCGGATAAAATGGCCCAACGACCTCTACCTCGAACAGCGAAAGGTGGCCGGTACTATTGTTGAATCGCGATGGCAGGGATCGCGTACACGGCATGTCCTTGGTGTCGGCATCAACTGCTCCCAACGTCGCGATGAGTTCCCACCCGAACTGCAAGGCAAGGCTGCCTCCCTGCGCCAGATCATCGGCCAACCCGTTGACCGGCTGCAGATTGCCCAACAACTCTTGCGCCGCCTCGATGCCTTACTCGCCGATGCCTGCCAGAATGGCACCGAAACCCTCCACCGCGCCTGGAGGCAACGCTGCGACGATATAGGCCGGCGACTTGCGGTTCGCTGCAACAACCGTGATTTCACCGGCTACGTCGTTGACGTCGATCCTCTCCAGGGGTTGCTCCTGCAACTGGATGTAGGAACCCTTGCATCCTTCGATCCAGCTATCACCACCGTTCTGGACCTGTAGAAGGGCGCTGTTTGAAGCCCCCGCTGTTAACCGGGGGTCCTTCGCCCTACAGCCCCCGATATCAAATCGGGGGATTCTTCCAACCGCCTTTTTCTGTAAGAGTTCACGCTTCAGCGTGCTCTTCGGCATTATGCACACTAAAGTGCAGACTCTTACCAGCTTCCGCTGTTTGGCCCTGATATCACCGGCGCCGTCGCTTGACGGTTCGGTGGAATCACGCTACCGTGAGGCGTCTGAGGAGTTGATGGGGCCGGGGCAGGTGTGCAACATTACTGTGTGAGGCTGGTGAGGTAATGATCTGGAAGTTGTTAGTGGTCGGTTTGGGCGGTTTTGTGGGGGCCGTCAGTCGCTATCTGCTCTCTGGTGCGGTTTACCGCTGGAGCAGCGCGTCATTTCCTACAGGGACTCTCGTCGTCAATGTTCTGGGCTGTCTGCTTATCGGCGCCCTGATGTACCTGGTCGAGGGCCGACCGGTGCTGGGGCCTAACGGGCGTGCCTTTCTGGTCATAGGCCTACTGGGTTCGCTGACGACCTTTTCGACTGTTGGTTATGAGACGTTCCAGTTCATTCGCGACGGCGATTGGCACCTCGTCATGCTCAACGTCGCGTGCAATCTGATTATTGGTATTGCCGCGGTCGCGGCCGGCTGGACCGCCGTCAAGGCGCTGGGGTCATAGAGGAAGCACGTCATGAAAATCGAAGGCCAAGGACAGTTGTTACGCATCTTTGTCGGCGAGAGCGACCACTGGCAGGGTAAACCGTTGTATGAACAGATCGTTCGGCGGGCGCGTGAGCAGGGTTTGGCCGGTGCTACGGTCGTTCGCGGTCTGGCCGGTTTTGGCGCCCACAGCCGTGTGCATACGACCAAGCTACTGCGACTGTCGGAAGACTTGCCGCTCGTGATCGAAATCGTGGACAAGGCCGAGCGGATTCAAGGTTTTCTGCCTGAACTTGACCGGATGGTTGGCGAAGGCCTCATCACGCTTGAGGACGTGCACATCGTTGCTTATCGCCACGGCCCGACACAGACCTGCGAAGAGTAATTACGCCGCCGTACAGGACTCTTACAAACCGGTGTCAGGGGTCGTGTAGAGGCCATGGTCGTCGATGTACTGTCGGATCGTTTCAGGAACAAGATAGCGAATCGACAAGCCTGCACGCACCCGCCGACGAATGTCTGTCGCTGATATAGCGATGGCGGGAGTCTCGAAGATGTGCCGGTCGATCCGTTTGATCTGTGCCGACCCGAGCACCCCCTTCAGGCTTGCCGCGTCGAGCCCCTCCCAGCCCGGCCGCGCCGCCGTCACCAGAGTGCAAGCGTCGGCCAACTCGGCTATGCGGTGCCAGCTCGCCAGTTCACCCAGACTGTCGCCGCCGATGAGCCAATAAAGCGGTACTGTCGGCCCGTACGCCGCGCGAAATTCGTTGACCGTATCGAGCGTGTAACTGGGGCCCTCGCGCTTCAGTTCGCAGTCCGAGACCGCGAACGTGCAATCGCCTTGCACCGCCAGGCCTGTCATGGCCAATCGGTCCGTTGCAGAGCTCACCCGCTTGCCGACTTTGTGGGGCGGCTGGGCCGATGGAATCAGCACCGCACGCTGTACGCCCAACAACTCCGCCACCGCCCGGCATACGATCAAATGACCGTTGTGGATGGGATCGAATGTCCCCCCAAACAGCAATAGCCCTGCTTCTTTCACCGCTTGGCGTTACTCCTTGCGTTTCTGAGTATACATAGCTGGCCCTGTGGGCCGGTGCTACTGGCCATCACCGGCTCAAGCTGTCGTCAGCCGCCCTGGCACCCACCGACGAACGCTATTGAGAATATAAAACTCTTGGCTGTTCCGCAATACCTCAATTGGCACCACGGCCTCTCTGAGCACGCCGGCCTCTAACAGCATCTGCCGAAATGTACCAGCCAGCAGCGCACAACTGACCGGCGGCGTTACCCAGAACCTTCCCTGACGCACCGCAATGTTGCCGATCGTGCTCTCGGTCACCTCGCCAGCCTCATTCCAGAGGATCACGTCATCGCAGTCCTCAAGGCCCGCCCGCGCCTGCTCGTACACCTCGCGACGGGTTGTCTTATGGTATAGAAACGGATTGGTCCGGTCGACCGGTTCCTCTGCCAAGCGTACACGCCAAGGCTGCTTCGGTCGTTCCGGCGTCGGTCCGTACGTTACCATCGCCTCCCCCTGTTCATTCACCGTCAGTCGCACACGGGCAGATCCCTTCAGGGTTGCCGCGGTCTCGTCGAGCCTGTTCCGTACGTGCTTCTCATCGAGCTCGAAGCCGAAATACCTTGCCGTCGCCGCTAGCCGCGAAAGATGCTTCTCCAGCAGGAACCAACGCCCCCGCTCCCACAAAAGCGTTTCCAGCAGTTCGAAAGGGTGCGTATCCGCCGCTAAAATGGCTGCCTTGGCCCGGCACTCTTCGTATTCTGCGTCGGTTGTCGAATCCGCCACAATGCCGCCGCCCGTTCCGTAATATGCCCTGTGCCTTTGCCGGTCCACCAGGGCCGTGCGAATCGGCACGTTGAACTGCATATGCCCGTCGGGGGTTGCGTACCCGACACAGCCCGTATATACCCCCCGCCAGGAGGCCTCGAGCTCCTTGATAATCTCCATTGTCCTGACCTTAGGCGCCCCCGTTACTGACGCGCAGGGAAACAAGGCCTTCATCGTTTGAGCCAGTCCCGCTCCGCTGCGTGCCGTCACCGTCGAGGTCATCTGCCAGATGCTTGGATAACGCTCCGCTGTGTACAACTCCTCAAGAGCCACCGTCCCCGGCTCCGCAATGCGAGCCAAATCATTACGCATCATGTCCACGATCATTCCGTTTTCCGCCCGCTCCTTTTTCGAAGCGAGCAGCTGCTGGCGAACCCTCTCGTCGGCCTCTATGGTGCAGCCCCGCCGTGCTGTTCCCTTCATAGGCCGACAGACGATCCGCTCACCGTCGCGGCGGAAGAACAACTCCGGCGAGGCCGAACATACGGCAAAGTCTTTCCATTCCAGGTAGGCTCCGTAACCACCCCGCTGCGCCCGCCAAAGCCGGCGGCACAGACCTGCCGCGTCGCCCGCAAAGTCGCTTTCCAGCAGGAACGTGTAATTCACCTGGTAGCTCTCGCCTGCCCGTATATACCGGCCAATGCGACCGAGTGCCTCCTCGTAGACAACCCGGGTTATTGTCGGCCGCCAAAGGCCCGCCTCAAAAGTGGCCCGCGCGCCAAAACTCTCTACGTTCACCTGCCTTACACGTCGAAAAAGCCCAAACCACACCAAAGGCGCCGGGCCTGCTTGCTGCGTCTCTAACGCCTGGTCCAGCCCGCCTGCCGCCTCGTAACTTACCAGACCGGCCGCGTACGAGCCCCTGGCCAAGGCTTCTTCCACCGCCTCGAGCGCCCCGTAAACGTCCTCAGGACGCCAGGCGACAATCTCACCCGCACCCTCGACAAACTCCAACCAGTCCCCTTGTCCGTCATCGTTCACGCGTCTCAATATAGCCTTCATACACCGCCCTGCCGCCGCCGGATGCCACTGTTGACGTAGCATCGAAAGAAGTTCGCCACCAACTGTGTGCCCGCGGGCGTTGCAAAGCTTTCCGGATGAAACTGTACCCCTTCCACTCGCCAGGCACGCTGGCGAATGCCCATGATTTCGCCACTGGCTGATCGTGCCGAAATCTCCCAGCCCGCCTGCAGCTTTGCCGATGCGAGCACCAGTGAATTGTAACGCATGGCCTCGAACGGATTGTCCAGACCCTGGTAGAGTGTTTGGCCGTCGTGATGGATCGCACATGTCTTACCGTGCATACAGTGCTCTGCCTCGACAAGTCGCAACCCCGCTAGTTCACCAAGTACCTGATGCCCCAAACAAACGCCGAGCACGGGCTGCCGCCCCACAAAACGCTTGGCGATCGCGCAGCTATTGCCGGCCTGGCCGGGCCGACCCGGTCCCGGCGAAATCACCAGACACACCGGTTCCCGCCGGACCAGATCCTCCGCTGTAACAGTGTCGTTACGGTACACCTCGATCGGCAGGCCGCCTGCCGCCGGTCGCAGCAACTCCACCAGGTTGTACGTAAACGAATCGTAATTGTCGATAACTGCCACAAAACTCACGTCGCACCGCCGCTTTGCCGCTCTCCGTGGACCGCCCGGCACCCGCCGCACGCCATCCGCACCGTAGGCGCCTATGAACAACTTCCATGAGAATACCGTGCAATCTCCGAGAACAGATCCATCATCTTATCAGCGTCCTTTGCTCCCGGCTGTGCCTCCACACCGCTGCACAAATCCACGCCGTACGTCCCCACCGCCAGCGCCTCGGCGATGTTATCCGGACCGATCCCTCCCGCCAGAAACACTTTCTCCTGTCCGGCACGTGTGACCCAGCTCCAGTCGAACTGATGGCCCGTTCCTCCGTAGAGATCCTCACGAAACGCATCGAGCAGCACTGCCGCTACCGCATAGCGATCCACATCGTCAATATCCTCCGGCCGGCCGATCCGAAACGCTTTAATCACCTCGGGACCCAGTCTCGCCGTCTCGGCGCATTGTTCAGGGCTTTCCTGACCGTGCAATTGCACCGCGTCTAGCGGGCACGCCGAGAGCACCTGGCGTACTGCCTCCACCGACGCATTGACAAACACGCCCACCATCGTCGCTGAGTCCGCCCCGAGGGCCTCTATAATCGCCCACGCGTCCGCAGGTGCGATGTAGCGTGGGCTGGGCTCGTAAAAATTGAACCCCAGCAGCTGTGCCCCCAGCCTTACAGCCAGTCTGGCGTCCGCCTCGTTCGTTATCCCGCAAATCTTTATCTGCCTTGTCATGCCTGCCTCTAAGAGTTCGAAATTGCCACCAGTTTCTCCAGGGCCTGCTGCGCTTTGCCCGACTCGACACTCTCACGCGCCAAGGCCAAGCCCTCCACGAGACCAAACGCCAAGCCCGACAACATCAACACTGCCGCAGCGTTCAGGAGCACTACGTCCCGGCAGGGGCCCGTTGTCTCGTTCGCTACTATCCCACGCGTTATCGCCACATTATTGGCCAGCGTGCCCCCGGCCAGGTCCGTAATGTTCGCCCGCTCCAGACCGTAATCGCTGTAATCCACCGTGTGCCGAGTAATCTCACCCTCTCGCAGCTCCACAATATCCGTCGGCCCGCATACCGTAAACTCATCGGTGCCATTGCCGTGCACCACCATGGCCCGCTTCGTCTTGAGCAGACGCAACGCCTCGGCCATCACCTCCATCAATCCCGGTTTAGCCACGCCAATGATCTGCAAAGGAACGTTCGCCGGGTTGGCCAGTGGGCCTAGCACATTGAACACCGTCCGAAACCCCAACGCCTTGCGAATCGGCTGCACGTACTTCATCGCCGGGTGATGGTTCGGCGCAAACATGAACCCGATGTTCGCCTCGTCGATGCACCGCTCGATTATCGCGGGCGCAGCGTCGATCTTCACCCCCAGCTCCGCCAGCACATCCGCCGAGCCGCACTGGCTCGTGATGGCCCGGTTGCCATGTTTGGCCACCTTAACCCCCGCACCTGCTGCCACCAGCGCCGCCGTCGTGCTGATATTGAACGTGCCTTGCCCGTCGCCGCCCGTGCCAACCACGTCAACGAGCCCGCGCGATTTGGGGCAGACCGCAATGGCATGATCTCGCAACGACCTCGCCATGCCCGCCACTTCCTCGGCCTGTTCACCTTTGGCGGCCAGAGCCGTCAAGAACCCCGCAATGCCCACCTCGCTGCATTGGCCCTCCAATATACCGTTTAAGGCCTGATGCGACTCCGTGAAACTCAAATCCTCCTTAGCCAGCATCTTCTCGGTCAGCTCTCGCAACATCGCTTTGCTCCTTAAAACTATTCACCTGCCTTTGAACCGTTCAACTATCCCATGTCTCCGCCCTGCGGGCCTACCTGCCTTACGAAATCAGCTGCTCTACCACGTTAGCCACAATCTTCAGTCCAATATTATCCTGCAACGTCAAAATCGACTCCGGATGAAATTGCACCGACGCTACCGGCAGCTCCTTGTGACGCAGACCCATAATCACGCCATCCTCGCTCCGTGCTGTCACCTCCAGACACTCCGGCAGTGTCTCGGGCTTGATGTAGAGACTATGGTAACGCCCCGCCGAAAACGGGTTGGGCACCCCGGCGAAGATCCCCTGCTCATTGTGTTGCACCATGGAATCCTTGCCGTGTACCGGCTCGGCCAGCACGTCCAGCTTCGCCCCGAAATGCTCCGCAATACCCTGATGACCCAGGCAAACGCCGAACACCGCCATATTGCGCTTCAGCGCCTCGCCCACCAGAGCCGCCACCCCAAACTGATCCGGAGTGCCCGGCCCGGGCGATATGAATACCAGCGCAGGCTTGATGTCATCCAGCCGCTCAGCGCTGAACCCCGCCCGCAGCGTCACCACCTCCACACCCGTCTGCCGGACGTAGTTGGCCAGCGTGTGCACGAAACTGTCCTGGTTGTCCACGAACAGTATCCGCTGGTCATGGTGAGTCTTGGCCGTTGTCAGCCCGGCCATCCTGTCGTATTCCTTGATCGTCACTGCCTGCAGGAAAGCGGCAGCTTTTACCCGTGTTTCCTTCTCCTCTTCCACCGGGTCCGAATCGTACAAGAGTGTCGCACCGGCTCGCACCCGCGCTACACCTTCCCGCAAATGAATCGTCCGAATAGTAATTCCCGTATTCAACTGCCCGGCAAACGTGAAAAGCCCCACACAGCCACCATACCAGCGACGCGGACTGTTCTCCAGGTTCTCCACCGTTTGCATCGCCGTCGGCTTGGGCGCTCCCGTCAGCGTGCACGCCCACATATGCGACAAAAACGCGTCGAACATATCGCAATCGTCCCGCAATACGCCCTTGACGTGGTCCACCGTGTGAAACAGCCGCGAATAACTCTCTATCAGCCGGCGACCCACCACTTCAACCGATCCCGGCACACACACCCGCGACTTGTCGTTGCGGTCCACGTCTGTGCACATGGTCAATTCCGACTCGTCCTTCTTCGAACTGAGCAACGCCTGAATCTGTTTGGCATCCTCCATCGGGCTTCCCCCACGCTTGGCCGTTCCGCTGATAGGACACGTCTCTACCTGCTGGCCATCCACACGCACAAACATCTCCGGCGACGCCCCGATCAATTGCTCCTCGCCCAGGTTGATCAGAAAATCGTAGGGACTCGGATTCTGCTTACGCAGCCGTCCGAATAGCTCCGTTGGCCAGTATCCGCATTTGGCACGGAACTCTTGCGAGAGCACCACCTCAAAGAAATCGCCCCGCTGACACCCCTGCCGCACCTGCTCCACCTTGGCCGCGTACTCTCCTGGCTCATGGTCGCAGCCTATGTCCCTCGTAGTGATCGTCCGCGATAGCTTACGCCGTTGCCCCGTCACCGGCAAGTCTGCCGTGGTGGTGCCGTCGGGCCCCTCAAACTCCCACGATATCTTGAACGCCGTCTGCTTCTGGTGATCGATCGCACCGAGTCGGTCCGCCAAAAATAAGTGACAGTCCGGCCCCACACCCTTCCGGTCATGTTTGAAAGTGACCGGCTCAAACTGAAACACCAGATCGTATCCGAACGCCCCAAACATCGTGAGATACTCGTCGTCACACGCCAGTAACTCGGTCAGACGCCTCAATACCGAAAAAATGCTCGGCTGCTTGCTTCGCTGCTCCTCGGTAAAGTCCGCCTCCATCTCACGCACCGTTCCCGTAATGCTCTCCTCAGCGATCGCATACTCGGCTACGTGCTCGTTTCCCGTCACGGCCGGTGCGAGCATTGTCAGTAACGCCTTACCACGCTCGTTCAAGGCCCGCAGCGCAAACTGCCGCCCTTCGCTGAGAACCTCCACGGGCGGATCGATGAACCCGATATCCCACCGCGCGTACCGGCCCGGATACTCATAGTCGCTTGCCAGAATACAACCCTTGGCCCGGTCGATCCAACGGTACACCTCCGCCAACGCGTCGGCCATCCCCACTTCTTCCTTCGTTCGCACCACTTTGATCTGACCGGCTGTGATGAATGTGTCTTGCATTTGGCGTCTCCTCGTATGCTTGCTATAGGCACAAAAAAACCGCGGCCTAACTCTGCGTCAAGCCGCGGTATCGATTTGCATAAAATGGTCTGGTAAGCTAATCGCCCGGCTTAGCGCACGTTTCCCCTCGCCACCACCAGCCAAAACCATACTCCTGCATTTCCATGACCTTTCTCAAGAAGAACTTCCAGACACCCCATTCAACCATAGCCTGCCCTGTCGAGTCAAGGTCCTTTTTGCTTTTTTTCTTGCATTACTCGCCGGCCGACTCCGCCCTTATTGCCCCACCTGCAGGTCCTCCACAATCATCTCGACCGTTGTATTCCCCTTAAACCGGTTGATTACCGGCTGAAACACTACGTCAAAATGGTCGGCGTCGGCTAGCACCTTCTCCCATTTCGCCTTGCCAAACGCCACGGCCCGCAGCACGCCCCCAGGCCGCAAGTGCGCCGTCGTGTCGTCCTTGCCCGCCACCAGAAACTGCAAATGGTCACCCCGCTGGCCCATACGCCGGCAAGGCCCCGCCAGGCACAGACGTCGCGCCGCCAGACGCACCTTCGGATTGCCTGCTCCAAAGGGCCCCAGCCGCTCAATTACCTCCACTGCCGCCCGACTCAGATCCGCCAACGCCACCTCGGCATCCACATCTATACATCGCTGCAGACTCTCCTCATCCAGCCGAGCCCGTGCCTCGCAATTGAACGCCTCACGAAACGCCTCTATCTGCTTGGACTCAAGCCGAAGACCTGCCGCCATCGTATGA
>Ga0180432_10007892_pt1 | contig 13419 bp, 8 predicted proteins | sample SS_ome_10_FD_132414 | JGI IMG/M metagenome (GOLD analysis project Ga0180432, IMG submission 132414) | Hypersaline lake sediment archaeal communities from the Salton Sea, California, USA - SS_1_MS_2 metaG | ecosystem: Environmental > Aquatic > Non-marine Saline and Alkaline > Hypersaline >...
CGGAGGGATCCCCGTATTCCGAGGCACCGCCGATGCCGAAGGCGCCGCCGAGGTCGAACCACGAGCTGCCGCCGCGGTATCGGACGTAGCGCTGGGCTTCGTCCACCATCGCCACGAAGGCGGCCGTCCCGTCGTACAGCACATCGACGCCGCCGCCGCCGGTGTCGGTGAGGAGGATGCCGTCGCCGGTGGCGTTGATCTCGGCCAGTACGCCGATGCCCAGGCGGTTGATCTCGGTGATTACGTCGGCGATGGTGTCCATGCCGCTCTTTCGCAGGTCCAATTCGGCGTGGCGTCCGAAACTGTCGGTGATTGTCATCGAGCCCTTGCTTACGCCGTCGCCGCCGTTGAGACTGGAAAGGGCCGTGTTTGCCGAGATAACTTGCAAGTGCAGATCGCCACTGCCGACGCTTGTCACGTCCGCGTCGATGGCGATTCCCAGTTTCTCGGCCGTGGCCGTCTCGGCGTCGCCGTTGGCTACGATCATGTGGCTGGCACTCATGCCCGTGGTGTCGACCAGTTCGATGCCGTTCTTCGCGGCGTTGATTTGCGCGGTTATGCCGACATCGGCGTGGTTGATGGTTTCGATTATCTCTTGCAGCGTCTCGGCGTCGGACAGGTCGACCGTGTCGGAGAGCCCGCTTCGGTCGGTCAGTTCCAGGGTGCCCAGTTGGCCGAACCCGTTGCCGCCGTCGAGGCTGGAAGTTAGAACGGTCTTTGCTCCGGCCAGAATGCGTCCTCCGATGATGACGCCGTCGACCGATTCCCGGGCGAGGCCGAGGTCCTCGAGCACGTGTCCTTCGCCGAAGTCGCTGAAACTGAACGTTCCGCTGCCGGCGGTCAGATCAGTAACCATCAGGCGGTCGCCGTCGGGCGCGATTTCCACTCGGAGCTTGTCCGGTTCGGCGGCGTTTATGACTTCCATGATATCGCCCAGCGAGCGTTCGCGGTCGACTTCCGCACTGCCTTCGATAATCGGCGAGAGGTCGATCGTGCCGGTCGTTCCGTCGCGCAGTTCGTACGAGATATCGTCAAGGACATCGTCGATGCGTATGCCGCGTCCGTCGTTGAGCGCGTCGAGATCGATGTCCTCGAACAGGCTGAGCATGTCTTGGCCGTCGACGACCGTCTCGGCCGTGTTGATGCCGCCGAGGCCCAGCGACTGCGCGGTGGTTCCGCGTCCGATGTCCTCGACGATCAGGTTCGAGTCGGTCTTTCCCGTGTTGTCGGTCAGTCGCAAGCGGTCGCCGACGGCGGTGGCGGTGACGTTTATGTCGTAATTATCGTTGATGGCTTTGAGCACATCGTCGACGGTCAGTGCTTTGGTCAGATCGATCCGCGCGGTGGCACCGCTTCGGTCGGTGATGTTTATCATCCCGCGCGAGATGCCCTCTCCACCGCCGAACAGGTTCAACTCGGCACTTCGTTCTAGATGATCTCCGAAGCGGAAGGAAAGCTTTCCGCCGCCCAGCGGGTCCGTATCGTCCTTGAAGGCGGAACTGAGCAATTGCTGGCTCTGGGCGGTTCGCACGGCGGTGAAGTGGTAGGTGCCCTTGATCGGATCGCCGCTTGCCGTGGCGGTCAAGATGCCGGAGTCGCTGCTGCTTACGTTTTTCTCGTCGTAGAGATCTTCCGAGCCGAGGCTTCCGGTGATGAACTGCATGGATGCCAGAGCGGCGGTAAGTTCGGTAACGGCCACCTGTTCGGCTTGCAGCGTGCTGGTCCGCTCGACGAGCCGTTCGCGCGGCCGAGAGGCAATCGCCATCAGATTGTCGACCGTATCGGCGATCGGCATCCCGGTAATCAGTCCGATGCTCGTTTGTATTTGGCCCATGAAGGGAACCTCGGCGCGCAATAATCCTATGAATCTACCCCTTCACATCGAAAATGATCGACCGTCAAGGGAGCGAATGTTTAATCATTCTTCGAGATGTCGCGATTAGATATCCGGGGAAGCCGAGGAGGGATAGGCAAGGGCGGGAGATGGCCGGAAATTCGGTGCGATTGGAATAACCCGATTGCGATGAGTTGGCAATGTGATATATAGAGTGCCAGATTGCCCGTCTATTGGTTTCTCAACAGGCATCCGTTTCCCCACCCTTGCTTACTTCATCTGCTATTCCCCCAGCGTGATCTCGTCCCTGTTGGCCTTGATGAACTCAAACAGCGGCCCCGAGAGGTCTCCCGCGACTTTGTAGTATTGCTCATCACAAACGTCAAGCCTCTCCTCCAGTTCGTCACTCTCGTTCTCCATAACACAATCGATTGCATCGACCGTGATGGGGCCATTGATGCCAAGCATGTCGATTGCCAACTGGGTCAGTTCCGCAACCTCTGAGCATCCAATCGCGCCGAGAGAATGGACGACGATAGGTGTGAATTCGTTGGACGAGTTGAAGAAGAACTGGCTGTAACCACCGCTGTTCACCTCTCGCTCAAGGGCTTCGACGGCAAGGACAACTCGTTCTGCATCCGACAAGTTGTCGTTGCCAACGCGATCAACTTTCTGTTGCAGCGCTTGTTCAAAAGCAAGAACGAGAGAGTCCGTTCGGTACTCTTCCTCTAGATCAATCAGTTCCGCGGTTGTCTGTCCTGAATAAGCGTCAAGCCATTTGGGTTCGCTCATGGGTTATTCCTTCCATACACCCGTTATCGTATTGGTCTTCTAGTGGCCGCGAGTGATCGCGTCAGTCGAGAGGGCAGGGGTTCACCGTTTCTTCGCATTCTCCTCCGCCACGCGCCATGCCTCTATCTCCCAGCCTTGCCAGCGGCCGATTACCGGCGGGCGGTTCACTTTGGGTAGGTGCTTTCGCAGGGACTCCAGCACGCCGGCGTGTTCGCTCGCCGAGGCAATGTTGTGCCACTCGTGGGGATCGGCGTCGTGGTCGTAAAGCTCCTCCGAACCGTCGGCGTAGCGGATGTAATGCCAGCGGGTCGTGCGAAGCGAATGGTTGCCCGGGGTGAACGTCGTAAGCGCCGGCTTGTTCCACTCCCGGTTCGGGTCCTCGATCAGCGGCTTGAGGCTTTGCCCGTCCAGGTCCGGCGGAGTTTCGACGCCCGTCAGATCGGTCAACGTCGGGAAGACGTCGATCAGACCGACCGGTCGCCGCGTTACCTGGCCGGAGGGAAGCTCGGCCCCGGCGATGATCAGCGGCACGCGGATGCCGTCGTTCCAAAGCGATCGCTTGGCCCAACGCCCTTTCTCGCCCAGGTGCCAACCGTGGTCCGAAAGCAGCACGATGATCGTGTTGTCGCGATGTTCGCTCGACTCCAGCGCGTCGAGAATCCGCCCCACGCTGTGATCGACGAAAGCAATGCAGGCAAGATACGACTGCACCGCCCCGGCCCAACGGTCGCCTTCGAGAAACCACGAGTGCCGCGGCGCGGGCAGGCCGATCGTCAGATCCAGCGCATAGGGCGACAGGTCGTCGCGGTCGTTGTCGAGTACTTTGGGCAGCTTGATCTGCTCGAGCGGAAAACGCTCGAACCACTTCGGCGGCGCGAACATCGGCACGTGCGGGCGCCATATGCCGGCAACCGCGAAGAACGGCTTGTCGTGCTTCTGTTTCAGTCGCTCAATCACCCAGTCAGCGACCTTTTTGTCGGGCATTGCGGAGTCGTCTTCTGGAAACGGCCCCCAGTCCCAGGCCTTGAGCCCCTTGGGATAACTGAGTTTCTTCTCGGGATACGGCCCGAAGCCGCCCATCGCCCCGCCGTACTCCTGAAAATACTTGGCTTCGTTGTGGTGGTGAAACTTGCCCGCGCCGAATGTCGCGTAGCCTTCGTCGGCGAAGTGTTCGACCAGCGTGCGGCGGTTTTTCGTGACCTCGGACGCCTCCAGCCCCGGGTTAAGGAAATAGAGCCCCGTGCGGTGCGGATAAAGCCCGCTAACCAACGACGCCCGCGACGGCGTGCAGATCGGCGCCTGGCAATGTGCATTGGCGAACAGCGTCCCCCGTTTGGCCAGCCGGTCGATGTGCGGCGTATGCGCCTGCGGATGCCCCTTCAAACAGCCGACCCAATCGTTGAGGTCGTCGATTGAGAGGATCAGGACGTTGGGGCGTTCGTTAGCCTCGACGGGCGCGGCGAGGAGGAGTGTGGCGATAGCGACGAGAAGGAGCAGTGAGTTTCGCATGGGGTTGAATACCGATTGTGAACTATGGTTCTTGCTTTTTTTCGGGTGCCATGTCCCACGCTTGCGTGGGCATGCCGTGCAAACGACGTTCATTGCGCCTCTCATGTCCACGCAAGCGTGGAGCATGGCACCCAGTAACGTTTTCTTGGAAAAGCACCCACTCGCCCGTCTATTTCGTCAACGCCTTCCGCTCCTTAAGCGGATACCAGGCGGCTATCTTGCCGGCCAGCCGGGCGACGACTTCGGGATGCTCGGCTGCGATATTCTTCTTTTCCCACGGGTCGGCGGATAGGTCGAACAACTGTGGGCGGCGCTCTTTCCGCGGAAAGGTGCCGGAGTAGCGGTTGACCTCGCCGTCGTACGTCAGAATCAGCTTCCACTTGCCCTCAATGCACCAACGGTATACCAGCGAGGCCTCGGGTTTGTTCACGTCCGCAATGTCGTGGGCAAACTGCTCGCCGAAGAGCGTGTCCCGCTTAAGCGGCTTTGCTTCTTCCAGGGTCGGCAGAAGGTCAAGCCCGGGCAGGCCCTCGGGGCCCTTCGCGCCGGCGGCGGCGAGTATCGTTGGGAACAGGTCGATGCTGCTTACCAGATCGGCCCGCTCGGAAGGCTTCAGCCGCTTGGGCCAAGAGAACATGATCGGCGTGCGGATTCCGCCCTCGTATGGCGTTTGCTTCGAGCGCGGTGCGTAGCGGCCGCTGTTGGGGTCTTGGATCCAGCCGTTGTCGGTCACGTAAACGATCAGCGTGTTATCGCGAATGTCCTTCTTTTCCATATAGCCGATCAACTGGCCGCACGTCTCGTCGAACCACTCGCACATGGCGTAGTATTTCGCGACCGACTTTGGGCGGCCCGGCTCGGTGTATTTGTCCAACAGACGCTTCGGCGGATTGTGCGGCGTGTGGGGCAGGAACGGGGCGTACCAGAGGAAGAACGGTTTCTTCTTCTCAACTGCCATGTCGACGAACTCCTCGATCGGCTCCATTCCCTGGCGGCCGATCTTCAATCCGTCGTCGCCGTGTCGTCCGCCCGGCTTGGGAAAGCCGCGGGTCATGCCGTGCGTAAACCCGCCGTGGGCATAATTGCCTTCCCACCACTTGCCGCTCTGATGGCTCAGGTAGCCTCGTTTGCCCAAGAGTTCGCCCAGCGTGTCGCATTTCTCGATCTTCGAGATCAGCTCCGCCTTTCGCTTATTGTACAAGGGCGTATTCGGATCGGCATATTTCGGCGAGGGGTCGTTGCCCGTCACGCCGTGGTCGTGGGCGTATCGCCCCGTGGCCAGCGTCATCAGCGACGGCCGGCACAAAGCCGTGGGCACGTATCCCCGGCGAAAGACCACGCTCTCGGCGGCCAGCTTGTCCAGGTGCGGCGTCTTGATGACTTCATGGCCCATGAAGCCGTAATCGTTCCAGGCCTGATCGTCGGAGATTATCAAAACGATGTTCGGCGGCGTATCTTTCGATCTTGTTTCTTGGGCCGCGGCCGGTGTTGCGATGCAAGCGGCCAATACGAAGAGAAGGGTAAACGCGGACAATCTTAGTAGGAGCATGTTCTCGCCCTTTTGGAGAAGCGGAGTTGTTGACAAATGCCGACGCGCCCGTCGCCGGTCGAGATTCATTTTAGCAGGACCGACAGTCGATAGCCACTAGCCTACAATTCCGGTCATGATGTGCCACTGCTTCACGGAAGCGGTGCTTGCCGGGCTCACGGCTTCGTGTCGTACTGATACAAGGCCGCCGCCGATGTCCGCCCCAGCGGCTGCCAATCGGGCGACTCTTCGAGATACTTATCGAAGCGGCTGCCGGCGATGACCAGTGCGTGGCGGAAACCGTACTCTTGTCGCCAGGCTTCCAGTTGCTCCGGTTTGCGAAGCCTCGCGTTCTCGTATTCAAGCAGCATATCGCCGCCGTACAAGGCGCAGCGGTCGTCGATGAAGATCCGCATCCGCGGCGCGTGATAGGTCAGATATCCGCCGAAGTTCAAGTCGTTGAAGATCGGCGTCCCCTCGGGGTTCTCGGCCGCGATCTTGTCGAGTTCGGACTGAAGCTCCACGGGCCACAGCTTCGGGTCCAATTTTGCCCAGCCGCGTCCCACCACCGGCGCCTCGACGCCCGCGGCTTGAATCGCCAGCACGACCGCAAGCAGAATCGCCACCGGCAGCGCTGCCCACGACCAATGCGGTCGCCCGGCTTGTTCCTCTTCATCGGCAGAGCGAAACATCTCTCGCCCGGCCAGCCATCCGGAGAGCCTTGAATACGGCAGCACGTCGGCAAACGCCAAAGCGGCCACAATCGCGAACAGCGGCACGTTTCTTACGCGGCTTACGGCCAAAACGGCCCATACCAGCGGCAACAGCCAAGCGAAATGAAACCGCTTGCCACGACGAAACGTTCCCGCCAGAGCCGCGATGTACGCCAAGAGCAACAGCCCGACCGCTACGGTCATGGGGCTCGCCAACTTCAGCGGCGCGTGTTCCTCGATCAACCCCGGCAGCGGGATCGAAAGCGTCGACAGCCACGCCTTGGGCAGATCCAGACCGTAGGGGTTAACGAACACGGCCGCACAGCAACAAATGACAATCGCCGAAAGATTCACCACCGTGAGAAGACTACCAGCCGGCGACTCCCTTCGCAGCAACCACAGCAGGCACCAGCCGCCCAGGCACAAACCGACCGTGCCGATACCGGCCAGCACGCCGCCGTGCAGATTAGCCCAAACGACGAACACGGGCACCAGCCACCAAAGCTGCCACGCATGTTTCCGACCGGAGTCGACGTCCAACAGCATAGCGAACGTCCAGCCCATCAGCCCCAGCGTCACGATCAATGGGCGAACGTGAAACTGATGCGAGCCGGCTATCAGCACGACGACCAGCAAACAGACCGTGGGCATAACCGCCAAACCGCTTCGCAACAGCCGGGAAGCGATCCAAGTGTATATGCCGGCCAGCAGGGCCGTTGTAAGCACAACAAGCGCGTCCCAACCGCCGAAGTCGTGTACGGCCGCCATGGCGCTTACCGATGCCCATTGATGGGCCGTCCAAGGCGTGCCGCCGCGGGTGAAACTGAAGGGGTCGCTCAGCGGGAGCCCTTCGCCGTCGATTATCTTTTGTCCCACGACGATGTGGCAAAACGTGCCCGGATCGCGCAGCAACGAGCTTCGCCCGCCGACCAGCAGCACGATCCAGATGACGAGAAAGAAGGCCGTTTCAACGCGCCAGAAACGCTGCATTGTTGGTTTCCTCGGTTGTTGGGATTGTTATTCCAGCGGGTGGCCGGGACATGGCAACAAGCAATGCCGCCCAGTGTTGCCAATTGTCGCCTTTCGCTGAAGCGAAAGTAGCGTGTGCAACTCACGGGCATCAAACATCCGATGAGTTATAACACCCTGCGATTTACCAAGCGACCGCCCTGCACTACATGGACAAGCAGCACGCGCGCATTCCCGCACCGCAAAGTCTACCTTAATCAAGTTGTCGACGGATATGTTCAGCCGCGGCGATGTAAGGCTATTGTTGCCAAGTGGTTGGGCCCGCTACTTTCGCTTCAGCGAAAGGCGACCATGGCCGCACACTACAACAACGGACTCAACAAGCGCACGACGTTTTCGACCAATCGGGCGCCGCTCGATCGCGATTCCCACTTGGACAAATCCATCGGCTCGGCGTCGTCCAGGTACGATTGCTGCAAGGCTCGCAAACGAGACGTAAAATCCTTGTCGTAGACCGCCAGCGTTATCTCGAAGTTCAGGTGCAAACTGCGCGGGTCGAGATTCAGCGAGCCGAACAGGCTTAACTGGTCGTCGACGGTTATCGATTTGGTGTGCAACAAGCCGCCGTCGAAGAGCATGACCTTCACGCCGGCGGCGAGCAGCTCACCCTTATGGGCTTGGCTGGCCAGCCGCACCAGGGTCGAATCGACCTTGGCCGGAACGATCAGCGTTACGTCGACGCCCCGGTTGGCCGCCGATATCAGTGCCGTCAGCAGTATCTCATCCGGCACGAAATACGGCGAGGTCAAAACCAACTCCCGCCGGGCCGCGTATATCGCCATCAGCAGTATCCGCTGTATGGCCTGACCGTGAATGGCCGGTCCCGAGGGCACGACCTGCACGGCCGACGGGCCGCAAGCTTCCAACGTGGGCATGTCGGTCGTCTTGCGAACTTCCTCGACGCTTACGCCGCTTTCCAGCAGCCAGTCTTCGATGAACGTAATCGCCAGCGGTTCGACCACCGGGCCGCGCACCCGAACCATGGCGTCGACCCATTGGCCCACGCCGGCTTCCTTCTTGAAGAACCGCGGGTCGACCATGTTCAGGCTGCCGGTATAAGCGACTTGGCTGTCGATGACCACGATCTTGCGATGCATGCGAAGATCGAAACGCACGAACAACGCCCTCATGAACCCGGCCGGCAGAGCGACGTGCAGCCGGATGCCGCCTTGCTTAATCTTCTCGGCCAACGGGCTGCGGAGAAACTCGTGGCTTCCGACCGCGTCGACCAGCACCCGACAGACGACACCCCGCTCGGCGGCCCGCAGCAGAGCCTCGGCCACTTCGTCGGCCGTCCCGCCCACGTTCCATATGTAGAAGACCATGTGGCAAGTCTTCTTGGCGGCGTCGATATCGGCGATAATCGAGCGAAACACGTCCTCGGTATCGGCGATAAGCTCCAGGTCGTTGTCCGGCATGGCGGGAATCCCCACCGACGCTTGCGACAATCGGGCCAGCGGCCGACACTGGGGACCCATCTCGGACCAATCGACGTTGCTACGGTCGCTGAGATCGTCGAGCCACTCTTGATATGGCCCATGAATCTCGGCGGCCCACTTCGCCCGCCGGTTGCCCAGTCGCAGTTCGCCGAAGAGCAGATAGATAACCGACCCGACGAAGGGCGAGGAGAGAATAACCATCAGCCAAGCCAGCGTAACCCCCACCGGCCGCCGCCGCATAATAACGCGCAGCGAAAGCCCGATCCGAATAATGAAATCGAATACAAAAACGGCAGAGGTAATCCAGCTAAGATGTTCCATGGCACCGGGTATTATACCGAGAGTGCGATTTGAGGCCATAGTCGTTGTTCGCCGAAGCGAACGAAACGCTTGTAGGGGACCAAATGGGCAAGCTATTATCGGCAATGTCTGCTATACTAGCGGGTAAACCTCCGTCCCGTCATTAACGCAGCAAGCATGACCGACAAACCCAAACGCCGCTGGTATCAGTATAGCCTACGAACGCTGTTTACGGTGATGACGCTGTTTGCGATAGCTTGCAGTTGGTATGCCTACGAGATGGGCGAAGAGGCGAGACGACAGACGTTGAGGGTGGTAGTGAGCAAGTCGGGTGGCTGTTATACGTACAGCTATGACCCCAACCCTGATGATTACGGCCATCTTCGCCCGGCGTTTACAGTGATAACGCTGTTTACCATAGCTTGTAGTTGGTATGCCTACGAAATGGACAAGGCGGCAAAACGGCGGACGTCGATTGCGGAACTTGAGAATCTCGGCGGGAAAGTCTACTACTACGACACGAACGATCCCGATACTTACGGCCAGCCGCCAGGGAGGTTTGCGTTGTTGCGGAAACGCAATGGGGACAAACATCTCGGCTATGCTGCCTATGTTGACCTAGATTCCACGCAAGTCACCGATGCCGAACTGACGTGCCTGCAAGACTTGAAGATGCTTCAGAAACTCGATCTCACTCGCACACAGATTACCGACGCCGGACTAATCCACCTGAAAGGCTTGAAACGCCTCCAAGAGCTTAACATCAAGGATACGCCGATCACCACCGAAGGCGTCAAGAATCTCCAAGAGGCATTGCCAAATTGTAAGATTACGCGCTAACCGCCAAATCGACCGCGTGAACATGACAGCCCAACTATAGCACCGTCCCTTTCAGCAATTTCCACCAATTCGACAACCGCTGACCGCCGTTGGTATAATCCACTTATCTCAAGACACATCCCGCACCAGCGACGACAACATAGGAACACACCTGTGCAAAGACTCCCCCAACTGCTTACCGCAATATTAATCTCAACAGCGTCATTCGTATCCCCCACCTACGCCGCCGCAAAGCCCGCCAAACCGAACTTCGTCTTCATCATCGCCGACGATTGCACGTTTCGGGACATCGGCTGCTACGGCGGTCAGGCGCATACGCCAAATATTGACCGGCTGGCGACCGAGGGCATGCGGTTTACGCAATGCTTCCAGGCGGCGCCGATGTGTTCGCCGACGAGGCACAATATCTATACCGGGCTGTATCCCGTCAAAAGCGGCGCGTATCCGAATCATACGTTCGCCAAAAAAAGCACCAAAAGCGTCGTGCATTATCTGCGGCCGCTGGGCTATCGCGTGGCTCTAAGCGGCAAACGGCACATCAACCCGCCGGCCGTGTTTCCCTTCGAACGACTCGGGACCGGAAAGAACCCCGACTTCGCGGCCGTCGACGAGTTCATGGCCGAATGTAAGAAGGACGGCACGCCGTTCTGTCTGTTCGCTTGCTCGAACGAGCCGCACTCGCCGTGGGACAAGGGCGACGCCTCGCGTTATCCGCCGACGAAGGTGAAGCTGCCGCCGTATTTCGTCGACACGCCCGAGACGCGGCGAAACATGTCGAAGTATCTTGCCGAGATCACGTATTACGACTCCCAGGTGGGCGATTGCCTGAAGCTGCTGGAGAAACACGACGCGGCCGACAACACGTTGGTAATCGTCGTAAGCGAGCAGGGCTCCAGCTTCCCCTTCGCCAAGTGGACATGCTACGACAGCGGTTTGCAGTCGGCCATGATCGCCCGATGGCCGGGAAGAATCGCCAAGGGGGCCGTTTCCGACGTCCTGGTCGAATACGTCGACATCCTGCCCACGTTCGTCGAAGCGGCCGCAGCGAAACCGGCCGAGGTGCTACAGGGAAAGAGCATGCTGCCGGTGCTGTTTGGCAAAACGACCGAGCATAAGAAATACGTCTTCGGCCAGATGACCACCCGGGGAATCATCAACGGCTCGGACCATTACGGCATCCGCTCGGTCCGCTCGGCCAAGTACAAATACATCTGGAACTTCACGCCGGATGTCGAGTTTCGAAATGTCGCCATGAAGTCGGGCATCTTCCAATCGTGGATCGAAGCCGGCCGAACCGACCCCGACGCCGCCGACAAAGTAGGCCGCTACCGAATCCGCCCCGGCGAGGAACTTTACGACATAACCGCCGACCCATACGAATGGACCAATCTGTCCGCCGATCCCAAGCACGCTGAGGCGAAGGCGGAACTCAAGGCCGAGCTATTGAAGTGGATGAAAGCCTGTGGCGACAAGGGCCAACAGACGGAACTTCAAGCCCACGACCACCAGGGGGGTGGGCGGAAGAAGCGAGCCGGGAAAAACAAGTAGGACAGGCATTCTTGCCTGCCTGGCCTCTAGTTATGATCCTGATGTGCCGGTGCTTCCCGGCAGTTCTCGCCGCCATGCCTACCGTAACTCCTTACTGCGCCGACAGTTACCAGACATAGAGACCCTTCGGCATTACTGATAAAGGACAGGCATAATTGCTTGACACCTCTTAGGGCCGCCCCTTCGGGGCTATTGCTTCGGCAAGACTTCGTCCGCGCGCATCCCGGCAGATCGTTAAAGGACAGGCATAAGTCACTTGACACCTCGACAGGCAGGAATGCCTGTCCTACTACTCGCCCAGGGATCGGTGTTTCTCGGCAGTTCGTACGGCGCTGCTTCTTCAGAGCCGCGGCACAGCTTTGGTTTGCACGCATGCATGGGCCGTTCGGTGAGCCAAGACACATGTTCTGCCGTGTTTTGTGGCAGATTTCTCACCATTACCCGGCCGAGAAAAGTTTTCTACTGCCAGTTGTGGTCCTGGGACGCAGGCCATATAATACTGGGTTCTATCGGTGCTCATAGGGTCGGCCGTGCTGGCCGGAGCGTATAATGTGGCCCCAGCTCTAGCGGGGGCAGGTGTTTCCAGAAGAAGGAGAATGTTGTGGCAATTCGCGTAGGTATCAACGGCTTTGGCCGAATCGGCCGCTTGGTGTTCCGTCGTCTCATGCAGAAGTCGGACACCTTCGAGGTAGTCGGCATCAACGACATCACCGACAACAAAACGCTGGCGATGCTGCTGAAGTACGACAGCTCGCAAGGTCGTTACCCCGGAACCGTCGAGTATGACGACGAGAATCTGACGGTCGACGGCAAGCAGATCAAGGCCCTGGCCGTGCGCGACCCGGCCACCCTGCCGTGGGGCGACTTGAACGTCGACGTGGTACTCGAGAGCACCGGCGTGTTCCGTGCCCGCGGTGGCGACGGCAAGCCCGGTTACGCCAGTCACCTCGACGCCGGCGCGAAGAAGGTCGTGATTTCGGCTCCCGCGAAGGACGCTCCCGATCTGACGTGCGTCTTGGGCGTCAACGACGACCAACTCAAGCCCGAGCACAAGTGCATCTCCAACGCAAGCTGCACGACCAACTGCCTGGCTCCGGTCGCCAAGGTGCTCAACGACAAGTGGGGAATCGTCAAGGGTCTGATGACGACGATCCACTCGTACACCAACGACCAGCGTCTGTTGGACATGCCGCACAGCGATCTCTATCGCGCCCGGGCGGCCGCTTTGAACATCATCCCGACCTCGACCGGCGCCGCCAAGGCCGTTGGTCTGGTGATTCCCGAGCTGCAAGGCAAGCTGACCGGCATGTCGATGCGAGTTCCCACCCCGACCGGTAGCGTCGTCGACCTGACCGTCGAGATGTCGAAGCCGGTAACGGCCGACGCGGTCAACGCCGCGATCAAGGAAGCCGCCGGTGGAGCCATGAAGGGCATCCTCAAGTACACCGACGACCCGATCGTCTCCAGCGACATCGTCGGCGACCCGGCCAGCTCCGTCTTCGTCGGCGACTGGACCGAGGTCATGGGCGACAACATGCTGAAGATCATCACGTGGTACGACAACGAGATGGGCTACAGCTGCCGCAGCGTCGACCTGATCGAGAAGATCGCCGGCATGTAAGCCGCATCTTCGCCAATAGGTAAATCCCACAAGCGGCGCCGGCCCAAAGGTCGACGCCGCTTGTTTTTGAGCTTTGAGCTATGAGCAGTGAGCTATAGGCTTTGAACCATGAGTTGAGGTTGCTGTGCCACTGCTTCGTAGAAGCAGTGTGTTTGAAGCGGCAATCTTGTTTCCGAAAACGACAATGGGTGCCATGCTCCACGCTTGCGTGGACATGAGTAGCGGTGTTGGCCTTGTTTCGAGCATGCCCACGTTTTTCGTGGGAC